>WNGL01007726.1_pt1 | contig 12621 bp, 13 predicted proteins | sample 5400591 | NCBI WGS metagenome assembly WNGL01 (sample SAMN13153377, study PRJNA577476) | soil metagenome | isolation source: 80 cm soil or saprolite under Garry oak tree replicate 1 | place: USA:California | collected 2016-06-15
GGGCTGATCAAATTCGACGAGTTCTCGCTGGATTGCGACCGTTACGAACTTCTCCGCTCGGGTCGCGCCGTAAAGATGGAAAAAATCCCCATGGAGTTGCTGATCCTGCTGGCTGCGAAGAATGGTCACTTGGTCACCAGACAGGAAATCATTGAGCATCTGTGGGGGAACGATGTCTTCGTGGACACCGAACACGGAATCAACACGGCCATCTGCAAGATCCGGCTCGCGCTCAAAGATGATCCCGACCGGCCACGTTTCGTACAGACGGTCACCGGCAAGGGCTACCGCTTCGTTGCAGAATTGAGAAACGGCAATGGGGCAGCGTCAACATCGCAGCACGAAGAAGCGCCGATGTCCGAAAGGGCTATTGCGATTGAGGAACCTTCCAGCAATGTACCAGCACGAGCGGCGTCGAACAGGACCGCCGTGCTGTCGGTTCTTGCCCTCGCGCTCTGTCTCATCGGCTATTTCGGTTGGCGAGTCTTAGGCCCTAAACCGCCGACTTCCGGACACGTAATGCTGGCGGTACTTCCCTTCGAAAACCTCAGCGGAGACCCTGGCCAGGAATATTTCAGTGATGGGCTGACCGAGGAAATGATTACCCAACTCGGAGCGCTTAGTCCCGAGCAGCTTGGAGTGATCGCTCGCACCACCTCGATGGTGTACAAACATACCTCGAAAAGTGTCCAGCAAATAGGACAAGAATTGGGTGTGGACTACGTACTTGAGAGCAGCGTCCGGCGTGATGGCGATCAGGTACGGATTACGACGCAGCTCATTCGTGCGCGCGATCAGGTCCATGTCTGGGCACACAATTATGATCGGCACATCAGCGGCTCGATTGCGCTCCAAGAAGAAGTGGCAAAGGCGGTGGCGGAGCAGATCGAGGTTAAATTAAGTCCCGCGTACGCCAGCCGGCCGATTAGATCACACCCTGATCCGCAGGCAACTGAAGCCTATTTGCGAGGGCGGTACTTTGGGAACCAATTCACCCCGGAAGGCTACCGCAAGGCGATTATCTACTTTCAACAGGCCATTGACCGGGACTCTGGCTTCGCAGAAGCATATTCGGGGCTGGCGGATTCCTATCGTTTTCTGGTTGTCACCGATACTGTCTCGCCATCCGAGGGCTCGCCTAAAATAGCGGATGCAGCACGTCGGGCGGTGCTTCTAGGCGACGACCTGGCCGAATCCCACAATTCATTGGCCAACGCAATGATGGATCAATGGGATTGGACCGGAAATGAGAAAGAATCAAAGCGCGCGATCGCGCTGAATCCCAGCTATTCCTATGCGCACCGAATTTACGCGGCTCTTTTGGCAGCCGAGCGGCGTCACGGTGAGGCCTGGGAACAGATCAACGAGGCTATGCGCACGGACCCGTTATCTTTACCCAATAATGCCGAGGTTGTTCGGACTCTGTACTATGCTCGCGACTATGATCGAGCGATTCTGCAGGCACAGCGAGCGATGCAGTTAGATCCCGCGTACTATCGCACGCATTTTTGGCTGGGCAGAGTTTATGCGCAGAAACATATGTATAGGGAAGCCATCGCGGAATCAGAGACCGTCTTTAAGGCGACACCTGAGAGTAATCTGGCGCTAACGGAGATGGCCTACAGTCTGGCCACCGGAGGACGCCGGGCGGAAGCGCGAGCGATCCTGCGGCGTTTGGAGGGGCGAAGCAAGAATGCCTTCGTTCCCGCTTACAACCTGGCAATAATTCACGTCGCCCTCAACGAGAATGATGCCGCCTTGAAGTACTTACAGCAGGGCTATGTCGAACATGATTGGGCCATGCTTGTTATAGCGGTAGAACCGAGGCTCGACCCATTGCGGAGCACCCCTGGCTTTCGTGAGCTCATGGCGAAAGTTGCATTGCCAATGCAGGGCCGTTCGGAACAATGACCACCTCGGTCCTGGATGAAACTTGCGCATCCCCTTTGAACTTCTTCTTAGTCGCGCTCATTGCCGCGGCTGACCCGAAAGACGTGCCCGTCCGGGTGGCGCAGGTGCATCTCGCGGACGTTCCATGGCATGTCGGTCGGTGGGAAGGTGATTTCCAAACCAGCGGCCACGCACTGTGTGTGGACCTCGTCAACGTCGTCCACCCAGACTGACATCCAGGAACCCTTGTCGGCCTGTTCGTCTCCGTCTTGTTGGAACGTGGTGGTGTTCGCGCCCCGCCCCCGGCCTCCCTGCGCTCCCTGACAAAGAAAGATCTCGCATTCGCCGGACCCCACCGCACCGAATGTTGCGGGCGTTCCCCAGTCCCAACACTTTCTCCAATCCCACTTCTCGAACCACGCGAAGCTGGCGGCGATGTCGGATACGTTCAATATGGGGGTGAGGCCTTTCGCTTTCATGGGAGGAAGGATAACACCGGCGGGAGGGTCATTCCGTACGCTGACTGGTGAAAAATCAAAATCATAAACCACAGAGGGCACAGAGGAACACGGAGAACTGCGAACGGCTTCACGTTTTGGGATGCGGTTGTCAATATCCTGGCATCTCAGAATACCGTCATAACTAAGAACTGCCTGGAAAGACCCGCTTCGAGGTGCTAGCATCGCTTGCCAGATTCAAACTAACTGAGATTCAAACAACAGAAATTCAACTAACAATGTTCAAACTAACCGTCGCGATCTTGAGTTTGGTCGTCAGCTTGGTCGTCGCCACGAGTGCCGCCGACCTACCCAGCAAGAAATATCTGAACCTGTCCGCAATCAAGGCAATGGTCGCGGCTGCCGAGGCGGAGGCACAACGGCAGCACGTTGAAGTGACCATCTGCATTGTGGACGAAAGCGGCAATCTGCTTTTTCTGGAAAAAGCAGATACTGCGCCGCTGAACACGATTCAATGGGCGCAGAAGAAGGCTCGACACGCCGCCTTTTACAAGAGCCCCTCGAAGGATGCCGCGGAAACCGTAAAGAAGGGCAACGTCGAGGCTATGGCGTATCCGGATTTCTTCCCCAATCAGGGCGGCTTACCAATCATTGTTGACGGACAGATACTTGGCGGCGTTGCTGCCAGCGGAGCAAAATCGGAGATCGATGAGGCCATTGCACAAGCGGCACTGGACGCCCTTTTCAAGAAATAGGCAGTGAATAGCCCACGCCTATTCCTCTTCAAACGTCGTCAGGCCTTCGACTCGACAGGGCAGGCTCTTCGCAAACGGCTGGGAAAATGGGGCCTGGCATTCTACTTTCCGCGTGATATAGTCCCGCCGTGAGGAGGAGGACTTATCCATGTCAAGGCCACCTTATCGTGGGCTATCGATCGGATTGCGCGTGGTGTCGGCACTGATCGCTGTTGGAGGTGTGTTCGCGATGCTCAGCGGCAAGCCGCTTATCTTGCGAGTATTCATGCATCCTCCTGCGGCCGAGCTTTCCACCTTGCTGCTGGCAATGGTCAAGGAGCTGGGCGGGGTGATGGTCATGATGAGCGTGATGCTGTTTCTCGCGGCCCGCGACCCGGCGCGCAACGTCGCAATCTTCGACGGGCTCATCGTGGGTCTCTGCGTTCTAAGTATTACCGCACTGCTGTCGGTGAAGATGCTCGAGGGCATCTATCCAGCGTATTTGATCTGGGGGAAAGCGGTAGTACGGCTGGCTTTGGCTGCGGTCCTGTTCTATGCGCGTCCCCGGGGGACGCTACCAGCGCAGTAGAGCAGAGCGACACGTCTGGAAATTTCCTCGGCCGCGGCGTAGCATCAGACCGCCCGCAATGCCTCCAGTGCAAGAAAGGATGCCTACAATGATCCTTGGCATGACCACTGCAACCTACACTCTCATCCACGTATTGATCAGCTTGATCGGAATCGGTTCGGGAATGGTTGTGATGTACGGGCTGCTCACTCGGAAGCGGCTCGACCGCTGGACTGCGCTGTTTCTCACGACCACTGTTCTGACCAGCGTGAGCGGGTTCGGCTTTCCCTTCAATCACCTTACACCAGCGATTAAGCTGGGGATCATCTCCCTGGTACTGCTGGCGATTGCCATCGTCGCCCGCTACCCCCTTCACCTTGGCGGAGCCTGGCGCCGGACTTACGTTATCTGCGCCTCGTTGGCCCTGTATCTCAACGTATTTGTCCTGGTTGCGCAGTCTTTCGAGAAGGTGCCGGCCCTGAAAGCGCTGGCTCCGACGCAGAAAGAGCCGCCGTTCGCCATCGCGCAGCTCGTCGTTCTGGCGCTGTTCGTCGTGCTGACAATTTTTGCGGTAAAGAGATTTCGCAGCGAGCCGGTCGCTGCCGTGGTTAAACCGGCCGGCAGGGCGGCATAGGGGAAAGCCTCATTGTTCGCATAAGGGGCGAAAAATGGGGCTCGCGCATGATCCCAAGAACTGTCAAACGACGTGAATATCGATTTTTTGGAGTTCCGCTTACGCGGCCCTACGAGCGGGGTGGCCTTCTCCAACGACAGCTGTCGGTTCGTAATGCTGCATTTCCTCGATGTTTGGAATGTAGGGCTTCACTAGCGCCAGAAAATCCTTGAACGCGGGATCGTGGCGAAACCGTTGTTCGTGATCTTCGATTGAAGTCCACTCGATGCGAAGGACATACCTTTCGCGATCTTCGTGGCAATGGGTCAGCTCGTAGGAGTCACAATAGGGTGAATTCCGCAGATATTCTTGCGCCTTGCGATATGCGTGCTCAAAGTCCGGCTGGTGATTGGCGGCGATTTTATAGCGAGTGTACTCGACGACCATAACTCAAGCTCCTTTTGGTGCTGTGTTTCGACCATAAACCGTGACCTTGGGATAACGCAAGATGCTGCCTCTCTCCGGTTAAAGATATGCGGTCAAAGAGATGCGCATCGTATTTCCTTGGAGTGTTAGAATCAGGCAGATTTCGGCACGCGGGGATCCTAACTCGGGCTGGGCTGCGCGCGTTCAGCGCTCGGTTCGCAGAACCAGGGGATGGTCATGTACGACTTTGATCCCAAGCAGAAAGAAACCCAGGAATTCGCCTCGACTGGGCACGATCGGCAGAGTCCCGCCTTCCAACACGACACACATCCAATTCTTCAGTTGCAGCGCGCGGTTGGAAATCAGAGGGTACTGCGCATGCTCGGAACCCGTACGAGCAGCGGCTCACCTCTTGGATCCGACATTCGGGCGCGCTATGAACCTGGGCTGCGTACAAGCCTGGGCGGTGTCCGCGTTCACACGGATGCCGACAGCGCGGCCTCCGCCGCCGATCTGCACGCCGAAGCCTACACGGTTGGCCACGACATCGTCTTCGGTACTGGCCAGTATCGCCCGGGATCATTCGAGGGCGATCGGCTTCTCGCGCACGAACTGACGCATGTGGCACAACAGGGACATAGTGGGGTTGCGGCGACGCAGAAGTTCGGCATCAGCCAGCAAAGCGATCCAGCCGAGATTGAGGCTGAACACGCGGCCACTTCCCTTCTCGCGGGGCGCTCCGCAAATTTCCAGATTGGCTCGCAGCCTTTGTCAATTCAGCGCCAAGAAATTGGCCAGCAGGGGCCGGGAGCCCCGCTAGTAGTGCAAGTCCGGCAATGGCTTGAGAAGCACCAATTCGCTCCGCCCGTCGAACAACCCTACACAGGCGAACACCACATCCTGATTAATGGCGAGGACATGACGCTGTCGCAAGCGGTGAAGCTGGCAACGGAGCAGCTAGGCGCCCCGGCGGTGGAGGTGCAGCCTCTCATCGAAGCGGCCCTTGCCGTCAGAATGCCAGTCAGCGCGCGTACCGCTACCTTTGTCGGAATAGGCAACACGGTACCCGGACTTCCACGCACGCCGCAAACCCAGGAGGATAACGTCAGGCTCGCCAAAGCTCATGAACTGGACGCAATTGATGATTGGCTGGAATCGCACAAGTTCGACGGCCCGCCAGTTAGAGATCCGACGGCGAACAGCGCCTTGCTCGATGGCACCAAGACAACCATCGAACATGTGGCGGATCTGGCCCTCCAAAGCCTCGGTCCGAAACCTAGTCTTGATCGGCAGGAAGTGCTGGTTCATTTGCGGCAGCAGTATGTGAAAGTGCGCGGTGGACCGACTACGCAAATCCTCTTCGGCTATACCCTGGTGCCAACTTTTGCGCAGTTTGTCCGGCCTGCGCAACCGCTCTCTACGCAACACCAGTTCGCGTTCACTATTACTCGGGCGCATCACCCGAACGATTCCCCAGGATTGGAGACCTCGGGGCAGATCGCCGGCACCGTGACCTTCAATGATGCAGGCGAGGTCATTCACCTGGCGAATCTTCAGGGCGGTGTTCAAGAGGCCTATGTTCTTCCTCTGCTCGGGGGTTGGGCACAAGTTAGCGGTCTGGCCCAGGTGATGGCATCGGTGAACTGGAGCCTCTCGGCGAAGGGAACGATGGTATCCGAACCGGGTATTCAGGGAGCGTTGGGTGCGCAAGCCTTGTTCACGCCACCATGGAAGATCCCGGTCCTCGATGCCAAAGTGCAAATCGGCGCGCAGGTGCTGGGCTACTTGCAAGAGGTAGGAACGCCCGACAAGGGCGCGCAAGGACAAGCAGGCGTGAGCGGCGGAGGCGTTTTGAACTTCCAGTTCTGATCTCGCGGATGGGCGACGCCGGGAATTGTTTGCTTCCGTCCTTGCGGGTGAACACTCCTCGCCGTCAAACACTCGTAATTGGGATCCCTACCCGGCATTGCCATGCCGGGCTTTCAGATGCCGTGCCTTGTGGCACTTTTGTAGAGCCGAGCAACTGTTGTCCTATAATCCAGTCGCATGGAAACTGGTCTAAAAGGCAGGGTTGCGGTCGTGGTCGCATCAAGCCAGGGGATTGGACGGGCGACGGCCGAAGCTTTTGCGGCGGAAGGTTGCCGCGTCGCTATGTGCGCACGGAACGCCCAGACGCTCGAAACCGCTGCGGACAAAATTCGCCACCAGTCGGGCGCCGACGTGTTCACGCAGGCGTTTGACGTCACCGATGGAAGCGCAGTCCACGATTTCGTGAAGAACGTCGCCGGGAAATTCGGCAGCATAGACATTTGCGTAACCAACGCGGGTGGTCCGCCCCCGAAAGGATTTCTGGCTGTGAGGATCGAGGAATGGCGCAAAGCGATTGACGCTAATTTCCTAAGCACGCTCTATTTTGCGCGCGAGGTCATCCCCTACATGCAGCGTCAGCGGTGGGGGCGCGTCATTACCATTACGTCTATTACGACTAAGCAGCCGGTCCCCGATCTCGTGCTCTCGAATGCGGTGCGTGCCGCGGTGGTGGGACTGGTCAAGAGCCTGGCAAATGAATTTGGCAAAGATGGGATCACCGTCAACAACGTCGGCCCAGGATACACTGCAACCGACCGCCTGAAGGAACTGGCCCGTGTCAGGTCAGCGGCTATGGGCAAGAGCGAAGATCAGATTTTTGCCGATTGGGCAAACGATGCGGCACTGAAGCGCGTAGCCGAACCGCGAGAGGTTGCCGATGCAATTGTGTGGCTCGCTTCCGAGCGGGCGTCTTACATCACTGGGCAAACGATTCTGGTGGATGGCGGAGCCTACAAGGGGTTGTAATCAGCGATGAAAAAGAAGAGCGGATCACACAAAGTTCGGCGTGTACCTTCTGTCAGAAAGTTCGCCCTGAAGCGAACCGCCCTGCGCAGCAACAAGCAAGCAGAATCGCAGCTGAAACATCTTCCCTGGAAAGAAGTTGAACTGGAGACATTGAACCCACTTCTGCAGAGACAATTAATTGTGGGACATGAGGTCATGCTGGCGCGCGTCTTGCTGAAGAAGGGATGCGTTGTCCCCATGCACAGCCATGTGAATGAGCAGTTGACCTACATTATCGAAGGCGCACTGAAATTCTTGATCGACGGAAAAGAGATTGTTGTGCGTGCCGGCCAGGTACTGACGATTCCACCAAACATGCCGCATCAGGCTGAGGCGCTTGAAGACACGGTTGATCTCGACATTTTCCATCCGCCTCGGGCCGATTGGATCAACAAGACGGATAGCTACCTGCGCAAGTAAACAGTCCGTGTAGGGGTGGGTGCCCCCACCCGCCCACTCCGGACGAGGGCGTCCGGGGCTACATGGACACGGGGCTACACGAACGGCGCGTCCGGACTACACGAAGATTGCTCTGCTATCCTTATCCTTCCCCTATGTCTGAACCGGCGATCAAGGCTGAGCAATCAGTGTCGCAACTCCGTTGCATTGGCTGTGGCCGGACTGCTTTGCCCGACCGTTTCCGCTGCGAACACTGCCGGGACCTGCTCGAGATCATTTACCCCGGGTGGGAGGGGCGAGGACCCGGAGGACTCGACTCCAGCTCGTTGAAGTCCCTTTGGCGCGACCGCCGTTCGTCGTTTGATCCAGCCGACCAGAGCGGGGTTTGGCGGTTTCGGGAAATCCTGCCGGAAATTGCGAAGCCGCAACTCATCACAATTCGCGAGGGCAATACTCCAGTTTACGAACTGCCTCATTGTGCAAAGAGCGCTGGCATCGAACAGCTTTACGCCAAGCACCAAGGCATGAACCCGACGGGCTCCTTCAAAGACACGGGCATCACGGTGGCTGCATCGTTCGCGCGGCAGGCGGGATACCGCTGGGTGGCATGTGCCTCCACCGGAAACACGTCGGCTTCCATGGCTGCCTATGCGGCGCGTGGCGGCCTGCATAGTCTGGTGCTGATTCCCGACGGCAAGATTTCCTGGAGCAAGCTTTCGCAGTCGCTCGACTATGGTGCGATTACGTGTCAGTTGAAGACTGATTTCGATGGGTGTGTACGCGTGCTCAACGAAGTGGTTGAACGAATGCCGGTGTACCTGCTGAACTCTGTTAACCCATACCGCGTAGAAGGTCAGAAAACGGCTGCGTTTGAATTGCTCGAACAACTGGGATGGAATCCTCCCGACCACATCATCGCGCCCGGAGGCAATCTCGCCAATTCTTCGGCCATCGGCAAGGCATTAATCGAAATGAAGCAACTAGGCTTAATGTCGCGACTGCCGAAGGTTTCGGTAATTCAGGCTGAAGGTGCGAATCCACTCGTGCGGACCATTCGTGAGAATGGCGGAGAGAAATTGATTCCCGTGCATGCCGATACCATGGCAACAGCAATCCGCATTGGTAACCCAGCTTCGTGGAAGAAAGCTGTGCGCGTGATTCGCGAAACCGGCGGAACGGTTGAGCAGGTGACTGAAATTGAGATTGCCCTGGCGAAAGCGGAAATTGGAGCCGAGGGGATTGGCTGCGAACCAGCCTCTGCGGTGACTCTAGCGGGATTGAAAAAACTGATAAAGCAGGGATTCGTGAAGCCCAGTGAGTCCGTTGTACTCGTGCTCACTGGTCACGTTTTAAAGGATGCCGACTTCACGCTGAGATTTCATCGCGGTGATTTGTTTACTGAGACTCCGTACGAAGTCGAGGGCCGGGCTTTGAAATCACAGCAACGCGCACCGCTGGTTTTAGAACCCAACGTTGACGCGGTGATTCGTTTGCTGCACTCCGCCGAGAAATCGTTTTGAAAAAAAAGCAAGACTTCGAGATCACCCTTCCGGCGACTTCCGCGAACCTCGGGCCTGCCTTTGACGCGGCTGCCCTGGCTCTCGATCTGACGCTCCGGACGCGGGCCGTTAAATCAAAGAAATACTCTATTGTTGCTACTGGATGTGATTCCGCGGTGTGCAGCCAGGTGGAGAACCACCTAATCTTAACTACTTACAAAGAAGTTCTGGAATCGGAGAGGAAGCCAGTCGCTCCGCTTGCGCTCACAATTCACAACGAATTTCCGATTGGCAAGGGATTCGGGTCTTCGGCGGCGGCGCGGTTGGCGGGAATTGCTTTGGCAGTCCATTTCGGGCGGTTACGATGGAGCAGCAGCCGCATCATGGGCGAAGCCTCCCGTCGTGAACATCATCCCGACAACGCCGCTGCCTGCTGGATGGGCGGACTAACGGTCGCGCGAATGTTCGGCGACGGCGAAGCACAGGTCGCTCGCTTTGTTCCTAAGGGAAAATGGCCGCTGCTGCTGGCCATCCCGGACGATAGTCTCGCTACGGAAAAAGCGCGGTCTGTGCTTCCAGAGGAGTATTCCCGGGCCGACACTGTCGCCAACATTCAGAATTCCATGCTGCTGCTGGCGGCGTTATTTCAGGGCGACCGCAAGATGCTGGCGTCAGCACTAGAGGACCGCATTCATCAGCCCTACAGGGAGCAATTCTGTCCCTTGCTACCGGCTCTACGCAATTTTCCCACGGACGAAGGCGTCCTCGGGGCTGTCCTAAGCGGCGCTGGACCATCGGTATTGATGTTCGTTGATCCCAAGGGACGGACGGAAAAGGTCGTTAATAGAGTGGGAAATTACCTGCGGGGGTGCGGATTCACGGCGGAACTAGTGCTTACGTCGATCGCCAAACGAGGCGGCGAAGCTTCCTTCCTTCGGAAGGCCCGCCGGAGCTAGCCCGCGCGACGGCCTTCGACCAGAACCTCGTCCAAAGCATTCAGTAGCTGCCGAGTTCGCTTGGACGATTCCGAGCCACCGCCCTCCGTCCGGCGCTTGAGCATGTGGTATTCGTCAGCAATGTTCAGGGCTGCCAATACTGCGAGGCGAGAGCTGTCCACGGTATGAGTCTGTTCGGCCACCGCGCGCATTTTGGAATCCACGTACTCTGCCAGCTTGAGGATGTAATCAGCGTCGGTTCCCCTCAGGTTATAACCCTGGTCGAAAATTTCGACGCGGACACTGCCGTTGCTGGCATCTTGAACATGCGGCGGTTTCGTGGCGGTTGCCATATTCTGCTCCCTATCGGCTGCCACCGAGTTCAGCTTGCAGCCGGTTCTTCTGCCATGCGATCAATCTGCGCGAGCATTTTCTCGACCCTGGAGCGGATTTCCTCTCGTTCCTTGCGTAAGCTGACCGTCTCACGGCGCAAGCTCTCGACCTCTTCCTCGCGCACTTCCAACTGCTCGCGCAAGCGCTTCAAGTCCCGCTCGGCCATGGAATGAGCTTCCCGGGCCGATTTGTATAGTTCAATAGTGCGATAAACCTTGTCTTCGAGGGCTTGAAAATCGTCAGCCGGAACCTGTGTGGATACCTCTTCGACCGTCCGTAAGCTCATGATTGCCGTTCCTGGAAAGAAAAGTTGAACTCTTGAGCGCAGTATACTCCAGAGCCCTGTGGGAAGTTTAGGTTTGAAATGTGGATTTTAATTCTTCTCGAGGGCGGCCTCGAAGGCGTCCAGCGACAGCGAACGCAGGAGGTTTCGCCGTAAACCGCGTTCAACTTCAGCGAGGCGATCCGAAGCTACAGTGAGCCACTCAAAATCTGCGGCCTGGGCCAGCCTCTGCAGTTCTGGGAGCACGTCGGTGTTCCTGACTAATTGCGGAGATTGCGCATCCAGGAAAAGCAAATCCCGCAGAAGAGAATAGAGACAGCGCAACAGGATTTCTATTTTCTCGCGTCCCTCGGCTCCCGCTCGGTAAGTCTCTGTGATTTTGAAGAGTTCGGTATGTTCACCGGTATTCAACGCGGTTCTCAGGATGGTGAGGGCGTGCTCCCGGGCCGCAGAATAGGCAACCAAGTCGAAGTTCCGCGCCTTGCCGACCGCGCCTTCCGAAAGGCGAGCGACCAGAGCTCGTTGTTGCGGCTTCCAGTCGGGCCGCTGACTGGAGAGATAGTTCTCGATCTCCGGCACGCCCAGGGAGCGAAGCGAAAGCGTCATACAGCGGGAGCGAATGGTGGGCAGGAGTTCTCCGGCATTCTCTGCCAGCAAAAAGATGGTGGCAAACTCTGGCGGTTCCTCCAGCACTTTGAGTAGCGAATTCGCTGCTTCTTTCATAAACGCGGAGTCGGTAAAGATGAAGACCCTTTCCCTTGCCTCCGAAGGCCGAAAGTAAATGGTCGCGATCACCCGCCGCACCTGATCCACTTTGATCATCATTTGCGGGGGATCCGGAGGAACAACCAGAACGTCGGGATGAGTCTGGATGAACAACCGGGTTTCTTTTTTCTCAGCTTCCTTCAATGCATCACGGGCTTCGACAGCTTCCGCGCAACGCGATTCCAGGTCCTCCAGTTGTCCGATTCGGACGCAGTTCGAACAGGTACCGCAGAAATCCGGCAGCCCGTCCGTGATTGGCTGCTGCAGACAATTCATTGCCCTCGCAATCATCGTCGCGAGCGTGTACTTGCCAGATCCAGATGGGCCCGAGAGGATAACGGCGTGGGGAAACCGTTTGTGGGCTAGCATCCCGCGAATTACCAACACGGCATCAGAGTTGCCGTGGAAATCGGAAAAAGGCATGTCGAGTAATCTACTACGTCCGTAATCTTGTCGCAGTACCGGGGCCGTCGCCTTCAGTGCCCTGAGTAGGCCTTCCACGGGAGCTAGACGCGAAGCAGAGACCAGCGCAACGGACTGCCTCCTCCACCTTCACCCTTCCATTCAAACAAATCCGCCGCCGGACCGCGAGTGCGGCGCATTGACTTTCCAGCTATCTCAACGCGTATATGTTTGGTGTCTTGGGCTGCAAGGCTGAGTCGAATGGTCCACGTACCTAAAGAAGTCGGATTGTACCAACCCTCGTATCCGCGGGTTGACTTTATGAAGCCAAAGAGCGGGGACTCGAAGCGATATGACGGCAGTGGCAACTTAGGCGCCAATG
>WNGL01012237.1_pt1 | contig 12618 bp, 10 predicted proteins | sample 5400591 | NCBI WGS metagenome assembly WNGL01 (sample SAMN13153377, study PRJNA577476) | soil metagenome | isolation source: 80 cm soil or saprolite under Garry oak tree replicate 1 | place: USA:California | collected 2016-06-15
ATCCCGAGACTCGGAGCCTTGTCTATCGACTTTTCACGGATAATTCCGAGGACATTCAGGATACGACTCGTCCGCGTCTTGAAGAGTCTCCGGAAACCGTTTGCCCTCTGGCCGTTTATCGCGGCTTTCGCGCGACCCTTCCGCACAGTCGCACGCCACGGCTCAGGACGAGTCCAGCTCGCTCCTAAACTGAAGAGACCATTGCCAGCATGGTCCCTCCTTATCATGCTCCTCCTCGGAGGGGGTGTCGGATTCTACGCCTCGACCATTTTCAGCGAAGTCGCAGGGATAGGGCAATCTACTGCTCCAGACTTTACGCTCGGGACAAATCCCGTCTCAATGACAACGTCGCAGGGCAGCCTAGGAGCCTTCACAGTCTCGCTTACAAGTCTGAACAGTTTCGCCGGCAGTGTCAACCTGAACTATTCGCTCTCTCCAGACATTACGAACGTTACGATCGCGTTGAACCCCAGCTCCTTATCTCTCCTTACCGGCGCAGGAGCTTCAACGATGACAGTGTCAATCCCTGCATCAGCACCGCTGAACACGTACACTATTACTATCGGTGGAACTAGTGGAAGGCTCAGCCACAACGTTACGAGTATTCTGAGGGTGGTCCCTCCTCCCGCTCCAGATTTTTCCATCTCAGCAACCCCGTCTTCCACGAACGTCACCCGCGGTTCAGCAACTAGCAGCATTATCACATTGACAAGCATCGGAGGCTTTGCTGGGACAGTAACCCTGACCACGTCCATCTCGCCTGGCAGCGGTTCCAGCCCCACTCTGACTCTCAATCCAAACCGAGTCACCTTGTTATCAGGCGGGGCTGGAAACGCAGTACTAGCCATTAACACTTCAGGCACGACTTCACGGGGAATTTACACGATCGTAGTTCTAGGCGTCAGCGGGACTCTGGCGAACAGCGTCTCGATAACCCTGACAGTTCAGTAGGAGCCTCAGAGATCTCACCATCCCCGCCTCCTCGGAGGTTCCTCTGCATCTTTCAATCCTCAGCATCAATCATTTCTAAGGGTCTGACTCGCCAGAGTCATAATCCGAAACGAGGACTTTGAAACTAAATGTTTCTGCTTGGCCACAGCTGCTGGAGCTACCTGTTCTCGAAGGCGACCGGGCGGAAGCTCAACGTCAATCTCCCCGCCTATCTCGCGCTCCTCTCAGGAATCCTCCCCGACTTTGACATCTACTTCCAACCCTATCTGGTACATCACACCTACACCCATTCTCTGATAGTGATCATCCCGATTATTCTGGTACTGACCTACTTCTTCGGAAGACTAGGCTTCGCATTCTCCATCGGAATCCTCTCCCACCTGCTCGGCGATTTCCTAGTCGGAACAATCCCCCTACTCTATCCATTCTACCCCAACTCTTTTGACGTTGGACTAAATCTCGGAATTCCCAGCCTAGCTGACACGGCGCTCGAAATTGGAGCGTTAGGGCTTGTCCTAGTCTACGCTTATCGGAACGGCGATTACAAACTAGTTCTGAAGCCCACGCGGGATGGCCTGCTGCTTGTAATCCCTCTCTTCGCCCTGGTTACGCTCACACTGCTCTTCGCCGGTGATAGGAGCATTCCTCTAGCAGAGTTTGCCTTCTCAAGAAGAGCACTGACCATAATCACCCTCGGGCATATTCTTCTCAGCGGAATCCTTGCGCTTGGTGTTCTGCAAGGCTTCAGATGGTACCTAGGAAATAGACATTCCAAGTCGAAGGACAGTGTAGACGCTTCTTCTACTCAACCTACCATCTAACGGGCGAGGTTACGCGTCGCCTTAATCCCCGTAGTTCCAAGACATGACACGAACGGGGGCTCCGGGTTATCCAGCTACTAGAATGGTGGAATATTCCTCGCAGAGGCTGGATCATAATCCTCACAGAACTTGCGGTGATAATCGGCCTGAGCGGCTGGGTCTACGCTGAGTATCTTAGCAACTTATACTTTCAGAGCTACGTAAACAATCTCTCACCGATTCTTGTTCCAGTCGTCAGTGTTGGGTTTGGAATAGCCTCGGCCACGGTTGCCACTCTCCTCTATTTCACGATGAGGAACGTCAGGAAGAGAGAGGGAGTGAAGGACGAGGAGCTGTCAACTAGGCGAGGATCGACGAAGAGAACTGTCAAGAAGCCGCAGGCTTCATCTTCTAGAAGCGAGAAAGCCATAGGCTCCTCAATAACGGTGCCAAGACAAAGAGCCTCAATCACGGGGGCGTCAAGCGTTAGGCGTGGAACGGCCCCGCAGAGCAGCGATGAAAATGATCAGCCAGAATAGAAAGGCGTCTCTTCAACTCAGGCAAGGTTCGGACCTGGATACTGCGAATCTAGTCCATAGGGGACAAACCGCCCTTATCGAACCGGATGGCTAGATGAGCTGGATTGGAAGCAGAGATCTTCTGATTCGGGTGATAGCGTACGAGCGAGCATGTCGAGACTCCGAGAAGGTATATTCCCAGTCCTGTGAAGGTCCTGTTACTTTTACAGTCGTTTGTCATCGCCTACCTTGGGTTCTGGATGTATGAGAATTACCAGAACGACTTCTACTTCCAAGCATACGTCAACGCGTCGCTACAAGGAAGCGGCTTCGCGATAGTTGCCTTGAGCAGCGTGGGAATCTTCAGCGCCGTAGCCATGGGTCTCTACATGAAGCTCCGACGGACGCATAAGGAGTTGGAGCATCTGATCTTGACGGAGCATTCGGCTCCGCAAGAGCAGGGTTCCAACACGATTCTGGAACCACACGTAGAGCAGCACCTGATCAATATGATAAGAAAGTCAACATCTTCAGAGACAAGCGGTGCATCGTCCTCTATGCCGGTTCTCAAAAGAGAGAACAGTCAGTCTTCGACATAGAACTTCAGGGCACAGAGAATTACTCAGGTTACGACTTGGAGATCGGTGAAATTGAACAATCAATCAATTCTGTAATTCAAGTCAAAAAGGCGAAGACAATTCCGAGTCAGAGCATGATTGATGATGGTTTAGAATCTCTGAAGTAATATTCTAGATTCCTAGGCGGAACAAGAGGATGACATACCCTATGCCGCTTCTAACGAAGCTCAGCTTGCTCGTTCCCCTTGGACGGCGAGTGAACTGATGTGACATCGCTCGATTGCATCTTGAAAGTGTTCCTCAGTACCCAGTTGGTGGAGGCGCTTACCATTCTCTTGAACCAAGGTAGTTCCTGGACGAGCCCCCGGGTCTTTGACCGACATCCCACTACCACGTCAGCCTCCTTCGTAGCCTCTAGAAGCCTTGCGATCTCTTCAGGATCATGGTTCAAGTCGGAGTCCATGGTGAGCACGAAATCCGATTTGGGATCGACCAGGCTCAAGCCCTTCTTGGTCGCCTTTCCGAGCCCCAGTCTCTTTTCGTGGTACTCGACCCTTACTCGAGGGTTCCATTTCGCGAGCTCGCCAACTTTTTGTAGTGTGGAATCTGTTCCTTCTACTACGAAAATGACTTCGTAGTCCCGGTTCAGGGCTTCTAGGGATTTTATTAGCCGAGCCGAGAATTCGTCAATTACCTCCTCTTCGTTGTACAGCATTATGACGGTGCTGAGTTTCAAGGTAGAATCTGGGCCACTTATTGCTGATGTTAAGATCAGCCTTGGTGAATTCATGAAATTTTTTCTAGTTCCAAAGTTCTGGAGGCGTTTTCCACCATTCGATGGTTTTTGATAGCCCTACCGGAAAGCTCGTTTTCGGCTGCCAGGCCATGTGTTTCGTGATCTCGGAATGATTCAGCGCTTGATACGGAATCTCTATTCTTGTATGTGGAGGCGGCTCTTCCACAATCGATCTTAGTCCACGGAAGCTTCCGAGTACAAGGTTGATGACCACCTCTTGTGTATATGTTTCCCCTGAACCTATGTTGAAGACCTCAGCGATCTCTCCGTTCTGCTGTTGCGTAAACTTGCCGACGCGCACCATCGCATCGACAAAGTCTTCGACAAAAGTGAACTCGCGGAGATAGGTTATGCCATTGTAAATGATCGGGGGCTGCTGCCTCAAGCACTTTCTTATCGTGTTCGGAATCAATCTGGGATTCATGTCCCCAGGACCATAGATATTGGACAGTCTAACGACGCTTAACCGCTTAACGTACCCCATCCGCTGGAACATCCTACAAGTCATATCCGCACAAGCCTTCGATGTCTCGTAGGGTGCCATAGCATCGAGCGGATCGGTCTCGAGATACTGTCTACCATAGGTGGTCTCACCGTGGACTTTGTCCGTTGACATCATCACCATCCCCACATCGGATCCCCACCCTGTCTGTTCCTTAAGAGCTTCAAGAATAATTAAGGTCCCGATTAGGTTAACATCGTAAAGGGGACGAACGGTTCTGGTTCCAACCCGAACGATGGGGAGCGCGGGTAGATGGTAGACAAGATAGATATCGTAATCTGATATAATCCGCTTAACCAGAGTCTCATCGACGACGTCACCTCGAGACCAAGTTTTCTTATCATCAATGCCCAGGACCTTGGCCGAATCTACGGGAGATTCATCGTGTCGTATGCTGAAGACGCTATGGCCTTCGGCAAGGAGGCGCTTCGCGAGATTGCTTCCTAATGCTCCCGTTGCTCCCGTAACGAGAACTTTCATAGTAGTCCCTCACTAGTTAGCTTGAGAACTTCAAGAGCGATGCAAACCTAATGAGATTTGTCAAATGATCACAAACGGCTCATGATGACAGACTCGTATAAGGAATAGGATGCTTCCTGAGTCAGAATCATGACACGATGGAGGTTTCTGAGCTCGACTCCTGGGAAATGCCGAACTTGGCTTGCTAGCAAGTCAAGACTCCTTCACCGTGAGGGTCTGATCTTGGCAACTCCCCGCATGGATGCACAAATCATTTAACGAATCCGAGCGAAGTGATAAGTAATGAGACGGCCCATAATCACATGCCTGATTCTAGGAGTGCTGTTCACGATAACCTTCGTCCATAGCGTTCCCCCAAACACGACCATCTCACCCTTTACCTACACGTTATATTATGACGGGACCCAATGGCAAGCTAACAACGGCATAACGGCAGTTAATGACTATAGCAATGCAGACGCCGGAGTGCTCCTGAATACCGTAATCTCGCACATATCATATTACTCTTCTATAGCCTTCCAAGGCTCCCCCACCCTCTCTGCGAACGTAACAATCAACAAGCCGATCACCCTCAAAGTAATTGGCAAAGTATCATTTAAGAGCGGAACTCCAGTTACGACGCCTGCCTTCATCGTGAACACGAATGATGCAGACATTTGGGTTCAATTAATAGATGGTACCGGTTGCAGAAACACAGGCGGCTTGGGATGCATTGCCTTCCAATTCAAAGCCGGCCAGAACAACCATATTCATGTAGGAACGATTACCGCAGTCGACATCGCATTCGATCTACGACAGGTAACGACTACCTGTTTCTTCAACAACGTCATTGATTTCAATGATATCATCGCGTCCAACTGGGGGATTAATGGCAATGGAATGGTTGCAGGTGCTTGCGCCCAAGGTAACATCTGGCAGTGGAGCACTATTGTCTCGTATAATTTCACTGCTATTTCTCTGTGGGATAATGCTGGAGGCAAGTTCCACGGGAACGTTTGGTTCGGTTCTCACTTTTACGGCGGAATAGACCCAGCTACGAGCCCGAGAACTGCCTTGGATGTTCAACATCCTCTGAACAAGGACAACAGCACATTCAATTTGTTTATCAATCAACTTTCTACCGCGGGCAAGTCCTTTTTCGGAGCCGGTGACGCAGGCTTGATTCAATATGCAGATAGGGCCGTGTTCCTTAACAGCATTCAGTCCGGAATAGGAACTGGTCTTGGAGTACCTGGCATCGTCTCCGTTCAGCACGGTGAACAAAGGACGCAAGGGGTGGGCGGCATCGTAATCTATGAGGTAGGCAACCCGGCGATCTCTTTGACTTTCCGCACGACTTGTAACTTGAATGTTCTTGCCTGGAACTCTGGGACAATCAATTGTCAGGTGACCTATACCGACCCAGAAGGAACTCTCAGGACAGTCACTGTTACGAGCGCCTCTCAATACGCGACTAGTGGCGTAGTCGCATTTACTGTTCAGATAGGATCGACAATCACGATTAAGACAAACGGAACATTCTCAGCGACTTATGACTATCTAGTTACTCTTGAGGCTCTTGGCTGAGGTAGCCTACCACGTCTCTTGTGTAAGCCCTCAAATCATCTGATAGTAGTGTCGCCCTGATTGACTATCAGGTTAGGCTTGGACTCCAGCAGCTCAACGGAGGGAGCCCTAGCCACAGCCTTATTCAACGGGTTGTAACATACGGCCAATAATCCAGAGGATGGTCTTACTTCGCTTCTATTCCCCTGCCTAGCGATTCGGTCAATTAACAACTCGAAGAGCCTATTCCCTTTCAACAGTTCGACGAGGTTGTCGGGGAGGACGCGTCTTATTCTTAGCATGTTCTCAAACAGCGAGAGATGACTCGTTCCTATTATTCTAACAGAACTGAAGTGTTTCTCCAAGCTACTGTCCAGTTCGTCCCACGAATACTCGGTGATGTGAAATGGGTTCTTGTCGGTTAATACGAGTCTGTTAGGCGTGGAGAGGACAACAAAACCTGTCTTCGTCAGTATTCCTTCGATATCGCTGAGGAATAATTCTGGATCTGCTAGATGCTCCACGACTTCGAACGCGTACGCACCCTCTATCGAGTGATCCCTGAGACCTAGATGCTCCGCACTCATCACCGCAAAGTCGATGTTTCGAGAACCATATCGTTTCTTGGCTTCTTTGACAACGTCTGCCGAGGCATCGATACCCACGACTTGGCTCGCCCCCTTTCCTAGAGTAGCGCTTCCGAATCCATATGCACACCCCACATCGAGGACCACCCGATCTCTCGCAAGACTCGCGTAGCCCAAGTATCTATCTAGATGTATCCGATACAGGTAGTAGGTCGACCTGTTGGTCGGGTCCACCCTCTCGTAGATCTTCCAGTTTCTCAACGTCTCCCCCGAGTGTCGGACAGTTCCCTAATCCTCGCAACCGAGGTCGTGACGACCTCCGAGTAGATCGCTTGCAGAATAGGTCATCCTACTATCCATGCAAGAGCGAACAGAGGAGGGCCGAAGTCTGATTCATCTTCGACATGTCCGGCCCCGAGTTGCGTATTCCTTTTTGGAAAGACCGAGATCTTGAAGAGCAGTAACGGATTCGTCAATCCAGAAGGACGCCCAGCCAAGATTGTAAAGCCGTAACGCAACAAGCTACAGCGAGGATAGCTACTAGTACGACTGGGGAAGACTCCCCGCCGATGGAGTTTAGCCATTGGTTATCAAGCAGCAGATTCGCCCCCACGAGGTTGAACGGTCTGATGAGCAAAGGAAGGGACACCCCATTTCATGAAGGTGGCGATCCTCAGATTGTGGCGATCTTGGAGTCGGCCGATTGTGGAATCGGGTACTCGTCTGATTCCTGAAACGTCGCTGTGTTTCTTCCAAGTAGCTCTGAAGTGGACGAGATTGTAGTACAGGGATTTGAGGTAGGCCATGGCCCCGCCGTAACGTCTGAGAACCAAGAAGAGTCCAGTTTCTACTAGGTTCATTCCAAGATAGAACGGGAGTACTTTAGCGATATTCCCAGTCTCATAGTTTTTCACTAATGTTCGCAGCTGATTTCGTTCTGAGTAGTAGCGCCTTGCTGGGGATGTGAGAAATCTTGCTTCGTTTGGGAAGCCTCCTTCCATCGAGGCACCTCCAAAGTGGTAGACTAGCGCTTGGGGATTGGAGACTATTCTAAAGCCTGCGAGTCGAGCTCGCCAGCAGAGGTCAATGTCATCTTCGAACATAAAGTAATCCGGATCGAACTGACCGATAAGATCAAACACTTCTTTTCTGATCACCATAGCCGCTCCTGAGACCATGAAGACGTCCTGGGGGGTTCCTCGGTCATTGCAAATGTACATTCCAAATCCGAAGCGATCTACTCGCACTCCCAACTGCTGTATGGTGCTGCGGTCGTTCGCGTCTAGGATCTTTGGGCCGCAAATCGCCACGGTCGGATCTGTTTTCAGAACGGATGTGAGATGCAACAGCCAATTCGGATCAACCTCCGTATCCTGATTCAGTATCGCAAGGAACTTGCCCCTAGCGACCTCAGCTCCTTGATTGACAGCTCGGGCAAAACCTTGATTGCTTGAGTTGGCAATAATTCTGACACTCGAATGAGAGCGGACGATCCGAAGACTTTGATCCCTCGAGTCGTTGTCAATAACAATTACTTCGTACGGGGGTCCGGAGGTGCCCATGATCGAATTCAGGCAATTCCCAATGCAGTCCATGCCGTCATGGCATGGTATGAGAATTGACACTTCGGGATTCTCAGAATACAGTCTTTTCTTGCTCCCATCTTGTAACGTTCAGATCGGAACCCATAGGAAATCCGTTATGTCCAGCGAAGCGTTCAATCCGGGTCTTGAAAAGTTGCCTTGACAATATGAGTTGTTCGTGTCCGCTGGGAACTCCCTGAAATGGTTTTCTTTTGATGGCAGATACTTCTGAGTTCTGAGGAGGTCTTTAATCTGGAAATACGCTTTGGCTGGGTGCCTTGCTTTCAACTTGTGAGGTTGATGAGTCTTCGTCAAAAGTGTACCCAAGCATTAAGTCTGCGGCATCCGCTCCACTGAAAGTCCCATGTCTCTTCCTGTCAGTCGGTAGCGACGAATGAAGATTTCGACAGGCTCCAGCATTCACCTAGTGGTCATTGTTTCGATGATCCTCGGGCTCATCTTACGCCTCCTGCTCGTCGTTACCCTGCCAACGACCTGGGATGGTGGAACATTCCTCTACTGGGCCAACTTGCTCGACAACGGCCAGATTCCCTACAGGAACTTCTTCATACGGGACCCAGTGTACATCTACCTGATCGCGATTTCGATCCGGACATTCGGGATAAGCATACCTGCACTATCTATTGCGTCGGTTGTTCCTTCCATCCTTACCGTCCCATTAATGTACAGAATATCGAGGGAGATTTTTGACCGATTGACCGGTCTGGTTTCAGCTCTCATCTTTAGCTTCTCGCCAACCGTTGTGTGGTATAGTACCGTTTTTGATGAGAGGAGTTTGATGCTGTTTCTTAGCGTTCTCGGTATGTGGGCTCTTGTTAGGTGCCTTAGGACAGGGAATAGGCGGTTTCTCATTGTGTTCGGCCTGATCATCGGCGTAGGAACTTTCGCTTACCGGGCCTTGGCGATCTACGCTGTCGCTTTGCCGCTGTTCTTGGCGTTAATTACTCATAGAGGCGGTTTTTCTCTGAGGGACGCATCGAAGAGGCTCGCTCTCGGGACGATCCTTTCGTGGGGCTCCTTTCTCGTCGCCTTCAGTTCAATCTTTTTGCTATTCAGCAACACCTCGAGTTTCGAGTGGATGGTTTCCAATTTCGGATTTGGTGGACAGGCGGAAAGTGCGGGATCGTTCATCACGTCGCAGACAAGCATTTCTTTCAAGGACAGAATCTTCTATGTGGCCGTTCGAGAATGGCTCTACTTGTTTGTACCCGCCTTAGTTTTCCCCGTAGTGATACTCTTTCGAAAACTCTCGAATAGAGTGAACCTTGCGCTCGGGATAACGATGGTGGGTAGCGCTGCATTTCTTGTGGCAACTCTTGCTTGGCGCACTGCCGACCCTCAATCATCCTTCGGGGCATACGACCCTTCAATCCCCTACCTGTATGCGTTTCTAGCGTTTCTCGTCGTGCTACCTGGAACTGCTGCCGTTGCATATCGCAGAATGTTTCGGCCAATTTCGTACAATGGATCAATCCCCATTGGATGGACTCTGCTCATCTTCTGGTTTATCTCAACTGCCGTCTTAGTTGCACTGTTCGGCCATCCTCTTGTGAACTATTATTACTACTTCGCGCCGAGCCTGACACTTCTTGCCTCTCCTGTGATATCTCAGGCCATTAGGCAGATTAGCTCCTCCACCAATGGAACTCTTTCAAGGATAATGCGCGTTCGGATACCCATCCTCTTTCTCACAGTCTTAGTAGCCAATGCGGGGATGACTGCTGCGATGCTGTATGTCACACCTATGTCATGGAGGCACCAGTCACTGTCATCTATCTACGATATCGCGTCCTATGTTCAAGCCAAGACAAATCCTCAAGACGAGATCCTAGTTGGCAATCCCGCAATCGCACTCCTTGCACAGCGCAAGACTGCCTTGGGAATAACGCAACTCCAGCTCTATGCATTTGCTGGACCCGAACCGTTTGTCCCGGTGGCCAATGATCCCTTCCATCTCTTTCCAAACGTCACTGAGATCTCACAATTCATGGCTTCCGGTGGGGTAAAGTACGTCGTGGCGGATCAGTCACCTCCAACTCTCTACATTATTGGTCTGCATCCTCTGTGGAAAGCCACCTTCCTCACCAATTTTGTGCTTGAGACAACGATAGACGGGGCCGCTATCTATCGCTATAACCCGACTTGGGATTTGTCACAGCACCTAGACTCAGTCTCGGCCTTCAACAATTCGACGGTTTATAGCTACACGAACCAAGCGTTTGTTGACGGATTCGGCCACCTCTTGATTTCCTCATCGTACGATTCCCTCCAAACTGTTGGTGGAAAAACCCTAAGCGACCAGGTACTATTCCATCCTCCCTATGTCTCAGGGAATTCCTACATCGAAATCAGCCTTCCGAGGAACAAATACACGAATCTCACCACGAGCTTTGCGTTGGCCGATGGTGCCGTGGGCAAGTCTAACGGAGTAACTTACTCAGTCCAAGCAGGAGAAGGAACCCAGCAACTGTTCCTATTCAATCGGCTGGTCACAATGAACAGTTGGCAGCAGTTCTCTACTCTTCTTCCAACTGGACCCGACTTGACCATAGTGCTCACATCAAACTCGGGAGCCTCATCATCGTACGATTGGCTGCAAATAACGCTGACACTCCAGCGCTAGATCTAGGGCGTGAGAAGAGTTCGGCTAACCCGGTCCGAGCCTGTACAGGTGAAGTCCTTGATCTTGAAAGACGAGTTGGTATGGATACTGACTAGTGAGACGTTCCGTCTGGTCTCGGGAAGAAAGAGGAAACCCTAGAGCTGGACTGGTCCAATTGTACCATGCACTGTCAAAGTTGACCAGAATGTACTGCGGCGGTTCTGGGGACGAGTAGTTCAGTGACACATATGCCTTGTTTGACAGCTGAGGGTACAAGTCGCTCTCAGTCAGGATAGTTACATTTTGAGGCAAACCATTACTTATCGAAGCAACCGTCGAGGCGAGTGGATTCGCCGCCGGCCAGTTTGAAGCGGTGGGGCTGAGCGCACTGTATAGGAAAGTAACGGAGAGAGCGATTGTGATCAGACCCAAGATTACTCTTCTATGTCTCAAGATTCCATACAGGAAGGGTATTGCTGCTAAGTAGACAAATGGAACAAGGAAGACGGAATACTGAAAGTTCACGTTTGAATATGAGTACCTCGAACTGAGGATTACCACCGCTAGCCAAGGGGCCGCGGGTATCATTCTCGACGAGTATTTCGGGAGGGCAATCCACATTGGAGCGGTCGCTACTAGGAGGTAGGTTATTTTCGCGGGAATACCGTATGTAAGAGAGGCTAGAAAGGCGTCCGGACTACTCCAAAACGCAGGGCTTGATCCGAGGAATTGCCCTGTCAGCCAGTTTGCATGCCAATTCCATGACTCAAACACTCCAGCGAAAGTAGATGCTACTATTATTGCCAACAGAGCGAGAGACCCTAGAAGCGTAACGAGGATCCGTTTGTCCAACCGCTTCGTTGCAAGCCAGAAAGAAAGAGCGATTCCCGTGCCTAGGATAGCGGAGTATTCGATTGTCGAAAGCATCGCTCCGAGGGAGAGATAGAACATTGTAGGAGATTGCCGAGGATACGTGAAGTAAATGAGAAATACGAAAAGTGGAATAAACGATTCAACGTGAAAATCGAATCTTATGATTCCGTGGAGAGCAGGATTTGCGAGGTACAATCCGGACACAATGAGGGACAGAAGCTGGTTCCCTGTTTCTCGGAATGCCAGAAGGTACAACGGTACTACTGCAAGAGTGACTGCGGCTGCCTGAATTAGCAGAAGGGTCCTCGGATCGGGGACCAGGGCGTAGCCAAAAGCGACCAGACCGAGAATGGGTGAAATGTGGTTGATGTGTCCGGGGGTCGACGGAATAATGAGAGACGTCCATGAATCATACCCATTGATTGTGCGCCAGATTGAATTGGTGTCAAGTCCGAGGTCGAAAAAATTGGTTTGAAACGCAAGATACCGCTCGAATGAATAGACTGTGAATATTGTAAAGGAGAGGGTTCCGAACAGAGCGAGGATAAGCCAGGGATATTTCTCAAGGCGGATTCTGATGATCTTACGCGCTTGGGAAAGAGCGCTATTACACCGTATGAACATGACTGGAAAGGGGGTTTGCCCTTAGTCTCTTGGACCTTACGAGAATTCTGATGAGGGCGGAGCCTTGTTCATAGACGTCATGTATTAGTCTCTTGACGGGCGTCCTTTCCGATTTCATTTCTCTCCAAGATACGGGAATCTCGGCTACCTTCCAACCA
>WNGL01048059.1_pt1 | contig 12618 bp, 10 predicted proteins | sample 5400591 | NCBI WGS metagenome assembly WNGL01 (sample SAMN13153377, study PRJNA577476) | soil metagenome | isolation source: 80 cm soil or saprolite under Garry oak tree replicate 1 | place: USA:California | collected 2016-06-15
TTTTCTCTACACGCGAGGCTGCCGCGCAAGGCCGTGAATCGCCTATATCGATCCCTCCGGCGCCGCCTGTCGGTGCGGAAGGCGGGCCGAAACTGCGAATTTCGGTTGGAAAAACTGAAGCGCCGATCCGGCAGGAGTTTGGCACGAGGCCCGAGAGGACAGGGCCAAGCCATTGCGTTTACGTGGGAATTCAAGCTCTCTCGCGAGGATCAGGCCGGCCGCGCCGGTTCCGCGCCACCCCTCTTGCGTATTGACCCCGGCCGCATTTGGTCGTTAGGACGGCAATGCCCATGGATCACATTGGCATGGCGGGCCCGAATCTCGTATGGATCTTGGCCGCGATCTGCGGCGTCGGACGCCAATCTCTCACACCTCTTTGCAAGCCTCTCGAACAGGAGTCGATCGACAATGGCAGCCAAGAAATCGGGGAAGCCCCAACCGACCGTCACCCTCAAGCATCTCGCGGCGGAGCTTGCCGAGACCCATGAGATCGCGAAAAAGCAGGCCGAGGCGATCCTCGGCGAGTTGGTAGGAAGTATCATCAAGCACTTGAAGAAGGGCAACCGCCTCCGCCTCGGCGGGCTCGGCATCCTGCAGGTGCGCCACCGCGCCGCTCGGATGGGACGCAATCCGGCGACCGGCGAGCCGATCAAGATCAAGGCCAGCAAGAAAGTCGCGTTCCGCGCGGCCAAGGAGCTCAAGGAAGCGGTCTGAGCGCTGCCGCGCGGGACCAGTTTCCAGTCGGCGGGTGGCCGTGCGGAGCACGGCCGTCCGCGCTTTTCCAACGAAGCGAAACCCTGGATGCGCGGCTCGGGCCGCGCATCGACAACGGCTCGCGTGCGCCTCCTCGCGCGTCGTTCAGCTGCCGCCGACCTCGCCGGTCATCACCGGGCCGAACAGCTCCCAGGTCTCGCCCTTGAAGCGCATCATCTGCATCTGCTTGATCGGTGCATAATCGTCCGGGCCGGTGTTGATGGTGATGCCGGGCAGCAGCATTCCGAGCTCCAGGCTCTTCAGGTTCGCGGCCTGCCGCATGATGTTCTCGCGCGTGAGATCGTCGCCGCACTGCTTCAATACCTGAACCATCGTCTGTGCGGCCGAGTAGCTGGTGACCGTGTTGCTGTTGGTCTTGTCGCCGTCGGGGTAATAATGGTCCATGAATGCGGACCATTGCCGGAATGCCGGATCGTCCTTCCAAGTCGCATCCGTCGCGTCCTTGGTGTAGCCGTCCGTCAGAATTCCCTGCGCGTTCTGGAACCCCGCGGGTTTGAGGACCGCCCCGATCGAGCGGGATACGCTGTTGAGCAGATGAACCGGTTGCCAGCCGATCTCCGCCACCTTCTTGATCGCCTGGGCGGCGAACTTCGGGGTCGCCACGTCGAAGAAGATGTCGGCACCCGAGGCTTTCAGCGTGACGATCTGCGAATCCGGGGTCGAATCCGTCACCTCGTACGGGGTTTCGGATACGATCTTTAGCTTGCCGGCGAGGCCGTCTTTGAGGCCCTTGACGTAATCCTTTCCGTAATCGTCATTCTGGTAGAGGATGGCGACCTTTCCGTTCGGATGATTGCGAATGAGATATTGCGCGTAGACGCGCCCCTCGCTCTGGTAGCTCGGCTGCCATCCCATGGTCCAGGGAAAGTGCTTCGGGTCGTTCCACTTGGTGGCGCCGGTCGCCACGAACAGCTGCGGCACCTTTTTGGCATTCATGTATTTCTGGATCGCGGTGTTCGGCGCCGTCCCGAGGCTGTAGAAAATCAGCAGGACCTCGTCACTTTCGACGAGCTTGCGCGCCTGCTCTACCGTCTTGGGCGGGCTGTAGCCGTCGTCATAGGAGATGAACCGGATGTTGCGGCCGTTGATGCCGCCCTCGGCGTTGACCTTGTTGAAATACGCCGTAACCGTCTTGCCGTTGACGCCGTAGGCCGAGGCCGGCCCGCTGTAGGGTATGATGTTCCCGACCTTGATCTCGGTGTCGCTGGCGCCCGGGTCGTAGCGCTTCTGCGCGTCGGCGGGATTCGTTGCGGCTGCGATCGCGATCGCGAGAACGGCGACAATCCTTGCGAATCCCATTGCTTCCTCCCCTCGGACGAGCGATCTCGCCACCAGCGGCCGCCGTCTTGAACGCATCGTACTACTTTCCAGCTTGCGGAACCATGGATGGGCCGATCGCCGCGCTGGCGGCTTCGGCGCACAACGGGGCGATTGCCCCGCTAGCGCCGCAGGCGCTTGGCGACCTCCTCGAGCATGACCTCGGTGGCGCCGCCGCCGATCGAGTGCACGCGCGCGTCGCGCGCCATGCGCTCGATCGTGCTTTCGCGCATGTAGCCCATGCCGCCGTGAAACTGCACGCAGGCGTACATCACTTCGTTGACGAGCTCGCTTTCGGGTCGTGACGTAGTCGAGGGTCAGTTCGAGCGCCTCCTGCGCCTCCCCCATCGCCATGGCGCCGAGCACGAGCCGCTCGTTCTGAAAATTGCGCATGATGGCGTAGAATCCGCCGCCTTCCCGGCCGAGCAGATGATCGGCCGGGACCCGGCAATCCTCGAACGCAAGCTCGGCGGTGTCGGACGAGCGCCAGCCGTGCTTGTCGAGCGCGCGCGATATTTTCAGCCCCGGCGTGCCCTTCTCGACGAGCAACATCGAGATCGACTGGGAAGCGCGGGATTCCGGCGCGGTCTTGGCCGCGACGCAGTAGAGGTCGGCGTAGACGCCGTTGGTGATGAACATTTTTGCGCCGTTCACCACGAAGCTGTCGCCCTCGCGCCGCGCATTGGTGCGGATGCTCTTCACGTCGGAGCCGGCGTCGGGCTCGGTCACCGCCAGCGCCGTGATGGTACGGCCGGCGATGATGTCGGGCATGAAGCGCGCCTTCTGCTCCGCCGACCCGAAGTTCGCGATGTGGACCGATGCCATCTCGGAATGGACGAGCGCCGTCACCGCGACCCCGCCGAAGGTCGAGCGGCCGAGCTCTTCCGCGAGCACGACCGAGCCCATGGCGTCGAGCTCGCTGCCGCCGTATTGCGCCGGATAGCGAATGCCGAAAAATCCCAATTCGCCCATCCGGCGCAGTACCTCGCGCGGAACGCAGCCCTGCTCCTCCCACGCGCTCGCGAACGGCTTGACCTCCGTCTCCACGAAACGCCGGACCTGGCGGCGCAACAGTTCGTGCTCCTCGCGGAAATACGGGGAGGGAAGGGACTCGGGCGCGGCCGTGACGGTGCGGTTCATGGGCTCAGCCGAATCTTTCCCGGGCGAGCGCGGCGCCGCGACCGAGCGCCGCCAGTTTGGCGAGCGCGGTCTCGCGGTGCATGGGCGCCATGCCGCAGTTGGTGCAGGGAAAAATCCGTTCGGCGGGCACGTAGCGCATCGCCTGCTCGATCGTCGCGACGACCTCCTCGGGCGTCTCGATTTGATCGCTGGCAACGTCGATCACGCCGAGCAGCACGTCCTTGCCGTCGAGCAGGCCCAACAGGCCGATCGGCACTCGGGAATTCCTGCATTCGATCGAGACCTGCTGGATATGGCTTGCGGCGAGTGCCGGAAAGATCGCCTCGTACTGGCGCCATTCGCCGCCGAGCGACGCCTTCCATTCGAGGTTCGCCGCGATGCCGTAACCGTAGCAGATGTGCACGGCCGTGACGCAGGGGAGGCCCTCGATGGCGCGGTGCAAGGCCGGGATGCCCCAATCCGTCACTTCGTCCATGAAGACGTTGAAAGCGGGCTCGTCGAACTGAATGACGTCGATGCCGTCGGCGGCGAGGGCGCGGGCCTCCTGGTTCAGCAAGCCGGCGAACGCCATCGCGAGCTCGGCCTTGTCCCGGTAATAGTCGTTGGCGATCGTGTCCACGATGGTCATCGGGCCCGGAAGCGTGAATTTCAGCCGGCGTTTGGTGTGGGTGCGGGCGAGCCGCGCTTCGGTCGCGTGCACGCGACCTTTGAGCCCCAGCGGGCCGACCACGGTTGGCACCATGGCCTTGTAGCGGTCCTTGCGGATGCCCATTTCAACCCGCCGCGTAAAATCGATGCCCTCGACGTATTCGAGAAAGCCGTGGACGAAATGCTGACGCGACTGCTCGCCGTCGGTCACGATGTCGATTCCCGCATCCTCCTGCTCCTTGATGACGAGCAACGTAGCATCGCGTTTGGCCGCCGCGAGCTCGGGACCCGCGAGCCGCCACGCCGGCCAAAGCTTGTCCGGCTCGGCGAGCCAGGACGGCTTGGGCAGGCTGCCGGCGATCGTAGCTTCGAACATCGGATCTCCTCGGGCTCAGTCCGGGCGCCAATCATAGAGCCAGTCGTAACGCGTGAGCAGCTTTTCGCCGCTCAGGCGTTTCAATGCGATGTTGCGAGCCAGCGCCGCCGGACCGGAGAGATGATAGACCCAGCCATTGTTGCGGGATTCGCGGGCAACGCGCAGAGTGCGCGACCGACGCATCCCTTCATAGGTTTCGAACGCCAGCGGCGGCTGGTCGGGCGACCGGGCCAAGCAATCGGCCAGTACGGCGGCGTCCTCGATCGCCATCGCCCCGCCCTGCGCCAGGAACGGCAGGATCGGGTGCGCGGCATCGCCGAGCAGCGTCACCGGGCCCGCGCTCCACGTGCGCGACGCAGGCCGGTCGAACAACGCCCATTTCGCCCAGGAATCCGCGGTCGCCATCAGCGCGCGCGGCTCGGCCGCCCAGCCGGAAAACCGCGCCAGGATGTCGGCGCTCCCTCCCGGCTCGCTCCATCCGGGGCTTTGCCAATCGTCGCGGATGATGGCGACGATATTGACCGCGGCGCCCGCCCGGACCGGATAGTGCACGAGATGCGCCTCGCGCCCGAGCCACAGCCACGTGATCGGTTCGCGGAACTCGACGGGAACCAGATCGGCGGAGACGGTCGCGCGCCAGGCGGTCCGGCCGCAAAATTTCGCCGGGGTGTCGTCTCCGAGCCGGCCGCGGATCCTCGACCACAGGCCATCGGCGCCGATCAGGGCGATGCCGTGCTCGTCGCGAGTTCCCACCGGCGTCCGGGTCTCGACCGTCACGCCATGGGCATGGACCGCAAAATCCTCGACCCGGCGGCCGAGATGAAGGGCGCCATCGGGGCTCGCCTGCAGCCGCTCGAGAAGGGCGGCCTGCAGATCGCCGCGGTGCACGACCCAATACGGGGCGCCATAACGGAAGGCGGCGCCGGGACCGATGGTCGCGCGGACGATCTCGCGGGCATTATGGCTGCGCAGCACGCGAATTTCCTGCGGCGCCACCACGGCGGGAGCCAGGCGTTCGGCCAGTCCCAGATCGATCAGGATGCGGGTCGCGTTGGGGGAGAGCTGGATGCCGGCTCCGACCGGCTCGAGCGCTTCCGCCTGTTCGAGCACCGCGGCTCGGAACCCGCGGCGGATCAGCGCGAGCGCGCAGGCGAGCCCGCCGATCCCGGCTCCGGCGATCATTACGGTCCGTGAGCGCGCCACCGCGGATTCCGCCTCGCGTCGTGTGGGAGCATCAAGTACTGGAGTCGCGGGCCCGGCATCGTTGTGCCGAACCCGAGCCGGGAATGCAGAATACCGCGAAGGAGTTGCGGCGGCTCAGAGCTCGGCAGGCTCGCGCCACGCGCATTCGGGCGGACGCGATTGATAGCCGTGCAGCGAAGGATCGTAACGATACAGCGTCGAGCAATAGGGGCAGATCGCCTCGCTGTCGTCGCCCATATCAATGAAAACATGCGGGTGATCGAACGGCGGCGTCGCTCCGATGCACATGAATTCCCTGGCGCCGATCTCGATCGCCGCCACCCCGGGATCGTTGTGAAAATGCGGGACAATCTTATCCGCCATGGCTTGCCTGCGTCCTCGTGCAGCATCGGTCCTGAGCGACGCACCATAGCGTCGACGCACGGCAAAGCCTAGATTGGCCGGTCATTTTGGTCGGACACTCCCAACGCCTGGCGCGGGATTTTGCCCAGGCGTACGGATGCTGTTGCCAGCCTGCGGAAGTAGGCGAGCTGCGAGACGGGAAAATCAGGGAGCCAAATGAGCAGATTCGGCCTGGCATTCTCCGCCCTCGTCATGGTCGCCCTGGCGTCGGCAGCCTATCCGGTGCTCTCGCGCGGGGTGAATGCCGGCCGTATGCTTGCGGCCCAGGACGATCCATCGATCCGAACCGCGTCGCCAAGGTGGAATCCGCCAAGGAGGCCGCGGCCTCCGCCGCGAGCACCGCGAAGAGCTTTGCTCGGGGCCTGGTATTCGGCGAGACCGACAGTATCGCGGCGTTCGGCGGCACCGCGCTGGGCGATCTGTTCGTGTTCGGCGACCTGCGCGACGCGACGCGGCAAGGAATTCAGTTTGCTCGCGGCGAGGCCGTGGACAAGGCCGTCCTGAGCCTGTCCCTGGCCGGGATTGCGCTCACGGCCGGCACCTATGTGAGCCTGGGTGCAATGGCCCCGGCTCGCGTCGGCCTCTCGGTGATCAAGGCGGGGGCAAAGACCGGCCGGATCGGCGCGCGCTTCCTGCGCGCCGCGCGGCTCGAGCGTGTGGAAAACCTGGTCCGCGCAGCCGGCGACGTCGGCCGGGTGCAGAGGAAGGCCGGCAGCCGCGCCGCCATCGAGGGACTGAAGCTCGCGGAGCAGCCGAAGGACTTGAGCCGGCTGGCGCAGCTTGCCGCCGCCAAGGGCGGCAAGACGCGCGCGGTCCTCAAATTGCTCGGGCGCGGGGCGATTGCGCTGACCACCGGTTTGTTCGATCTCGCGCTGTGGGTGTTTTGGGCGATCGCTAATCTTCTCGGGTTTTGCGTCACGCTCAAGCGCACCGCCGAGCGCATCACGCTTTGGGCGATCCGGCGGCGCAGGCGAAAGCGCGAGCGCCTCTTGGCGTGGGCGCGGGCGGGCAGCTATGGTCGCGGCCGAGCCCGGCTGATTGCAACGCTTTGGGGCCGCAGGATCACGACGGTTCGACGTGGCGTGGCGGCAGCTTAGAAAAAGCCGCGGGCGAAGCGCCGCGGGCAGGGAGGAATGGACATGCCAACAGGCCCCGCAGGGTCGCGCCGGGATATCCTGAAAGGCGGATCGGCGGTTGTCCTCTCTGTGGCGATGGGCGCGGCCATCTTTCCCCGCCATGCGGCTGCGGCCGCGCAAATGACCGCGCATGAACGGGAGCTCTACGAGGCGGCGAAGCAGGAAGGCGAGCTCACCTGGTACACGGCGCATTCCGACGACGTGACCGCCCAAGCGCTGGGCCGCGGCTTCGAAGCCAATTATCCCGGCATCAGGGTCAGCGTGGTGCGTACCACCGCGCAAGTGGCGTTCCAGCGCGTCTCCCAGGAGCTCAGGGCGGGCGCCATGCAGGTCGACGTGCTCAGCTCGACCGATATCGGACACTACGTGTATTTGAAGGAGAAGCAGCTGCTCGAGCAGTTCGTGCCGGAGAACGCCGGCAAGGTGCTGGAGATCTATCAGCATTACGATCCGGATGGATATTATTTCGTCACCTCGGCCGGCCTGATCGGGATGGTCTACAACACGGAGAAGCTCAAGCAGGCGGATGCGCCGAAGAACTGGACCGATCTCACCGATACGGGGCGAGCGCGTGGTCGCCGGCACCGGCCCGTTCGGAACCGCGAGCGAGAGCGCGCAGAAGGGCAATCCCCTGGGGATGATCTACCCGGCCGACGGCTGCGTGCTGATCCTGGCGCCTTCCGGCATCATGAAGGGGGTGAAGCATCCCAACGCGGCGCGACTGTTCATGGAATATCTGATGAGCGTCGACGCCTCGAAGGTCTGGGTCGACCATTTCGGCGAGCCGATGCGGCCCGAGGTATCACCCCCGAGCGGCGTGAAATCCGCCAAGGACCTGAAGACCATCCGGCCGAGCGTCGAGGAAATCTTCAAAGGCATCCCCGAGGTGATCAAGCAATGGCGCGAGACCTTCGGGGTATGAGCGGCCCTGCCTTCCGATCTCGACCGCGCAGCGGTCGGGAGGGGGTCGCGATCCCCACCCCATCCCTCCCCTTTTCAAGGGGAGGGAGGAGATTGCAGCCCGCTCGGAGCCAAGCACTGTCGCCCTGTTCTTCTTCAGGGGGAGGTGTTTCGAGCCAGCCGCCAAGCATAAGCCATTGCCTTGCTCTCGATGGCGAGCATGAGCCGGGTCGAGGCGCTGTCGCGGCCCGAGCCGGCCGGCGCACTGGCGCGCCGGCTCAGCCGGTTCGAGCCGAGCATGCTGCTGTGGCTCGCCATGATCGCCGTGCTGGTGTTCCTGGTCGCGAGCCCGATGGTCCGACTGGTGGTCTCGAGCTTCCAGGAGGCTGAGACCGGCCGGCTCACGCTGGCCAATTATTCCGAGGCCTATGGCAACCTGCGCCAGCTGCAGGCGCTGTTGAACTCGCTCGAGCTCGGCATCGGGGTCGCCCTGCTCGCCGGCGTGTTCGGGGTTCCCATCGCATGGGCGATCTCGCGCACCGACATGCCGGCGAAAGCCTTCGTGCGCCTCATGGTGTTCGGCGCCTTCATCACGCCGCCCTATCTCGGCGCGATCGGCTGGATCCTGCTGGCGGGGCCGAATTCCGGTTGGCTCAACAAAGCGTGGATGGCGCTCTCGGGCGCGGAGCATGGAATCTTCAACGTCTATTCCATGACGGGTCTCATCGTCGTGGTCGCCGTCACCTCGTTTCCCTACGTGTTCGTATTCACCGGCTCGGCACTCGATCTGGTGTCCTCCGAGATGGAGGACGCGGCGAACATTCTCGGCGCCGGAATCCTGCGCACCACCTTCCGGGTGACGCTGCCGCTGGTGCTGCCGGCGATCCTCGGCGGCCTCATCATCAGCTTTCTGGAAGCGATCGCGCTGTTCGGCGCCCCGGCTCTGATCGCGCTGCCGGCCCGCTTCCACGTGGTCTCGACCCAGCTGTGGCAATTCTTCGAATATCCGGTCCGGGTCGAGGAGGCGGCCGCCTATTCGATCCCGCTGCTGCTGATTACCATCCTGATGTTCTGGCTGCAGCGCTCGCTGGTCGGGCGTAAGGGTTTTGCCGCGGTCACCGGCAAGGGCGGTGAGCGGCGCCCGATCCGGCTCGGCGCCTGGCGCTGGCCGATGCTCTTCTATGCGCTGTTCGTGGGCTCGCTGTCGGTGCTGCTGCCGATGCTGGTGCTGCTGCAGGCGGCTTTCGCCAAGGCTTGGGGCAGGGGCTTTTCGCTCGATAATCTCACGCTGCGTAATTTCGAATACGTGCTGTTCGAGCAGACCCAGGCGCAGCAGGCGATCCTCAACACCTTCCTGTACGCCGGTGCCGCCGCATTTGCGGCGATCGGGCTCGCGCTGGCGATCGCCTATGTGGTGAGCCGCAGGCTGGTGCCGGGGACGAACGTGCTGGCCTTCCTGTGCATGGCGCCGTTCGTCATTCCCGGCATCGTGCTGGCGATCGGGTTCTACGCCGCCTATGCGCCGCCGCCGCTGGCGCTCTACGGCACGGCGCTGATGATGATCCTCGCCTTCACCACGCGCTTTCTGCCGATCGCCTATACGTCGGCCGCCGCCGGAATGCGCAGCATCAATCCGGAAATGGAGGAGGCGGTGCGCATTCTCGGCGGCGGCCGGCTGCTGGCGATCCGCAAGGTGCTCGCCCCGCTGCTGAAGAAGAGTCTCGCCGGCGCCTGGATCCTGGTATTCATTCCGGCGGCGCGGGAGCTCTCCTCCGCGATCTTCCTGGTCGGGCCCAACACGCGGGTGATCTCGGTGATGTTGTTCGACCTCTCCGAGGAGGGCAATTTCGAGGTGCTGGCGGCGCTCGGCGCGATCCTGCTAGTGGTGAGCGTCCTCATCGCCGGGCTGGGCTTCCGCGTTATCGGTCGCGATTTCATGCTGCGGAGAAACCAGTGAGCAAGCTCGTGCTGCGCGGCGTGGAGAAGCGCTTCGGCGACACAATCGCCGTCGGCGGCGTGGATCTGGCGCTCGAGGAAGGCGAGTTCGTGTCGTTGCTGGGACCCTCGGGCTGCGGCAAGACCACGACGCTGCGCATGATCGCCGGCTTCATCGACCCGAGCGCCGGGACCATCGAGATGGACGGCAAGGTGCTGTCCACGCCCGCGGGCTCGGTGCCGCCGGAGCGGCGGCAGATGTCGATGATCTTCCAGAGTTACGCGGTGTGGCCGAACATGACGGTGGAGCAGAACGTCGCGTTTGGGCTCAAACTGCGCCGGCTTCCCGGCGAGGAGCTGCGCAAGCGCGTCGCCGAGATGCTCGACGTGGTGCAGATGCGGCATTTGGCGCAGCGCTATCCGGCGGAGTTGAGCGGCGGGCAGCAGCAACGCGTCGCGCTGGCGCGCGCCATCGTCATCAAGCCGGCGGTGCTGCTGCTCGACGAGCCGCTTTCCAATCTCGACGCCAACCTGCGCGAGGAAATGCGCTTCGAAATCCGGCGCCTGCACGAGGAGTTCCGGATCACCACGGTCTACGTCACGCACGACCAGTCGGAAGCGATGGTGACGTCGGACCGGATCGCGGTGATGAACCAGGGCCGCATCGAGCAGGTCGATGATCCGCACACGCTCTACACCAAGCCGAGGACGCGGTTCGTCGCCGGGTTCATCGGCCGCACCAATTTCATCGAGGGCGCCGCGAACGGCAGCGACATCGTGTTCGACCGCTTCAGCGTCCGGCGCGACGCGCTGGAAAACGGGGCGGCGCTCACCGGAACCATCACCTTCTCGGTCCGGCCGCAGAGCATGCGGTTGTCCCGCGCGCCGTCCGGGGGCGCCGGCAAGGGGCCGCAGGTGGAAGTCAAGGTGATCGAACGGGCCTATCTCGGCGAATATTGGGACTACGTCGTGACGCCGGCCCATGGCTCGACGCGGCTGCGAGTCACCGCGCCGCCGCTCGAAGTCTACGGGGTCGGCGAATCCGCCTGGCTCGAGCTCGACCCCAGCCAGATGGCGCCGATCGTATGAATCGCCTTGCGCGTTCGGCCATTCCCCAGGAGCAGACCATGTCCCGCCTTCCCGCCAGCGAAGCGCTTGCCCGCTTCAAAGTGCTGGATCTGACCCGCGTCCGTGCCGGACCTACTTGCGTGCGCCAGCTCGCGGACTGGGGCGCCGACGTCATCAAGATCGAATTACCCGAGGGCGCCCAGGGCGGCGACATGGGCGGGCCGCGCCACGGACCGGATTTTCAGAATCTGCACCGCAACAAGCGCAGCATCACCCTCGATCTCAAGCAGCCGGAAGGCGCCGAGATTTTTCGCAGAATGGTCAGGACCGCGGACGTTGTCGTCGAGAACTATCGTCCCGACGTGAAATTCCGGCTCGGCATCGATTACGAGCGCCTCAAGCCGCTCAACCGCCGGCTGGTCTACGCCAGCATCTCGGGCTTCGGCCAGGACGGGCCCTATCGGGAGCGGCCGGGGTTCGATCAGGTGGCGCAGGGAATGGGCGGGCTGATGTGGATCACCGGCCTGCCCGGCCAGGGACCGGTGCGCGCGGGCGTGCCCATTGCCGACCTCGGGGCCGGAATTTTTTGCGCGTTCGGCATCCTGGTGGCGCTGCTCGAACGCGAGGTCTCCGGCGAGGGCCAATGGGTGCGCTCCTCGCTGCTCCAGGCGCAGATCGCGTTGACGGATTTCCAATCGGCCCGCTGGCTCATCGCCAAGGAGGTGCCGGGCCAGGCCGGCAACGATCACCCGACCAGCATCCCGACCGGCGTGTTTGCGACCAGCGACGGGCACATCAACATCGCCGCCTCCGGCCAGCACATTTTTCAGCGGTTCTGTGCCGCGATCGGCGCGGAGCAATTGGTGAGCGATCCGCAGTTCGGCACCGACAAGCTCCGGTCCAAGAACCGCGTCGCGCTCAATGCCGCCATCGCCGAGAAGATCCGCGTTCGATCCAGCCGCGAATGGATCGATATCCTCAACGCGGCCGGCGTGCCGTGCGGCCCCATCTACAAGATGAACGAGGTGTTCGAGGATCCGCAGGTGCGCCATCTCGGCATGGCCGCCGACGTCCACCATCCCCAGCTCGGCGATATCCAGGTCGTGAACCAACCAGTCGAGCTCAGCCGCACGCCGAGCCACATCCGCTACGCGACGCCGGAGCGCGGCGAGCACACCGACGAAGTGCTGCGCGCGCTCGGCTACGACGACCAGGCGATTGCCGGCCTGCGCGCGCGCAAAATCGTGTAACAGCGACCTTCAACAATCCGGCGCGCCACAACGCGGTCTCGCTCGACATGTGGCAGGCGGTCCCCAACATCCTCGACGAATTCGCACGCGACGAAGCGATCCGCGTGGTGGTGCTTGCGGGCGCCGGCGGCAAGGCGTTCGTGTCCGGCGCCGACATCTCCGAGTTCGGCGAGCGCCGCGCCTCGCGCGAGGCCGTGCTGGAATACAATAGGATCGCCGATCACGCGCATCGCGCCATCGTCGAATGCAGGAAGCCGACCATCGCCATGATCCAGGGCTATTGCATCGGCGGCGGGCTCGCGGTGGCGCTGTGCTGCGATCTGCGCATCGCGTCGGAGAATTCCCGGTTCGGCGTGCCGGCCGCCAAGCTCGGGCTCGGCTACGGCTTTGCCGGCATCAAACGGCTGGCCGATCTGGTGGGTCCCTCGTTCGCCAAGGAGATTTTTTTCACCGCGCGCCAGTTCGACAC
>WNGL01007730.1_pt1 | contig 12617 bp, 15 predicted proteins | sample 5400591 | NCBI WGS metagenome assembly WNGL01 (sample SAMN13153377, study PRJNA577476) | soil metagenome | isolation source: 80 cm soil or saprolite under Garry oak tree replicate 1 | place: USA:California | collected 2016-06-15
AGCCACCCGCCGTCGCTGGAGATACGTTATGTCACATGACCACTCAGGCGGACAAAGCACAGCGGTTCCTGGCCCTGCACCGGGCGGGTGAGCCGCTCCTGATGCCGAACCCATGGGACCTCGGCTCGGCCAGGCTGCTCGCGTCGCTCGGGTTCGAGGCTCTGGCCACCACGAGTTCGGGCTTCGCGGCCACCCTGGGCCGTAACGACGGCTCCGTGACCAGGGACGAAGCCATGGTGCACGCCGCGGTCATCGTCGCGGCGACCGGCCTGCCGGTATCGGCCGACCTGGAGAACGCGTACGCCGACGAGCCGGCCGGGGTGGCGCAGACCATGCGACTCGCGATCGAGGTCGGCCTCGCGGGCGCCTCGGTCGAGGACTGCACTGGCCGGGCCGACGACCCTATCTACGACGCGCGGCTCGCGGCCGAGCGGGTCGCGGCGGCCGCGGAGGCCGCCCACGCGGGCCCGGGCCGCCTGGTGCTCACCGCGCGCGCCGAGAACTACCTGCACGGCCGTCCCGACCTGGCGGACACGATCGCCAGGCTGCAGGCCTACCAGGCGGCCGGCGCCGACGTTCTCTACGCCCCGGGCCTGCGCAGTCTCGAGGACATCCGACAGGTGGTCCGCGAGGTGGACCGGCCGGTCAACGTGCTGGCCCTGGACGGCGCCCCGACGGTGGCCGAGCTCGCCGAGGCCGGGGTGAGCCGGATCTCGGTGGGCGGCTCGTTCGCCTTCGCCGCCCTGGGCGCGGTCGTTGCCGCCGCCACCGAACTACGCGAGCTGGGAACCTACGGCTTCCGGGCGGGCAGTGCCGTCGGTGCCGCCGCTGCCCGACGTGCGTTCAGCTGAATTACTCCCGAACGGGCGTGGCGCGTGCCGCGCCGCCGGCGTCACGCTCTCCTGGCTCGGCCAGAATGAAGAACCTGTTCCAGCCCACCTCGCCGGCCTGGGTGCGCCGGCCCAGCCAGGCCACCCCGGTGCGAACGTAACAGGGGGTCAGCGTAGGCGCGGCCATGGCCGGGCGCACCGCCTCGATGATGACGATGGCCGCCCGGCCGGACCCGAGGATCTCCTCGCCCGCCTTCATGGCGCGGCCGCGATCATCGGTGATGCCCATCGCGACCGGCGGCCCGGAGCCGCCGCCCGGTGCCGGCACGCCGCCTTGGCCCGGCGCCGTCCAGTCGCTCTCCTGTGCTGTCGTAGGGCTGCTTCCGCTCAGTGCTGTCCATGAGTTCAGTGCGGTCCACGAGTAAAAGATCATGACCTGCCCAGGGATCTGGCTCCGCGCGGCCGTGGCGGCCCTGACGGTTTCCGACGTTAACGCATGATTGGGCTCCTCGTCTAATCTCGACTAGTGTCGAAGCGTTGCGATTGGCAATATTGCCAATCGAGTACGGTACGAGAGTGTCGATAAGCGACGAATCGGACCCTAGAGCCTACGTGCGACTGGCCGCACGGCTGCGCCGGGAGATCGCCGAGGGGACTCTGCCCCCCGGCATGCCGACGCCGTCCATCACCACGCTGAGCCAGCAATACGGGCATGCCCGGCAGACATGCGCCAAGGCACTGCGCACCCTGGAAGACGAGGGACTGCTGACCCGCATCCCCGGACTCGGCTATTACGTCACCGGCACCACGGAAGCCGGATCCCCCGCGCGGCCGGCCACCTGATCGGAGTTCCTGACCAGGGTGGCGACGCACTCCACGTGGTGCGTCATCGGGAACGCGTCGAACGCGCGCAGGTCCGCGAGCGACCAGCCGCGGGCGATGAGCAGGCCGATGTCGCGGGCCAGCGTGGCCGGGTCGCAGGATACGTAGGCGAACCTGAGCGCCTCGTTCTCCGCCGCGCCGAGGTACTCGACGACCTCGCGGGCCAGCCCGGAGCGCGGCGGATCCGCCACCACCAGCCGGGCCGCCCGCAGCGCGCCCGGCCCGGCTCCCGGCTGGCCGCCGCGGCTCAGCACCACGGCGACGTCGCCCTTGTGCACCCGCGCCCAGGGCCACGGCCGCAGGTTGTGCCTGGCGTCTCGCACCGCGGCGGCGTCCGCCTCGACGCCGGCCACGCTCCCGCCCGGCCCGACCACCGGAGCCAGCGCCCCGGCGAACAGCCCGGCGCCGCAGTACAGGTCGAGGGCCGCGTCGCCGGGCCGTGGCCGGAGCGCGGCCAGCACGGCCGCCGCCAGCGTGTCGGCCGCGCCCGGGTGAACCTGCCAGAAGGCGCCCGCGCTGACCCGCCAGTCCCGGCCCACGGCCCGCTGGCTCAGGAAGGCACGGCCGCGCACCGGGGTCAGCCGGCGGCCCGAGGGGCCGTCCCGGCGCAGCACGGAATCCGCTGCGATGGCCTCGATGGACGCAGGGCGTCCTGCGATGATCACGGCTCGTTCGCCTGATCCGGCCGCGACCACAGCCTCCACCGAGGACGTAGCCGGCCAGCGCCGGGTCGGAAGGCCGAGGTCGGTGACGCCAGGATGGGCGATGAGGCACTCGCCGATGTCGATCACATCGTGCGAGCGGTGCGCGTGCAGCCCGGCCACCCCGTCCCGCCGCACCGCGAACTGCACCCGGGTCCGCCAGCCCAGTCCTCCCCCCGCATCCTCTCCCGCGCCATCTCCCGCGGGTGTCTCGTCGCCGGGCAAGGGCTCGACGGTGACCTCGCGTTCGACCCCGGACAGGCGCCTGAGCTGCTGGCGGATCACGGCGGCCTTGAGCCGCCGCTGAGCGGGCAGGGCGGCATGCTGCCAGTCGCAGCCGCCGCAGCCGCCGGGACCCGCGTGCGGGCACGGCGGCTCGACCCGGTCGGGTGACGGCACGAGAACCTCGACCGCCTCGGCGCGCGCCAGCCGCGACGTCACGTCCGTCACCCGGGCGAGGACCGTTTCCCCTGGCAGCGCATGCCGGACGAACACCGCAGGCCCGTCCTGCGGCCGGGCGACGCACCAGCCGCCGTGGGCCACGTCCACGGTCGTCACCTGAATGATCTGACCCGCCTGATAACTCATCGGGACTGAACCGCGAACCTCAACTCGCGCTCCTTCCGGCTTGGGGTGAAATCCGCCGGCCTCCCGGCGGGGGAGGATGCCCAGTGTGGGCATACCTTTGTGGTGGTGTTGCTGGTGTGGCGCCCCTTGCTCGGGGATCTGCTCATCGTGGGAGGACGGTCGTGCACATCGTAATCATGGGCTGCGGACGGGTCGGGTCGACGCTCGCCCACATCCTCGAGGACCGAGACAACACCGTCGCGGTCATCGACAGGGACCCGGAAGCGTTCCGCAGGCTCCGCTCGGCCTTCAAGGGCGATAAGGTCATCGGGATCGGCTTCGACCGGGACGTGCTCATCCAGGCGGGCATCGAGCGCGCGGATGCCTTCGCCGCGGTCAGCAGCGGCGACAACTCCAACATCATCTCCGCCCGGGTGGCCCGCGAGACATTCGCCGTGCCGCGGGTCGCGGCACGGATCTACGACCCGCGGCGGGCTGAGGTGTACGAGCGGCTTGGCATCCCGACCGTGGCTACGGTGCGCTGGACCGCCGACCAGATGCTGCGCAAGCTGCTGCTAGAGGGCGGCCAGCCCCTCTGGCGGGATCCCACGGGAAAGATTGTGCTGGCCGAGGTGGCCTTCTCCCCCCGCTGGATCGGGGAGCAGGTGAAGGCGCTCGAGGCCAGCACGATGAGCCGGGTGGCCTTCGTCGACCGGCTCGGCCAGGCGTTCGTCCCCGAACCGGGCACCGTCCTGCAGGAAGGGGACGTGCTGCACGTCGTGGCCAAGGAGAGCGACCTGGACCGGATCGCCGCCGCCTTCGGGACGCGGGGAGGCGAGCACTGATGCGGATCGCGATCGCGGGAGCCGGGGCGGTCGGCCGCTCCATCGCCGGCGAACTGCTCGAGAACGGGCACGAGGTGCTCTTGATCGACAACTCGCCGAAGGCCATCAAGGTAGACAGCGTGCCCCGGGCCGAATGGCTGCTCGCCGACGCCTGCGAGATCAGCTCACTGGACGACGCGGCGCTGCAGCGCTGCCAGGTGGTGATCGCCGCGACCGGCGACGACAAGGCGAATCTGGTGGTGGCGCTGCTGGCCAAGACCGAATACGGGGTGCCGCGCGTCGTCGCGCGGGTGAATCACCCGGGCAACGAGTGGCTGTACAACGAGTCCTGGGGCGTTGACGTCGCCGTCTCCACCCCGCGGCTGCTTTCCGCCCTCGTCGAGGAGGCGGTCACCGTCGGGGACCTGGTGCGGCTGATGACGTTCGGGCAGAGCGAGGCGAGCCTGGTCGAGCTGACGATGCCGGACGACGCCCCGCTGGTCGGCCAGCGCGTCGGCGGGATCGAGTGGCCCTCCGACACCTCACTGGTGGCCATCTTGCGCGAGGGCCGGGTCCTGGTGCCGCATCCGGACGATCCGCTGCAGGCCGGCGACGAGCTGTTCTTCGTGACGAGCGAGGACGTCGAAGAGGAACTCGCCCGCCTGCTGAGGTCCAGCGAGCCGGCCTGAGCGCGCGCGGGCTCAGCGCGTCTCGGTGAACTCCGGGCCGCGCTCGAAGGGGTTCAGGTCACGGCGGAACCGGTTCTCCTCCTCCGCGGCGGCCTGGGCCTCGAACGCCTGCTGCGCCTCGGGCGGCGGCCGGAGCTCGAGTATCTCCCGCGGCGGCACCGGGTGCTCGCCCCGGACCACCACGACGTCCCTGAGCACGTCGTCGAGCAGGTCGGCCTGCTCGCCGCCGCCCGCGGCCGGGCCGGTGAACAGTCCGCGCACGCACCAGCGAGGGCCGTCGATGCCCACGAACCTGACCACCTGCATGCCCGAGGCGGGCTGTCCGTGCTCGAGCGGCACCTCAGCCAGCAACTCGATCCCGAACGCTGCGCGCGACTCCCGGCTGCGCCCGGCCGCCGCCTCCACCTCGGCGGCGATCTCGGCCCGCAGGTCGTCCCACAGCGCGCCCCGGCGCGGCGCGGCGAACGCCTGGATCTGCACCTGGCTCTCCCGGTACCTAGCCGTCACCCAGGCACCGCGCTGGTCGGCCATGACGAGCTCGATCTCATGCTCGGGCCCCACCGGCACCAGCAGGCTGCCGAGGTCGGCGCGGGGCCGCCGGGGGAAGGGCTCCCCCACGTCCCACGGACCGCCGTCGGCCCGCGGTTTCCCCGCGGGCTGGTCCGGCCCGGCCAGCTCATCGTCGAACGGCTCGTCGTCATCGAGCTCGTCGCCGGACATCCCTTGATCGCTGTCGCCGGACCAATCGCGGCCCGCGCCTCCTGAACGACGCCGACGAAACACTCCGCACACTCCCTTTTTTTAGTGCTGGCCTCGGGGGGACCAGCCCCCCAGACCCCCCCGATCCTGGGGGGAAGTCTTTCCCCCCAGACCCCCTCGACGGCCCGTCGAGCCGAAGCCTCCATCGCCCCGGATCGACCCGGGAAGCACCGCTGCCTCGTGGAACACCGCCCGTTCCACCCGCTGGATGACCAGCTGCGCGATCCGGTCTCCGCGCCTGAAGCTCACCGGGCGGTCCCTGTCCGTGTTCAGCAAGGTCACCATGATCTCGCCCCGATAGCCCGCGTCGACCGTCCCTGGCGCGTTCACCAGCGTCACGCCGTGCTTGGCCGCCAGGCCAGAGCGGGGATGCACGAAGGCCGCGTACCCGTCAGGCAGCGCGATCGCCAGACCGGTACGCACCAGCGCCCGCTCGCCCGGGCCGAGCTCCACGTCCTCCGCTGTCGTCAGGTCGGCCCCGGCGTCACCCGGATGGGCGTACGACGGCAGCGGGACGCCGGGATCGAGGCGCTTGATCAGCACATCGGGTTCGGAATGCGGCAACGAAGACTCCCTACTGCTGGCACGCACGGTGAGGATAGCGCGACATCCGGGCACAGTCGCATCTTATGACTCGCCCTGGCCTGGATCTCGCCGCCGCAACTCGGGCACGGCGCGGGTGATGACGGCGACCACCGGTACGGCCACCACGGCGCCGGCGATGCCGGCCAGCACGCTGCCGACCGCGAGCGAGAGGATGACCGCGAGCGGGTGGAGCCGGATGACCCGGCCCACCACCTGAGGCTGGAGCAGGTGCGCTTCCAGCTGGTCCTCCACGATCAGCACTCCCAGCAGGATAAGCGCGTCGACCCAGCCCTTGGCGGCCAGCGTGACCATGATGGCCAGCGCCCCCGCCACCAGCAGCCCGATCAGCGGCACGAAGGCGGCCAGGAACACGAGCACGGCCAGCGGGAACGCCAGCGGCGCCCCCATGATCCACAAGACGATCCCGATCACGACGGCGTGGATGGCGGCGACCGCGACGGTGCCGCGCATGTAGTACACGACCGCCAGCCATGCGGCGTGCCCGGCCCGGTTCACGCGTTCGGCGGTCTGCGGCCGTAGCGCGCCGAGCAGCCAGGCCCAGATCCGCTCCCCGTCCTTGATCAGGAAGAACATGACGAAAAGCATCAGCACCAGGCCGCCGACGAACTCGGCGGCGATCTTGCCGCCTGTCACCACGGTGCCCTCGACGAGAGCCTGGTGCTTGCTGAGGTAGCCGGGGATATTGTTCAGGGCCCGCTGGACGTTGCTGCTCTTGACGTGGAACGGCGCGCCGGCCAGCCACGACTCCACCTGCGTCGTCGTGTGCTTCACCTGGGCGACCAGGCTCGGATAGTCCGCGCTCACCCGGTAGGTGACCAGCAGGACAAGGCCGCCGAAGACGACCGCCGCGATGAGCAGGGTGCACCAGGTCGCGGCCAGACTGGGTAGCCCGGCCCGGCGCAGTCGCGCGGTCAGCGGCTGCAGCAGGGCGGTGGCCAGCAGCGCCGCGATGCACGGCACCACCACGATGAACAGCACCCCGATCACGCGTGCCACCAGGTAGAGGGCGGCGGCGAGCAGCAGCAGCCGCCAGGACCACGCGGCCCCGGTCTGCAGCCAGCCCGGCACCCGGTTGGGCTCCTCGTCACGGCGATCCGGCACGCTCACCCGGGCTTGCTCCGGCCTGCCCGCTGGCCGCTCCGGCGTGCTCACCGCCTCACGGGCCGCCTGGCGTCCCCGCCCCCGCCACGACTCCATCCGGTCAACTACCCTCGAGTGCATGCCTGATTACCGCGAACGGCTCCGCGTACCGCTCGCCTGGTGCCTGCTCGCCGTGCCAACTGTCCTCATCCTCGGCGCCACGCTTTTCGCCGGCCTCGCCGAACCCTGGCCGGTCCTCATCATGACCGGGTTCGCCGCGGGCTGCGCCGCGTTCCTGATCGCCCTTGGCCTGGCCACGGTCGAGATCAGGAACGGGGCGCTGCACGCGGGCCATGCCGAGCTGCCCCTGACGTCCGTCGGTGAGGTAGTCAGCCTCGATGAGAAGCAGACCAGGCTGTTGCGCGGCCCGCGCGCGGACCCGGCGGCCCACCTGTACTCGCGACCCTACCTCAAGGAATCGGTCTACCTGGCCGTCGACGCGACCGCCCTTCCCCGCCAGGCGACAGGCTCGGCGGCCCCTTACTGGCTGATCGGCACGAGGCATCCGGCCGAGCTGGCCGCCGCGATCGAAAGGTGCCGGGTGCAGCCCGGCCACGAACCAGTGGCATGATGGCGCGAACGGGGCGACAAGGAGGCAGTGGGATGGCAGACAGGAAAGTGGACTTGGGCACCAAGATCGTGAGTGCCGTGGCGGCGATGGCGGCCGCCTTCGTCGCGCGCAAGCTGATCACGTTCGCCTGGACCAAGGCCACGGGCAAAGAACCTCCCACGCACCCGGAGGATCCGCAGGTCGCCCTCACCGAGGCGCTCGGCTGGTCCGTGCTGACCGGCGTCAGCGTCGAGGCGGCGAGGCTGCTCGCCACCCGGGCTGCGGCACGCAGAACGTACAGCGGCCCGGAGTGCGAGCCGGCCAGCACCGCGAAGGGCTAAGCCGCGCACTCCCGGCAGACAAGCTGACCATTGCGGTCTTCGGCAAGCTGACTCCGGTGGTGCACAAGGAAGCACCGGGAACACGTGAACTCATCCGCCTGTCGCGGTATCACCCGGAACGACAGTTCCTCGTTCGACAAGTCAGCCCCCGGCAACTCCAGGGACTCGGCAACATCGTCGGGGTCAAGATCGATGGTGCTCGATGACTTGTCCATCCGGCGCGCCTGAAGTTCCTGAAGGCTGTCCTCAGTCAGGTCGTCGTCCGTCTTCCGTGGGCTGTCATAGTCGGTAGCCATCTGGGCACCCCCATCGTCCTTCGTCTGTGGTGCGTATTCGCTGCGCGGTTGTAACGCTTTCCAAGCCGTAGTTGTGCCCGAATCCGGCGGGAATTTCGTATTGCGACAACACGCCCCCTACGTGCGCCAGCCATCTGAGTACTCCATCCGTCGCGGACCAGCCAGTCAGTCATCGTAGGCCATTCCGCAGCCACCCGTTACCGGGCGGCGGTCCCGGTCTTGCCCGCGCGTGCGGTACCGGGTTCCTGGTTCAGCGGCCGTCGCCCGGCCCGGCCGGGTCTTACGCAGCCTCCGCAGGCGTTTAGCCTCTCCGCCCCACTGGCGGCGAGGTCACGCAGGTTGATCGCGGCGTTGACATCCCGGTCCAGGACCAGGCCGCAGCTACCGCAGCGATAAGTGCGCTCGGACAGGGGCAGCTTGGCTTTCACTGCGCCGCAGCCCGAGCACGTCTTCGACGATGGGAACCAGCGGTCAGCAACCACAAGCGTCCCGCCGTTCCAGGCGGTCTTGTAGCCGAGCATCCGCCGCGCGGTCCCGAATCCCTGATCACTGATCGCGCGAGCCAGCTTCCGGTTGCGGGTCATTGCGGCCACGTTCAGGTCCTCGCACACGACGGTCTCGTACCGGGCGGCGAGACTGGCCGTCGCCTTGTGCAGGGCATCAGCGCGGACACTCGCGACACGAGCATGTATGCGGGCGAGCCGGGCGGCGTGCTTGCGCCGGTTCGCCGACCCTGTCACCTTGCGTGACTGCGCGCGGTTGGCCCGCCGCAGGTTTGCGCAGCGATGCCCGCAGCGGCTTCGGGCCGGGGACGCTGATAGCGCGCCCGGTGTCGTCCACGCCGGTCAGCAGCGCCTTGACGCCCATGTCGACGCCGATCATGCTGCCCGGCCGGGCGTGCGTGGAGGGCACGGGACGGTCGACTTCGACGGTGAACGAGACGAACCACCGCTGGGCGGTTCGCGAGACGGTGGCGGACAGGATGCGGGCCGTTCCTGCCTCCAGGCGGCGGGCGAGCTTGCGGGTGGACTCATAGGTACGGACCGTGCCGAGCCGGGGCAGGGTGACAGTTTTGCCGACGCAGCGCAATACTCCGGTGGAGAACCGGAACGAGTCGCGGCACTTCCCTCGTTTCTTGAACTGCGGGAACCCCAGCCGCCTGCCCTTCCGCTCGCCCTTCCTGGACTTGATAAAGTCGGCCAGCGCCCGGTCCAGGTTCCGGAAGGCCTCCTGGTAGACGCACTTGGAGTTCTCGGCCCACCAGGCCAGCGCCGGGTCCGCCTTCTTCTCTGCGTTCCACAGCCTGTGCAGCTCAGCAGCGCCGTACCACTTGCTTTCAGCGGCGTACCGTTCTTTGCATCTGGCCAGTCCCCAATTCCACGCGAACCGGGCCGCACCAGCATGGGACCGCAGAGCCCGCTCCTGAGCCGAGGACGGGTTCAGGGCGAACCGGTATGCCTGAGTGACCTTCACGACTGGGCTTCCTCCCCTACCTCCCCCGCGACGTGACTCCGGCCGGCCATGTCGTCTAGGCGGAAGGTCAGCTCGCCCGCCGCCTTCAGCCCGATGGGGGCACGGCTGGGATGCGCTGGCGTGACCTCAGGAACCTGCCTGGGGGCGGGCAGTGCGGCCCGGAGGATACGGAGTTGCTGCTGCTTGCGCCGCTTGTAGTCGGCGCGGCGGCGGACCTGCTCGATGTGGACGATGACCGGGGCGGCGCGGCCCTGGATGACCACGGCCCGCCCGGCCGGCAGGGTGCGCAGCGCGGCGGCCGGAAGCAGCGGGATCTCCTCGTGCCCGCGGCGCAGCCCGCCGGGCTCGCGTTCGGTGGTCCGCACACGGACAGTGCCGCAAGCCCGCTCGGTCATGGCGCTCAGCTCGTCTTCCGTCGTCCCGCCGAAGATGACCTTGGTCTTGCAGCACTGCCAGATGACCGCCGCGCCCTCGGCCCCCCACCGCTGCTTGAGTTGCGCGTAGGACTGGGCCATCAGGGACAGGCGGATACCGGCCCCCGCCGCCCAGCTCGCCCACGTCGCCACCGGGACCGGCGCGATGTTGGCCACCTCGTCCAGGACGGCGGTCAGCGGCGGATCCAGCCGGCCCGCGCCGCGGGCGGCCCCGGCCAGCCGCGCGGCGTGGGCGAGCTCGGCGATGATCGCCGCGAACAGCGGCGGCACCGGCGAGGTGGCGCTGTCGGCGGCCACCAGGTACAGCGTGTCGGTACCGGTGACGAACGCGGCGAAGTCGAAACCAGGACCGCCGGGCGGCGTGACGGCCTCGGCGCAGGCCGGGAGCAGCATGAACTTCAGCACCCGGGCCAGCGTGGCGGCGATGCTCTGCCGGGTCCGGTCCGACAGCGACAGGTACAGGGCCAGATGGTCCCGCACGGCCGGTGAGGCGTACGGATAGGCGTCCAGGATCCGCAGCGGCGCCTCATCCTGCCGGCCGACCCAGGTGTGCACCGCCCGCATGTCACCGCCGGCCAGCGCCGCGGCGTGCAGGAAACCGGCCAGGACCATGCTGGCCTGGTCGTTCCAGAACGCCTCATCGGCCAGCCCCCTCGCAGTGACGGCCTCGACCATGTACCCGGCGCGGCGCACCGCGGTGGTGGCATCCTCGCAGCCGCGTACGACATTCCAGGAGAACGTCGGCCGGCCGGGTGTGGGACAGGAATGTAGGTGACTGGCCGGTAACCTGTGCGGGCCTGGATCGTCTGAGTGCGCGCCGTTGTCAGATGCCGGTCAGGCCGCTCCGGACCGGTTGGGCGGTTGCTGCCAGATTTCTTCCCAGCGGCCGCTGGCTTGCTGGCAGCGCAGGGTGAGGATGCCGGTCGCGCCGGGCTGGGACCAGTGCATGCCGGAGCATTTGAGGCGTTGCCCGATGACCGCCTTGCAGCCGGCCTCCACGGCGCCGGAGCCGATGAACAGGCCGCAGGAGCGGAAGTGCTTGTAGCGCATCCTGGGGGCGTTGGTCTCGAAGTAGCCCGGGGCGGTGTCCAGTTCCCCGGCTTTGATCCCGGCCAGCGAGAACTGGCGGGCGGCTGACAGCAGCGCGGGGATGTCGCCGTCGTCGAGCTCGCTGCTGCGTTCGGCGAGCCAGCCGTCGTGGTGGTCGCCGAGCATGAAGGCGAGCAGCTTGCCGAGGTCGTGCAGGTGCTCGCGGGCGTGGTAGAGGTCCACGATCTGGGTGGCTTCGGGGAAGTGCTGGCTGGCCAGGTTCCAGATCCAGTGCGCGCCGTCACCCAGGATGGTGAGCTGGCGGACGTGGCCGGCGCCGCGGCGGCGGGCCTCAGCGGCCATCAGGGTCCCGAAGCCGGCGGCGGGCGCGAAGGTGGCCAGGTAGCTGGAGGAGTCCGGGTCGCGGATCGGGTACCCGTCCTCATCGACCTTGGTCTGGGTGAACGCGCAGGCCAGTTTCACCTCCCGGGTGCGGGCTTTGCCGTCCTCGCTCTTGCCGGGGCGGCCGGCGGTCTCGGCCGTCATCATCGGCACGCCGGTCCCGTCGATCGCGATATACAGCTTGTCGGGCAGGCCGGCGGGCGGCAGCGGGACCAGCGTGCGGGCGGCGATCGCAGCGGCCCGGGCTTCGATGACAGCGGCGGCTGCCCGGCCGTCGGCTTCGGCGTGCCGGCCCAGCCGCTTGCCGGTCAGCGTGATCCCGGCCAGCGCGGCAACCAGCCCGGCGCCGCGGGTGAACGGCACCGCCTCGGCGGCCCGGGCAGACATCTTGCGCAGCCCGGGTGACATCGTCTGCCCGGCTGTGCCCAGCTCGGCGTCCCGGGGTGCCAGGCCGTGCCCGCACTGCCCGCAGTGATACCAGGCACGGCTGACGGTGACCGGGCCGAGCACCGTGCCGACCGTCTTGTCCCGGTAGGACACGAACTGCGCCTGGTGCCCGGCCCCGCAGTCCGTCCCCGGACCCCGGTACCCGGGATCGGCGGCCAGCAGCCGCTCCAGCATGCCACCGCCGAGCCTGGTCACCGCGGTGCGGATCGCCAGCTCCACGGCCTCCAGGCCCGCGCCGGCCGCCAGCGACCCGGCCGCGGCCGCCGCCAGCCGCGCTACCTCGGCGGCGGCCTCCGCGGCGAGCGCCTCGCAGAGCCCCCCCTTTCCCTCTCCGGCGGAGGGGGGCCGCCCGCCGGCCGGGCCAGCGGCCTGGCCTCGCAGATCGCCTCGTTCACCTCGGTCACCTGCTCCACCAGCGCCCGGAACCGCTCGTACTCGGCCACCTCCCGCTCGGCCTTCTCCAGCTCAGCGCCAGGACGCAGGTGCACATTCACCGTCTTGCCGCCGGCCCAGCGGGTCAGGTTGTACTGCGGCCCGTGACCACGCTGGCCCGGCTGGGCGCACCGGCAGTTCGGCTTGCCGCACTTACGCCACACCGCATTCAGCGCCCCGCGGCGGAAGTCACCGACCCGGCTGAGGGCGGCATA
>WNGL01007731.1_pt1 | contig 12616 bp, 9 predicted proteins | sample 5400591 | NCBI WGS metagenome assembly WNGL01 (sample SAMN13153377, study PRJNA577476) | soil metagenome | isolation source: 80 cm soil or saprolite under Garry oak tree replicate 1 | place: USA:California | collected 2016-06-15
TATCGACCATGCACTAGAAGGGTCGCTTGATGACGAAACCGGTTGCGATTCCCGAACCTCGCCAGCCTGTCCTGGCACGGCCATCCGACAGCTTCGCGCGGTTGACACCGCTTGGATGGACCGCTGGGCTTATTTTCATCGTGACGCTTCTGGCGGCGTCATTCATTCTGGCTGGTTATTTCGTTGTTTACTGGCGCACGGCCGACATGGATTTTATGGTGGTCTACAGCGCCCTGCTGTTGAACGATGGCCGACCCGCATTCTTTCCTCATCCGGCATACTTCACCGTTCTTGGCGTTAAATTATGGTTCCAGGTATTACATCATCTCAACCTTCTCGACACATCCTCACTCTCGAGAATGCCGCCGGCCACCGACCGTCTCGCGTTTGATGCCGCGATGACCAGTGTCATTCGCGCCGCCCGTGTGGTCGCCTGGATGACGGCGACAAGCTTTGTCGTCGTTTTCGCGGGACTTGCGCGTTGGCTCGTTCGCGACTGGCGGGTTGCGACGCTCGCAACATTTGCGTTCGCGTTTTCGGGTGGGGTCGAATTCCACACGCGCGTCCTGCGCAGTGAGATGATCGCTGGATGCCTGATTATATTTGCTCTCATGATTCTCATTGCGGTCTCAAGACGACGAACGATCTGGCGCCCGCTCGCAATCGCCGCCGCCGCAATGCTCTGCGTACTTGGCCTGGAGAACAAGATTCATGCAATCCTGCTGATTGCGGCGCTTCCGCTGTTGATTCTGCCGTTCGGCGGCCCCGCAAGCGCTTCCAGCGAATTTTGGAGCAACAGCGCCCGAGCGTGGCCTGCAACATTAACAATGGCGCTGGTTGCCGGCCTGCTGTTACGCGCAGCGCTGCCGCTGATTGCCCTCGGACTTGATCCCACGACAGCGATGCCATCGCTGCATCCGCTCCTGTTAGGGAAGTTCGGCGTGTATCAGCTCGGGCTGCTGGCGTGGATCGGAGCCGGCATGCTGACTTTCGCAATGGTCCGGCGCGTCTGCCTTGCCGAAACCTTCGCCGCAATATTTGCTGTGATCGCTGGCGCATCACTCGGCCTATTGGCACTCTTCATCGAATACAATCCAAGCAATGTCGTCATCGTTCTCAACCCAATTGAGGTGATGATGACCTTCGCCGACCAGTCGGCGGCCTCGGCAATCGATAGCGGAAATCCCTTTGCCGCTATCGGTCTGTTTCTTTCGGGCGTGGCGAGTGTCCTGCAACGATATACGTTTGTACTTTTCACCTCGCCGCGTCCGACCGTGTTCCTCACCTGGCTGATTGTTCCCGGCATTGTCTATGCATGGCGGCGAGGAGAGAGACAGACGGCCACACAATCGGCCCTGCTCATGCTATGTGCTATTGCAATTGATTCACTTGGCATTCGCCGGGGACTGAAGGTCGAGTACTTTATTTTCACTGATCCCTTGATCATCATTGCCGGCATGGTCCTTCTGGATCGGATGAACGATCTCCGCTTTCACAAATGGGCCTATCCGATTGGCGTGGCTTTGGTCGCCTTGCATATCGGCGTCAGTCAGGCTGAGCCGATGAAGATGGCGACAGCACGCCGGGCGCCTGAGGGCATTTGCGAGTGGAGTCAGTATTACTTGCCACTCTTGCCGATGCCGTGGTGCGAGCTACCGGCCAAGCGCCCATGACCGTCATGGAGCGGCGATGATCAAATCGCCTTCAGTTTGCGATAGGCGAACCACACCATTTTCAACAGCAGCCAGCCGTCGCGAAAACGGGAAATCTGAGTCTCGCCGAAGGTGCGCGCCTTGTAGTGGATCGGGGTCTCGATGATCTTGAGATTCTGTTTGGCGGCACCGAAGATCAGGTCGAAGTCGCCGAACGGATCGAAGTTGCCGAAATATTCGCGCTCCCGTGCCAGCATCTCGTAATCCTTTCGCAACAGCACCTTGGTGCCGCACAGCGTATCCGTCAGCCTGGTGTTCACCAGATAGCTGAACAGGTATGCAAAGCAGCGATTGGCGATCAGATTGAGCGGGCGCATCGCCTCGTGCTCCATCGGGTAGATCAGGCGGGTGCCGTTGACGAATTCGGCTTTCCCGGTCTCGATCACCGCATGATATTTCGGCAGCGCTTCCGGCGGCATCGTCAAGTCCGCATCCAGGATCATCAGCACGTCGCCGGTCGCTGCGGCAAAGCCCTTCCGGACCGCATCCCCCTTGCCCTTGCCGTCCTGCTTCAGCACCTTGATGTCCCAACTATCCTTGTAGGCATCGCGGACCCGCTCGCACTCTTCGTGGGTACCGTCGCTGGAATTGCCCTCGACGAACAGGATTTCCTGAGCGGACCCAAATTGAGGCATCCGCAGAATCGCGTTTTCGATGTTGCCCTTCTCGTTCCTGCAGGGAATGAGAATGCTCGCGGACAGCTTTCGATCGGGAAATTGGCGGACCGGACGCCCGACGATATAGGTCCGCAGGCACAACCGTCTGATGCCGGGCAGCGGCGCGATGAACCGATTGATCAACGGTCCGAGGCCGAGCCAGCGCCGCGGCAGCAATTGCCGCCGCTCTGCCCGGATCACCTCAAAATCCGCCAGATCCATCAGGTTCAAGAAGTCGGCGGTGGCGATGTAATTTATTTCTGGTTGCTTGCTCCGCAGATGCAGCGCTTCGGCGAGCTTGAGTATCGGCTCCCACAGGTGGGAGTAATAGGAGATGATGATCCGCGTCGACGGTGCGCACAGCTGATGCACCAGCCTCAAGGTGCCATCGATATCCTCGAACATGCCGACGGTATCGGCGATCACGATGTAATCGAACGGCCCTTCGATGCCTACCACCGTATCCGGGGCTTCAGCGTCGCCCAAAACAAAATGCAGATCGGGATGACGGGCGTTCGCCTTGGCGATCGTCTCAGCACCGAAATCGATTCCGACACCGCAGGATGGCTGCAGCGCGGCGAGCAAATCTCCGCGGCCACAGCCTAGTTCCAGCACCCGCTTGCCGGGCGGAATCAGAAATCGCATGAACTTCTGATCGTCTTCATGGTAGGCGGCGTTGAATTCGCGCCAGCGATCCAGCTCATCGCCATTCGTCTCGTAGTGGTCGAGCAGATCTCGCTTGCGCTGACTGGACAGCCGCAGTGAAGCAGTGGCGTCGGATTGCTTCAGATACATTGCAGCCTCAAAACCCAAAACGGAGAGTTCTCTTAGCCGAAGGGGTCTGACCTGTAAAATCGGCAAGGCAGCCCGGATCAGCTCGTTTGCCGGCCGAACTTGTCCGGTTCAAGACCTTGAGCAGCAGAGCCACAATTGCTGCAACGGCTCGTGCGGTGCAACGAGGTATTCAAGCCTGTCGTCCCGGCGAACGCCCGGGCGGCCAACAAATTCACCCAAATGCCTTTGCCGACGCCAATCCGCCCAGCCGGCCGGTGATGGCGAAAAACTGCACCACGGTTTCCTCGATGATTTGCTGCGCCGATTTCACCGGATCGATCAGGCCCGCCGATTGTCCCGCCAGCGCGGGTGCAGCTTCCATGTCGCCGTGGAAATAGACGTCGCGAATTCCCTTCAAGGCATTCGGCGCCATCTATCCGGCGCCGGTATGGGCAAGAACGCGGTTCATGGCTGTCCGTTGCTGCAGGGGTGAGGCGGGCGGGAGAATTCCAGACGACGCTATGGCAAGTTCGGTGGGGCGACAATCCCGGCGCAGGTACCTGACCGGGTCGCTTTGTCTTCGCGCCGCAGCGAGCTTAAGGTGCGCACCGGGGCCGCGCCGAATGACAACTCAGAAGCCGAAAATTCTTCTCAGCGAGGGCTCCAGCCTGTCGTCGCGCGAGGCCATCACGGCATTGGGGCTTGGCGGCCACCGGGTCGAACTGGTCTCCAGCAATCCGGTCTGCCTTGGGCGCTTCTCGCGGTTCGTGACTCGGGTGCATCGGGCTCCCACGTCCGGCGCCGATCCGGACGGCTATCTGGCGGCGGTGATTGAAATCGCCAAAACCGATCATATCGATGCGCTGATCCCGGTGCATGAGCAGGCTTATCTGTTTGCCGCCGCGCGCACGCAACTCCCGGCCGGTCTCGGAATAGCGCTCGCCGATTTCGAGGCGTTCGAACAGGTCCAAAGCAAGGCCGGCTTCGCAAGCTTGCTGACGCGGCTGAAAGTGCCGCAACCCAGCACCGAAATCATTCGCTCGGCGGATGAATTCGCGGCCGAGCGGCCCTACCCGTTTTTCGTCAAGGCCGCCTTCGGCACTGCGAGCGCCGGCGTCTGGAGGGTCGGCGACGTCCACCAACGCGATGCGCTGCTCGTTCAACTCGAAGCCCTTGACGCGTTCGCTCACGGCTTGCTGGTTCAGGCCGCGGTGACCGGAGCACTCGAGCGCACGCAGGCAGTGTTCGATCGCGGACGTCGTGTCGCCAGCCACATCTATCGTCAGGTTTTGGAAGGGCCCGGCGGCGGCGACATACTGAAGATCAGCGTCGCCAACGCCGGGGTTCGCGACACCGTCGAAAAGATCGGACAGGCGCTTAGGTGGCACGGCGCGCTGTCGTTCGACTACATCCTGGATGACGCCACCAACACGCCGCATTTCATCGACGCCAATCCCCGCCTCGTCGAGCCGATGAATGCGTGGCTGAGCGGTGTAGATCTACCCGGCGCCTTGTTGCAGATTTCGCTCGGTGAAGCGCCGCCGGTGCAGCCCGACGGCCGCGAGGGCATCCTCACCCGGCTCGGATTGATGGGACTGCTGGATGCCGCGCGGCGGCGCAGCCGCAGGCGCGACATCTTGCGCGAAATCGGTTTGCTCGCCGCTGGTTCCGGGCGATATCGCGGCTCGCGCGAGGAGCTGGTGCCGCTGCTGACGGATCCATGGTGTGCGATTCCCTTGGGGCTCGTTGTGGCGAGGCTGCTACGCGCGCCTGCGACGGCCGCACGATTTTCGGAGACCACGGTGGCAGCCTACAGCCTGACACCCCAGGCGATCCGTCGGCTGCGCGCATGGCACGACGCCGCATAGGCCCACGGCGCGCCTCACTGCGGAGGTCGCAGCTCGATACCGTAACGGGCATAGATCCGCGCGATGGTGCCATCGGCCAGCAGCGCCTCGATCGCCGCATCGACACGCTGTCGCAGCTTGTCGTCGGGGCGGAACAGCCCGGCCGCGATGTTCCAGTTCAAATCCGGATCGTTGTCGAACGCCGGAATCAGGCGCAACGGCTTGTCGGCGTGCTGCTGGTTGAACCAGCCGACTGTCGCCGGTGTGACCGCGGCCGCCTCGATCTCGCGATTGGCCAGCGCCGCAACGATATCGTCCTCGAACACGAACGGAGACGTGACGGTGCCGCCTTTGTCCAGCGTCATGGAGACCAGCGAGCCGACCGGCACCCCGACCCGCTGATCGGAGCCGAGACTGGCCAGCGACGACGCGCGCGAGTCGGCCCGCACCGCGAGCACGACACCGCTGCGATGATATGGACGCGATACCTGCACGCCGCCCGCGGGCGGCGTGTCCTTGCGGGCGATGGAGTCGAGCACGAGGTCGCAATCGGCGCGGCGATACTGGATCGCACTGATCACCCACTCCCGCGCCAGCTTGACACCGAGCTGCTGGGCAATTTTCTCGCCGAGCTCGATCTGAAATCCCGGTACCGATCCGGTCTTGCTGGCGAACGGCAGCGCGTTGGGGTTGGCACAGAGCGTCAACGCCCCGCGCTCGGTGATGATTTCCAGCGAGCGGGCATCTGCCGCAGCACCCCCAAGCAGCAGCAGACAGATGCTTGCGGTGTATCGGGCGAGGCGGTATCGCGGTTTCCACGCCGCGGTCCGGCGATCGCCACGCAGTTTCGCCCGCGCGCCAGAGCCTTTTCCGTTTCGATAGAATCGAAACGGGGCTCTGGATCCTTCATTTGACGCGTTTTCTGAACGCGAACCGGTCTCCGCCCCGGATCGCGTCCGGGGCAGGCTTTCGCTTGAAAACGCTCTAATCATCGAGCCCCCGAATGTAGGCCAGGATCGCCATGATCTGGCCGTCGCTGAACACTTCACCAAAGCCCGGCATGGCGCCCGTCTTGCCCTTCCTGATGCGCTCGATGATGAATTCGTCGCTGCGCTCGGACTTCGACAGCTTCGGACCCCTGCCCGCGGCGCGGCCGCCATCCTGGTGACAAAAGCCGCAGGTGGTGGCGAACATTTGCCCGCCATCGATGTCGCTCGGCGAGGCCTCGGCCTGAGGCGTTGCAGATCCCGCGGGGGTCGATTGTTCGGCAGCGGTCAAAGGCCATGGCCAGGTGATGGCCAAGGAAGCAACAATCACAAACAATATTCGCATTCCGGCATCCGTGTTGACCGGCAAAGGCGGCAAGGAGCGATCCTTGCCGCCAGCGCGGTCGTCATCATTGTTATCTCAGCATTGTTATCTCAGCGCGAAGACGATCAGGGCGCCGGTATTCTTCGTCATGCTCTTGTAGGGCTCGCCATAGAGCGCGACAAACTCGTCGGCCACCAGGCTTCCCCAGCCCGCCGGTACGGCGATGTACTGCTTGCCACCCGCCATATAGCTGATGATGCCGGCATTATGGCCCGTGCCGTTGTTGCGTGACCAGAGCTCCTGGCCACTCTCCGCATTATAGGCGTGCACGACACCTTCCGCATCCGGCACGAACACCAGATTGCCTGCGGTGGCGAGGACGCTGGCGAGCGGCGGCGCCTTGTAGTTGACCTCCCACTTCTTGACGCCGGTAACCGGATCGCGGGCGTCAAGATGACCACGGGCCGGCCCGTCCGGTGGCGCTACCAGCTTGAACTGGGCGCCGATGTTGAGCTGCGCCATCGGCTCGAGGATCGGGTTGGTCTTCTCCACCGTCAGATCCATGCACCATTCCTGGCCGATCTTGTAATAGAGCTGGGTCTTCGGGCTATAGGCACCAGAGTTCCAGCTGATGCCGCCGGCGATTGCCGGGCACAACGGACTATCCGCCTTGCCGGCCACGAGGTCGCGGCGACCGATCAGTTCGCCGGTCTTCGGATCGATGCTCTTGACGAAGTTGATGTTCTTTACCAACGGCCAGACGTTCTCGATCTTGGCGTTGGAGCGATCATAAACGAACACGAAGCCGCTCTTGTTGGCGTGCACCACGAGCTTCTTGTCGCCACGGTTGATCATGACGAACTCGCCCACCGCGGAGTCGAAGTCCCAGGCGTCGTGCGGCAGCTCTTGATGGTAGAATTTGAGCTTGCCGGTATCGGGATCGAGCGCGATGACCGATGTGGTATAGAGATTGTCGCCCGGCCGGGCGCCACTCTTCTTCCAGTCGGGGCCCGACCAGTCGTAAAGCGGTGCCGGGTTGGCGGTGCCCCACCACACCGAATTGGTCTCCGGGTCATAGGCTCCGGGCATCCAGCCGCCACCGCCGCCGGTCCGCCAGGAGTCATTGCCCCAGGTCGCCATGGCCTCTTCGGTACCCGCGACCGTGAAGAATTCCCATTTCTTCTGTCCGGTCTTGGCGTCGACGCCGAAGATCGGTCCGCGCCCCGGCCATTCGCCGCCCTGTGCACCAATGATCACCATGTCCTTGACCACCAGCGGCGCGCCGGTGAAGCCTACCGTCACCTTCTTGGAATCCAGCAGCTTCAGATCAAACACCGGCTTGCCGGTCTTCAGGTTGAGCGCGATCAGGCGCCCGTCGACCGTGCCGACATAGAGATTGCCCTGTCCGAGTGCGATGCCGCGGTTGTATGGCGAGTGCGTCTGCTTGGCGACCAGTTCCTCGTCGAGCTCCGGGGTATAGCTCCAGATCGTCTTGCCGGTCGCTCCGTCCAGCGCGTAGACATGGCTGTAGGAGCCTGAATAGTACAGCACGCCGTCGAGGGCGAGCGGCGTCGACTGCAGACCTCGGGTGGATCGCTCCGGAAAATGCATCCACGCGACTTCGAGATTCTTGACGTTGCCGGCATTGATCTGATCGAGGCCGCTGTAGTGGTAGGACTTGTAGGTACCGTGATGCGTCGCCCAGTCGTTCTGGGCCGCCTCGGCATTAAGCGCAGCCGCGTCCTGGGCCTGCGTCGGCGAGGTGGTCAATATGGCAGCCAACGCCACCGCGGCGCAGCCTCCAAGATATCGTGCATGAAAAGCCATCTGTATCCTCCGGTGCTGATATGTTTGTTGGACCGCGTTGTCGTCGCGACCTTTGCAATTCTGATGTCAACGCTTCATCGGGCCAAGGTCTCGACATAGATCGCATGGACCGACGGAACTGCCGTCATCAACAGACGGCTGCACTCCTTTCCGCCGAAGTACGAATAGGCAGAGGTTTCCGGCAAATGACTATTTTCGATGAGGGCGCCGTGGCGTGGATGCCATTCGGCGCATGTCGGCATAGGCCGTCGTCGCCGGGGTTTATCTGCCCCATGCTGCACCCGACACTGCCGGCGATGTCGGTGCGGTGCACCATGACAAATCCCCCCGAAGCCCCGGTATTAGTTGATCCGGATTGTTGTTTTTTTGTGAAGCGCAGGTCAGCCGTCGAGACCTCGAACCGAAATCCCCCGTCTGAAAACGGATGTTGCTGCACTCGCTTTGCTCGATCGCGTCCAACGTAGGACAAGGCGTTGAACTGTCAAGCGGCAAGACTTGCAGCCGGCAAGACTTGCAGCCGGGCTCCTGCTGCTGCGTGCCCGCGGCGGCCGCGCGATTTTCGGAGACCGCGGTGGCTCTGCGGCCTGACACCGCTGGCGATCCGTCGACTTCGCGCATGGCAGACGCTCGCGCCATGAGCGTCCTGTGACCGAAAGCGGTTTGCCTTGAGGCATCGGGACCCGTAGTTTGGGGTCAACAGAGCAACAAAATAGCCGTTCGGAGAGAAATTCCATGGCGCGCCTGAAGTTCGGAGCCTTCCTCGCCCCGCATCATCCCATCGGCGAGCATCCGATGCTGCAATTCCGCCGCGACCTCGATCTCGTCGAGCAGCTCGATGCGCTTGGTTACGACGAGTTCTGGTGCGGCGAGCACCATTCCTCCGGCTGGGAAACCATCGCGTCGCCGGAGATGTTTTTGGCCGCCGCCGGCGAGCGCACCAAGCGCATCAAGCTCGGCACCGGGGTGGTGTCGCTGCCCTATCACCATCCCTTCAACGTCGCGCAGCGCATGGTGCAGCTCGACCACATGACCGGAGGCCGCGCCATCTTCGGTTCCGGTCCGGGGGCGCTCGCCTCCGACGCGCACACGCTCGGCATCGATCCGATGACGCAGCGCGACCGCCAGGACGAGGCGATCGCGATCATTCGCCGGCTATTCAATGGCGAACGCGTCACCGCCAAAAGCGACTGGTTCACCATGAACGACGCGGCGCTGCAGATTCTGCCGCTGCAGGAAGAGATGCCGTTCGTGGTGGCGTCGCAGATTTCGCCGTCCGGCATGACGCTGGCGGGCAAATACGGCATCGGCATCATTTCGCTCGGCTCGATGTCGACGCAGGGCTTGATGGCGCTGCCGACCCAATGGGGTTTTGCCGAGGATGCCGCCAGGAAGCACGGCACCACGGTGAGCCGCGCCAACTGGCGCGTGCTGCTGAGCTGGCACATCGCCGAGAGCCGCGAGCAGGCGCGGCGCGAGGCCGGCGCCGGGCTGATGCGCTGGCACAATGAATATAATGTCGGCACGCTGCAGCGGCCCGGCCTGCAGCCGTTCGCTTCGCCCGAGGATGCCGTGGAGAAGACCGCCGGCGGCGAAGGTGCCGCCTCCACCATCGGCACGCCGGATGATCTGGTGAAAACCATCAAGAGCCTGATGGAGGTCTCAGGCGGCGTCGGCACCATCGTCGGCTTCGTGCACGACTGGGCCAACCCCGAAAACACCCGGCGCAGCTGGGACATGGTGGCGCGCTACGTGGTGCCGGAAATCAACGGCTATATCGAGACCTTGCGCAAATCGCAGAAATTCGTGATCGAGAACCGCGCGGTGTTCGAGCGCGCCGGCCAGGCCGTGATGGCGAAGATCATGGAGAACGACAAGGCCGCGGCAGCGCTTTCGCTCACCGGCCCCGGACGGGTCGCGATCCCGACCATCAACGCACCTGATCTGCAGAAGGAAGCCGCCAAGCAGAAGGCGCGGCCGCGACCGTTATCCGCGCCGCCTCATTCGATCACTTAGAGCCTTTTCCGTTCCGATTGAATCGGAACGGGGCTCTATTTCTTGTTTTGACGCGTTTTCTTCACGCGAACCGGTATCCACTTCGCTGGAAAACGCTCCAGTGCCCCGCAGAATCTTGTCGACATAGTCACCCGCGCGGACAAATTCAAAATCACTTCTGATAATAGTCCTGCACCGTCTCCCACGCCACCGTTTGCAGGAAACCCGCGGTCAGCGCGTCGATGCCCGCAAGATAGCTGTTGCCGACCGGCGAGCGTCCGGTCAGCACGGTAAAAACCGTGCAGGCCGCCAGATAAGTCCCGGCGAGGCTCGGATGGCGCTTGTCGGGCGCGTAGAGATTGAGCTCGGGCTGCTTGCCGACAGCGCGGGCGAAGGCGAGGCCCGCGGGAATCACCAGCGCGTTGTTTTCATTTCCCGCCGACGTGTAGGCCTCCGCCAGTTGCGCCGTCATTTCCGGTTTGTCGGCATAGGCCCACGACATGAAGAACACTGGCCTCGCGCCATGCGCGCGCACGATCTCACTGTTCTTCCTCGCGAATTCGGTGAACACCGGCTTGAGCCTGGGATGAATCGGGCACTGGCTGCAATCCATCATGACCGCGGCGTCGAACAATTTGTCGAGCTTGTTGAAGACGACGTTGTTGTTCTCGTCGAAAGAATAGCTGCCGATGGCGTTGGGCCGGAAATAGCTTTCGACGTCATGCCAGTCGAAGCCCGAGCCGCCGATTGTCACCATCGTGGTGCGATAGTCCTGCTTGTGATCGGGGTCAGCGGCTTTTTCCAGCTGTGACACATGGCCGGGCATGCCGTTGTTGTAATAGAAGAAGCTGTTGCCGATGAAAATTTCGGATTTCGGAAAATCGGGGCCCAGGGTCGTGACTGCAGGTTTGACTTGCGCCAGCGCCACCTTCGGCACGACCGCGATACAACCAGCGGCCAGCATGACAATGAAAACTCTGCCTAGAACACTGGACATGTTCGCTCTCCCCGCCTTGGTTTTATTTTGTGGCAGCCTATCACGCCGCGCGGCTTTGTCGCGGCCTTTGGGATCGGCCGAGCCCCCGGCCGGCCGCGCACGAGCCTTTGCACCGGACCGACAAAGGGTTATTTACCTGCATGAGCTATGCCGACGCGCGTCAGCCCGCGAATCTTCGGCCGTAACAAAGTCGCGGTCCCCGGAAAACGGAGCAATTGCCATGTCGATGCAAAGTGTGGCCTCCCCCGCAGTCGCCTTCACGCCGCCGAAACGCAATTCGCTCACGCATATTCCCGGCGACGAAGGCTGGCCGCTGATCGGCAAGACGCTTGAAGTGTTGGCCGACCCCAAAGGGCAGATCGAACGACAAGCCGCCAAATACGGGCTGATCTATCGCAGCCATATCTTCGGCGAAACCAGTGTGGTGCTGCTCGGACCCGACGCCAATGAACTGGTATTGTTCGACCAGGCCAAGCAATTCTCTTCCACGCATGGCTGGGGCCGGATCCTTGGCCTGCTGTTTCCGCGCGGACTGATGCTGCTCGATTTCGATGAGCACCGCCTGCACCGGCGGGCACTGTCGGTCGCCTTCAAATCCGGGCCGATGAAATCCTATCTTGCCGCGCTCGATACCGGCATTGCCGCACGGGTCGCGCAATGGAGGGCGCAACCGGGCCCGATCCTGTTCTATCCGGCAATGAAACAACTCACCCTCGATCTCGCCGCCACCTCGTTTCTCGGTGCCGATATCGGCCCCGAGGTCGACGAGATCACCCGCGCCTTTGTCGATATGGTGGCGGCCTCGGTTGCGGTGATACGCAAGCCATTGCCGGGTACGGCGATGGCGCGCGGCGTCAGGGGCCGCAAGCGCATCGTCGCTTACTTCTCGGAACAGATTCCGATCCGCCGTGCCAAGGGTGGCGAAGACCTGTTCTCGCAGCTGTGCCGCGCCACCCACGACGACGGCGCGCTGCTCTCGACGCAGGACATCATCGACCACATGAGTTTTCTGATGATGGCCGCGCACGACACGCTGACCTCGTCGCTGACCTCCTTTGTGGCGGCGCTTGCCGCTCATCCGCAGTGGCAAACCAGGCTGCGCGACGAAGTCGCGGCGCTGGGCATCGCGGCCGGTGCGCCCACGACGTTCGACAATCTCGAGGCCATGCCACTGTCCGAGATGGCGTTCAAGGAGGCGATGCGGCTGAAGCCGCCGGTGCCTTCGATCCCGCGTCGCGCCATCCGCGATTTCACTTTCATGGGCTACGCCATCCCGGCCGGCACCATGGTCGGCGTCAATCCGCTGTTCTCGCACCACATGCCGGAAATCTGGCCGGACCCCGATGCCTTCGATCCAATGCGCTTCACCGACGAGGCGCAGCGCGGCCGTCATCGCTTCGCCTGGGTGGCGTTCGGCGGCGGCGCGCATATGTGCCTCGGTCTGCACTTCGCCTATATGCAGGCGAAATGCTTCGCGCGGCATTTCCTGCAAAATCTCAG
>WNGL01007732.1_pt1 | contig 12616 bp, 14 predicted proteins | sample 5400591 | NCBI WGS metagenome assembly WNGL01 (sample SAMN13153377, study PRJNA577476) | soil metagenome | isolation source: 80 cm soil or saprolite under Garry oak tree replicate 1 | place: USA:California | collected 2016-06-15
ACTCCACGCAATTCCAATCCATCATTCGCGTCAACAGAGCGAGGTTGATTTGCATATCCAGCAGCGAAGAGAGCCCTCACAAGGAAGTCAGCGCTCCTGTCTCCCGTGAACACTCTTCCAGTTCGATTCCCGCCATGAGGTGCCGGGGCTAGTCCGACCACTACAATCGTAGCTGAGATGTCTCCGAAACCAGGGACGGGTCGACCCCAGTAGTTCCAATTTAGAAATTGTTTCTTCTTGACCCTAGCCACTGACTCTCGGTATTCGACCAGACGAGGACAAACCCTGCATTCAACAACATCTCTGTTCAGGTCGAGAAATCGTTGTCTTTCCGCAGGCGAACTGACTTCAACTGAACCCAAGTTCGATGTGCCCATCTTGTTGATCCTGTCGGACAATCTAATGATAGATTAGCAAGTTCGGTGAAAGGTTTGTTGACAAGACGGTTCATTCAAGTCTCGCCATATAAGGAACGACCTTTGAGTAGCTTATATGAGAGGGCCCTAGAACCTCGCAGATTCTCACATCAAGACCATGGAATTCTGACGATATGAGACGAATTACCCGTATCCATTAGCTGTTTCCTGCGAATCAATCTCTTAGTAATTATCCAGAATAGAACTGTCCAGCAATGATCGTCAGTGTACTGAATAACAAAGGCGGAACGGGTAAGACCACAACCGCAGTCAACCTCGCAACAGCGACCGCGATTGAAGGCAAGAAGACGCTGATCGTGGACTTAGACCCTCAAGGAAACGCAACAACTGGACTTGGCTTCGAGAAAGCGACGCTTTCGTCAACAGTCTACAACGTTCTCTCACAATCCCGAAAAGCCGAAGAAGTCCTCCTAAACACCCGAATCGAGAAACTCTCACTACTACCAAGCAACTTGGATCTTGCCGGTGCCGAAGTTGAACTGTCATCAACCCCTGGTAGAGAATACGTGCTCAGAGAATCGATTAGTCCCATCAAAGACCAGTTCGAACAAATCGTTATCGACTGCCCACCAAACATTGGACTGCTCACTCTCAACGCCCTGGTATCATCCGACCTGGTTCTCATCCCAGTGCAATGCGAGTTCTATCCTATGGAGGGACTGCCAACGCTTCTCAAAGTCATGGATCTCGTGAGATCTCGGTTGAAAGCAGCTTTTGACTACCGGATCATATTGACAATGTACGACCGTAGAACAGCGCTGTCACGGCGGGTCATGCAACAAGTCAACCAAAACTTTGGCGAACGGGTTCTAAAATCCGTGATTCCTAGATCCGTCCGGATGGCCGAGGCTCCCAGTAAAGGCCTGCCAGGGATATTGTACCGGCCGAGAAACCCTGCATCAGAACAATATCGGGTGCTTGCAAAGGAGCTCCTACAGGTCCAACCGCTCGCAGTAGCTTAGCTTGACTGCAACGAAACCAACGCCCCAACACCGTATGCTAGAAATTTCATGATAGCCCCGCTTTATTTTCGATGATTTTCTCCGGCTAGAGCGCGCCGTTCGTGTCGGGCTCTTCTGACGCCAGTTGTCATCCAGGGAGATGGTTCAAAGAGATGTTCCCTTGAGAGATGCTAAAACGTCGTCAAGGGTTCTGTAGACTCCTTCTGGAAGTTTCCCAAGGACTTCTCCCGCCCTCGCTCGTTCTTCCTCTGTCTTGTCATATAGCTTCCAGCCGTGTTCACCTACGAGCCTGGACTTGGTAGTCGGGAACCCTGCATCTTCCTTCAAGACTTCACCTAGTGATTCGAGCCCGATATGATCGGTAAGTGAAGGGAACTTTCCAGAATTCAGGAATGTCCTCAGACGTGCCGCGTCTCTATACATCCTGACCCCATGAAATGCTAGAATGCTTTTCTCGAATTTCGGGCCAGAAGCTTTTGCTGCAATATCCTGGAGTTCATTGTCATTAAACTCGTAGACGTTCTCCTTTCCTTTGCCAAACAGCCTACTGTAGAGAATGTTCGACTCCACCTCAGGGTCCTGAGTTGAGATGTCAACGCTATGCGCAGCGTCGTGGTCCTGTAGGGTCTTCAAAGTATTCTCTGTTGGCTTTCCTCCCCGAAACTCGAAGGCGATGCGAGTCCTACCCAGGCTTAGCGTCGACAGAAACGCGTTCAGTTTGGGAACAAGTTCTTTGTCCCCAAGAAGTGCCTTCGGAATTAGCATTGTCAGAACGCTTGCCCGCAAGCGTCTGCAGATCTTCTCAACGGAATCCATAATGCGAACTGTTTGTGGAGTCGACTCTAACTCATGAAGTTCCGCAACATCCTTCTGACACCGAACCGAGAACTCGAATTCAGGCGGGACCCTTTTGCGCCAACTCGCTACGGTAGCCGGACTCGGTAACTGGTAGTAAGTGCTGTTCACTTCTACGAAATCGTAGGCTGACGAATATGCTTTCAGCCGGTCGCCATTGGGGATAGAGAAGTAGTCCCACCCGCCCGCGCCGATGTAAGGCTGACCCATACCTTCATGCCTTATTGATTTGTTTGACACATAAACGGCGCTGTGGGTAAGAATCGGTGAGGCCTCTGAATGTGTCGGAGCCTGGAGGGAAGCGGTTTGCTTCGTTTCTCAGTCGGAGGAATCTGTCCTCGTTGGTATCTTTGCATCTTCCGCTTGATGGTTGTCTCTTGATGCTTATCTTGCCTCACGTTTGGAAGGGTCTCGTAGCTGGCGTGATGATCCGGTCTTTCTGAGTTTTGAGAAGCTTGTTGCTCCGGTGGGAGTGAATCCGTTTGCTCATTGGGATCGTCCTGGTCAGGGTGCTGTTAAGGTGCTTCCGGAAGGCGTCACCCGTGAGCGTATTGTTGTGAAGGGCTCTAAGCGTGGAAATGATGTGTATTGTCAGGCTTTGAATCGTCGGATTTCTCGGTGGCTTCGGTCGGTCAGTGTTCCAGTTCGTTTCTGGCCCTTCTGGAAGCGTCGTGTTCGAGGCTCTTGGTTGATGATAACGTATACTCTTGACCGCTCTCTTTTCTCGTTAGAGGAGGGTTGGAGGAAGATTCGGAAAGTGTCGAATCGGCATCTTTCATGGCTTCGGAAGCGCTTTGGTCGGCTTCGGTATGTCTCTGTCCTTCAGGCTCAATCTGGTGGCTATGCTCATCTTCATTTTATCGTCGAATTCTTGAATCATACGTTTGCTGGCTTTCGTCATGTTGATCGTGATAGTAGGCTCTCCTGGCGCGTTAGTGAGAAGTACGATATCGCCGAGAACTGGGCTTCCGGTCACGTTGATGTCAAGCTTGTTCAGTCGTTGAAGGGTGACTTGTGGTATCTCGCCAAGTATCTTGTTCGTTCTGCTGATTCTCTGAAGGGTGAATTGGGAATGGCCCTTTCGCGTGATTTTGGTCGTCGGGTCTGGTCCAAGAGTCGGAGCTGGCCGGGCGTCGACTTGATTAGGAATAGTGGTAACTCAAACTCGTCTCTTCCGGATCTGCCTCAGGTTCGTGTCATTGTTCCTAAGGATCCTCTTCGATCTCTCTATTCCCGTTGTGTCATTGTGAGGTGGAGATTTGAAGGTGTTGACTGTTTACTACGTGAGGGGGGTGGCTAGCGAACAATGCCAGGTCTCTGGGTGTTCCTATTTCGTCTAGTTCAACCAGAGCGACAGCGAGATGCATGAATGGGGTCTAGGGAGCAAATACGTACAAGCCAAATGCTGCCCTGCCCAACGGCGTGTAGAAGTTGAGAGTTGAGGATCCGCCCAGGAACTGAGACTGCGTGGTTATTGTGATCGTGAAGGTAGTGGTCCCGCCTGGTCCTATCAAGATACTAGTTGGGATTCCTGACACGCCCCAGTAGAAGCCGGTGTTCTTGAGAAAGAACGTTGTGAAGTTGCCAGCTAGCCCGTTCAAGGAGGTCAATGTCATTGACACAGTAATGGAGGAAGCGGGCGAGATTTTGATCGGGCTTGGGTTTGTACTGAGGGCCAATCCTCGCGCGATAACGTTCAGGGTGACGGAGTGGGATAGTTTACCACTGGTCCCGGTGACGACCAAGGAATAGTTTCCTGCGATGGCAGCGGAGATGGTCAGATTCAGGCTTTGGTCTCGGCCCAACAGAACTTGACTTACATCAATCTGACTGCCTGCGTCCACCCTGATAAGACGTCCGTTTACTCCGTTCGGGGAGGATACCGCCATAGAGACTATGCCTGTAAAGTTGTTCGCTGCGCGGACCGTGATTGTACTCCAGTATGGGCCGTCCGACCCGTTCAGTAAAGTCTCGCGGTTTGGGTTGGCGGTAAGGCTGAAATCGGGTTGTGAGGCGGTTGTTTTCAGATTCGTTGCGACATAAACTGATATTGAAGCAGCTGCACCTATGATCGCGACCAAGAGTAGCCAAGCAGGTACGGATTTTCTTAGCAGTGCCAATTCTTTCTTACTAGTTGAGTCTAATCCTGCTCTTTAGCATATAGTCGAAGTCGGACAAGCTTATTCAGTATTACTCTCGCGTCGGCGGAGATGGTTAGAAATCGGGTGCATTTGGGTGTCTCGTGGGCACCGGAAGATGGCTTCACGGAAACCCGAGTGTGGGGTGGATCGTCTGCGGGAAAGGCGACGAAGGAGCCATCCGCCGTTCCCCTAATTAGGGTGTCAGGATAATTTTTCCTTTGCATCGACCACAAGGCCGTCTAAGTCACTGAGATTGTCTAATGCGATTGGTATGGTTTTTGCTAAGTATCTGTCAACCGCCCACGTCTTGAAGCTCCATTCGTCCAGCATCTCGTTAATTTTGACTATGTTGTCGAGGTACGCCTCAGCGGTTTCGTAGAGTTCCGGGGCTTGCTCGACATAGCGGTCCACGACTAGGTGTTCAAGGGCAAGAACTCTAACATACGCTGCGAGAAATTGTCCCTTTGGGTCTTTGAGGTTCTTTTCTGCTTGGGTGTGAATTTGTCCCAATGCTTTTCTATTTTCTTGGAGTTCTGATTGTAAAGCTCCGAGTTTAGCTGAACATCTCTCTCTTTCAATTATTCCCAAGAGGGTAGTTTTTCCGAACGCCGCTATTACAGGACTGTCCGTTTGGTTCGGGTTTTGGATACAATCTGCGATAGCTTTCTTGAAGTGGGCGATGAAATCTTGGTTCTTGATGTAATCCTTGGGGTGGTAGAAGAGAGCTGTTATTGGTTTCACGTCGAAGGGCATAGGAGTACCTTGCTCCGCAATCAGAATGGTTCCGTTCCTAAGAGTGTGTCTTACGCCCATCTCCCAAAAGACGTTAGGGTTGTGATCCGTGAAATCTGCGACCACAATGGGATTATTCTTCAAATCTGCGAGTATCTGTCCGACAACATCTCCGTGCAATGGGTCAGAACGGCGAGCCTCGACGAGAGTATTATCCTCAATAAGTGGTTTCAGAAAGTTGAAGAAATGATCCTTCCAGTAGGTTTCCTTGTGATTAGCAGTATCACTGAACGGCATTATCACAAAACAAGTTTGTTTGACTACTGGCATATGGTCAGAGTCTTGACTTGGTTACTTGGGTCTTAAAGGCGACGAAGGAGCCGTTCGCTGTCTCGGTATGAGCCGGTCCTCTCTTGTCGTGCTAGGAGCCACATGATGTGAAGTCTTGAGTGTTGTCCGGCCCCGAAGGAACTATGATGCTGGGATTCGGGTTGCAAATGAGGGAATTGTCTGCAGCGTGAAGAGATACGTTGTATAGAACATTTGAGTGAAGAGTAATCTGGAAGTTGCCGTCGGAGGAAATCGCGGTGGACAATGTGTCAGTTGTTGTTGGGCGGAATTCTATGGTTTTTGGGGTTCCTAGACCCGAGGGTATCCTTACGGTTCCATGCAAAAGGGTCAGACCCGATGGTGTAGAACTTGTTTTGAAAATTGTATTGGGCAACTCGTTGAGTGCAAAACCCGCCCCTAACTCTATTACTGCCATTGACAATACGACTATGGCAATCTTGTACGCTCTATGGCTGTGGGATTGAGTAACTTGAGAAGGCTGGGTCTGTGACATTGCATTTTTCGGTTTGATAAGTCCAAGTATTAAGGAGATCGCGGGTAGGCGCAGAGCCCGTCTGTCATTCCCTATGGGGCATGGTCCTCTTTTCGGCCTTCTGGACTAGTCCGTCTTAGATGTGGCCTTTCTAATTCTTGGAGTGAGGAGTATGTTGACCAGGAGGAATGACAGAAAAACAGAGAAGCCGAGGACTATCGGCTGAGTAAAAATGGGCGAGATCCATCGACCCGCGGCGAAGATCGAGATTCCGATTAGGAACTCTAAGGGCCATATGAACAGGAGTCGAAGTCCTATCTGCTTGAATCTCAGTCGGGTTTTCAAGCTGAAGAGGTCATCGGAAAAGTAGATGATCATGTGTAGTGCGTATAGTACCCAGAGACCTGCTAGTCCATAGAGTAGCGTGATTAGAACTGGTGGAAGACCGAGCATGCTTGAGTTGACTAGTATTGAGACAATGATCGCTAGCAAGCCTAAGGAGAGCAGAACTCTCCTTTCTTCTCGCTGGAATTCGTCTTGGTCTGTGTGCCCTCTCGATTTGTCCATGTTAATTGGTTCGTTGTTTTTAGCTAAGTGAGATAATAGATTGTGCTACGTGCATGACCGAGGAGAAGAATAGTAGCTCTAAAGAGCCTAATGTGAAGAAACCGAATTGGAGCCTCCTGCGGTTCGTAGGAAACTCACATCCTTCGTTTTTGAAGGCGCTTAGGGAGACTCAGTCCCTTAGCGAGTTGGCGGCATTATCCATCATCGTGGCCGCGTTTTCCGAAAGTGACCCGATTGCTAGGCAGTATGCTGTCGTTGCAGGAGCAGTGTTTTTGGTTGCGTTCGTTTTCTCGACTCTAGTAGTGCTCGGTGCAAGGGAGTTGATGCTAGAGCTGTTTTCTTACGTGCTTACAGGCTTAGGAATCGTCTTTCTCGCTGGCGTAGTTCTGGAATACGTAGTCGCATCTAAGCTACTTGGGAGCACACTGGGATTAGCGGGAGATATTGTAGTAGGGGTGTTGCAGTTGGGAGTTTTGCCATTTTTCGTGAGGGGTCTGCGGAAGGATTTGCGGGTGAAGATACATCTTCGTGATTGGTACATATCAATTGGCGCTGATGTGATTGGCCTAGGATTTACCGTCTATAGCGTGGCCTATTGGTTAGTGTACACCCCCTACAGAGTATTGGTTCTGGGAGTCTCGGGTGATTCTCTGTCACAAACGTACAGTTTGGTAGCGGCTTTGGGGGGAGTTGTCGTTGCCATAACTCTGATTAAGGCGCTTCGAAGAAGTAAACTTGTAAAAATTGAGATTGTTGATTGACTTTGACTAGGAAGGCTAGTGACAAGTCTGCGGTTTCTGACCCAGTAACCGCTCTGGCGTTCGGCTCTTTGGTTGTGTAGTTCTCCTTTCCAGTACTGTCCAGGTTGTACCCTCTTTTTGTTGAAGTCGTAGTGTTGGTAACACTCCACTCGGGTTTCTTGAAACGCTAGTCGTTGATTCCCAAGAGGTGTTTCTTGAGCTGTTCTTGTAGTTCCGGTGGTAACGGTCGGAGATCCGGCCTTAGTTGGTGGATTACTCTCGGATAAATTGCATGAACCCTTTCCGTAACCTCTTCTGGAGTTATTCCTCCTCGGTTCTCCGCTAGATTGCTCTTTTCGCGTGATAGAATGTTTCTTTGCATCTTGAGTTCTTCAAGTTCATTCTCTAGCCGCTGCAATTTGGTTGGTAGCCTTGGGTCGGTGATTTCTAGGTCGATGAACGGATATGCTTCTTCGTAGAAGGGTCGTAGATACTCGAAGTCGCGGTTTGAGTAGTGTATGGCTCTTGTGTTCGGGTAGTGTCCTTCTATCATCTCCTTTGCTTCCCTTGGTATGTGTGCATCTTCTAGCGCGTTTTCGAAGTATTTTCTGAATCCGTGTGTTGGTTGTAGTTCAGAGTCCAGGTGTGCTTTCTGTTTGGCGAGGTTGAGGAATTCTACTGTTGACTGGTAGGGTATTTTCCTTTGAAGAGTTTGGCTTCGGGGTCTGTGCTGATGAGTCCGTCTTTGATGCATTGGCGTAGTAGTTCGATGGAGTGTTTTCCTATGAATGTGAATCCGGCTTTCTTTCCTCTTGCGTAGTAGAATTTTGGCTCGAATCTAATTGCGACTGTGTCGAGTCCGGCTTCGAGGTCTTGTTTGATGTGTTTGTATCTGATGGCTAGAACTGTTCTTGCTCTGAGTCTGCTTTCGAGGTTCATGTAGGCGTAGAGTCTGAAGAGGGGTTTGTTGATGTAGGCGAATAATTTGCGGGCTTCTTCCTTGGTGTAGCCTCGGTACCATTTTTGTTTGATGTATCTTACTTTCGAGCGTGGAAGGTCGTTTCTGCCATTGTCTTTGAAGAAGCTTCTGATAGCGAGGTCTATTCTGCTTGCTTTAGCGTTTGTTTCCTCGGTCGCGGTTTGCTGTAACATATCCATTATCCGTAGTGGTTTCGTTGTTCGCTTGTTCAGTAATTCCTCTGGTGTGGTGTTGTGTCGTCTGATGAAATAGAGGAAGTTTCGGCCGTAGCTGTTGTAGATCGTGGTGTCTGGTCTGCTCCAAAGCCATCTCTTGACTGAGGGGTGTTCGAGGATCAGGAAGTCAATGTCTCGGTAGCTAATGTCGGATTCTCGCTCTTTCATACTACCCCATTGAGGGGGGTCTAGATTTAACGCCTCTGAATATGTCCATGAAAACTTTGAGGCATACCTTCTTGAGACGGTTTGCAATCTCGGATTTAGGTAAGAGGTCGGCGAAAAACGGGAAGATTTCTCCTAGGTACTTCTGGGTGGTCGTACCCTGAGTGGGTGGGGGTCTTCTACCCCACTTCCACTGAGAGCAAGCTGAAACACTACACGCAAGTATTTCCGACCGCCGAGATCGATTCTACGTTCTATGCGTTCCCCCAGGCGGGCACGGTGCTTGGTTGGAACAGATTCTCTCCCAAGGACTTCATCTTCTGCGCAAAGATTCCCCAGACTATTACTCATGACAAATCGGCCGATATCGGTCCCTCTCTAGAGTCTGAACTGGACCATTTTGCAGAGTTGATGCTACCACTGAACAACAGTGGAAAACTCGGATGTCTACTCCTACAGATGCCGCCCAAGTACAAGTACGATCTGAGCCACCTGGAGAGCTTCCTCTCGATCCTCCCCCACGGCTTCAAGTACGCAATTGAATTCCGACACAAATCGTGGCTACAAGACTCGACGTGGCCGATACTCTCCAAATACAACGTGGCATACACTATAGTGGACGAGCCTCTCCTCCCCCCTGAAGTACACGTAACAGCGGATTTCTCCTACATCCGCTGGCACGGGCATGGACAACGGCCCTGGTACGACTACCACTACACGGAAAAGGAACTGGAATCATGGGTGCCTAAGGTCAAGGAGATCGAGCCCTCTGTCAAAGCCACCTACGGCTACTTCAACAACCATTTTCACGGCTACGCGGTAGAAAACGCGCTCAAAATTCTCCAGATGCTGGGAAAACTTTCTCCAGCCCAACGGGAAGCCTTCAACAGGGCTAAGGCTCACCTGGAGAAAGGGAAGGGGCCTGAGGGGCTGGGAGAATGGGTCAAAGGAGGAGACGACCGGCCAAAAGTTATTGACCTCCTCAGCTCTCTGATGGGAGAATCCAGGCTGGCCCGGGCGCTGGCTATCCCGGACGAGGATGTGAGCATCAAAATTGCTACGAGTGAAAAAATTGTTGCAAAGATACGCGACTACAACTTGACCATGGAGTCTGGCCCGAAAACAATCACTCATGATTGCGGAGATTGGGAAAGGTCCATCGAGACCCGGCAACTCTGCAAACATGTAGGCAAGGTCCTATTGTCACTGCCCGAGAAAATCGCCTTAGGATGGGTCACTCAGATCCACGAAGACACTGACGCATGGCGCTTTCAAAAACCGATAGGGAAAACCGTCTCTGCCTAGGGCGGTACTCAGCCGATTTCTGCAGGAAGGTGCTTCTTTGATGACCATTCGTGCCAAGATCCAACATAGTTTCTAGCCCGACGGTACCCCAATGATCTGAGCGCGTAGAACGCAGCCGCCGCGCGAGCCCCACGATGACAATAAACCGCGATGTCGGAGTTCGGGCTGAGGCCCATCGATCGAAGCTCTTTACCTATTGATTGACGACTCTGGAATCTTGCTTTTCCGTTGAGAAAGTTGGTCCATTCAAACCATACTGCTCCAGGTACTCGACCCGGACGCGGGCAACAACCCCGTTTTTCTGACCCTTCATATTCCCCCCGAGTTCTGACATCCAACACCAATCCGTTACGCGACTTTGATAGAGACCTAACGTAGCCGGCTGTAGCCAAAACAGCACTGTCTGGATGAACCTTGAACCCGGTTGGGACACCAACTCTCCGCCTCCTCTCGACGGGATACCTGGAATTCTGCCACGCCCTAAACCCGCCTTCAAGCATCAATGGACTCGTCATCCCGGCGTACTCAAGCATCCAAGCAACTCGTGCGGCCCTCATACCCAACCCCGACTCGTATACGACGGTTCTTTCGTCGCCTCTGAGGCCGAGCCGTCCAAGTTTGAATTCGAGGTCTCGGTGAAATGTGATTAGATTCTTGTTGTCTGTTCCAGGAACGAAATAGTGGAAGAGGTCAGCATTTCTCGCTCCGGGAATGTGGGCCCTAGTGTAGGCGGTTCTGGAGCGAGCATCGAGGACAACGATGTTCTTGGAGTCTAGGTGTTGTTTCAGCCAGCTCGCGTTGACGGTGGCTTTCAGAGCCCTCAGATTTCCTATGGTCTACTCCGGCTTGAGAATCTGCACCTGGCAGGTGGCCAGCTGCTTGAACCTTTCAGCGTCATTCTCCGAGCCGACGATCGTTCCGTAGTGCATGGGTATGGCGAGCTTGGGTTTGATCATTCTTGCGGCCTCGGCTGCTTCTTCTGGTGTCATTACGTAGGTTCCGCTGACAGGTAGAAGAGCTACGTCGGTCTTGAACCCTTTCATCTCTGGAATCGGATCAGTGTCCCCGGCGTGGTATATTCGAACCCCTTTAACGGATAATATGAAACCGACTTTTCCGTCCTCTTTGGGATGAAATGGTTTCCCTGGTTCACGGAACTTGTTCAAGTTGTAAGCAGGAACCGCTTCGAGGGTTATGTCCCCAACCGCCAACTTATCGCCGGGTTTGACTGACTTGACCTCCCTTACCTTCATGCTCGAAAGTTCTTTCTTACAGGCGGGAATCGTGACGATGGTCGTCTTATCCGAAATAACCTTCTTGATATCATCGAGTGAGAGATGGTCGAAATGCTCGTGACTGATCAGAAGGATGTCCGCCTTGTCCGGAATCGCTCGTATCTTAAAGGGGTCTATGATAATGGTCTTACCGTTCCTAATTCTGAACGAGTCGTGCCCGAGCCAACTGATCTTAACCCCTTGATACTCGAACAATCGGTCCTACCGTTTCCGAATCTCCGCTTACACGATAATTAAGCCTTCCAGAAACAGTCTTCGAGAATACCCATAAATCAGCGGATAGGCGATATTTAGAATATACGATGTACGACGTGATCATCTTAGGCTCGGGCTCTGCCGGCTATACAGCCGCCGTCTACTCATGTAGGGCAGGAAGAAAGACCCTCCTCATTGCCGGCTCGATCCCAGGCGGCCAGTTGATGCTTACCTCCGACGTGGAGAATTTCCCCGGGTTTCCAGAAGCGATACTTGGGCCGGAACTTATGGAACGACTGAGAAAGCAGGCGGAACGGTTCGGTCCAGAAATTATCTATGACGACGCTACCAAGGTGAACTTCAAGTCCAAACCTTTCGAGGCCAGGGTCGGGAAACGGATCCTTCAAGGAAAAACGATCGTCATAAGCACAGGTGCCAACGCGAAATGGCTGGGAATACCTTCAGAGACCAAGCTGAGAGGACACGGGGTCTCAAGCTGTGCGACCTGTGATGGCTACTTCTTCAAAGAGAAGGAGGTGGTTGTGGTTGGTGGAGGGGACACGGCCATGGAGGAAGCCACATTTCTCGCGAATATCACGAGAAAGGTGACGGTCGTCCACCGAAGGGACAGGTTACGAGCCAGTCAAATAATGCAAGAACGTTCCCTAAAGAATCCGAAGATAAACTTCGTCTGGGATTCTGTCGTGGAAGAAATATTGGGAGACAGCAACGTTACGGGAGTTAGGAGTAAAAACCTCAAGACTGGAAAGGAACAGCTTCTCAAAACGGACGGCGTGTTTGTGGCGATCGGCTACGAACCGAACACTTCGATATTCAAGGGACAAATAGATCTGGACCCCAAAGGCTACATTATCACCCGTAACGAAACTGAAACAAATGTACCAGGGATATTCGCGGCGGGAGATGTAAGAGATTTCAGATATCGACAGGCTGTCACCGCCGCGGCTGATGGCTGCAAGGCAGCGATGGACGCTGACAGGTTCATTAGCGAACATTACAAAACCTGAGACCTAGATTCTTGAAATGTCCTAAGTGTGACCTGCAACTCGACTTCGTCGGGCGATACATCGTGCAAGAAGACTTTGAAGCGGGGGCTCCAGCTCAGATCCGCGACATGGAGGTTTGGCAGTGCGACTTGTGCAAGACTTACTACGAAACCAGCAGGAGCGGACAGCCGATCCCGA
>WNGL01009900.1_pt1 | contig 12616 bp, 9 predicted proteins | sample 5400591 | NCBI WGS metagenome assembly WNGL01 (sample SAMN13153377, study PRJNA577476) | soil metagenome | isolation source: 80 cm soil or saprolite under Garry oak tree replicate 1 | place: USA:California | collected 2016-06-15
CAGTCACGGAATAGTGGGCCTGTCTGGCGATAGTCGCTGTTGCGTTGGTCATGGCTCTTCCTCCTAGTATACGAGTGGTCTGTGGTGCGATCATGATGAACCCACCGTGGCCGAAAACTCTCCCTGAGGCTTGATTTATCCCTAAGATCAGCCTGAGTTTGCCTCCAACCGGCCCTTAGCCGGTTGCGTACACCCCATGCGTCCTGCGATTGGAGGACGAAGAGTTTGAACTGGCCCGCCATTGTGACGCCGCTGTCTCATATTGGCAGTTTTCACCGCAACCGAAGTTCAAGGTCAGTACTGCCGGAGTGATCGAATGACTGCATGCTCGCCCACATATCGAGAGAAACCAGAGCTTGGCTCGATGCTCGACCGCCTGGACTCGAGTTTACCTTCACACCCAAGCATGGTTCCTGGCTCAACCTCATCGAGGGCTTCTTCTCCAAGTTCGCCCGTTCCGTCCGGCGTTAACGTCCGCTTGGTCGGATGCAAAGGTCGGAAATGAATGGGGCCGGCGTGATTGATATGATCTGCCGACAGGGTTGGCACTTATAAACGTTGATGAGTGGGTGCGATCCAATCCGGGACAGTTTGCCAACTTTGACGGTGGCGCACCCGCAGTTTTCGCAAGACGGCGGACGCTCTGCCTGCACCTCGGTCATACCAACTAACGCCATTTCTGACCAAGAATCTGTCTTTGTCGATAGTAGCTGAGAGTGAGTCTTAATCGTGATTATAAGTCCGTAAGACTACGAGGTCGCCTATTCCCCGCCGTGATCCAACGTCTCGAAGCGCAAGCCAGTGCCGTCCATAAAAAACGAGGCCCCGGAGCAGAAGCTCCGAGGCCCGCAACCGCAACGAGGTACATCCGCTCGTTGCGGCGTTAGATTGCGATATCACCGAATCGGATCGGTGGCGTCGATGGCGGGAAGGATCAGTATGAGCGCGCGGCGCGAGGTGGTGTCGACGGTGACGGAGCGTTTCCCACTGGTCGAACCAAACGCTGATCCCATCGGTCATCATCCGCTCAGCGAACGGCTTCGCCATGTCGCGATTTTCGTGTGCACGGGCAAAATCAAAATAGAGCTGCGGGGTGCTCATTCGGAAAATCCAATCTAGCGGACAAGGGGGAATCACGGAAAATGCCGCGCGTCATTGAAACGCGGAGAATCAGCGGTTTGCAATAGGTCAGGCCGGTCTTACTAGAACCGAGGACTTGCCCGGGCAAAGGCAGCGTTACTGGAGTCGGGAAACCGTCCGCTCCGTTTCACCAAATCGATATGTGCTTTTGGGAGGGACTAGCTGTGCTATGCCTCGGCGGTGGGACAGGCAAAACAAAAGCGTTTGAGCATCAAGGATTGCTACCTCTGTCGAAAACCGCTTGAGGAGCCGACCAGCCCTGACCATGTGCCTCCAAAGCTCTTTTTTCCCGAAGACCTGCGCAAAAAGTACAAGCTAACCGAGCTGCTGACCATTCGCGTGCATCACGCCTGCATCGCGCGTCACAAGCCAGGGCCCGCATGGCGCGAAACCCGGGTAGCTTTTGTTCTCCGGGCGAACTCGTAGGCAATTAAGTCCAGTAGCCCAAGCCATTTCCAATTTGGGCTCTGGACTCCCAACGGCCAGAACCGACCCATTATTCTCCGAAAGGCCCGTTTCTCTCCGGACCTCCCGACTTCATCCATTCGCTACGGTTCTCGAAATTCGATTGTTTCGAGTTACTTATGGCCTCAGCGGAAAGTGGTTCAGCCGTTTCTTTCGGATAGGAGAGACAGCGTCTAATTTCCAAAACAGCATAGCAGGCTCTGCAAGCGCGGGTGTCCATCGCTTTGACAGCGTCTTGAACGGCGGCCGCGACCTAGCGAACTATGAATTCTGGGATATTTCCTAGCAGCTTTGCGTTGGAGAATCTTGGCCCGGGCAAACTTCAGCTGATGATCAACGGGCTGAAGCACCGGCAGGTCCGTTAACCTCTCGCGCGGCGTGCTGGCAACAATTGCTTCCAGCGATACCGCCCGCGGTGTCCGGTGTTCGGGAGGCAGAGCCATTGCAAATTGCCTTAGGCGGTTGGGGACCTAATCCGGAAAAGACCCAAGTCCTTGTATCAGGCAGCTTCGCTCCGAGCCGCGCTGCTGATGCCGCTTTGCTCAGCCCGCTCGAAAGAGCGTCATTAAGAAGCTGAAGTTGTCGCAAGGAGTCATGCAAATCGATCAGGGTCGATGCCGGCGATAGATAAGTCAATCGTTCAAAGCGGCGCATACGGCCATTGTCGGCATGCGCACCTCTTGCGTCGCTGCAACACGCAGCGACGGCCCGCCCTTTAATCATTAGTGAACAAGATACGGACAGACGCCGCTCAGCATCTGTGCAATCGGCATTAGAGCGCCTTATTCCTTCAATGAGAACTTCTCATTTCTTGCCGGCTCACCTCGCTGTTAGCGTCCTCGCCCAGTGAGATTGACGCAACAGCCATCGAATTGTTTGCAAGGAGTTGGATATGGGCAGGGATACCGACAAATCGGGCAAGAGAAGCGTTGCGAAGGGGCATCTGCCCTCTCGCCGACAGTTACTAAAGGGCGCTGCGGCAGTCGCCGGTGCGGCCGCCGGATCGAGCGTGATCGGCGCACCCGTAATATGGGCGCAGGAGATCAAGGACATCGAGCTTCGCCACGTCGGCGTCTCCTACTCCGTGGTGAAGGCGATCGGCGACCAGGCCGCCAAAGATCTTGGCTTCAAGGTCACGATGCAGAACCTCGACACCTCGGCGGCGATCAATCGCTTCATCACCCAGCCGAACACCGTGGATATCCCGGATCTCGAGGGCTGGCAGGCCAAACTCGCTGCCAAGCGCGGCGTGATCCAGGGCATCAACATCAAGAAGATCAAGGAATTCGACAATTTCCTGCCGATTTTCACCAAGGGCGAACTCGACGGGCAAAAGATTCCGCGTCAGGGCGTCTCGCCGTATGAGGCGATGTACATCAAGGAAGCGGATTCGACCGATCTGCACGACGGCGTCACCGACTGGGCGACATTCCTGCCGCAAGTCTACAACGCCGACTCGATCGGCTACCGGCCCGATCTGGTCGATCATCCGGTGACCGAATGGAAGGATCTGCTCAATCCCAAATACAAGGGCAAGGCCGCGATCCTTGACGTGCCGGCGATCGGCATCATGGACGCCGCACTCTGCTTCGAGAGCGCCGACCTGATCAAGTACGGCAATAAAGGCAACATGACCAAGAAGGAGATCGACTTTACGATCGAAAAGCTGATCGAGCTGAAGAAGTCGGGCCACTTCCGTGCTACTTGGACCACCTTCGACCAGTCGGTGCAGCTGATGGCGGCGGGCGAAGTCGTGATCCAGTCTATGTGGTCGCCGGCCGTCGCCGCCGTCCGCGTCAAGCAAATCCCTTGTGTCTATGCGCCCGTCAACAAGAAGGGCGACAAGGAAGGCTATCGGGGCTGGTGCAACGGCCTCGGCCTGATGAAGCATCTGAGCGGCAAGAAACTGGAGGCCGCCTACGAATACATCAACTGGTACTACACCGGCTGGCAGGGGGCCTTCGTCAGCCGCTACGGCTATTACAGTCCGGTGCCATCGACGGCGAAGAAGAACATGACTCCGACCGAATGGGCGTTCTGGTACGAAGGCAAGCCGGCGCCGGAAGAGATCAAGGATCCGTACGGCGTTCCGATGGAAAAGGCCGGCACCGTCCGCGACGGTGGCTCCTTCCTGGAGCGCGTCAAGAATATCTCGTGCTGGAACACGCTGATGGACGAGGCCGCCTACATGAACAAGCGTTGGAACGACTTCAAGGTCGCCTGATGCTTTCGTAACAAAAGCCTGAGACGCTCGCCGTCTCAGGTTTTTCATTCTGTGATCTGGCGTTGGTGGATTCGAAAAGCGGATGGAAAGCAAAGCCAAGGGAGGACGGAGCAACGTAGGTTGGCTGCTGATCCTTCCTCTCGTTCTCATTCTGGTGCCGTTCTTTATCGTACCGATCATCGGCGTGGTCGCCGCCAGCTTCGTGCAGAGCGACGGCTTCGGCGGCATCATTCCCAGCTTCACGCTCGACAATTACAAGGGCGTCTTCACTTCCGGGCTTACCTATCAGCTGTATTGGGCGACCTTGAAATTCTCGGTGTTCGCCTGGTTCTTCTCGCTGCTGATCGGTTTCTGGATCGCCTATTTTCTGGTATTCCATGTTCGCAACCCACTGCTGGCGCTCGGGCTTTTCCTGATCTGCACGGTGCCGTTCTGGACCTCGAACATCATCCGCATGATTTCGTGGATCCCGCTGCTCGGCAAGGAAGGGCTGATCAACAGCGCGCTGATCGAGACCCATGTCATCGACCAGCCGCTCGACGTGCTGCTGTTCTCGAGCCTTGCGGTGGTGATCGCCTATGTTCATCAGTTGACGATCTTCATGATCGTGCCGATCTTCAATTCGATGGCCCGGATCGACAAGCGCACCATCGAGGCGGCGCGGGACGCCGGCGCATCGCGGTTCGAAATCGTTCGCTTCATCGTACTGCCGCTTTGCAAGACCGGCATTGCCCTCGGGTCGATCTTCGTGGTCTCGATCGTGATGGGTGACTTCTTCGTCGTGAAGGTGATGTCCGGCGGCGGGTCGGCGTCGGTGGTCGGCGCCTTCTATGAAGACATCGGCGTGCTGCAGTATCCGACCGCCGCGGCCAGCGCCACCATCCTGACAATCATCGTGTTGTTGCTCGTTGTGGCGATCCTGCGCACCGTCGACATTCGCAAGGAGCTGACGCGGTGACCGACCATCCGCTCGCAACCGCTGACGCCGATCCGGTGCCGATCCGGCGCCGACGCGCGTTGGCACCCAGCCGAGATGGCCGTCCCTGGACGTTCTACGTGCTGGCGACGTTGTTCGCCCTGTATGTCATCGCGCTCTATGGACCGATGGTCTGCATCTATATCCTGTCGTTCCAGGACGTCCGCGGCGGCCTAGTGTTTCCGATGCGCGGAACGTCGCTGCACTGGTTCGTCGATCTCTTCACCCAGGTGCGCACCGGCGACGTCAAGGGTGCGTTCAGCCGCTCGATCCGGCTGGCTATGGTTGTGACCATCATCACCGTCGTGATCTCCTTCATGTCGGGCCTCGCGTTCCGCAAGCGCTTCGCCGGCGACAGCGTAGTGTTCTATCTGATGATCGGCAGCCTGGTCGCACCCGGCCTGGTGCTCGGCATCGGCGTCGGCCTGATCTGCAACGTGCTTGGCATCGAGACCAGCTGGTACACCACCGCGCTCGGCGCGCAATTGTCCTGGACGCTGCCGTTCGGCGTGCTGGTGATGTTCGCCGTGATGTCGCGGCTCAACAACGCCTGGGAAGAGGCGGCGCGGGACCTCGGCGCCAGCCCCTGGCAGACCACCTTTCTCGTGGTCATCCCGATCCTGGCGCCGGGCCTGGTGGCGGTCGCCCTGTTCGGCTTCACGCTGTCCTATGACGAGTTCACCCGCACCCTGCTGACCGCAGGATCGCTCAACACTCTTCCACTCGAAATTTGGAGCATGACGCTGAACGTCACCTCGCCGTCGTTATACGCGCTCGGCACGGTGACGACCCTGATCTCGTTCGTCATCATCGGCGTTTGTCTCGGTACCATCGCGCGAATCCAGAAGCGGCGCGCGGCCGGGCCGGCGGCACACTAGGGAATCAACAGAGCTATGGCTGTCGAAAACGGAAGCATCGAACTGGCGGGCATCGTCAAGAGCTATGACGGCACCACCCCGGTCGTCGACGGCGTCAACCTCAAGATTTCCGACCGCGCCTATTGCTGCTTCCTGGGTCCGTCCGGCTGCGGCAAGACGACGATCCTGCGCATGATCGCCGGCCATGAGGATCCGACCCATGGCGAGATACTGATCGGCGGCCAGGACGTCGTCGGCCTTGCGCCGGTCGAGCGGCGTACCGCGATGATGTTCCAGTCCTACGCGCTGTTTCCGCATCTGAATGTCCGCGACAACATCGCCTTCGCGTTGCGCGTGCGTGGCGTGGGGGCGCAGGAACGGCGCAAGGCTGCCGATGCCATGATCGAGAAGGTCAGGTTGACGGAGTTGGCCGATCGGCTGCCGGCGCAGCTTTCGGGCGGTCAGCAGCAGCGCGTCGCGCTGGCGCGCGCCGCCATCACAGGCCCGAAAGTGTTGCTGCTGGACGAGCCGCTGTCGGCGCTCGATGAACAACTCAGGGTGCAGATGCGGCAGGAACTCAGGCGGATGCAACGTGATCTCGGGATCACCTTCATCCACGTCACTCACACCCAGCTTGAAGCGATCGCGATCGCTGACATCGTCGTGGTGATGGAAAAGGGCAAGATCAAGCAGGCCGGACCGGCCCGCGACGTCTATGACCAGCCGCAAGACCGCTACGTCGCCGAATTTCTCGGTGGCCAGAACGTCCTCACCGGCCGAATCGAGCGGATCGAAGGCGACAGTGCGGTCATCGTGTCGCAGGAGATGCGCGACGTTGTGGTGCCGCTTGGCGTCCGCCGGACCGCATCAGCTGGGGATCGCGTGGATTTTGCGATACGCCGCGACGATGTCGATCTGGTGCGGCCCGAGATTGGCGGCGGCAGCCGACGCGCCAAGGTGCCGAGCCGGGTTCGCGCCATCGAATACCAGGGAAACTTCGTCAAGGTCATCCTGGACAAGATCGGCGAGGACGAATTGATCGCCTATGTCCCGGATCGTGTATTCTACCGCGACCCCTTCTCCGTCGGAGACGTGGTGATCGCCGGATGGGAAAAAGAAAAGACCCGGATGCTCGCTTGAAACAGACTGCCGGTCGAAAGATGCAACAGGAGAAACGCGCATGAATGTCGAGATGACGGTCAACGGGAAGAAAGTAAAGGCAGATACTCCTCCGTCCTTGCTTCTATCCGATTTCCTCCGCGAGAACCTCAATCTCACCGGCACCCATGTCGGCTGCGATACCTCGCAATGCGGCGCCTGTGTCGTCCATATCGACGGCGTCTCGATGAAGAGCTGCACGCTGCTGGCGGTCACTGTTGACGGCAAGTCGGTCACGACCATCGAAGGCCTCGCCAAAACGGCCGATGCCGACCTGCATCCGATGCAACTGGCCTTCCACCACAATCACGGCCTGCAATGCGGCTTCTGCACGCCCGGCATGATCATGAGCGCGGTCGATTTTGCCAATCAGACGCCAAACCCCACTGAAGGCGATGTGCGGCACTGGCTCGAGGGCAATATCTGCCGCTGCACCGGCTATCAGAACATCGTCGCGGCGGTGCTTGCCGGCGCCGCCGCCATGCAGGTCCAGGCAGGAGGCTGATCATGAATGTTCATACAGGCATTGGCGCCTCGATCCTTCGCAAGGAAGACCGCCGGTTCATCACCGGCAAGGGCAACTACGTCGCCGACATCAAGCGCCCGGATATGGCGATGGGAGTATTCCTGCGCTCTCCCCACGCGCACGCGCTGATCGAGAGCATCGACATCAAGGCGGCCGCCGCCTTGCCCGGCGTCGCAGCAATCTACATCGGCGCGGATCTTGCCGCGGACAGGATTGGCGGCCTGCCCTGCGCCTGGGGCGTCAGCAACGCCGATGGCACACCAATGAAGGAGCCGCCGCGCTCGGCGATGGCGGTCGACAAGGTGCGATGCGTCGGCGACGCAGTGGCGTTCGTGATCGCCGACACGGTCGAACAGGCGCGCGAAGCGGCTGACGCGATCAAGGTCGAATATAAGGTTCTGTCGGCCGTAGTCGGCGTGCTTGACGCGATCCGCCCCGGCGCCGCCGCCGTGTTCGACGACATCCCCAACAACACCTGCTTCGACTGGGAGTGCGGCGACGCCAAGGCGACGGCAGCGGCGTTCAAGAATGCGGCTCATGTCGCCAAGATCAGCCTGGTTAACAATCGCCTGGTTGGAAACCCGATGGAGCCGCGCGCGGCGGTGGCGGAATACGATGCCGGCCGCGACCACTACACGATGTGGACCACCAGCCAGTTCCCGCATGTGGTGAAGGTGCTGATGGGCAACTTCGTGTTGAACATCCCGCAGCACAAATTGCGCATCGTGGCGCCCGACGTCGGCGGCGGCTTTGGCGTGAAGCAGTTCCTGTACGCCGAGGAGATCATCACCACCTGGGCCTCGCGCAAGGCAGGTCGTCCGGTGAAATGGGTCAACGAACGCAGCGAGGGCTTCCTGTCCGACGCCCATGGGCGTGATCATGTCAGCGAAGCGGAACTCGCGCTGGACGAAACCGGCAAGTTCCTCGGCCTGAAGGTGCGCACCATCGCCAATATGGGTGGCTACCTGTCGACGTTCGGCCCGAACATCCCGACCAACCTCTACGGATTGCTGCTGGCCGGCGTCTACACCACGCCCGCGATCCATTGCGAAGTCAAAGGCGTGTTCACCAACACCGTACCGGTCGACGCCTATCGCGGTGCCGGCCGTCCCGAGGCGACCTTCCTGCTGGAACGTCTCGTCGATATCGCGGCCAGCGAGATGAAGATCGACAGGGCTGAAATCCGGCGCAAGAATATGATCGACGCGTCGCAATATCCCTATCAGACGCCGGTGATCGTCAAATACGACAGCGGCGACCCGAAAGCCTGCCTCGAAAAGGCACTGGAGATCTCCGACTGGGGCGGTTTTGCCGGGCGCAAGGAAGAATCGAAGTCGCGCGGCAAGCTCCGCGGCATCGGTCTCTGCACCTATGTGGAGGCGTGCGGCCTGGCGCCTTCGCGCATCGTCCAGTCGCTCGGCGCCCGTGCCGGCATCTTCGAAAGCGCCACGGTGCGGGTCCATGTCACCGGCGATGTCACGGTGCTGATCGGGACGCATAATCACGGCCAGGGCCATGAGACGACCTTTGCGCAGATCGTGTCGGAAAAATTGTCCATTCCCACCGACAAGATTGAGATCGTGTTCGGCGACACCGACAGAGTGCAGTTCGGATTGGGCACCTATGGCTCGCGATCGCTGGCCGTAGGTGGTACCGCGCTGTCCAAGGCCACCGACAAGATCATCGCGAAGGGGACCAAGATCGCCGCGCATATGCTCGAGGCGGGTGAGAGTGACATCGTATTCGAGAATGGGTCGTTCGCCGTGCAGGGCACCGACCGGACGAAATCGTTCGGCGACGTGGTCGGCGCGGCTTATGGCCTGGTGAATTTTCCGATCGACGTGCTTGAGCCGGGCATGGAAGCCCAGGCATTCTACGATCCGGTGAATTTCACCTATCCCGGCGGAGCCCACATTGCCGAGGTCGAGATCGATCCGGACTGCGGCTCGGTCGATCTCGTATCTTATGTAGCGGTGGACGACATCGGCACTGTGATCAACCCCATGATCGTTGCGGGGCAGTTGCACGGCGGCATCGCGCAAGGGGTCGGCCAGGCCCTGTTCGAGAACTGCGTCTATGACGAGACATCCGGCCAGATGCTGTCGGCGTCATTCATGGACTATTGCATGCCGCGCGCTGACAACATGCCGAACATCGAGATCGTCACCCTGTCGACGCTTTGCACGCATACCAGCTTCGGCGTCAAAGGCTGCGGCGAAGTCGGCACCATCGGGTCGCCCGCGACCGTGATCAATGCCGTGGTCGATGCGCTGTCGCATCTCGGCGTCAGTCATGTCGACATGCCGGCAACGCCAAGCCGTATCTGGCGCATCATTTACAACAGCGCTAATCAGCTGCGCGCAGCCGAATAGGAGCAGGCGATGAAGGACTTTTCATACTACAAGCCATCCACGGTGTCCGAGGCTGTCGCCCTGCTGGCCGCCAGCGGTGAGAACCGGCCCCTTTCCGGCGGCATGACACTCCTGCCGACCATGAAAATGCGGCTCGCATCGCCAACAGCCATAGTCGATCTGGCCGCGCTGCCTGGGCTGACCGCGATCACGGTCGGTGGCGGCAGCGTGACCATCGGCGCGATGACGACACATGCCGAGGTCGCTGCTTCGGCTGAGATCAAGGCAGCGATCCCCGCCCTCGCCACGCTCGCCGGCCTGATCGGCGATCCCCAGGTCCGGCATCGCGGCACCATCGGCGGATCGATGGCCAACGCCGACCCTTCGGCGGACTATCCGGCAGCAGCGGTTGGCCTTGGAGCGACGATCATCACAGATCGTCGCGAGATCGCCGCGGACAGCTTTTTCACGGCGATGTTTCAGACCGCGCTCGAACCCGATGAGATCATCCTGGCCGTCCGCTTTCCGATCCCGGACGCAGCCGGTTATGCCAAGTTCAGGAGTCAGGCATCGCGTTTCGCGCTGGTTGGCGCCTTCGTGGCGCGTTTCGGCGGCACCGTGCGCGTCGCGATTACCGGGGCTGGGCCGGTGGTATTTCGATCCGGGGACATCGAGGACGCGCTAGCGGGCAACTTTTCGCCCGAGGCGCTGGCGCGGATTTCGATTGCGCCGTCAGGATTGAACTCTGACATCCATGCCGACAGCGAATATCGCGCCCATCTGGTGGTGGTGATGGCCCGCCGGGCTGTCGGACAGGCCCTCGGACACAAGCCATCTTGACGCAGCCGCCGTGCGGGACGTGTGCCCAACGAGGCGGCAGGTCGTGACGGAGATCGCGCCTTATTCGGCCGCCTCCGGGAGAGCAGGCCGCATCGACGCGTTCGCCGTCTCGGCGGCGAACTCGAGACGGCTGGAATCCGAACCCAGATAGCTCTCGAGATAATTATACAGCGCATCGATGGCCGCGAGGTTGCGGCCGGCTGCCCGGTAAAGCAGCAGATCGACGGGGGGTAACGCCGGAAAACCCTCATTTGAGCCGATTTCACGCAGGCCGGGCGACAGCGCACTGCGGCCCAGCACAGTCACAGCCATGCCGGCAAGCGCAGCTGCCTGCAATCCGACGGCGCTGGCGCTGACACAAGTGATCTTCCAGTTGCGTCCAATCCGCTCCAGCTTGTCGATCGCATGCTCCCGATAGATGTTGCCGGCTGGCAGCACCGCCAGCGGCACCGGATCGACCCAATGCGCGTCGGAATCCAGTCCAACCAGCGGTGTCGACAGTTCGCAGCGCAGCTCGACCTGCACTTTTGGAAACGCCTTGCGAAAGCGGCTCAGAATCGCGGGCAGAACGAAGGCTGCGTAAAGATCTGGCGTGCCCAGGACCACGGTCCCCTCGACGTCCGGCGAGGCCAGCCGCTGCAGCATCTCGTCGTGAAGCCGGAGGATGGATTTTGCGTAGGACAGGACGAGGTCACCGTCGTCGGTGAGAAGTTGACGGCGCCCCTCGTGGCGCAGCAGCGTCGTGTTGATCAGTTCTTCCAGTCGCTGCAACTGCAGCGTGATCGCGGGCTGGGTCCGCCCAAGTTGCCGTGCGGTAACGGTGATGCTGCCGGTCTGAACCACCGACACGAATGACCTCAGCATACGAATATCGAGGCTTAACAATGGCATATCCAATCGCCTCCCTTATGGAGGACGATGCAGTTCTTGTGCCATTGGAATACAGTCGCAGAGCTCGGGTGCCGGCCCGTATGCCCTGAATGGTTGAATAGAGGGGCTCGTGGGTTGGTATGGCGGACTTTCCCCTCCATATGCGGACAAGCAACCAGAGGGGATGGGTTTTCTGGCCGATGCCCTCTGTGCGGATTGACATCGGCCGGCGGCTGAACCAGCTGCATGATGTATGCAGCCGAGATGGACCGCCGGCATATCGCGTCGCGAGCAGCCGCCGTTGCGCTGCCAACTATTTCTTAGTGCTGGGTTCGTCCGCCGGATTGACGTAGGTAATTGCAAAGGGACCCTGACCGTGAACCTGCACAATCGTTGGGCTGGTTACCCAAGCATAATGGTTCATTTTCGCGGGTGCCTCGCCATACCCTCCTGAGGTCAACTCAATTCCCTTTTTCTCGTCCAGGTGGTCGCCCATCCCGATGTGAAAATTGCCGGATACGACCGTCACGTTTTCCGTTGTCGGGTGATTGTGGGCCGGGATCTTGTAACCCGCTGGCATCTTCAGACGAACAACGTAGAGACCGTCCTTGCTTGGATCGCCCGAGAGCACCGCAAACTCCGCGCCTTTTGGAAAGAATGGCGGCGCCGATCCCCACTTAATGTCCTTGCCATTCATCGGCATCTTCATATCGTCTGCCAATGCGCCACTTACGCCGAGGACGACGAAAGCCATGAGCGCGAGTCGAGATGACATTGTGTCCTTCCAAGACTTCAAGGCGCCGGTCTGGGTCCGGCCGGGCGAGGCTGGCTCGAATGCTGCTGCAGTCACGGAATAGTGGGCCTGTCTGGCGATAGTCGCTGTTGCGTTGGTCATGGCTCTTCCTCCTGGTATACGAAGTGGTCTGTGGTGCGATCATGATGAACCCACCGTGGCCGAAAACTCTCCCTGAGGCTTGATTTATCCCTGAGATCAGCCTGAGTTTGCCTCCAGACGGTCCTTAGCCGGTTGCGTACACGCCATGCGTCCTGCGATTGGAGGACGAAGAGGCGGATGTAGCCTTGCTGGGTCTTTGGCGCTAACTTGCGGATCGTCATGTCTTCGATCATGCGCCGCCGCAATGGGCTCATGGCCTCATTGGTCATGGGGACGCTCCTGTCCAACCACACTCGCTATCCAGAAATCCATGG
>WNGL01007736.1_pt1 | contig 12610 bp, 12 predicted proteins | sample 5400591 | NCBI WGS metagenome assembly WNGL01 (sample SAMN13153377, study PRJNA577476) | soil metagenome | isolation source: 80 cm soil or saprolite under Garry oak tree replicate 1 | place: USA:California | collected 2016-06-15
CTGGCCGCTGTCCAGCGCGTCTTTCGCGTCGCGGTAGAGCTTCTCGGCCGACCATCCGGATTTGGGGTCGTGCTTGTCGACGAAGGAGCAGGCCGCCAACAAAAGAGCGAATAAAGCTACACTACGTTTCATGGTGGAAGTTGCGGATGAGACGGCAAATTATACCGTGGCTAGGGTTACGCGACGCGTACCCGATACTCTTGCCGGTCTGCGCTTGGACAAGGCTCTCGCGCGGATGTTTCCCGAGCATTCGCGCAACCGCCTGCAGAGGTGGCTGAAAGACGGGCACGTCAGCCTCGATTCGCACGCCGCCAAGCCCAAACAGAGGATTTGGGGCGGTGAGCGCGTCGAAATCCGGTCGCAGCCCGGCCCGGCCGACACGGCGTTTCGCGCCGAACCCATCGCGCTCGACGTCCTCTACGAGGACGACGACGTCCTGGTGATCAACAAGGCGGCGGGCCTGGTGGTTCATCCCGGAAGCGGCAACTGGAAAGGGACGCTGCTCAACGCGCTCTTGCACCGTGCGCCGCAGCTCGCGGCGATTCCGCGGGCCGGCATCGTGCACCGGCTCGACAAGAACACGAGCGGACTTCTCGTGGTGGCGAAGACTTTGCGGGCGCACACCGACCTGGTTCGGCAGCTCCAGGCCAGAACAGTGAAGCGCGACTACCTTGCCCTGGTGCACGGGGTGGTCAAGCTGGATGGAGAAGTGAGCGCGCCCGTCGGACGCGATCCGCGACATCGCACACGCATGGCCGTGGTGCCTACCGGACGTCCGGCCCTGACGCGTTTCAAGGTGACAAAACGCTTCGCCCGCGCGACCTTGCTCGAATGCAGCCTTGCTACCGGCAGAACCCATCAGATTCGGGTGCACATGCAGTCCTTGGGCCATCCCCTGGTCGGCGACCCCGTCTATCGCAGCAAGCGACTCGACGATCCACGAACCTCGCAGCTTCGTCGCCAGGCCTTGCACGCCGTCCGGCTCGGGTTTTCACATCCGGTTTCCGGCGCGCTCAAGCGTTTCTCGGCGCCTTTGCCCGAAGACCTGCGATCGCTCCTGGACTCGCTAGAGTGAGGAGCCGGCCTCATCCCGACTGGATCACTCCCGATTGGCCGGCGGAGAGGCGAGTGCGCGCGCTCATCACCACGCGCGGCGGCGGAGTGAGCTCCGGGAAATTCGCGAGCCTCAATTTGAGCATGCGGGTCGGCGATGATCCGCGTTGTGTGACGCGTAACCGCGCCATCCTGAGGGCATGCCTGCCCGCCGAGCCGGCATGGGTGAAACAGGCGCACGGGACGGCGGTGATCGACGCGACGCGGGCGACGCCGGACGCGGAAGCCGATGGGGTCGTGACGCAGAGGCTGGGCGAGGTCTGCGCGGTGATGACCGCCGACTGCCTGCCGGTCTTGCTGAGCGATCGCGCGGGCAAGAGCGTGGGGATCGCCCACGCGGGATGGCGCGGGCTTGCTGGGGGAATCGTCGAGAACGTCGTACAGGCCATGGGTGCGCCCTCGCGAGACATCATCGCCTACATCGGACCGGGCATCGGAGCGCGTCGCTACGAAGTCGGAGAGGACGTGCGCGAGGCCTTCGTCGACAGGGACCCTGCCGCTGCGAAGTCGTTCGCGCCGCGACAAAGCGGGACGTACTTCGCCGATCTCTATGACCTTGCGCGGCAGCGGCTCGCCGCGGCAGGAGTCGCCGAGGTCTATGGAGGCGAATTCTGCACCGCGACCGAGGAGCGCTTTTTCTCCTTTCGTCGCGACCAGACCACCGGCAGAATGGCGAGCCTCATCTGGCTGGAGGAAGACTAGGGCATGGCGACGATCGCGTGGATCTCCGCGGCAACTGTCGCGGGTGGCGTGATCAGCATTGCGATCGCCGCGATGTTCGCCCTTTCCGCGCCCGCGAGCTGGGTGCCGGCGCTCGTGAGCTTTGCAATCGGTACTCTGCTCGGCGCGGTCTTCCTCGAGATCCTGCCGCATGCGATCGGCAGCGCCGGGAACCTTCAAGCGCTGTTTGCCACGGTGCTCGCTGGCATCCTGGGGTTCTTCGTTCTGGAGAAGCTCGTGCTGTGGCGGCATTGCCATGTCGAGGACTGCGAGGCCCACGACCATCACGCCGACCCGAGCGACGGCGGCCGCAGCGGGCTCATGATCATCATCGGCGACGGTTTCCACAACTTCGTCGACGGCATCCTGATCGCCGCGGCGTTTCTGCAGAGCACCGAGCTGGGCGTGGTCACCGCGGCGGCGATCATCGCGCACGAAATTCCACAGGAAATCGGAGATTTCGTCATTCTTCTGCACTCCGGGTACAGCAAACAAGCGGCATTGGCGCTCAATCTGCTGTCGAGCTTCGCGATGCTGGTGGGGGCGCTCCTCGCGTACTTCACGTTGCAAGCGGCGCAGGAATGGATCGGCACGGTGCTTGCGCTCGCCGCCGCGAGCATGATCTACGTAGCGGTGGCCGACCTCATCCCCGGGCTGCACAGGCGTCCGGAACTCCACGCCACGGCGCAGCAGGTGGCGCTCATCGCGCTGGGGGTCGCGTTGATCTGGCTCGTCGGCGACATAGTCAGGGCGGCCTAGCGGTCGCGACATCGCCGAGCCGCCGTCGACCGCCAGCCTATCTCCGGTCATGAACGCGCGGTCGTCGAGGATTCTCGTGACGGGCATGCTGGCTCTTGCCCAAGTCGGCTATGCACAGGACGTTCCTGAGGAGACGAGCGCCAAATTCCAGGCGACTTATGTCTGGCAGCGAAAATCCCCTTTCGGTGCGCCGTATTCCGGTCCCCACAGCCTTTCCCCCGAGCGCGAGAAGAGCTATTCGCTCACCGCGACCGCAGCTCTGGGCACGAGAACGTGGAGGGGAGGCGAGCTCTATTTCAACCCCGAGGTCGCGCAAGGCGTGCCGCTTTCGGGATTGACCGGACTCGGCGGATTCACGAACGGAGAGATCGCCCGCACCTCCGGCCCGAGTCCTAGTTTCTATCGGGCCAGGCTGTTTGCGCGCCAAACCTGGGGTTTCGGCGGCGGTGGCGAAAAACTGGAGTCCGATGCCAATCAGCTTGCCGGCGGCGTCGATCGGCGTCGCTGGGTCTTGACCGTCGGCAATCTTTCGGTGCTGGACATCTTCGACGACAACGCCTTCAGCCACGACCCGCGAACCCAGTTTCTGAACTGGTCGCTCATGACGCACGGAGCCTACGACTACGCCGCCGACGCGCGCGGTTATTCCTGGGGATTCGCGCTCGAGTACTTCAACGGTGACTCGAGGCTGAGGGCCGGCCGCTTCATCCAGCCGAAAGAGCCGAACCAGCTCGCGCTGGACTCCAGGATAGGCAAGCACTACGGTGACCAGATCGAGATCGAGCGGGCACACACTTTGGCCGACCGACCGGGGAAGCTGCGTTTTCTCGTCTTCCGCAATGTCGCGCGGATGGCGCGTTATCAGGACGCCTTGGATCTGGCGGCTCAGACAAGTGGGGCGCCCGACATCAACGCCGTGCGCACGGTCGAGCGTGTCAAGCGCGGGTTCGGGTTCAACTTCGAGCAGGAAATCTCCTCGAGCGTGGGTCTGTTCGGGCGGGCGAGTTGGGCCGACGGCCAGACCGAGACTTACGCTTTCAGCGAGATCGATCGGTCGCTCTCGGGAGGCGTGTCGGTGAAAGGCGGGACCCTCGGTCGAGCCGGGGATACCCTTGGGATCGCCTATGTGCGCAACGGTCTTTCCACCGCGCACCGCGATTACCTCGCCGCGGGAGGGCTCGGGTTCTTCCTGGGCGACGGTGCGCTGAGGTATCGGCCGGAAAACATCCTCGAAGCCTATTACAGCCTCAATGTCGCAAAAGACACGTCCTTCTCCGCCGATTTCCAGCGGATTTCAAATCCCGGCTACAACGCCGATCGCGGTCCTGCGACCGTCATCTCGGCGCGCCTGCACTACGGGTTTTGAGGCCCGTGCCCTGATCAGCCGAAGATCACGCTAGGTCGGGGTCGATTGCGGCGAGCAAGCTGGTCCCGCCGCCGGAATGCCGGAACCACCACAGCGCTCCCTTGCCGATATCCCAGTCGGCCTGCGCACCCGAAAGCAACATCGCAGCCACGCGGCCCAGCGTCGGCTGGTGTCCGACGAGCACTACTGCCCTCGAGCGCGCGGGCCAATCGACCGCCGCAATGACATCGACGGCAGCCGCATCAATGCCCACCGCCGGCGAGGTCGTATACGCCACGCAGAGCGCCTGAGCGGTCTGCTGCGCGCGAGCGGCGGGGCTGACCAGAATTTCGCAATTTCCGGGCAAGCGGGGCTTCAGCCAGGCGGCGACGCGCCGCGCCTGCTCCCGGCCGTGCTCGGTCAGCTTCCGCGCAGAATCCGGGCTGCCCGCCTCGGCCTCGGCATGTCGCCACAGAATCAAATCCATCGTCGCGCTTTCCGAGATCCGTGCCGGTCGGGCTTACGCGACCGGGCGGAGGAGTATCATCCCGGAACGCTCTCGTCCGGGAAGCGCGACACTTGTCACAGGAGACGAACGATGGCCAAGGCCGACGGAATCTACAGGATCACGGAAGTGATCGGAACGAGCGAAACTTCGTGGGAGGACGCAGCGAAGCGGGCGGTCCAAGCGGCATCCAAGACCTTGCGCGACCTTCGCATCGCGGAGGTCGTGAAGCAGGACTTGAAAGTCGAGGACGGCAAGGTCGTGGCCTATCGCACGCGGGTGATGCTGTCGTTCAAGTATCAGAAATAGATCCATTCGCCCAGGGGTTGTCCCGCAACGAATTCCATCACCATATACGCGGTCCTGTTCGCTTCGAAGAACCGCCGGCGGCCATAGAAATGCGGCGCTGCGCCCCGAACCCTAGCCCTTGGCGCGGGGTTTGTGCGGGCAATGCGGCTTGGTGCACTCGGCGTACAGCTGCAGCGAATGCTCGCGAATCGCAAAGCCGCGTTCCGTGGCGACACGAACCTGGCGCTTCTCGATTTCGGCGTCGTAGAACTCTTCGACGCGTCCGCACTGCATGCACACGAGATGATCGTGATGGCTGCCCTCGTTCAGCTCGAAAACCGCCTTGTCGGACTCGAAATGGTGGCGCTGGAGGATGCCGGCCTGTTCGAACTGGGTGAGGACGCGGTAGACCGTCGCCAGCCCGATGTCCAATCCCTCGTTGATGAGAATCCGATAGACGTCTTCGGCCGATAGATGGCGCACCTTGCTGTTTTCGAAAAGCTTCAGGATTCGCAGCCGCGGGCCGGTGGCCTTCAGGCCGCTGGTCTTCAAGTCGTGGACGTTGGTCACGGAGGATCACCCCGGGAAAGATGCCCGTTTCCGCTATCATATAGCGTTTTATTGCCGCGGAAATACCCTGATCGTGCCGCGAATGCTGATTTTGGCGTTACCGTTTCTCACTGCGGCGTGCGAGCTTGCGCCGAGCCTCACGCCTTACCGGATGGAAATCCAGCAGGGGAATTACATCACCCAGGAAATGGTCGCGCAGCTCAAGCCTGGCCTGACCCGCGATCAGGTGCGTTTTGTCCTGGGTACGCCCCTAGTCAGCGACATCTTTCACGAAGAACGCTGGGATTACGTCTTTCTGCGTCAGCGCGCCAACAGCCGCGAGATCGAGTATCGCCGCATTGCGGTGTTTTTCGAAGACGGGAAGATGAAGCGCGTCGAGGGAGATGTCGTGGCTGCCGCGTCCCCGGGAAAGCGCGAGCAGTGAAGCTCGTCATCGCCGGCGCGGGGGGGCGGATGGGGCGTACCTTGATCGAGATGGCCCTCGCATCGGGGGATCTGAAGCTCGCGGCGGCGGTGGACGTTCCCGGAAGCCCTGTCATCGGCAAAGATCCCGGAGACCTGGTCGGACGCCCCTGCGGCCTGAAGGTCGCTTCCAGCTTCGCCGACGCAGTTGCGAAAGGCGACTGCCTGATCGATTTTACCCGTCCTGAAGGTACGCTCGCGCACCTGGAGCAGTGCCTGAAGAAGGGCGTGCGCATGGTGATCGGAACGACCGGTTTCTCGACGAAGCAAGATGAACGCATCGCGGCCGCGGCAGGAAAGATCGCGATCGTAAAGGCGCCGAACATGTCGGTGGGTGTGAACGTCGCGTTCCGGCTTGTCGAGACGGCTGCGCGCACGCTCGGTGACGCTTACGACGTTGAGATCCTCGAAGCACACCATCGACACAAGATCGATGCGCCTTCAGGCACCGCGCTCAAGTTCGGCGAAGTGATCGCCCGCGCCCTCGGCAGGGACCTCGCTCGCACTGCAGTGCATGGACGCAAAGGCGAGGTCGGGGAACGCGACCCCAAGGCGATCGGGTTTCACTCCGTTCGCGGCGGCGATATCGCCGGCGAGCACACCGTGATGTTCATCGGAGAGGGCGAGCGCATTGAACTGACGGTGCGCTCGGGCAGCCGCGCCACCTATGCTCTCGGGGCGCTTCGAGCCGCGCGCTTTCTCAAAAACAAGGAACGCGGCCTCTATGACATGCAGGATGTGCTGGGGCTTCGGTAGTCCGTCTCCGGGACTCAACTACCCTGTTTCAGCACCCGCAGGGCCTGCTGCGTCCATACGTCGTCGATCGCCTCGAGCACTTCGTCCGCCTTTTTGAAGCGGTTGCGGGGATCCACGGCGATCATCCGCTCGAGCAGCCCTTGATATTCCGCCAACCCGTCGGGGAGCTTCGGCCGCGGTGCGCTGACGTGCAGCGTGATCAATCCCGACACCGATTCGGCATCGAACGGCCGCTGGCGCGTCAACATCTCGTAAAAAATGATGCCGAGGGCGTAAATGTCGGACTGCATTGTCGCGGGGCTGCCTTCGATCTGCTCCGGTGAAACGTAGTAGGGAGTCCCGTAGAGCTCTCCTTGCAGGGTGCGCCCCTTGTCCTCTCCGAGCCGCTTTGCTATGCCGAAATCGGCGAGGACGATGCTGCCGTCGGCGCGCGCCATGAGATTTCCGGGCTTGATATCGCGGTGGATGATGCCGCGGCCGTGAACCTCGCGCAGCGCGCCCGCGGCTTGCGCAAGGAGCGACAAGGCCTGCCGCCCGCTCAAGCCCTGGGGGATGACTTCGGCGAGGCTGCCGTTGGGAAAATACTCCATCGCGATGTACGCGTGACGATCGCTGAAGCCTCGATCGTAGATCTTGACCACGTTGGGGTGATCGATCGACGAGATGATGTCGAACTCCTGCACAAAGCGCTGCAGCAGGATTTCGTCCAGGCCGGCCGTGGCGTTGAGGATCTTGAGGACGACCTGCTGCTTGTCGCTTTCTCGCTCGGCGAGGTAGACGATCGAGGAGCCGCCGCGGCCGACCTTCGACACGACGCGGTAGCCCTGGACGGTCAGGCGCTTTTCGCCGATTTCGCCGGTCATGATGCTCAAAGTGATGCCCAGAGCGGCCTTCGCCGCATCGGCAGCGACCCGGGCGTTGGCCGAGAGCGCCTGGCGCATTTCCTCCGGGATCTGAACGGAAGCGTGGTCGGCATCGCCGGCCGCGATTCCGGTGATTTCGAACGCATCGGTGGGCATGCTACGTCCGCGCAAGTGCACTTTGCGGCGCGAGCCGACGACGAGCGCCGGGCCGACGGCGTTGACGGTCGTTTCGCTTGCGACTACCGCCCAGCCGAGCTCCTTGGTCTGACCCTCCAAGCGCGAAGCGATGTTCACGGTGTCGCCGATCACCGTAAGCTCTCCGCGGCCCGGCGTGCCGACGTGGCACAGCAGCACTTCGCCGCTGTGTATGCCCACGCCTATGGAAAATTCAGGGAGGCTTTGTGAAGGGTGGTGCTGCTTGACCCATTCGCGGAATTCGAGCGCGGCGAGCTGCATTGCGAGGCCGGCGCGCACCGCCCGGTGCGCGTGGGATTCGCCTCCTTCGTCCTGGGGCGACTCGAACAGGGCCATGACGCCGTCGCCAATGAATTTCATGACGACGCCGCGGCAGCGGATGATCGGTGCGCAAGCGGTCTGGAGGTAGGCATTGAGCAGCTCGGCGATCTCGTCGCTGGTAAGCCGCTCCGAATACGTCGTGAAGTCGCGGATGTCCGAGAAAAGCACCGACGCCTCGGTGATCTTGCCGGTCGGGCTGACTGGATCGGTGTCCTCGAGGGCCGAGGTGCCGTCGCCGCCGGAGATTTTTTCCCGGAATTTCTGCGTGAGGCGGTCCTGCTGCGGGACGAGCCTCGCTGCCAGCGCCTGGGTCAGGTTCTCGAATTTCTTCAGCCTGCTGTTCACCGCTTCCATCAGCTCGTTTCGCGTGAACGGTTTCGGGAGGTAGTCGTCGGCGCCGAGGTTCATGCCGCGGCGCGTGCTGGAGCGGTCGTCGAGCGCCGTGAGGAAGATGAACGGAATCTCGGCAAGACGCGGCTCGGCACGCAAGGCGTCGAGTACGGCGAATCCATCCATCTCCGGCATCATCACGTCGCAGAGGATGAGATCAGGCGGATCGCGGCGCGCCAGCTCCAGGCCGACACGGCCGTTCTCCGCTCCGGTCGCGGCGTAACGTTCGACCTTCAGCATCAGCATGATGTTGTTGCGGATGCTGGGCTCGTCCTCGATGACGAGGACTTTCCTTTTGGATTCGGCGGCCATCAGTTCACTCCGGCCGGCTGTTTGATCGGCCGCAGCGGGATCATAACCGTGAACCGGGTTCCGGAGCCGACTGCGCTCGTGAGACTGATTTCGCCGCCGTGAAGCTCCACTGCCTTCTTCACGATCGCAAGACCCAGGCCCGTGCCGGGACGGTTTTCGACGTTCGAAGCCCGATGAAAGCTCTCGAACATCCGCGGCTGGTCTTCCAAAGGTATCCCGATTCCCCGGTCCTCGATCTCGATCGTGGCCTGCTCGTCACGCCGGCTGAGCGAGAAAGTCACCTCGCTGCCCTGAGGAGAGTACTTCACTGCGTTTGAGAGGAGGTTGTTCAGGATATGCCGCAGCAGCCTCTCGTCCATGGTCACATCGGGGCGGTCGAAGCGGTCGTCCAGGGTAATGATGTGCTGCTTGCCTTGCGCGATGCGGAATTCCGACACCACCCTGCTACAGAGCTCGCGCAGATTCGTCGGACCGAGGTTCAGCTTGAGCACGCCCGACTCCACGCGCCCCAAGGTGAGCACGTCGTCGATCATTTCGCTCATGCGTTTTGCGCTGCCCTGGATGGTCTGCAGGATGTTGACTCTCTCGGCCGGGCTCAGGCTCTCGGAGTAGTGCTCGAGCAGCTCGGCCGACGACAGCATGGTTGCGAGCGGCGTGCGGAACTCGTGCGAGGCGGTCGAGACGAACTTCGATTTCATCTCGGAGAGTTCCTTTTCGCGCTGTACCGCGGCCAACAACTCGACCTCGGCGCGCTTGCGATCGTCGATGTCTACGTTGACGCCGGTCATCCGCTGGGCCCGCCCGCCCGCGTCGCGCTCGACCACCCTTCCGCGGGAGAGGCTCCAAACCCAGCCTCCGGCGAGGGTCCGGACGCGGTGCTCCGCAGCATACTCGAACTCCCCGCCGTTCAGGCAACGGCTCAGGGCCTTCTTTACATTCGGAAGATCATCGGGATGTACCATTTGCGCCAGGTCGTCCAGGGTCAGAGAGGTGGTTTCCTTGCCTACTCTCAGGATGATCGCCCAGCTGCCGCCGAGGAAAACGTTGGTCCTGCGCGCGTCCCAGTCCCAGATGAGGATGTTGGCCGCCTGAAGCGCGAGGTCGAGGCGCTCCTTGGCGTCCTTGACCTGCTCGAGCAGGCGTTCGTTTTCCCGGCCGAAACGAAGCGTCTCGATCAGGGCCCGGTTCGAGGACAGATACAGCGCCAGGAGCACCGCGGAGAACACCAGAATCAGGATCCCGGCGGAGGTGTTGAATGCGCCGCCCTGCGAGAACAACAGGCCGATCAGAGGCGCGAAGATCGGCACGATCAGGCAGGCGAACGACTTGGGGCTGGGAGCGAGCGCTGGAGGCAGCCCCATTGCGACGCTGCCGATCAGGAACGGAAGGAGGATCTCGTGGAACTGGCCATGCTCCGGGTAGAGCAGCATCACCGTCAGGCCCCAGGCGGTGCCGACCGACGCGCTGGTGAGGCAGAAAAAACCCTCCCAGCGCGCCGCGGCTTCCGGTCCGGGCCGGCGCAGGTGGTACGCGCGCTTGAGGACGATACGCACCAGGCTTGCCAGCACCAGCCAGATCAGCCAGGCGACGAGGAGTTTGTCGCTGATATAGCCCCAAAGGGCGAACCCCGCGATGGCCGAGGTGAGGAGGATGGCGGGGACGTCGTTTCCCGACAGCCGGTAGAGAAGCGAGACTCGCTGCGGCAGAAACTCAGCGGAGGACAGGGCGCCGATCGAGGCGCGTGATGCGGTCACGTTTTCGTTCTCGGGAGCTGTGAAGAGGGAACTATTAATTCTGGCACGGTTTAGCGAGCGGTGCCGTTCATCCGAGCAGGAAGCGGACGCGCGAGCCGAAAGCTTGATGGGGTAGGAGGAATCACGTTATACTTTTGCGGTTCGGTGCAGAGCGGGACCGGCGCGAGCCGGTCCCGCTCTGCACGTCTGCCCCCAATGAGCCCGCTGCCGTGCCCGTCGCCCCGCCCGCCCTGCTCGCATTAGCCGACGGGACTATTTTTCGGGGCACGTCGGCCGGAGCGGAAGGTCTTGCCTCGGGAGAGGTGGTCTTTAATACCGCCATTACCGGATATCAGGAGATCCTCACCGATCCGTCGTATTGCCGCCAAATCGTCACTCTGACCCATCCCCACATCGGCAATACCGGGGCCAACCGCGAGGACGTGGAGTCGGGAAAGGTGTTCGCCGCGGGACTGGTGGTCCGGGATCTGTCCGCTGCGGTCTCGAGCTGGCGGGCCGAACGCGATCTCTCCGATTTTCTCGTCGCGGACAAGGTGGTCGCCATCGCGGGCATAGACACGAGACGCCTCACTCGAATCCTTCGCGAAAAAGGCGCGCAGAACGGCGCCGTACTCGCGGGTTCCGACGACGCGGATCGGGCTCTGGAAGCCGCCCGGGCCTTTCCCGGTCTTGCGGGAATGGATTTGGCGAAGATCGTGACGAGCGCCGAGCCTTACGAATGGTCGGAGGGGGGATGGCGGAAAGGCGACGGGTTCGGCAAGGGCGCCGAGGCGCGCTTCCACGTCGTCGCGTACGACTACGGCATCAAACGCAACATACTGCGCATGCTCGTCGATCGAGGCTGCCGGGTCTCGGTTCTTCCTGCGCAGACGCCGGCAGCGGATGCCCTTGCGCTCGAGCCCGACGGGGTGTTCTTGTCGAACGGCCCGGGCGACCCGGAGCCCTGCGACTATGCCGTACGCGCGATCCGCCAGATCATCGACACCGGGATTCCGACTTTCGGGATCTGCCTCGGCCACCAGCTCATGGGGCTCGCCTCCGGTGCGAAGACCGTGAAGATGAAGTTCGGGCATCACGGCGCAAACCACCCGGTGAAAGACCTGGAACGGGGAACGGTTGTCATCACCAGCCAGAACCACGGCTTCGCGGTCGACGCGGACACGCTCCCGGCGAACCTCAAGACCACCCACATATCTCTCTTCGACGGCAGCTTGCAGGGTCTCGCACGCACCGACCGGCCGGCGTTCTGCTTCCAGGGGCACCCCGAAGCGAGTCCCGGGCCGCACGACATCGGGTATCTCTTCGATCGCTTCGCAAAGATGATGCAGGAGCGCCGGAGTGCCTAAGCGCACCGACATCAAGAGCGTGCTCATCATCGGGGCCGGCCCCATCGTCATCGGCCAGGCCTGCGAGTTCGATTATTCCGGCGCGCAGGCCTGCAAGGCGCTGCGCGCCGAAGGCTACAAGGTGATCCTGGTGAATTCGAATCCGGCGACCATCATGACCGACCCGGAGATGGCCGATGTGACCTACATCGAGCCGGTGAACTGGCAGATGCTCGAAGCCATCATCGCCCGGGAGCGACCCGATACGCTGCTGCCGACCATGGGTGGCCAGACGGGGCTCAATTGCGCGCTGGACCTCGTTCGGCACGGCGTCCTGCAGAAGTACGAGGTCGAGATGATCGGCGCGAGGAGCGAGGCGATCGACAAGGCCGAGGACCGCGAAAAATTCAAGCAGGCCATGGCGAGGATAGGGCTTGCCTGCCCGCGCTCGACGCTCGCGCATTCGCTGGAAGAGGCGCTGCAGGTTCAAGCTGCGATCGGTTTTCCGGCCGTGATCCGGCCTTCGTTCACCCTGGGGGGGTCGGGCGGCGGCATCGCCTACAACCGCGAGGAATTCGTGGCGATCTGCGAGCGCGGGCTGGAAGCGTCGCCCACGCACGAGCTGCTGGTCGAGGAGTCGGTGATCGGCTGGAAGGAATTCGAGATGGAGGTCGTGCGCGACCGAAACGACAACTGCATCATTGTCTGCTCGATAGAAAACGTCGACCCGATGGGTGTGCATACGGGCGATTCCATCACCGTGGCGCCTGCGCAGACCCTGACGGACAAGGAATACCAGATCATGCGCGACGCGGCGATCGAGGTGCTGCGCGAGATCGGCGTCGACACCGGCGGCTCGAACGTGCAATTCGCCGTCAATCCCAAAGACGGGCGCATGCTCGTGATCGAGATGAACCCGCGCGTGTCGCGCT
>WNGL01007738.1_pt1 | contig 12608 bp, 10 predicted proteins | sample 5400591 | NCBI WGS metagenome assembly WNGL01 (sample SAMN13153377, study PRJNA577476) | soil metagenome | isolation source: 80 cm soil or saprolite under Garry oak tree replicate 1 | place: USA:California | collected 2016-06-15
TCGTCGTCGGGCTCCGTCGCGCCCGGCTTGGTTTCGCGCGCCGGTTCCGCGAGACGCTCCTTCACGGCTGCATTCGGGCGCGGCGGCTCGGCACGCTGCTGGCGCGCCGCATCGGCCTCGACCTTGCGGATCGCCTCTTCCAGCAGGAGGCGCTCGCGGGTGATCTCGGTTTCGGGAAGCGGAGGGTCGAGGTTGCGCAGCTGCGCGAGCAGCGCGGTGCGGGCGCGTTCGTAAAGCGTGCGCCTGCTCTCACCGGTGCTCTTGGCGAGCCCGGCGACGGCACGCGCGATCAAGGGGTAATAATCGGTCATCGGCGATCAAGATTGCCACATGCCCGGGGGAATGCGGCTCGATTATGGGCGCTGAAAGCCGCCGAGAGCTGGCGGTGGCTCCGTTCCGGCCGGCGACCGCGCGCGGAAAACCGCCCCTTGCCCGGACCACTACGCTTCGAACGGGTTGTGCACAAGAATCGTGTCCTCGCGTTCCGGGCTGGTCGAGAGCAGTGCCACCGTGCAGCCGATCAGCTCCTCGATCCGGCGCACGTATTTGATGGCCTGTGCCGGCAAATCCGCCCAGGAGCGAGCCCCGGCCGTGGATTCCCTCCAGCCCTCGATCGTCTCGTACACCGGTTCGAGCCGCGCCTGGGCCCGCTCGCCTGCCGGAAGATAGTCGATTTCGGCGCCGTCGAGGCGGTACCCGATGCAGACCTTGATCTCGTCGAAACCATCGAGAATATCCAACTTGGTCAGCGCCAAGCCATTGATTCCGCTGGTGCGCACGGTTTGCCGCACCAGCACCGCATCGAACCAGCCGCAGCGCCGGGCCCGCCCCGTGACGGTGCCGAATTCGCGTCCGCGCTCGCCGAGCCGAAGTCCGATCGCGTTCTGCTGCTCGGTCGGGAACGGACCCTCGCCGACCCGGGTCGTATAGGCCTTGCAGATCCCGAGCACGTAGCCGATGGCACCCGGCCCCAGCCCGCTGCCGGTCGCCGCCTGCGCGGCGACCGTATTGGACGACGTGACGAACGGATAGGTGCCGTGATCGATGTCGAGCAGCGCCCCCTGCGCCCCTTCGAACAGGATGCGCTTGCCCTCGCGCCTGCGATCGTCGAGCAGCGCCCACACCCGGTCCATATAGGGCAGCACCCGCGGGGCAACTTCCGCGAGCTCCTCGAACACCGCCTTTTCGTCCAGCGGCTCGAGCCCGAGCCCGCATCGCAGCGCGTTGTGATGGACCAGGAGCCGCGCGATCTTCGCTTCCAGCCCCGACAGGTCGGCGAGATCCATGAGTCGGATCGCCCGCCGCCCCACCTTGTCCTCATAGGCCGGTCCGATGCCGCGCTTGGTGGTGCCGATGCGGGTTCCGGCGTTCGAGCTTTCGCGAATCCCGTCGAGCTCGCGATGGAGCGACAGGATCAGCGTGGTGTTCTCGGCGATGCGCAGATTGTCGGGAGAAACCGCGATGCCCTGCGATCTCACCCGCTCGATTTCTTCGGTGAGCGCCAGCGGATCGAGCACCACGCCATTGCCGATCACCGACAATTTGCCGGGCCGCACGATGCCGGAAGGCAGCAGCGAGAGCTTGAAGATCTTGCTGTCGACCACCAGCGTGTGGCCGGCGTTGTGACCGCCCTGAAAGCGCACGACGATGTCGGCTTGCTCGGAGAGCCAATCGACGATTTTCCCCTTGCCTTCGTCGCCCCATTGGGAGCCGACCACCACCACGTTGGCCATGAGGATCCCTTATGCCGCCGGAACCGGCGCTTCCCCGGCCGCGATTCAGACCGCAGCCCGGGAATCGGCCGAACCCGCGGTGCCTATCAGAGACACCGGGCCTCAGAAGGTCAATGCGCGCACGCGCTGGACGTGCGGCAGTTTTCGGACCTTCTCCATGACCTCGGGTGGCACCGAACCATCGACTTCGACCAGCGAGATCGCGTCGCCGCCGGCGGATTGGCGGCCGAGATGGAAGGTCGCGATGTTGATGCCGGCGTCGCCGAGAATGCTGGCGAAATGCCCGATGAAGCCCGGCTTGTCCACATTGGTGACGTAGAGCATGGACGGCCCGAATTCGGCGTCCATCTTGATGCCCTTGATGGACACCACGCGCGGCCGGCCGTCGGCGAACACGGTGCCCTGGATCGAGCGTTCCTGGCGCTCGGTGACCACCGTCAGGGTCACCAGGCTTTCATAATCGCTTTCCGCGTCGCGTTTGGTTTCCTCGACCGAGACGCCACGCTCGCGTGCGACGATCGGCGCCGAGACCATGTTGACGTCCTGGAGCAGCGGCTTGAGCAGCCCGGCAATGGCCGCCGAGGTCAGCGCCCGAGTGTTCATCGCCGCGACGTGACCCTCGTAGAGCAGCTTCACGGATTTCAGGCTGCTCTCGGTGACCTGGCCGGCGAAGGAGCCGAGCTGCTCGGCGAGCTTGATGAACGGCTTGAGGCGCGGCGCCTCTTCGGCGGTGATCGAAGGAAAGTTGACCGCATTGGAGATGGCGCCGCGCAGCAAATAGTCGGCCATTTGCTCGGCGATCTGCAGCGCCACGTTTTCCTGCGCCTCCATGGTCGAGGCGCCCAGATGCGGGGTGCAGACCACGCTGGGGTGGCCGAACAGCGGATTGTCGACCGCGGGCTCGACGGAAAAAACATCGAACGCCGCACCGGCCACGTGCCCGGAATCCAGCGCAGCCCGTAATGCAACCTCGTCGACCAGGCCGCCGCGCGCGCAATTGACGATGCGCACCCCGCGCCTGGCGGCCGCGAGCGCGCGGGCGTCGACGATGTTCCGGGTCTTATCCGTGAGCGGGGTATGCAGCGAGATGAAATCGGCGCGGCGCAGCAGATCCGCGAGCTCGACCTTCTCGACCCCGATGTCGACGGCGTGCTCCGGCGAAAGATAGGGATCATAGGCGATCACCTTCATCTTCAGCCCGTGCGCGCGGTCGGCGACGATCGAGCCGATGTTGCCGCAACCGATGATGCCGAGCGTCTTGCCGGTGATCTCCACGCCCAGGAAACGATTCTTCTCCCATTTCCCGGCCTGGGTCGAAGCATCGGCTGCGGGAATCTGCCGCGCCAGCGCCAGCATCAGCGTGATCGCATGCTCGGCGGTTGTGATCGAATTGCCGAACGGGGTATTCATCACGATGATGCCCTTGGCGGTCGCCGCCGCAAGATCGACGTTGTCGACGCCGATGCCGGCCCGTCCGATCACCTTGAGCCTGTTGGCCCGATCGAGAATCTTCGCCGTCACCTTGGTGGCGGACCGGATCGCCAGCCCGTCGTAGTTCTCGATCGTGCGCGCCAGCTCTTCCTTGTCGAGGCCAACCTTGATGTCGGTTTCGACGCCGCGCTCCTGGAAGATCTGCACCGCCGCCGACGAGAGCTTGTCGGAAATGAGCACCTTGGGGGCCATGGCGAGGGCTCCGGAATGAAGAGGCAATCGGTTCGAAACGGGAAGGATCGATCAGGCGGCCTTGGGCATCGCGGCCCTGGTTTGCGCGAACCCCCAGTCGAGCCAGAGCGTGAGGACCTCGAGGTCGGACGCTTCCACGGTCGAGCCGCACCAGATGCGCAATCCCGGAGGCGCGTCGCGATGAGAAGCGATGTCGTAGGCGACGCCTTCCTTCTCCAGCAACGCGGTCAGGCTTTTGGCGAAGACCGCCTGCTGATCGGCGGAAAGCGCGGCAACCGCCGGCTCCACGATTCTCAGGCAGACCGAGGTGTTCGAGCGCGTGCGCGGATCTTTGGCGAGGAAATCCACCCAGGCGGTCCGGCCGACCCAATGGGCGATCACCCGGGCATTGGCATCGGCTCTCCCGATCAGCGCGGAAAGACCGCCGAGGGACTTCGCCCATTGCAGCGTATCGAGATAATCTTCGACGCAGAGCATCGAGGGCGTGTTGATGGTCTCGCCTGCGAAGATCGCCTCGTTGAGCTTTCCGCTCTTCGTCATGCGGAAGATCTTCGGCAGCGGCCACGGCGGCTGATAGGTCTCGAGCCGCTCGACCGCGCGCGGCGAAAGGATCAGCATGCCGTGGGCGGCCTCGCCGCCGAGCACTTTTTGCCAGGAGAAGGTGGCGACATCGAGCTTCGGCCAATCGAGCGGCTGCGCGAACGCCGCGGAAGTCGCGTCGCAGATGGTGAGTCCCCGGCGGTCGGCGGCGATCCAGCTCGCGTCCGGCACCCGCACCCCCGAGGTGGTGCCGTTCCAGGTGAAGATCACGTCGGTTGCGGAATCGATCCGGGCGAGGTCCGGCAGCTCGCCGTAACCGGCTTTGACCAGCGTGACGTCTTTGAGCTTGAGCTGCTTGACGACGTCGGTGACCCAGCCTTCGCCGAAGGATTCCCACGCCAGCACCGTGACCGGCCTGGCGCCCAGCATCGACCACAGCGCCATCTCGACCGCGCCGGTGTCGGAAGCCGGCACGATGCCGATGCGATACCCGGCCGGAACTTCGAGGATCTCGCGAGTGAGATCGATGGCACGCTTGAGCTTGGCGCGACCGGATTTGGAGCGGTGCGAGCGGCCCGTGAGGGCGTCGGTGAGGGCCTGCAGGCTCCAGCCGGGGCGCTTAGCGCAGGGGCCGGAGGAGAAGTGCGGGGAGAGCGGCCGCACGCCGGGCTTGGCGATGGTCATGATCTACCCTTCCAGATAGGCGCCCCTCGTTGGGGAGGGGTGTCCCGCGCGCGGCAATACGGAAGCGACGCTATTTCGTCAAGCGCGGGTAGCCCACGACGGACGGCTAGAGGCCAGAGAGCCTAGCTGGTGCGCCCTGCGGCAGCCGAGCAGTCAAGAATCCTTCCCGGCCTGTCGGCAGCGCTCCGACGGTTGCCGCGGGGCGTCGATTCGAGTACGGCTGGCACTACATCCCTGAGGAGAAGTAAGCGTTGGCGGGCAAGACAATCGCGGTAGCCGTCTCGGCTTACGGCGCAAGCGTGAAGCCGAAACTGGCAAACATCGCGATTGGCGGCGCGCCCGAAGATCAATTGCGCGGCCCTCTCGATACGCTTTTGCGTGAGCTGGCAGGAATCGGCGGCTTACCTGTTGGATCTGTGCATCTCGTCGGCGAAACAACGCTCGCCGAGCTGAAAACTCGTCCGGACTTTGCGGTCACCGTCAGCAAGGCACTCGTTGGCTTCATGGAAGTGAAGGCGCCGGGCAAAGGCGCTGACCCACGCAAATTCAACGATCCGCATGACAAGGAACAGTGGGACAAGCTGAAGTCGCTGCCGAACCTGATCTACACCGACGGCAATTCATTCAGCCTGTGGCGCGATGGCAAGCTTGAGGGCGCCATCGTGCACCTCGAAGGCAATGTGGAGAGCGCGGGTGCCAAGCTCGCGGCCCCGGACTCCTTGCTGGCGTTGATCAGCGATTTCCTGCGCTGGGCGCCGATTCCGCCGAAGACGGCAAAGCAGCTTGCGCAAGTCAGCGCCCGCCTCTGTCGCCTGTTGCGGGACGAGGTCCTCGAACAGATGGCGCGCGGCACCCCCGGCCTCACCGGACTTGCGCAGGACTGGCGCAAGCTTCTGTTTCCCCAAGCCAAAGATGCGGAGTTCGCGGACGGCTATGCGCAGGCGGTGACGTTCGGGTTTCTGGTCGCGCGAGCGCGAGATATTTCCTTGGCGGACGGCATAGAAAAGGCGGCCGATGAATTGCGCAAGTCCAATTCGCTAATCGGGACCGCGTTGCGGGTCTTGACTGATAACCCTCTAAATCAGAAGGCGCTCAAGACGTCGTTGGGCACACTCACGCGCGTTCTGGATTCAGTCGATTGGCACACGATCAGCAAGGACAAACCTGAGGCTTGGTTATATTTCTACCAAGATTTCCTGGAGGTCTATGACAACGCGCTGCGGAAGCGGACCGGCTCCTATTACACGCCGCCGGAAGTCGTATCGGCGATGGTGAACCTCGTCGATGAAGCCTTGCGGGGTCCGCTGTTCGAACGGCCCGCTGGATTCGCGACATCAGACGTGACCGTGGCCGACCCGGCGGTTGGCACTGGGACCTTCCTGCTCGGCGCGCTCCGGCGCATTGCGGCGACAATCATGGATGATCAGGGCGCGGGCGCCGTGCGCGGCGCGATCGAGGCCGCTGCGAAGCGGATCATCGGCTTCGAAATCCAATTCGGCCCGTTCGCCGTCGCGCAGCTTCGACTGATTGCCGAATTGCAGGCTTTGATGAATTCGCCGCCATTGCCCGAGCTTCACCTGTTCATCACCGACACGCTCGGGAATCCGTTTATTGAGGAAGAATGGCTGCCGCAGGTCTATGAACCCGTGGCGAAGTCGCGGCGCGATGCCAATGAGGTCAAGAAGACGCAGCCGATCACCGTCGTGATCGGCAATCCTCCTTACAAGGAAAAAGCGGAAGGTCGCGGCGGCTGGATCGAAAAAGGCTCTGGCGGGAAGCTCGTCGCTCCGCTCGACCGCTGGCGTCCCCCGCCGTAATGGGGCGTCGGCGCGCACGTCAAGCACCTGAAGAACCTTTACGTCTATTTCTGGCGCTGGGCGACGTGGAAAGTTTTCGGCTCAGGCAATTACGCGGCCACCGGCCATCCCGACAAAGACGAGGAAGGCATCGTCTGCTTCATCACGGTGGCAGGCTTCCTCAACGGACCGGGATTCGAAAAATGCGCGAGGATTTGCGCCGCACTTGTTCCGAAATATGGGTCGTGGATTGCTCACCCGAAGGACACCAGCCGGAGGTTGCAACCCGAATCTTTCAAGGCGTGCAGCAACCGGTCTGCATTACACTTGCTGCACGCAAGCTTAGCAAGAGCACCGACGAGCCCGCACGCGTACGGTTTCTTACTTTGCCCAAGGGTTCTCGTGAGGAAAAGTTTGCGACGCTCACCAATCTGTCGCTTCACGGTCCCGATTGGACCGCTTGTCCAAGCGGGTGGCGCGATCCGTTTCTGCCGGTCGCGACCGGCGCGTGGGCCACATTCCCGACCCTCAAGGAATTGTTCATCTATGACGGATCGGGCGTGATGCCTGGACGCACTTGGATTATCGCGCCCGATCTCCAATCATTGAAAGGACGCTGGTCACGTCTGCTCACCGAAAAGCATCCCGAAAAGAAGGAGCTGTTGTTTCATCCTCATCTCCGCAATAACAAACCAGGCGATAAGCACGTCCGGAAAGCACTTGCCGAGGCGCTGAGTGGTCAAGAAGAGAGACTTGGACCTGTTATCGACGACAAAATGCCGGTCGTTGAGCCCACGCGTTACGGCTTTCGATCTCTTGACCGCCAATGGATAATTCCGGATGCACGACTGATCAATCAGCCAAATCCGACCTTGTGGAAGGCGCATTCGCAGCGGCAGGTGCATCTCACGGCGCCAGAAGATCGCACGCCAACCGCCGGTCCGTCATTAACATTCACCGGCTCATCCCGGATTTGCATCACTACCACGGGCGAGGAGGCCGCGTTTATCCCTTGTGGCGAGATAGTGCCGCGACGCTACCGAACATTAAACCTGCACTTCTCACTCAGCTCGCGAAGGTTTACGGACAGCCAATCAAGGCTGAGGATGTCATGGCATACATCGCCGCTGTGATGGCGCATCGGGCCTTCACGGCGCGTTTCAAGACCGATCTCGTCCGGCCTGGCCTGCGCGGTCCGTTGACGGCGGACGCAACGCTGTTCGCCGAAGCCGTGGCGCTTGGCTCCGAAGTCATTTGGTTGCACACCTATGGCGAACGCTTCACCGATCCCAAGGTCGGTCGGCTGAAAAAGGCACCGCGCTTGGCAAAAGAGAGCGCGCCTTACATTCCGTCAGGGGGCGCAATTCCGTCAGCGCCAGAGCCGCTGCCCGACAAGATGGATTACGATCCGGCCAAGCGTCGCCTGATGATTGGTAAGGGCTACGTCGAGAACGTCACGCCCGAGATGTGGGCGTACGAGGTCTCCGGCAAGCAGGTGCTCTGGCACTGGTTCAGCTATCGCCGCCGCGACCGCACCCGTCCGATCATCGGCGACCGCCGCCCGCCTTCGCCGCTCGACGCGATCCAGCCCGACCATTGGCTGCCCGAATACACGAGCGATCTGCTCGACCTGCTGCATGTGCTCGGCAGGCTCATCGCGCTGGAACCGGCGCAAGCCGATCTGTTGAACCGCATCTGTGCGGGCCCGTTGCGAAGCGCCGAGGAACTCCGGGCCGCCGGTGCCTTCGCTCTGCCGGAGGTCACGAAGGCCTAGAAGCGCAAAGGAAAAACGCGGAATAGTCGGCGTCCGGTGGGCTGCGGGGATAAGTCAGGCGCATGGCTCGCATGGCCCGGCGATTTCGCGCATGATTCGGATGATTCGGCATCCGAACCGTGCGAGAAATGGTTTCTTCCCGCCAACGTGATCTATTCCAGGACGGCGAGCAGGCTGACCTGTTCGGCAAGGATTTGCCCACGCCCGAATACCGGGCCGATCCGGACACGGTTCGGCAGGAACTCTACAGGATACTCGCCGAGGCGCGGGCGGCGCAGACAATCCCCTGGGATGCCAGGCGCACCATGCTCTACCGCACTATTTTCCCGCAGATGACCAATTGGCTCCCCGAGGAGGAAGGCGCGCAACTGCGTTTCGAATTCGAAACGGAGTTGGCCCGGCTTGAAGCGGCATGAGGGCGCGCCGACCTCCGTCACTGTAGTAATTAAAAGTCCGCCGGGCAGCAGAGCGGCCGCACGCCGGCGAAGGCCTGCTTGATCGGTCGCCCGTCGTCGGCGCGCTCGCCTGCGATCAGAACTTCAGTCCGAGCGCGGTGCGCACGGTGCTGATGTGGATATGGTCGCCTTTGAGCGGAGCGAATTGCACCCATTCCCACTCGGTGCGCAGGAAGACGTTGGACAGGAGCGCAACATCGACGCCCAGACCCGCCGCGGCGCCGTATGCGAAGGCTCCCCTACGCCCGTCGGTCTCGGTAACGGGGCCGAACGTCGTGGGGGGAAGCGGCACGGTGCCCTGATCGGGAAAATCCGTACGGACGTATTGCACGGTCGCAGAGCGCGCCACATCCGCACGTCCAAGCGCGAAAGCCACGAAGCCGTACGGCAGAAACGGACCCGCGGCCCATCCGCCGCGGAGGCGGAATGTGCCGAAGTCGGTGATGCGGGCTGTAGCCGAGCCTTGGACCGTCACGTCATATTGAAAAATGGTGGCCGGGAGGAGCGTTGGTGTCGTCCAAGAACAAGCGCTCTATCGTATCCGAGGACGATCCCGACAAAGAGGTTCGATTGTAATTGAGCTCGATTCCTGTGACCGCGTCCTCCCACTGCCAATTGTAGCCGACGAATCCGCCGAAGCTCACGCCGGATGGGTTGCGTTTTCCCAGCAGCGGCCAATTGGAGATGTGCTGATCCTGCTCGATTGCGGTAACGCGCAGAATGTGGGCGATGAGCGAGCCCACGCCGCCGGTGAAGTCGATGCCGGCAACCGAAAATCCGACCTGCCCGCCGCCGTAGACGCCCGACCAGCGATAGGCCGGGATCGGCTCCTCATATTGGCCGCCGCGCAAATAGGGACCGAGATCGGCACCAACTGCGGTGCCGGCAAACGCCAACAGTGCAAGCCAAACGGCAATGACGATACGCATGCGACGACCTGCTTTGCTCTTCGTCGCGCGATCATCGAGTATTAACCTTAACGGAGCGTTATGGCCGCGGAACAAACAAAGGCGCCATTGCCCTCCGCCCGGGCATCGGGTCTCGCCCAAACGAAACGGCGCGGGAGACCCGCGCCGTTTGCGTCCGAATCGGTTGATCGGAATCTCAGCCCTTGCGCACCAGCGGGAACAGCGGCTCGGGCGGCGGCGGCGGCGCCGGATCGAAGACGTGGCTGCGCAGGCGTTCGTTGCGGAATCCGATGTCGCCGCGCAGGTACCAGCCGCCGAATTCCACGATCGTAGGCGGCGCCTTCTGCATGATCGGCGGAAGATCGGCGGCACCCGCCGCCTGCGCGCCGAGAATGAGTGCCGCACCCGCGAGGGCTGCAAGTCTTACGCTGGCCACGGCTTCGTCCTTTCGCTCCGACCGGCCCGCCGGGCGGGCATCGATGAACCGGACGATGGCAGCGATTTCTTAAACCGGGCTTAACCTTACCTTTTAACCGTAACAATTAACGACCGGGCGATTCCCGACGACGCCGGTTCGGAACCGAAACATTATTTTCCGCGGGGCGCTTTCGCGGCCCGCGAATGGCGGAGCATGAGAGGCGAGCAAGGCGCCGCGGACCGCGATCAAGCCGCCACTTCGCTCACTACTTCGACGATGCCGTCGACGATCTCCTCGATCAGCATCCGGTCGTCGCCCTCGCCCATGATGCGGATGACCGGCTCGGTGCCCGACGGGCGGACGACGAGGCGGCCCTGCCCGTCGAGCCGCTGTTCCGCCTTGGCGATCGCCGAGCGAACGTGTGCGTGCTCGAGCGGCTTGCCGGTCTTGTAGCGGACGTTCTTCATCACTTGCGGCAGCGGCTCGAAGCGGTGGCAAACCTGCGATACCGGCCGGCCTTGATTCTTCACCACCGCAAGCACCTGCAGGGCCGTGACCAATCCGTCGCCGGTCGTGGTGTAATCGGACAGGATGATATGTCCCGAGGGCTCGCCGCCGACGTTGAAGCCGTGCTCGCGCATGTACTCGAGCACGTAGCGGTCGCCGACCGGCGTGCGCGCCAGCGACAGTCCCAGCCCGGCGAGGTGGCGCTCCAGGCCGAGATTGGCCATGACGGTGGAGACGATCCCGGGCTTGCTCAGCCGCCCGTCGCGCAGCCAGCTTTCGGCGACGACCGCCATCAGTTGATCGCCGTCGACCAGATGGCCTTTCTCGTCGGCGATGATGACACGGTCGCCGTCGCCGTCGAGCGCGATGCCGATATCCGCGCGCACCTCGCGCACCTTCTGACACAGCGCTTCGGGCGCGACCGATCCGCACTCCTTGTTGATGTTGAAGCCGTCGGGCTCGACCCCGATCGCGATGACCTCGGCGCCGAGCTCCCACAGGGCCGCGGGGGCGACCCGGTACGCGGCGCCGTTGGCGCAATCGACCACCACGCGCAGCCCGCCGATCTCGAGGTTCCGCGGCAGCGTGCGCTTGGCGGCCTCGATGTAGCGGTCATGGACGCCGTCGATGCGCCTGGCGCGGCCGAGGTGGGCGCCCTTGGCCAGACGCTTGGAGATGTCGGCATCGATGAGCCGCTCGATCTCCCGCTCCACCTCGTCGGAGAGCTTGTAGCCGTCGGGCCCGAACAGCTTGATGCCGTTGTCGTCGTAGGGATTGTGCGAGGCGGAGATCATCACGCCGAGATCGGCCCGCATCGAGCGCGCGAGCATGGCGACCGCCGGGGTCGGCATCGGACCGAGCTGCAGCACGTCCATGCCCACCGAAGTGAAGCCGGCGATCATCGCCGTCTCGATCATATAGCCCGACAGCCGCGTGTCCTTCCCGATGACGACGCGGTGACGATGCTCGCCGCGCAGGAACACCACGCCCGCCGCCTGCCCCACCTTCAGGGCGAGTTCCGGCGTGATGGTCGCATTGGCCCTGCCACGGATGCCATCGGTTCCGAAATATGTGCGCACCATCGCCGTCTGTCCCGCCGCGGGTCTCCTCGCGCCTTCGGCGCGAAACCATCTTAGAGCGATTTGGGCCGGAACCCTGAAAAAATTGCTGGGAGGGTTACACACCTCCGCTTGTCACCGCCCGGCTCGACCGGGCGACCCAGTAACCCCGGAAGTGCGTTCGCGTCACCGTAACGATCTCGAAGGCGGCGGATACTGGGTGGCCCGCTTAAGCGGGCCACGACAGGTCCGAGCTTGTCGTGAAACCTTAAGCCTGCGGCTGCGGCTCCATGCCGCCGGTCTCCGGTCGCGGCCTGCCCTTGCCTGCGGTCGGAACCGCCGAGGAGCGCGGGGGCGGCGGCTCGCTCACGCCTTCGCGCACCGGCGGCCTGCCGGCGAGCAGATCCTTGATCTCGTCGCCCGACAGCGTCTCGTATTCGAGCAGGCCCCTGGCGAGCACTTCGAGATCGGCGCGCCTCTCGCTGAGGATGCGCATCGATTCGTCGTAACCGGCCTCGACCAGGCGCTTGATCTCGGCGTCGATCTTCTGAACGGTGGCTTCCGAAATGTTCTGCTGCCGCGACACCGAATAGCCGAGGAACACCTCTTCCTGATTCTCGCCGTAGGCGACGGTGCCGAGCGCCTCGGACAGGCCCCAGCGCGTGACCATCATGCGGGCGAGCCGGGTCGCCTGCTCGATGTCGGAGGCGGCCCCCGAGGTCACCTTGTCGCGTCCGAACACCAGCTCCTCGGCGACGCGCCCGCCCATCATGATCGCGAGCCGCGACGTCATCTGCTCGAGGCTCATCGACAGCTTGTCGCGTTCCGGCAACTGCATCACCATGCCGAGCGCGCGGCCGCGGGGAATGATGGTCGCCTTGTGCACCGGGTCGGTGGCCTTGACGTTGAGGGCGACGATGGCGTGACCGCCCTCGTGATAGGCGGTCAGCATCTTTTCTTCCTCGGTCATGATCAGCGATTTGCGCTCGGCGCCCATCATGACCTTGTCCTTGGCGTCCTCGAATTCCTGCTGGGTGACCATGCGCTTGTTG
>WNGL01007740.1_pt1 | contig 12607 bp, 11 predicted proteins | sample 5400591 | NCBI WGS metagenome assembly WNGL01 (sample SAMN13153377, study PRJNA577476) | soil metagenome | isolation source: 80 cm soil or saprolite under Garry oak tree replicate 1 | place: USA:California | collected 2016-06-15
GGGCCTGGTCTTCCTGCCGGTCGCCGTCGCGACGATCGCCGGCGCTCAGGCCGGCACCCAGGTGCTGACCCACCTCAGTGCCCGGGTCGTCGCGGTCACCGGCCTCGCCCTGGCGGCCGCCGGATACGCCGTCGCGGCCGGCTGGCCCCAGCCCGCGGTGATGGTGACCGGGCTGAGCATCGCCGCCCTCGGGATCGGGGCGACGTTCGTCACCGCCTTCACCGCCTCGCTCGCCGATGCCGGCCCGGCCGAAGGCGGCCTGCGGTCGGCGCTGGTCAACACGTTCCACGAACTCGGCGGCGCGGCCGGCGTCGCCGTCCTGTCCAGCGCCGCAGGGGCCGGCCTGGTCACGGCCCACCTCGGCAGCCACGACTTCGCCCGCGCCCTCACCGTCGGGGCGGCCTGCGCGGTGGCCTCGATGGCGATCGCGGCGGCGCTGGTCCCGGCCGTCCGCTCTCAGCCGCAGGGAAGGTAACCTCGAGGCGGCCCGGGCCGGGCATGACGGCGGCGCGCCAGGACGTGCCGGCAGGACCGACAACAGCATCCATGCGGCCGCCTCGTAGCCGCGCGGCGTCCGGATGTGAAGCCCTCATGCCGGTTCGGTGAGCGGTCAGCGGAACCGGCATGAGGGCCGGAGATCGCCGCAGGTGGCGAGGGTGGGCTTTTAGAAGAGCCGGTATGATCCGACGGGCGTCAGCTGTTCTATGTCCGGCGGTCCGGCGATCCAGGTCTTCAGGTTCTCCTGGAAGTCCCTGAAGGCCGGCACGGCGACGAGGGGGTTGTTCTGGTCGTCGTCAAGTCCCAGCAGGATCACGTAGGTTTCGCCGTCCGGGAGCTTGCAGGAGGCATAACGGACGCCTTGCGGCTGCGCGGATGCGATTGCCGTGAACATTTCTTGTGCCGCTTTCTCCAGTTCGGCGGCTTTGTCGGCCTTGATCTTGGCGCGTATCATGCGCACGCTCATCTGTGAATCTCCTTCTGAATGGTGTGTTCCAGTTACGCTGGCGATTGCCTCACGGCGAGGGTCCGCAGCCGGCCTGACCTGGCAGGGGTCAGTGAGGTGATCCCGGCGGATAGCCCGCCCAGGTCCGGTCATGGTGCGGCACCGGCGCTGGCGGGCGCGGTCGGCGGCTGGCCGGCGGGGACTTCGGCGAGCGCGGTGCGCGGCTTGGCGGTCACGTGTTCCAGCAGCACCAGGACGAGCACGGCCGCGATGGCGAGCACGGCGGCGCCGATGCGGAACGCCAGCGCGTATCCGTCGGTCTGCGCGGCCGCCGGGGACACCCCGATGCGAATCCGGTCGCCGGCGTAGCGCAGCGCAATGGTGACCAGGGTGGCCAGGCCGACCGCCGAGCCGATCTGCTGGAATGCGGTCTGCACCCCGGAGGCAAGGCCGGAGTCCTGGTCGGTGACCTGATGCAGCGCGCCGTTGATCAGGGCGGGGTAGCAGATCCCGCTGAAGACGCCGAACACGATGATCCCGGGCAGTATCGCGCTGGGGTAGGACGAGTTGGCGTGGATGTAGCTTGCCGCGAACAGTCCCCCGGCGCTGCCGAGGAAGCCGACGGCCAGCATCGCCTTGACGCCGATGCGTGGCATCAGCGCGGTGCACAGGCCCATCCCGATACCGATCCCGGCGCCGAGCGGCAGCCACAGCAGCCCCGTCTTCAGCGGGGAGTAGCCGAGTACCTGCTGCATGTACCAGGTCAGCAGGACGACGTAGCCGATGAAGGCCGCGAACAGGAGCAGGCTCGAGACGTTGGAGGTCACCCGGGTGCGGTTGGCGAAGAACCGCAGCGGGATCAGCGGGTCGGGGGTGCGGCTCTCCACCGCGACCATCATCAGCAGCAGGCCGACCCCGCCGAGCAGCGGCAGCAGCACCTGCCAGGAGCCCCACGGATGCGACGCGGCCTGCAACAGGCCGTACACGATGGCCACGAGGCCACCGGTCGCGGTGACCGCCCCGGGCACGTCGACCCGGTGGCCTGGACGGGCTATCCGGCTCTCCGGCAGCACGCGCGGGACCATGACCAGCGCGAACACCGCAATGGGGATGTTGATGTAGAAGATCCACCGCCAGTCTACGCTGGTCAGCGCGCCGGAGATCACTGAGCCGAACGTCCCGCCCAGCGCGGCGATGCCGCCCCAGACTCCCAGCGCCTTCATCCGCTCGCGGGGGTCCGGGAACAGCACAGGGATCATGCCGAGCGCGGCCGGGCCGGCCAGCGCCTCCCCGGTTCCCTGGACGAACCGGCTGGCGACCAGCATCGACGAGGACACCGCGGCGCCGCACACCGCCGACGCCGCCCCGAAGACGAGCACGCCGGCCAGGAACAGCCGCCGACGGCCGAACAGGTCGGACAGCCGCCCGCCCAGCAGCAGCAGCCCGCCGGCCATCAGCACGTAGCCGTTGATCACCCACGCCAGACCCGCCTGGGAGAAGTGCAGGTCGGCCTGGATCTTGGGGAGGGCGACGGTCACCACGGTGACGTCCATGACGAGCATGAACTGCATCGCCGCCAGCACGGTCAGCGCCATCCACCGCCGCGGGCCGGGCCCGGCGGCCTCATGTGCCGGGCTTCGAGAATGCTGGTTTACGGTGCTCATGAAGTGCTTTCCTCCTGATTTGCGTTTGTGGGTACGAGGGCGTACCGGGCGGACATTTTCGCGGCCCCGCATCACGGCGTCATGGGCTCCGCGGTCCTGGTGGCGGCACCCCGAGCGTCCCGGCCGCTCCGGCGCACCCGGAGACGAGTGAGCGCCGGTTAGCCGCGGTGACCAGGACGCGCGTATCGATCCGCGGCCTCATCGCGCGGCCCTGTCACCTCCGCCGTGTGCGGGGGGTCAATACGTTGACACCTGGCAACGCGCGGAGGTAACAGGCCGATGGATGACACCGAGTGGCTGGCGGGTCATTTCGAGCGGCACCGGCCGCACCTGCGGGCGGTGGCCTACCGGATGCTGGGCTCGCTGCCCGAGGCCGACGACGCCGTGCAGGACACCTGGCTGCGGCTGAGCCGATCGGGCGCCGACGACATCGAGAACCTCGGCGGCTGGCTGACCACGATCGTGGCCCGAGTGTGCCTGAACATGTTGCGCGCGCGTAACCGCCGGCGCGAGGAGCCCCTCGCGGTCCACATCCCCGACCCGGTGATCAGCCCGGACGGGGAGCACCAGCCGGAGGAACAGGCGCTGCTGGCCGACTCGGTCGGACTGGCCCTGCTGATCGTGCTCGACACCCTGACACCGGACGAAAGGCTGGCGTTCGTCCTCCATGACATGTTCGACCTGCCGTTCACCGAGATCGCCGCCATGGTCGGCCGGACCCCGGCGGCGGCCAAGCAACTCGCCAGCAGGGCACGCCGCCGCGTGAGCGGTGCCGGCATGCCAGCTCCCGACCCCGACCTGGCCCGCCAGCGAGAAGTCGTCGATGCCTTCTTCGCCGCGGCCCGCCAAGGCGACTTCGACGCCCTCGTCGCGGTACTCCATCCCGACGTCCTGCTCCGGATCGACACCGGCGCCCAGCGCGCCGCAGCCTCGACAATGGTCCGCGGCTCGGCCGCGGTAGCCAGGCAGGCGGTCAGGGGACTGCGGCAATGGCTCGGGCACCCGGCCGCCAGGCTGCACCCCGTGCTGGTGAACGAATCGGCCGGAGTGGTCGTCACCGTAGACGGGCAGCCCGTCGCCGTGATGAGCTTCACCGTCGCAGGCGGCAAGATCGCCGGGATCGACTCGATCGGCGATCCCGGGCGCGTCCGCAGGATCGCCGAGGCCGTCCCCACCGCTGACTAGCAGGCTTCACGTGATTACCTGCCGTGCCATGTTTAGATGTCCCAGGGAACCGGCGCAGTTCGCTGCGAAGCTGCTCCTGGATGAGCGGCAACGCCGCGTGGCCGAGGGCATCACGGGCTCGCAGAACACGCGCCAGCTCCGCAGTGTCCAGCGCCGACCGCCAGCTCGGTAACCACCAATGAGGAACTAGGTCAGGGGGATGGATGTCCAGGCGGCGGCGATCTCGATGAGAACCTGCACCGGCCGGTCTGGCGGTGGCGGGTGCGGGCCACTGACCTGGTGGCGGGTGGAGTCCGGAAGACGGCCTGCTCTGATGTGGTCGTCACAGCGTCGCGAACAGCATCGCCGCCATCCCGGCGCTCATCGCGGCCTGGCTAGCCGAGACCGGGTCTTTCACCCGGAGCCCGGGCCCGATGGCCCGCGCCAGCCACGGGATGCAGGCGGCCGCGCAGCACACCGCGAGCAGGATGCTGACGGCGAGCACGGGGGCGGGCGCGGCGGCCCGGGACATGGCCGCCATCGCGCGGGCCGACCCGGCCGGCGGCATGCCGGTAACGGCGGGCATCGCGGTCAGCATCCAGATCATGGCACCGGCCATCAGAGTATGCAGGAGAGGGGGCAGTCCGGGTCGCCGGGCCTGGCCTGCGGCGGCCAGGCTGGCCAGCCCGGACCAGAGCGCGGTGCAGCCGAACACCGCCGCTTGGACCCATGCCGCGGCGGCGGGCTCTGACCGCCAGGTCATGGCGATCAGAGCCGCGCACATCACCACGCAGAACACGGCCGGAACCCGGCCCGCCGCCGCCGCAGGGCCGCGCCGCGGCAGCGCCGCTCCCAGCCCTGCGGCGGCGAAGACCGCGGTGAGCAGGCACCGGGCCGCCAGCGCCGTGATCATCACGACTGGTGGTCATAGGTGTCGTGGTGGGGGAACCCGGTAACATGCCGCTGCCGGCCCAGCGGGGTCAGCTCAAGCCACCGGTAGGTGCCCAGCAGCGAGTCCAGGCCCCGCTGGTAGGCCGAGTAGGTATGGAAGACCCGGTCTCCGTCGCGCAGGAAGACGCTGACCCCGGGACCATCCGTGCCGGACCGGATGTAGGGCGCTTCCCGCTGCAGGGTTTCCTGGTCCTTGTAGTTGTACTCCAGCGGGGTCTTGCTCTCGTCGAAGCTGACGTGGAAGTCGTAGTTGAAGTCGCTGCCGTAGCTGGAGTACCACGGCACCTGCCAGCCCATCCGCTTGCGGAACTGCTCGATGCTGGCGATCGGCGCGCGGGACACCAGCACCAGCGTGGTGTCGCAGGCGTGCAGGTGGGACAGGTCGCCGATGCTGTCGGCCAGGAACGAGCAGGTCGGGCAGCCCTGGTCTTCGCCAGGGAACCCGGACTGCTCGTGCCGCCACATGAAGTGGTAGGTGATCAGCTGGCGGCGCCGGTCGAACAGGTCGGCGAGGCTCATCGGCCCGGCTGGGCCGGTGAAGGTGTAGTCCTTGGTGACCTCGGTCACCGGCAGTTCGCGGCGTGCGGCGTCGACCGCGTCCTTGGCCCGGGTGACCTCCTTCTCCCGGGCCAGCAAGTCCTCGCGGGCGGCACGCCACTGTTCCGGTGACACGACGTTCGGGATGTTCATCTCGTCCTCCTCGGCTTTCTGAATCACCCTCTCTACGACTGGGCGGCCCTGAAAACCGACAACCACGGCCCGATTCACCGCGCAAACCCGCTCACGCTGCGCGGCGTCTCCCCGGGGCCGGCGCAGGGGTGTCGCGCTGGCAGGTGCGGGCGTCCGGGCATCGGGCGTTGGCGAGCACCGCACGAAGGTCAGGGCGGCAAGCGCGAACGCGGGTGAAAGGCCAGGACCGCAGCTGCGGCCAGCGCCGCCGAGGTGACGGCGCGCCGTCTCATGCTGTCCCGGATCGGGGTCGATGAGGCGTTCGGTGCGCCGCGCCGCGGCGCTACCGCCCGCGCCTAGGCCCCGAAGGGAACTCCTTCAGAGGCCACGGCCAGCACGCGTCGGCCAGGGTGAGCCGTGGAGAGATGCCCGGCCGGGATGGCGGCTTCACAGCAATCGATGTGCGCGGCACCATTCCCCGGTGCTGATGCCTTCACCTATGACGGCCGCTTGCCAGTGCTGGTCGGCGGCGATGGCCTCCGGCACGCAGGAGTGCACCGCGAAGGCGTCACCGAGCCCGGTCATGCGGATGATCTGCAGGATCGGGCCGGTGCCGGCCACCAGGGTGAGCGACCCGCCGCGGGCGCGAAGCTCGTTGCGGCTGCCCACCAGCGCGCCCAGGCCGGCCGAGTCCAGGAAACCGGCGCCGCGCAGGTCCGCGATGATGTGCACGGTGCCGTGACCAGCCAGATCGGTCACCCGGTCGCGGAGTTGCGGGGCGGCGTACGCGTCGATGTCGCCGTCGATCCGCAGCACGGCGCAGTGCCCGCCCGCGGTGATGGATTCCATGTGAAAGAGGTCCACGCCGCCTCCCATGCAAGGTTGGTGATCCTGGCCGTCCCGGTTGGCCACATAGTGCCTCGGTCCGCCGCTGCCGCTGGTCCCGCCGACCGTGTCTGGTTGCCGGCCGGCCGGGCAGCGCCCCGGGGCCTGTGCCCGCCCGGTGCGACCGGTCAAGGCGCCGATAACCCTGGCCGCGCTGTTCCGGGCCGGATCGTCGTGCCGTGCGGCTGGCCAGATCATCCATCTCGATGAGAAAGCGGCGACGGACTGCGTTGAGTTACATCATGTGGCCGGGCAGGGACGGCGTTGGATCCTCACCGGGCCCGGCGCAGCCAGCAGTCACGCCGCCAAGGGCCAGCCGCCGCCCTCGGCTCGCAACGCTCAGGCGAGCCTGTCCTGGCGGCGTCACGGCGTGCCGGAGCCGTCGGCCCTGCCGTGATACTGCCTTGCTTGCGCACCGCGGGCCCACGGCGGCCGCCCGGGCCTGGCTGGACGGGCGGGTGTAACGCGAGCGGTGGGCCGCGCGCTTTGGAGGGTGAGATGCACGGTTCACCTCCTCACCCGGCCGGCAGCGAGCGCGACGAGCCGGTGCCGGGCATGATCTCCGGTGGCGCCCCTCCTGCAGGCGCCGCCGGAGACGCCCAGACAGGCCCAGCCTCCGTCGCGGATCAGCAGACAGCACACGTGATGGCTGTCGCGGCGGCACCGCGGCATCATCGCGGCCAGCCCCAGTCGGCCAAGCCCGAACCGCCCGCCACCAGCCGCCAGCTTGCGAGGGGATAACCCGGCGGACCGCCGGCCGCGCCTGGCTGCCGGACCTCCCCGTGCACTGGTGAGATCAGGCAGATCGCGCCGTCAGGAGGCGACCGGATGGAAAATCCGGCCATCCAGGCCCCGGGCCGCACCGGCCTCCAGCACCGCGGCCGCCCATCCGCCGCCTGCCGCCGCCCGCCATGACGGCCGGCCCAAGCGGGGACGATAAGGATGCCGACCTTGACCGGCTCACGCGCCAGTACCCGCAGTGGCGGATGTGGCGCGGCCGCGCAACCGGCGATTACTGGGCCATGCCGCCCCGCGGTCACCCGACCGCGCGCGAGCTGATCAGCGCCAGTGACATCGGTGAACTCGCCCGCCGCCTCGCCCAGGCCGAGGGACGACATGGCCCATGACCTCCGGAGGTGCAGGCCGCACCGTCCGGGACCGGTGCTCCGAGCCGGGCGCCGCTTCGGCGCCGGATGGCTGCCAGGTGCTGGACCTGCCCGGCGGCACGGTCTTGCCGGGGCTGGTCGACGCGCACGTCCACCTGTGCGCCGACGGAACCGCCGGGACCCTGGACCGGATCGGCGAGCCGGGCCAGGACGCCATAGCGGCCGTCATCGAACAGAGCCTGCAGCGCCACCTGGCGGCGGGCGTGACGACCGTCCGCGACCTGGGGACCGCCGTTTCGCCGTGCTCGACTGGCGCTCATCGATCCGGAGCGGCGCCGTGTACCCGGCCGTCGTGGCCGCGAGCCCGCCATCACCAGCGTGGGCGGCCACTGCGCCAACATGGGCGGCGAAGCCGCCGGCGCCGATCAGCTACGAGCCGCCGTGCGAGAGCGCGCCGAGCGCGGCGTCGACGTCATAAAGATCATGACCAGCGGCGGGTTCGCGACAACCGGCACGCAGGTGATGCTCTGCCAGTTCACCCTCGAGGAGGTGCGGGTGGTGGTCGGCGAGGCGCACGCCGCCGGCCTGCCGGTTACCGCGCACGCGCACGGCCTGCCTGCGGTGCACATGGCCTGGCGGACGGCGTCGATGGTATCGAGCACTGCTCGTTCCTGACGGACAAGGGACCGTCGCAGTCCGAACAGGACCTTGCCCGGCTGGCCGAGGCCGGCACCGCCGTCTGCCCGACACCGGGAATGGCCGGTACCCCGGAGCCGACGCCGAACGCGGCGGCCCTGCTCGCCAAGCTCGGGATGACATTCGAGCAGGTGATGGAGATGAACAAGCGCCGGGTTGGGCAGATGCACGCCGCCGGGGTGCGCGTCGTGGCCGGTTCGGACGGCGGTATCGCCGCCGCCAAGCCGCACGGCCTGCTGCCCGTCTCGGTGGCTTTCCTGGTCGAGGGCGGGGTGAGCACCGTCGCCGCGCTGGCGTCGGCGACCGCGCTTGCCGCGGCCGCGTGCGGCCTCGGGGACAGGAAGGGCCGGCTGCGGGCCGGCTATGACGCCGATCTGCTCGTCGTCGACGGCGACCCGGTCGCCGATATCGGCGCCCTGGCCCGGCCGGCGGCGGTGTTCGCGGGCGGGCGGCGCCCGGCAGGAGCTGCTTGACGGACCAGCCCGGCAGACGTGACGGGCCAGGGGCGGCCGGCCGGCCGCGAGGTTCGGCAGGGCTGATCACGGAAACGCCATGCACCAGGCATGCCGCGACGGTGCCGTAACCGGCGTGCGTGACCGCCGCAGACGCGTGGGGCAGGACCAGGCATGGGAGACCGGGCGGACAGCGACGATGTTCTCCGGGATCACCAGGCCAGGCAGGTTGGTCAGGCTGGCCGTGACAAGCACCCGGCAGGGCTCTGGCTCAGGCGATACAGGCGTCTGGGCGCTGCTGGATGGGCTGAGGCTTGGTGTAACAGTTACCCCGTCCCCGGCGATTCTCCCATATAACCCAAGTTCCTCTACGAGCGGAGGCATCGAGTGTCCCTTGTTTCCAGGCGTGCTAATTTCACCTTCGTTGCCGGTGCGGCGTTGGTTGCTACCAGTGTGACTCTGGCGCTCGGGGCGCCCGGCGCGGCCGCGCGGCCAGTGGCGGCTCCGCCGGGTCACGGTAAGGCCCCGGCCGCGGTGAACGGTGACAACGGCACCGTGAAGATCCACAATTCCTCCACTGCGGTGACTGACCGGCGTGACGAGCCGCATGTTTGCGTCTTTTATCTTGACGCCTTCGGATTTGACCCAAGCCAGTCCGTGTCATGGCAGATCAAGTCGTGGCCGCCAACCGGTGACCGTTCCGTTGTCGATCAGGGCACGCTGACACTAGACAGTGCCGGCGATGGCCGCACCAGCGACCAGGCGCTGCCGAACGGGCATTACAAGCTCTTCTGGACGTTTACCGGTGAGCATGGCGCCGCCAAGCAGAAGGTGTTCTGGGTGTCCTGCCCGACCCCGACCCCGACCCCGACCCCGACGTCGTCCTCGCCGGCCCCGACGCCGACGCCGACGCCGACATGCACCTGCCCCACCCCGACCCCGACTCCGACGCTGTCTTCGCCGGGCCCGGCCCCGAGCCCGACGTCCTCCATCGCGCCCGCTCCGGCACCTGTGCCGGTGCCGAGCACCCTGCCCGTGACGGGCTGAGGCACTGGGCGCTCACGACGGGCGGTTCAAGCGCGACTGGTTCCTTCGCATCGGCCGGTTCGCGGGCATCAAGCGCGGCCCGGCCGATGATGGGGGCCGCGCTCGAGCCGCCCGGCAGTCCAGGCCCGGCCGCCTGCGGTGGACGGTGGCCGGCGGGGTAGCAGGGGCTGGCGCTGCGGTGCTGGCGGCTGGGCTCAGCGGATGCAGCCACCAGCCTGGACACGAAACAGCCCAGGCGCAGTCGGCTGTCGCCCCGGTCCGCGTCTCCGCGGCAGAACTCGCCAGGCTGCCCCGCGCGACAACGTTCACCCGCATCCCTGCGGCTCCGCTGGATCAGGCCCCGTCCGCCCTGACCGGCGGCCTGGTGGTGCATCCCCTCGAACCCCAGGTCCTCTACGCCGCGCCGGGGAAACAGCCGGTCGCTGTGTTGCCCGCGACCGAACTCGGCGGTCCGACCTGGGTCCCGGTGGTCCAGGCCAGCCCGGGATGGGACCGCGTGCTGCTCCCGAGCCGCCCCAACCGCGCCACCGGGTGGATCTTTACCGGCGGCACTGAGCGCCCGCGGCTGGAGATCCGGCGCAGCTCGTACCTCATCAGGATCCAGATCGGCGCCCGCAAGGTCAGCGTGGACGATGGTGGCAGGTCGCTGGGGACATGGACCGTGGCCGTGGGCGCTGCGGGAACGCCGACACCCGCCGGCCGGACATTCCTGCTCGCGTTGCTGGCGCCTCCCCGCCCCACGTACAGCTCGCTGATCCTGCCGCTCGGACTTCACTCCAATGCGCTTTCCACCTTCGGTGGCGGACCAGGGACAGTCGGCCTGCATGGCTGGCCCGACCCATCAGTATTCGGCCACGCGGTCAGCAATGGCTGCGTGCGAGTACCCGCAGCCGCATTGCACCTGCTGGCCGGTATCCCGCTCGGTACCCTCGTCTTGATCACCCGATAGTAAAGCGGCACCCGGATCGGCCGAGAAGAGCGCAAAACTGCGGCTCTGCCTGCAGAACTATGCCTGCGGGAACTCGTCAGTGGCGCCACTGCTTCCGTGCTCCCCGGGCCCGATTTTGCCTTGGGAGACCACCCGGCGCCCCGCGCCTTCCCCCGCTTGAAGGCCGTCGCTTATCCATCAGGCTTATCCCAGGGACGTGCCTGTGATAACCGCCTTCCCGACTCCGATCGGCCAGGCCACGAGCCCGGTGCCAAGCTGTGGCGGCTGTGGGTTGTTACGCGTTCTCTCCAGGTGCATTCGGTGTGGTGGGACGTTGCGTAAGGGCGACACGTAGCAGGTTCCGCAACACATCTCCATCAGTGATGCTCTTGTTGCTGGTAGTAGTTGTTGCTGCTGTCCGGCACGAGAACGGGGGATGGGGTGCGGGCATTTGCGGTGAGGCTGCCTTCCGGGGACCGGTACTGGACGGTGCTCGACGATGAGCTGTGCGTGGTTCCGGAGGCGGACGCGTTCTTGCGTGAGGTCCGGTTCGGCCGGGACGGCTCGGAGCTGACGACGAAGGCGTATGCGGGCGGGATCGCGTTGTTCTTGCGGTGGTGCGGCCGGACGGGCCGGTCCTGGCATGCGGGGATCGAGCATCTGGGGTTGTTCATGACCTGGCTGCGGCACGCCGGGCCGCAGGCCAGCAGCCTGGACGGGGACGCTGACGGGGCAGGGCTGGTGCTGGCCGGCCCGGGGGTTCCCCCGGCGCGCGGGGCCCGGCGGGTGAACGGGGTACTGGCCGCGGTGCGCGGGATGGCAACGCACGCGGTGGCGGCCGGGCAGGCGCCGGCGCATCTGGTGCCGTTGCTGTATGAAGTCGCCGATGACCGGGACCTTCCTGCCGGGGCCCGGGGGGAAGAGGGCCGGATGGCGCACCGGCTGCGGGCCCGGCACCGGCTGCGCGAGGACGAGCGCCCGGTGGACCGGGCCAGCGACGAGGAGATCACCGCGCTGCTGCGGTCGTGCCTGTCGGCGCGGGACCAGCTGGTCGTGCTGCTGATGGCCCGCGCCGGGCTGCGCCGCGGCGAGATGTGCGGGCTGCGCCGCTGCGATATCCATCTGCTGCCCGACGCGCGGGCGCTAGGCTGCGACGTGCCCGGCGCGCACCTGCACGTGGTCCGGCGGGACAACCCGAACGGCGCGTGGGCCAAGTCGCGGCGGCAGCGGGCGGTTCCGCTGGACTTTGTGACGGTGCAGGCGTTCGACACGTATGAGCTCGAGCGGCTCGCGGTGCCGCGGGCGGCCTCGTCGGATTTCGTGCTGGTCAACTTGTTCCGCGAGCCTGTCGGGGCGCCGATGCGGCCGGCCGTGGTCAACGTCTTGATCACCGCTGCCGCGCACCGGGCGGGCCTGGCCCGGGCGGTTGCCCCGCATCAGCTGCGTCACGCGTTCGGGAGCAATGTCGCCGATGCCGGCGGTGCCGCCGATGAGATCGCCGATCTGATGGGTCACCGTTCGCTCAGTTCCACGAAGGTGTACCTGCATCCGGATCCGGCGAGGCTGCGGGCAGCGGTCGAGCGCGTGCCCAGCCCTCGGCTGGCCGCCAGGGAGGCATGATGCCGCCGGTGATGACGCGGCAGCCGGCAGCGCACGAACCCGGCCTGGATGCCGGTTCCGTCGTTGCCCGGCTGACCAGGCTGACCGATCCGGCGTTCCTGGCCGGGGCAGGGTGGGACCCCGGCACCCGGGTGCTGTCACTTCGGTCCGCGCACCCGCTGCTGGGATGGCGGGCATGCCCGTCAGCGGGCTGCGGGAACGCGCTGTATGGCCGGGACCAGGAATGCGGCGCGTGCCGGCGCGCTAGCGCCGCGGAACCCGCCGCCCCGGCGGGCGGCGGCCCGGCAGCCGGGCGCGGCATGCGGCTGGTCCCCGCCCCGCCCGCTGACGGGCTGTGCCAGGTGACCGCGTGCGGGCGCGAGCGCAGGGAACGCCGCTACTGCCGTGCCCATGACGAGCGCGTCCGCGTGCTGCGATCCGGCCCGTCTTTCGACGAGGCCGAGTGGCGGGCAAACGAGCCGGCGATCGAAGGGCCAGGGCAG
>WNGL01007743.1_pt1 | contig 12607 bp, 9 predicted proteins | sample 5400591 | NCBI WGS metagenome assembly WNGL01 (sample SAMN13153377, study PRJNA577476) | soil metagenome | isolation source: 80 cm soil or saprolite under Garry oak tree replicate 1 | place: USA:California | collected 2016-06-15
CCCTCCCCCCGTTTCGCTCGGTGTCCCGAGAAGCCTCAGGGCGGATCCGAGCGGAACGGGGATCTCAGGGGTGCTCGACTTTTCGACCGGCGTTTCTCAGCCGCCGGGTGTTCGAGTTTTCAACCGGCGTTCATACCGAGGCGAGATTGAGCCCCACCAATACGCGGGATGGAAGCGCCACGCCAAGGCGCGCCTCACCCGCGGAACCTGATCTTCCCCAAGGCCCCCGAACCTCTCGTCCGCCACAGTGGGCGTGCCGTTGGACGGTCGGGAGGTGGGCGGTGCTCAAGGTCATGACGTGGAACGTGGAGAACCTGTTCCGACCCGGAACCGAGTTCGGACCGAAGTCCCAGGCCACCTTCGACGCGAAGCTGCAGGGATTGGCGTCGATGATCAACGGCCAGGCCCCGGACGCCGTGGGCCTGCAGGAGATCGGCGAACGAGACATCCTCGATGACCTCCTGCCGCTCCTTCAGGGCAGTGGGATCATCGAGTCTCCGACCGTCCGGATGTCCGAGGCATCCGCGTGGCGTGGCTGTCTCGACGCCAGATCACCAGTTCGAGGAGAATCCTGGACTTTCCAGCCCCCCCCGGGCCGGTGCAGCAAGACGACGGTGGCGGCACGGTGAGCAGGATGGGACGCGGAGCCCTCGCCATCACCGTGACTGCCGACTCCGGCGGACCGGTGCAGCTGCTGACCACTCACCTGAAGTCCAAGCTGCTGACCTTCCCGGGCGGCCGCTTCCAGCCCAGGACGAGGACGAGCGGGCGAGGTTCGCCGCCTTCGCCCTGTACCGGCGGGCGGCGGAGGCCGCGACCCTGCGGACGTGGGCCACGGCCGCTTTGGCCGGGCAGGGCGAGGACCGGCCCGTGGTTCTGTGCGGTGACCTCAACGACACCGTACAGGCGGCCACCACCCAGCTCCTCCTTGGTCCCCCCGGCTCGGAGATCGACACTCGGGGCTTCAAGATCCCCGACCAAGGGGACCACCAGCGGCTGTGGAACCTCGCCCCGCTCATGCCCGCGGGCAGGAACTACTCCCGCCTGAATCAGGGCCGCCCGGAGCTCATCGACCACATCCTGGTCTCCGCTGCGCTGGTCCGAACGGTCGATGTCACCTCGGTCGGTGCGGTCATCACCCAGCCGCTTCCCTCCGTCACCCCTGTTCCCACCGCCCGCTTGAACGAACCGAGCTCCGACCACGCCCCGGTCGTCGCCACCTTCGACATCTGAGGGAGTGGCGTTTCCGTCAGCCGGCGAGATCTGGAGCGCCAGGAGCCGCTCCCTGGGGTGAAGGGCCGGCCTCGGGACGGTCAGTCGTCGGCCCGCCTGAGGGGAGGGGACGAGCTGGCACGCCGGCCTGAGCCATGCTGCTTGGGGCCGGAACCAGCACCCTTCATCGTTCCCATTGGGTTCGATGACATTCCCTCACCATCACGAAGGAGGCCCCCTGACCAAACTCCGCTGCCTCTTCAGGGCCCAACGGATACACGAACGGTGCACGAAGGATAATCACGGCCCCCTCCTGGTGGCTCCCGATTCGCGGGAACGCGGGGGCGGGTGCCAGAACACCGCTAGTCGGCCGGTCTGCGCGAACCACAGGCCGCTCTTCCCAGGGGCATCCGGCACGGCCCGAGCCCTCCCGCCTGGCTCGACGCCGGGGTGGGCTACGAGGCGCGCTTGACGCCGGAGGCCTGCGGACCCTTCTGCCCCTGGGTCACTTCGTACTCGACCTTCTGCCCCTCGTCGAGGTTCTTGTATCCCTCGCCGGCGATGGCGCTGTGGTGCACGAACACGTCAGCGGTGCCGTCATCGGGGGTGATGAAGCCGTAGCCCTTCTCGGAGCTGAACCATTTCACGGTGCCCGTTGCCATGCGCAATCCCCTCCTCTCCTCGCCGTCGGGGCCTTCCTGCTGCCCGTCGGGCACCCGGCGGGACGCCGGGGAGGGAACTGCTCGAAGCGAACCGCGATCGGTGCCCTCAGGCTGCACCATAGCAGGCCACCGGGCACGCCGAGAAAGGCCCCAACGGCCGCAGTCAGCCCCGTACACTTCGCTCATGCCGAACTGCCCGTCCTGCGGGGAGGAGAACCCGGAGCGGGCGCGGTTCTGCCTCAGCTGCGGGTCCTCGCTCGGTCCCGTCGGTTCGCCGGCGGGGGAGGAACGCAAGGTCGTCTCCGTGCTGTTCGTGGACCTCGTCGGGTTCACGGCCGCCTCGGAGGCCGCCGACCCCGAGGACGTGCGCGCCCGTCTGGTCCCCTACCACGCGACGCTCCGACACGAGATCGAACGGTTCGGCGGCAGGGTGGAGAAGTTCATCGGGGACGCGGTCATGGCCGTCTTCGGCGCGCCCGTGTCCCACGAGGACGACGCCGAGCGCGCCGTCCGGTCCGCACTGCGAGTGATCGAGGCCATCCCGGAGCTGAACGACACGCACCCCGGACTGGACCTGGCCGTGCGGGCCGCGGTCAACACCGGCGAGGTGGTGGTCAACGTCGGCGCCCGGCCGGAGCACGGGGAGGCCATCGTGGCCGGCGACGTCGTCAACACAGCCTCTCGCATGCAGAGCGTGGCGCCGGTGGGGGGCATCGTGGTCGGGGAGATCACCCACCGGACCACCCACCATGTCATCGACTTCGAGGAGCTCGAGCCGGTGGCACTCAAAGGGAAGGCCGGGCCGGTCCGGCTGTGGCGCGCCCTCGGGGCGCGCAGCCGATTCGGCGTGGACGTCGAGCAGCGGACCGCCGTCCCGCTGATCGGCCGCGACCGGGAGCTCGCCCTGCTCCAGCAGGTCTTCGAGCGCTCGCTCGAGGAGAGGAGCGTCCAGCTCGTCACGGTGTCCGGAGAGCCAGGGGTGGGCAAGAGCCGGTTGGTGTGGGAGTTCCATGCGTTCGTGGACGACCGGCCCGAGATCGTGTTCTGGCGCCAGGGCCGCTGCCTTCCCTACGGCGAGGGCATCACGTTCTGGGCTCTGGGCGAGATCGTGAAGGCTCATGCCGGGATCCTCGAATCCGACGGCCCCGACGAAGCCACCGCGAAGCTGAGCGCAGCGGTCGAGATCGCGGGGGTCGAGGAGACCGAGCGGGACTGGGTGCGTTCACACCTCGCCCCTCTGGTCGGCGCTGCGTCGGACGGGGCCGGCGGAGGGAGCGAACGCGAGGAGTCGTTCGCCGCCTGGCGGGCGTTCATCGAGGCCGTGGCGTCGGAGCGGCCGCTGGTGTCGGTGGTAGAGGACCTCCACTGGGCCGACCCGGCCATGCTGGAGTTCCTCGAACACCTGGTGGACTGGGCCGCCGAGGTGCCCCTGATGGTGGTCTGCACGGCCCGGCCCGAGTTGTACGAACATCACCAGGGCTGGGGAGGGGGCAAGCGGAACTCGACCACGATCGGGCTGTCTCCCCTGGCCGAAGGGGACACGGCGAGGCTCGTGGCTGCCCTCCTCGATCAGGCAGTGCTGCCCGCCTCGACCCAGCAGGCTCTCCTGGAGCGTGCCGGCGGCAACCCCCTATACGCCGAGGAGTTCGTTCGGATGCTCGTGGACCGGGGCGTCCTCACCCGACGAGGCCAGGTGTGGACCGTGGACGAAGCGGCCCAGTTCCCGCTTCCGGAGTCCGTGCAGGCCCTCATCGCGGCGCGGCTGGACACGCTGCCGCCCGACCGCAAGTCATTGCTCCACGACGCCGCGGTGGTTGGGAAGGTGTTCTGGTCGGGGACGCTTGCCTCGATGGGGGGACGCGGCGAGCGAGACGTGCGCGAGGGCCTCCACGAGCTGGCCCGAAAGGAGCTGGTCCGTCCGGCCCGGCGGTCCTCGGTGGAGGGCCAGGCCGAATACTCCTTCTGGCACCTGCTCATCCGGGACGTGGCATACGCGCAGATCCCCCGTGCAGCCAGGGCCGACAAGCACAGGGCCGTCGCAGAGTGGATCGAGGACATGGCGGGCGAGCGTGTGTCCGATCACGCTGAGCTGCTGGCGTTCCACCACGAGGAGGCCATCCGGCTGAAGGAGGCGACCGGCGCGGAGGTCTCGCGGGCAGAACGTCAGGCGGCCGCCAGGTTCCTCGAGCTGGCCGCGGAGAAGATGGAATCCCTCGATCTCCCGAGGGCGATGGATTACCTCGAACGCGCCCTCGGGTACCTGGCCGACGACCCCCAGGCGAGAACCAAGGTACTAACGAAGCTGAGCGAGGTCGGTCTTGGAGCGGGCCGCCTTGACGAAGCGATCGCAGCGGGTCGGGAAGCGGTCGAGCTGGCCTCGGCGGCGGGCGACCGGGTGGCGCAGGGCGCCGCCACTGCCCTGTTGGCGGATGCAGTGCACGCCAAGGGCGAGGGAACCGAGTCCCGACGGCTGGGCGCCGAGTCCGTCGCGCTGCTGGAGCAGGAGCCGCCCGGGCCCGAGCTCGTTCGGGCCTACGCGCAGCACATCGGGGGCCTGATGCTGGAGGACAGGAACGACGAGGTCCTGCAGGTAGCCGACCGGGCCATCGAGCTGGCCCGGAGCCTGAACCAGGACCGCAGCCTCCTGATGCTCACGCAGATCCGGGGGGTCTCCAAGGTCAAGAATGGCGACCGTGGCGGGCTCGAGGACATCGAGGCCGCGTTGCGGCTCGGGCTGGACCGTGGGTTTGGCCAGGTCACCATGGTCACGTACATCAACTACGCCGATTCGGTCTGGTTCAACGAGGGGCCGGACAGGGCGCTGGAGATCCACCGCACCGGCCAGGAGTTCGGCGCTCGCCGAGGGGTGGCCGGGTTCGTCACGTGGAGCCGGGGCGAGACCCTCTGGATGCTGTTCGACCTGGGTCGCTGGGACGAGGTCTTGGAGCGGTCGGAGCGCCTGATCGAGGAGGGCGGCCGCACCCAGATGGGCATCATGGCGAGCTCGTTCCGGGCGTTCGTGCTGGTCCGCCGGGGGCAGGCGAGCGACGCCGCGGAGCTCCTCGACGCGTTCCTTCCCCTGGCCAGGGAGGCCCGGGACCCCCAAGTCCTGTCCCCCGCGCTCCTGATCGCTTCGGAAATCCGCCTCAAGGGCGGCAACCGAGAGGGCGCCGCCGAGTTGCTCTCCGAGCTGGACAATCGCACCAGGGCGCAGCCGTTCTGGACGCTGCTGTATCTGGCGGACATCGCCCGCGCCGCTGTCACGGCCGGTGATCCCGGCCCGGCGATGCGGCTGATGTCTGCAGCGAGTGGGGGGCCGGCCCGGCACAGCCACGGGCTGCTGGCGGCGAGGGCCACCCTGTCCGAGGCCGAAGGAGACCTCGAGGAGGCCGCCCGTCTCTATGCAGAGGCAGCGGCCGCTTGGGAGTCCTATGGGGGGGCCGTTGAGCAGGCGATGGCGAACCTGGGGGCGGGGAGGGCGCTCGCCGGGCTGGGCCGCGTGGCCGAAGCGGATGGCCCGCTCCGCGCCGCGGCCAAGACGTTCTCGACGATCGGCGCCATCCCCGCACTCGCGGAAGCCCAGGCGCTGTTGGCTGGAGGAACCGCCGTCGGCTCATGACCCTGAGCTCGACCCCTCTGTCCCCCAGTCGATGAGCAGGTACTCCGCGGGGGAGGGGACCCAAGGGCGGTAGGTCCGCTCGCCACGGCGGAACGCGGCCTTGGCCCTCGCCACCGCCCGCCGGAAGTTCCGGGCCGATCCTGTGTACCCCGCCGCCTGGCCCTGGGGCAGCAGCGCTTTGCTGTGATCCGGCCTACTGGTCTCCTTGACCCGTCGGGCCACCAGGTCGGCCACAACGTCGGTGTTGCGTGCGCGAGGGGGGCTGACCCGAGGACGCCAGAGCTCGCCCGCCTCCCATCGAGTCACGATCCTCTTCACGGTCTTGGGAGGGACTCCTGCCAGCGCAAGGGTGTTCCTTCCGCGCCGAAGGAGCACGGCTCAGGTTCGTAGGGCCCTGCGACCGGTGCGCGGACGGGGGCCAGCTGCCTACCGCATGCGTGGGCAGTCCGAGCAGGCCCGATCGGACAGCTGACCAGGCACAACGGGATCTAGAGGCGGAGGGGGAGACCCGGGTCCCAGGGGGGAGCCAGCCGGGCCGGACCCCACTGCGACGCGTCTGTCCCCTGCCTAGTGTGCCGATGCCTCCGCCACCGCTATCTGGACATCCGTGTTTAGGTCGAGGCCGAACGGGTTGGATCCGGTCGCGACGATCTCAATCATCCGCACGGTGATCTGGTTGGCCCCTTGGATCACCCGGTGCATCCAGATCGTCAGCCCGTCCACCGTGATCTGGGTGTTGGCCGCCACGTCGTCGGCGATGGGGGTCCCGTTCACCACGAGGTTCACGAGGCTCGAACCTGAGTCACTGAAGGCGAACACCCCGCCACTCTTGGACGCGTGGGCATCCGCCTTCACCAGATCGGCGGTGACCAGGAAGCTCTGGCCTCCATCGGTGGACAGCAGCTTCAGCGCCTGGACCGTGGACGTGGTCTCTCCGCTGGCCGTAGTTCCCGTGATCGTCCCCTGGGCGGTGTCCGTGACCGTGCCGGACGAACCGAGCGAACCCAGGTCGACGCTCAACACGGAGTTCGTTCGGACCCTGCCGTTCGTCCCAGCGCACGGCATGGTGACCTTGGCGCTCGGCCCCGAGAGGGCCAGGCTCCCCACCGTGGCCTTGGTGCCGTAGGCCTGGCCGTCCAGGAATCCAGCCTTGTTCAGTTCGAGGTCGCTCGTGGCGTGGGCCACGATGATGTTGGTGCCTGCCGACGCCACCCCGGGGATGTCCGCGGTGAGATTGACGTGGATCATGTTCACGGTGAGTGAGGCCGACGTGGCGCCGATCTTCTGGGTTTGCTCGTTCAGGGTGACCGTCCCCACCACCTGTCCGCTCACGGACAAGCTGAGGACGGTGTTCGGCGCCGGCGTCGCGGTGACAGCGGTTCCTCCCACCACGAGGCTCACGAAGGTGGACCCAGTCGAGCTGACGTGGAGCCCCGTTGCATCATTGCTGGTGGTGCTCACGGCCTTCACCTCGGTGGCGGCGATGAGCCCCGAGAGCAGGTCCACGTCGTGCACGTCCGCGGTGAACTGGGAGGACTGGACCAGGCCGGTGTCGGCGGAGTCCCCGGTGGTGTTGATGGCACCGGTGGTGATCAGGGGCGACCCATCGAGCGAGGCGACGGTGTTGGCGACGTGCCGCCCAGCCTGGGTCTGGCAGCCGAAGCTGACGACCGCGGACTTGCCGGCGATGATCGTGTGGCCCACGTTGGCGTAGCTGCCGTAGGCATTGCCTGTGTAGAACAGGGCACTCCCCGCCGCCCGAGCGACGCCGGCGGCAGACAACGACATCGCCATGGTTGCGATGACGCTCAGTGCAACCGCATTTTGAACGATACGACCGTGGAGCCGTCGCATGGTGATCCCTCCTCATCCTCTGCCGAATGGCTGTCTTCTGCTCCTACCTGCTCATGGCCTCCTCTGCTCGGTGGCTCCAAGTGACAACTAGACCGGGTGTGTCCAGCTGTTACAGAACCGGATGTTTGTCACGCTGGTGTTATGGCCTCCCGCAACCCGCGCGAAACTGAATCGCCTGAAAACGAGACCTTTGTAGGAGGGGTCCGCCCCCCAGGGGACGAAGACCCTCCCTATCAGGGGCGAACGTCTGAGGCAGTTGGCCTACGACATGGAGTGACCCGACTTCCTACCGGAAGGCTCTTCATCCGGGTGAGACCGCTCGGAGCATGAACGGTTCGGGTCACGAGTGGCTGACCGCTGGTGGTGGCCTTCACCGACCGCACCGGCGTCCACGAGCCGCCGCTTGAGGCGATCCTCACAACGGTGGTGGCGCCGACCCGGCGGTGGCCCCGCCGGGTCCTGGCTTTGCTCTCCGTGGGAGCGGTCATCGCGCTCGCCGTCGTGCGGCTCGGCCCCTCCGGCCCGCCCACGCCCACGGTGACCCGGGCGCCCCCCCTCACCGCCGCCCCGCGGCCCGGCCCCAGCCGTGGGCCCGGGGAAGCCAGTCGACCTCCGGTCGAGCCCGGTGCCCCCGGCGGCCCACGGCATCCGAGTGGTGCTTCGGATGACAGGCCCGTGCTGGGTGAGAGCCACCGCCGACGGCACAACAGTGTTCGGCCCCCGGACCTTGGCCGCGGGCCAGTCGGTGACCCTCTTCGCCCATCACACGCTCACCGTCCGCCTGGGCAACGCCGGCGGGGTCACGATCACCGTGAACGGCCACCGGATGAGCGCGGGCGGAGTGGGGCAGGTGGTGAACCTGTCGTTCGGGTGGCGGAAGGGGAAGGTCGTGACGCTCTAAGGGGAAGGTCGTGACGCTCTAAGGTAACGGCGGTCGCGCCGGTTCAGGGAGAGGAGCTGGCTCCACAGGTCCTGAGCTTCCGGGACGCTCTCCACCACTCGCTCCCGTTTCTCTTGGTGGAGCTGGAACCCGCTGTGGCATTCGCGGTAACTGGACCGACCGCGGTGTGATCGAATGCGTGACGGATGGGTGCTCCGGACCTGGCGCGCGCCGTGAACGAGAACTCTCCCCCACGTAGGGCACCTTCGTAACCCTGTCGGGAAGGACAGGGGCGGCGCTCGGACGTGCTCAGGCTGCCCCTGCGGCAATGGGGCGGCCACGTCTTTCGCGTACGGTCCCTCCACGCCAAACAGGCCGAGCTTTGATGTTTCGACGCTGCGGTGATCCCGAGCACGGTGGGCGCCCCGACAGATTCAGTCGGTGGCGTTCCCAATCCGCTCCCACTCGGTGTGCGTGAACGGTTCGCTCCCGCCCCCGCGGTGAAACCGGTGGCCCTCCGCCACGACGCGGATCCGCCACCGCGCTGCGCACTCGGGGCATGTCCGAAGCGGTAGGCCACGGGCTCCTCCAAAAGGGCGAACTACATCCGTGTCATTCTGTTACAGGGCGAGCCGCCAAGCCAGCTGATCCCTGGTTTTCGCGACAGCCACAGTACGTAGCAACAGAACTCTGGTGGCGGGGGGACCGGGGCTCCCCCAGCCCCGGTCCCCTTCGGTCTCCCGGACTTCGTCGACCCCTCCCACGGGTTCGTCTGGGCCCAGGTTCGGCTGTAACGCGACGGCCGACGGCGGGCAGACTTGGGCCGCCATCCGCCCCGGGGTCGACCTCTCATCAGCTTCCCTGGACTTCGTGAACCCCCACGTCGGCTTCGCCGTGGTCCAGGAGGCCCGGTAGGCGCCGGCTCCCGGCTGTGCTCACCCCTTGAGCTGGGGCCCAAGCCTGCCTAGGAGCTCGGAGAGAACGTCGGAAAGCATCCGTGGCCGAGGGCAACCAGCGTCAAGCTCCCGTTTCCCCGAGCCAGGTGGCAGCACCCACGGCTCGGCCCTGCCTGGAACCGCCGAACCAGTTGCGAGGTCAGGGTGTCATGGCGCCGAACAGAGGATCGGCGTGACGAGGCTCCCTCGCGTCTGCGCTGTCGTCCTGCTCGTGGGAGTGGGACTGTCCTTCACCGTGCCCGCCTGGGCGAAGGGTGGAGGTCCCGCCCGGGGCTACGCGGTGGTCACCGGCCCCGGCCTGGCCCATCCGATCATCGTGTCCGCCCCGTGGAACCCCAGATTGGGCGGGTACTACGGCGGTGAAGCCGAAGCCCTCCTGAACGTCGCGACCTTCTCCGGAGCGATCCCGGGCCTCGTCCACTACACCTCGCGCCACCCCTCGGCGGCCGTCCTCGGTCCTCGGTACGAGGTCACCTACTTCATGGATGGCTCCTCGGCCGTCGTCCACCAGTTCCTGTATCCGTTCAGCTCGTCGGGCGAGCTTTGGGCTCGCGTCCCCGCCGGACAGCGCTCCGCATCCCACACGGTGTTCGGCCGGTATTGGGGCGGCGGCCCCGCCGGCGACTGGGCGAGGGGCCACCCCGGGAACACGTCCCTTCTCGACTTCCTTCAGACGTTGGGCATGCCCTCCGCCGCGCCATCGGTAGAGCGGATCAATCCCCAGCCGTTGAAGGAGGGTGGCCCCGTCTGGGTGACCGTAGCCGTGGCCCTGGGAGCGCTCGCGCTCTTCGGTTTTGTGGGCTGGCGAAGTCGGCCACGGTTCCCTCGGCCGGTATCGCCTCACTGACCTGGATCGCGGTCCCGACCACGCCTGTAGGAACGGACTGCCGCTCGCCTGCGCCGCTACGTGGAACTCGCTCCATGCCATGTCCTCCCGCCGTCGCGTGTGGGAGAACCGCGAGGGCTCAGGTGGGGTGTGCGGAGGTCCGGTGCGGGGCGGCGGCCCCGCCGGCGACAGGGCGAAGGGGCCACCCGGGAACACGTCCCTTCTCGACTTCCTTCAGACGTTGGGCATGCCCTCCGCCGGGCCATCGGTGAAGCGGATCAAACCCCAGCCGTCGAGGGAGGGTGGCCCCGTCTGGGTGACCGTGGCCGTGGCCCTGGGAGCGCTCGCCCTGACCAGCCTGCCGCCGCTCCTATGCAACTAGATGCGCGGGCTCACCGAAAGGTTGAGTGGACTCCGCCCGCCACGTCGTCGACCCGGGGTGGCGGCCGGCGATCGTGGCCCTCGTCCCTACCTCGCGAATCCGCTCGTCCCAGGGGCACAATGGAGGGAGAGTCAAGATGCGGCGCACGCTCTTGTGTTTGGTTCTGGTCCTGGCTGCCGGATGCTCGGCCACTGGCTCTCCGTCGTCGGCACCTTCGGGAAAGGTACGACCCTGCCGCCAGATGGTCCCCGACTGCACCGAGCGGCGGCTGCCCAACCGAACCCTGCACAGGGCCCAGCGGTTCGGGGCTCTGCGATCTGTAGACGGCCTGGACCTGTCGGGCACCCTGACCTTCGATCAGGCCCTGAAGCGCGGGTGGTCCCTCGGCCATCCCCACGCGAAGACGATCCAGGTGGTGCTGGGCTCGGCAGCGGTGGCGAGCTGGGAGGGCCACCACCGCCACCTCTACTATCTCGTGACCTTCGGCGGGACCTGCAACCCCGCATACGGGCTCCAGTCGCCCCTCCCGAATGGGAAATGGTGTTCGCCGGGGTCCTTCGGCACCGTGATCGATGCCCACACCGGTCGGTTCATCGTGAGCGGTTCCTAAGTTCCCGGAGGCGCCTGATGGGCGCTGACGGCCGCTCCCGGAAAGTGCCGTCTACGGACGCGTTCGCCCGCGCCCCTGAGCCTCTCCGGACGGTCGCTGACGGTCGCTGACGGCCGCTGTCGGATGGTTCGGTAGCACGCCGGGTAGCACCGACGGACGGCTCCTGATCGCTCCGAGCGGCGGGGTGGGGTCACGTCCTGGCCGGGCTAAGGGGGCCGATCCGGTAGAGCACCCCGCGGCGCGGTGAGCTCAGCACCCACAGGCTTCCATCGCCGAAGGCGATGTCGGTCGGGTCGCGGATCGCGACTCGCTGGACGATCTGGCCGGTCGTCGGGTCGATCAGGACCACTCCCTCGGGATAGCGGTGGATGGCCTTGGCGGTAACCGTGACGAGTCGCCCGATGGTGGCCCACACACCATCCGCGCCCGCGCCTACCGCCACCGCCGATGCCCCGCGGAGTTCGGTCACCTTCGTGACGGCTCCGGTGACCGCGTCGATCTTGACCAGGCGCTCCCCCGCCGTGAGGCGGGACTCGTACGCGATCCACAACGCACCCTGGCTTGCGGCGAGGTCGTAGCTGGTCCCCTCGGTCAACATCAGGATGAGGTGGCGGGCGAACACGGCGACCACACGGGACGTGTCCGGATCGACCTTCTCGACGGATCCCTCGCTGTCCAGGACCCACAGGAAGTGGTCCGCGGGCACCAGGGTGACCGGGCTGGCCTCGATCGGGATCCGCGCCACCGGCCTGTTCGTCGATGGGTCGACCCGCACGATGGCCTTTCCGTTGAAGTCGCCGACCCAGAGCGACCCGTAACCGACGGCCAGGGTGGACGGGCTGGGCAGGTGGACTTCAGCGACGACTCGATCCGTGCGCGGGTCGATTCGGTCGATGGTTCCGGCTGCGCTCACCCAGACGGCACCCGCGACAACGGCGAGGTCGCCCAGGCCTGCCCCGCGGAAGCCGATACGCGTGGTGGCGACGACGCGGTTGGTTCGCGGATCTATCCGGAGCAGGACGGGGCGCGACTTCCCCTGGAACGTGGCCACCCAGCACGGCGATGCTTTCGGCGGAGCCACCCGACCACCCGGTGCCACGTGTAGTGGTTCAGGTAGTCGAAGGTCTGCTTCGACACGCCGTGTCGGAAGTACGCGGTCCACCCTCGGAGCGCTGTGTTGAGTTGGCGCAGGAGGATGGAGAGCGGCTGGTTCGTTCCCTGCCTCGTGATCGCCTTCACCTTGGCCATCATCGAGGCCAGCGCCTTCTTCGATGGCCACACGGCACGGGAGCGCTGCGAGCAGGCCAATTGGACAGGATCGCCGAGTTGGGCATGAATGGAGCCGGCCATCGCCAGCGCGGGCCGACACTGGAGCGCGACGCGATGGCTGAGCTGGACCTCGGCACCGCACTGCCCTGAGATTCGGATGGATGAGATCGACGGCCGGCTCCACTCGGCGCTACAGGAGTTCACCCCGGGCGCCCGGGCCGACCTGCTCCGGGCCCTGACCTCGCAGCCAGAGGTGCGAGCGGACCGCATCCGTCGGTGCTTCGAGCGGCGGGGCACCAGATGGCTGGGCGAGCTGCTGATCGACCTTGAGGAGGAC
>WNGL01008424.1_pt1 | contig 12606 bp, 8 predicted proteins | sample 5400591 | NCBI WGS metagenome assembly WNGL01 (sample SAMN13153377, study PRJNA577476) | soil metagenome | isolation source: 80 cm soil or saprolite under Garry oak tree replicate 1 | place: USA:California | collected 2016-06-15
CTCGACGCACTCGAGCACCAGGCTGGTGCCGGGCCTCCACGATTCACAGCCTTCAGCGAACTAGCTGATGCCGCGAGCAGTTTCCGATTGTTGCTGGACGTAAACGCGCCGGATGCTTGGGGCGTCCCGCTTCAGGAGGCCGCAAGGCTCTTCGGGGGACTATTGAGGAGGCAGCAGCCAATCGGTGGCATGTTCGGGGAGATCAACGAGACGCTCGTAAAGCAGTTTCGGATGCCTGGCTACCCGCTCATGCTCATCACAACGGATCTACTGCAGGAGGGTGAGGACCTGCACACCTTCTGCTCCTCCGTGTACCACTACGGCATTTCGTGGATGCCGTCGTCGATGGAACAGCGGATCGGGCGTATCGATCGCGTGGGCTCGCAGACGGAGAGAAGACTCGCCGCCTTGGGGCGTCCACCGGAGAAGCAGGAGTTGCTCCAGGTCTACTACCCCCACCTGCGGGACACGGTCGAGGTGCTCCAAGTGGAACGAGTCTTGGAGCGCATGAACCGGTTTCTGCGAATGATGCACGAGGAGCTCGGCACTGAGTCCGGCGAGCATCGGCAGCTCGATGTCGCGAACGAGATCATACGCGCGCACCGCGACACCGAGCCGATCAAGACGCCACTACGGACCGCCTTTCCGGTGCGCGCTGAATTCCTCGGAGCCGGTACTCGTTCCCTCGCGGTAAGTCCTAAACAGACGCAGGGCTTACTCAAGCGCGTCACAGCGTTCCCGAAGGCGGCGCTAGCCGCCCTCCCCGTAACCTGGGAACCGCGTAGTCCGGACTGGACCCTGATGGGTACGTTTGCGCTGCGCCAGCGGAGGCAGCCATTCATCCTGCTGTTGCGCTCCGTCGTAGGGCGGCTGAGCGTCCGCTGTATAAGCCCGATTGGTCGGCTCGAGACTGAAGTTCGGGAGCGTGAGATAGCTCGGCTGATCCAAGGGCGAAGCGCCAAAGTAGCGGCTGTCTACGACCCACGGTTCGATAGCTATAACCTAACGGTCGAGGACGATGTCCTCCTTAGTGACCAACGCCATGATGGCGAACGCGTGGCGGCGTTGGTCACACGCGTGGTCGCGGTGGCGGACCTTATCGAGGAACGGTTGCTTCAGCTCGACCAGCCCATGGATACCTTCCGAGACGACCTCGAGTTGGAGCCAGCTTATGACCGTTGACTGGCGCAAGCTCACACGCGACGCGGGACTAATGGTTCGTGGCGAGGCCATCGAGCTGCGACTCGCAGGCGGCCGCAAGCACGTCGTGCATGTCGACGACCGCTCAGGTGGACAGCTGCGCCTATGGTCTGTAGTCGCGAAGGCCGGGCTAGTTCGCGAAGTGTCCCAGGCGAACATCAGGGCATGGACGCGGAACCGGGTTACAGAACTAGTAGGATTCAAGCTAGAGCAGAGCGGGCGGTTGGTCGGAGAAGCTTGGGTGCCCCTGGCAGGGCTGACGCACGCCGAGTGGGAGTTCTACGTGCGGTCGGTCGCGCTGGCATGTGACCGGTTCGAGTACGTGCTCACCGGGCAGGACGTCGAGTAGGTCAAAGGGGGACTGGCTCGTGACGAACACCACTATGTCTGAGGAACGTCTGCACGCCTGCGAGAGGAAGGCCGAGCCCTTGATGCTGGGACTCTCCGCGGCGTTTCTCGTGGCGACCCTGAAGCCGTACTTCGACATGGCTGCCACACACTGGGCCCGGCAACTCGAGCTGGGTATCGTCGTGATACGCCCTTTGTTGACTTGAAGTCAACATCAAGAACAGGACCCCGAAACCCGCTGCAAGGCTTGCCACCGGTCGTCCGAGGTACGCCAAGATCGGTGCGCAGCGCCACATCACCAGCACCGCACGCCTCGGTGGACACCGTCACTGGACCCTTCGCTCAACTGAGTGTCGGTACAATCTCCTCGACCCACGAGGCGATGGGCTTGCCCTTTTGCCAAACCGCCGTCGGAACGCCGTACCGCAGCAAGCCTTCATTTCGTATTGCAATCTCCTGCTCGGTGGCAGCCTCTACGAGCTCGTGGGTCTCATTGATAGACTCACGAAGGCCGGTAGCGATGTGGGCGAGTGGTTCAACGTCGGCTGCCGCCCACTGCTGGCCTAATCGTGCTGGCTCGCAACCGCGAAGGTCCACGACGCACAGGACGAACTCGTCGTTCTTGCTGGCAACCGTCGCCTGGGCTGGGGTGAGGCGAACCTCACCCGTCGTGGTTGCCTTCACTTCCACGAAGTAGGGGCCGACGGAGCAGCCGTGAGTGCCGGCATCGATGAGGGGAACATCGGGCACCTCGACATCGAGGTCGTAGCCGCGGTCGACGACTGTTACGGCGAGGCCTCGTTCGGTGAGGTAAGACTGGATCGCCCCTTGCACAGCCAGCCCGAACTGCCGATTTCGCGCCTTCTCACGCTCGCGCCGTTGCTGGGTTTCCACGGTCTCCACCACTTGTTGGTAAAACTCAGTGTCGCTCCCGCCCATCTGAACGAGGGTCGCCAACCGGTCCGAGATCTTGCCTTTCACTTCCTCGGGCAGCGCCTCCAGGCGAAGACTCAGTACGTCGAACCCGAAGCACTTGATGAGAAACTCGATCGCCGCGTCATTGCCAAGAAGCCACTGTTTGCACTTCCTAAGGAGCGGATCTAGACTGGCCGGAGAGGGCACAACCTGCTCGTTTCCTTTTTCCCCCCGCATCGGAACCCACGCTCGGCTCTTCAGTTCGGCCACCCACAGCGCGTCGAGGACCTTAATGGACACCTCGTTCCCCTCACGCTGCCCAACAACCGACCTGGTCTGTCGCCACCCTTGATCTTTGGGGGCCAGGTACGCGAGCACGAACCCCAGCAACAGCGCCGCCCGGTCTGCATCGTCCTCACATCGCTGGATGATTTCCGTGCTGAGTAGGGCGACTTGGGAGAACTCTTCGTTTCTGACAGCCACCCCCTGCACATCGGCGTCCGTAAACTCTCGAAGAAGCGTGTCGGCGACTTCAGCTCGTCTGTCACGGACTAGTGGTTCGGGGATGGCGATCCCCCACGCAACCAACGCGCGCACGATATCGCACGACTCCGTGGATGCTTCATGGTACGCGTCTGCTAAGACGCGGCCTGGGGCATAGATGTCGGCAAACGGGCGCGCTTGCTCGGGCCACGCCAGGATGGGTGCCATGATTTTCCTTGAACTGTGATGGGCAATTGATCGGTCTCGCGTAAACAGCGGGCAACGCCGAGCAAGAGCAGCACCCTCGGGCCCCCGACTGGTCCAGATGTACCCGAGGAGACGGATGGCGCCCTCCACCAAGTGCATCAAATCGGATGCGACATCACGCCCATCCGGCAACTCAGTTGAGAGGTGCTCCACGCATTCTTTGAGGACGTCATTCTCGGTGAGCTCGCCCGGGATTAGCTTCGCGATGATTGAAGCGGGGCCGCTGTTGGCAAGCGTCCTGTCGAACAGGCGCTGCCGCACCCCGCAACCGATAGACTCCGCTATGTCCTTCAGTTCGTCAGCGATTCCCACATCTCGCTTCAGTTGGGCCGGCGAACAGAGATCGTCGTTCTGGTTCGGGAGAAGTCCCTTGACCAGCTCCGTATAGTCGTGACCGGCCGGTAATTCGCGAAGGAGATCCAGGTACTGTGCCAACCACACACGTGGGTCGCCGCGCACCGGCAGGTCCCCGAGCTTCTGTGCATCCCTGCGGACCTCCTCGGCGATCTCTGTTAGCCCGAGTCGCCTCACTGTCGTGCCGAGCGAGTGCCATCCTGCGCTAAGCTCATTCCAGTCCGAAACGAGTTCTTGCGCTGGCGGATCCAGGACTGTCGTAGCGGCGGCTACCTCCCACGCTTTTCTTTCCGCAAACTCGTCCGCGGGGATGGATTTGCTGTATCGCGGTACCACGAAGTCCGCGTACGTCCCCTCGGCAGCAGACACCGCTGGCAAGAATCCGCTCGTCGTCTTCACTAAGGGGAATCGCGCCAATTGGCCAGCGATCTCACCCAACTGCTCATTCCACCACTCTAGCTCTTCCTCCCGCGTTGTTTCTGAGAACGCACTGTCTACCCTAGCCACTCGGGCTAGCCAGTGGCACTGCTCCCAGTGCTCGCCTAAGCCAAGGTAAGCGGCAGCGGGAATGAGGCGCAGCGCGGCCGCGATGCTCCGCCGATCCCCATCGCTCATAGCAATGCGATCGCGTTCCTCCTGAACGTCTAATCTGCCGTCGATCACGCAGCTGATCGGAAGAAACGTCGACGCGCGGATCGGGAAGCGCGAAAAGACCCGCGGGATCTCGTCGGGCGCCGACTGGAATTCCCAATGCTCCCCGCTGGCGCGCAGTAGGACCACAAGCCCCACGTCATCAAGAGCCCCTGCTAGCAGGCGTAGCACGCGGTACACGGTCGCTGAGCCATTGGACTCGAGCGTTACGCGGCGCTCGCGGACCGTGACGCCTTCGTGTTCATGTTGGGTGGGTTCTTCAGGATTCCAAGATTCGATAAGGCCATCGCGCCTCTCAATCGTGACCCGGCCCAGATGCTGGCATGTTCCGAAGAGAAAGGGCGTCGACAACCGGATCGCTTCGATGCCGATATCTGCGGCGTCGTGGGCATCCATGGGGTACTCGAATTCCGCCGTCCACGCGCCGTCGATCGCGTCAATCGGGACCGCCGCTTCGATGCCGGCTTCCGCTGCCTTCGTGTTCTCCAAGATCGCATCCTCGTCGCCGGACCGATCCAGATCGACTTGGAACCTCTCATACTGAGAGCCATCGGCAATGACCCCGCGTAACGCGATTCTCGGGGACAGCACATGGGTGACAAGGAAGCCCGTGCCAAACCGTCCGGTGGTCTCGGGAGAGTCGTACTCTTTGTTGGACCCGCCGGAGAGCAGCGCGGCGAGGTCATTCTGTGTGAAGGGTCGGCCATTGTGCTTGAAGACGAGCGTCGAGTCAGTCACTGCAAACTGCAGTTCAACCAGCACCGAACCGTCCCGAGGCCCAGGATCGTGGGCGTTCTGCAACAGTTCGAACGGCCAGCGCCTGTCGGATCCGCTGGTCGGACTGCGTGCCTTGTCCCGCTCGGCTCGGATTCGTCGCGCATCGTTCTTCCCGAGCCGCTGATCACGCGCCGCGTGGTAATTCCTCAAGGCGGTCTTGGTCATGGCATCCCCATCCTACCGACGGCGCAACACAGCTGGGTCTGCGGCCTCAGAGCAACCGGTCAGAGCCAATCCGGCCATCTTGAAGGTCCCCAAGCTTCGCCCCGGTGGCAACCGCAGTTGCGGCTCGCCAGCGAGTGCCTCGATTTGGAGAGGAGAAGCTGTGATGTGGGCGCCCTCCTACGGCAAACATCCCTGCAAAGCGGTTCAGAATGTCGAGCACGTAGAGGACTTAGACCTGCGCACGGGACTCGCAGTCCGCGGTCCATGCCCACGTATCCCGTACTCTGTCCAGCATCGGGAGAGAAATCGCCACCCGCGGAGGCTCGACTAGCGGCTGCACCCCCGCGATTAGACTCTCCCGAACAGCCTGGGATCTCGGAGGCCTCGATTGACGCAACTTGTGGACCTTCTCTGCGAGTACTACGAGTGGCAAAGCTACGTTGTCCCCCGCACCTTGAAAGGTGGGGCGTTTGCGGCACGGTGGGTACCAGGGCAAGCTCAACATCGTCGCAATTTCACCACCAAGCAGCGCGACTCGTCATTCTTTCTCAACTCGCTTCGTAGCTGGCGACGACGAGCGGCTTCGCTCTCTCGAGGTCCTCCGGCGAGTCAATGGTGACCTCTAGGTCGCCCGTTCCGAAGTGGCCGATCTTGCTCACGTCCCGTGTGAACCCGGGTTCAAGGGTAACGCTCTTAGGGTCGACCTTGAGAAAGACAGTGAGTTTCCCGTGACTCGGATGCACCTCAGCGCAGGCAAAGTTCTGAATCCTTTTGAAGGCGAAGTAGTTGTTCAAGGTTTTCATTTGCACGTCATCGCCCAACGACAGGATGAACGCCTTTAGCGACTCATAACGGTCAGCCAGGTCGGGGGCCGCCTTTTCCAGAAGCTCCACAACTGTGGAATAGTGCCCGGCTTTCGCCTTGCCAGGTGTCGCGTCTCCTCCTCCCCCTTCATCTTGAGCCGTTGTGGCGTTGACTAGCTCGAAGAGAAGTAGCCCATCGCCAAAGCGCCGGTAGCGGATCAGTTCAATATTGCGATTGATCTGTTGGACAGCATGCTCATCGTACTTCGTGAAGTCACCTGCGATGCATAGTAGCCTCGGCCCAGTCCAATCCAACCCCGCAGCAGGTTCTCGACCGAGACGTTTCATTACGATCAGCTCAAACTCGCCCTTGTGATCAAGCAGCCAGTCAAGGTAGTAGAGGCCTTGGTTTATGACGTTCTCGTTAGTGCTGCGCTTGTACTCAATGATCACGGGAAACCCGTTCTCATCCAGCCCGAGGGTATCGATTCGACCGCCGTGGGTCTTTCCGGTCGAGTACTCGCTTTCCAAGAAGCGAACACCAAGGAAAGGAGTAAGGTGCTTCTCGATGAGTCGCTGCAAAGGCTTTTCGAGGTGCACGGACTCGCCTTCGAGCTCCAGCACCTTATCACCATCCATCCGAAACAGTTTGATGTCGCTCATGTCCGCTTTGGTACGATGATATAGCCATCTTGTAGGGAGCCAACCATCTCCAAACGGTCAGTCCCGAAGAGCCAGCCGAGACCCGCCAAGTATGCGCAAAGTATCGCATCAACGCGATCCTCGAGCGCTTTGAATGCCGTACCACGCTCCCCAGCAACACTAATGTCTGGAAGCTCCAACCGCGGCTCTTGAAGTGATCTCAGCAGTTCGATGTAGCGACTGAGCTCCGCGCGGCAATCACCCCAGCCTCTTCGCGGCTTCTTTTTATAGCGTAATGACGAATCGAGCTGGAAGAGGGTCACGATAGCCGGCGCAGGAAACACCTCCATGACGTAAAACCCGTTGTGTCGCGTCGGCGGGATACCAACCTCGCGTGCTCCGAACCGAGTCCGCAGAGATCCCACCAGTTCTTCACCCCGCGGCCGACGGCCATTAGGACTGCCCAGGAGAGCCCGATTCGCCGGGTAGGGACCGGCGCTCATGGCTCCGAACCGCCGCTGAAGCTCCCGTTCCGCAGGGCGCATCCCGGATTGATTGGGGACTATCGTTGGCGCATCGATCGCGATAGTGAGAGGCGGACTCTGACTCCCTATCGCTCCCTCAATGCGTGCCAGATCGCCAATGAGCGAGAGCTCCCTGACGGAGATCCGCTCTTCGCTTACGTCTGCGATTGCCAAGCCACTGAGGTGCCGAGGCGACCACGCTAGATCGATTCCAACAGCCGTGGCCAGTGCCGGGCTTGCTCGCTCTATTCCTACCACGGTTTGGTCAGCGCATCCCGCCTTGCCGAATTGCTCAAGACTCGCTCGCAGGACTCCCAGTCGGTGGGCTCGACGGTCTGGTGGTACTTGAGTTCAAAGGGGTGCTTCGTAGGCACGGCAGCGATTACCTGGCGTGCTTGTTCGACTTGGCCCATTGCCACGTCGATCCACGCATCCTCCAAGACATCGGGGATCTGCCCGAAGAGATTGTAGATGTCGTGCAGTCGATGCGAGAGAAGCTGATGCACCCGGTCCTCAACGGACCCCACATACCGCATATTGTAGATCCACACCGTGTCGTTGAGCTGCCCGATGCGCTGGATGCGGCCCTTACGCTGCTCCAACCTGGTTGGGTTCCACGGTAGGTCGAGATTGATCAGAGTGCCGAGGCGCTGAAGATTTAGCCCCTCAGAAGCAGCATCAGTACCCAGAAGGAGCCGGAGGTCGCCTCGACGGACCTGAGCTTTGATGTCTTCGCGATCGAGACCACGAAAAGCCCCATCCCGCCACACGCCTGACCTGCCGCCTCCGGCATACACGCCAATCGGCTCTCCGGGGAGATCCCGAACCAACTCTCGCGCCAGCCAATCAACGGAGTCGTAGTACTGGCTGAATATGATGCAGCCGCTCTCGAGCCAACCCTTCAGCTGAAGGCAATCCAACACCACAGCGTACTTCGGATCTCGCTCTTGGTTTGCCTCTAGCGCCTTGACAAAATGCTCAAGCAGCAGCCGTTCCTCCCCAGTGAGAGTGCGCGACAAGCTTTGAGCCTCCTCTTCGAGCTCTTCGTCGGTGTCAGAGTCCTGAGTCTCGCCGATCATCACGCTCCCCCAAGAAGCAAGCATTTGTTCCGCGGTCGCGCGCCCGGCGGCGATGCTGCTTCCAACCCGCCGCAGCAGAAGTGTGCGCAGGAATCCCGAACCGGCCATGCGCGATCCGAGCAGACGGCAAAACTCCTCCGCAATTTCGTAGGCCTCCTTGAGGTAAAGTGGGAGTCGGATGGCGTCTTCATTTCGTTCCCCAAGGAGTTCAACGCGAATCGGGGTGAGGAATGGTTCGCCGGTAGCGGGGTCGATCGTTTTCTCGAGATAGTGTCGGCTCCGACGCACAATGTGTCGGATGAACGGGTTGTGCAATTGCAGTAGCCTAGGGAAGAGTTGTTTCACTCTCGCTCTGTCGGGTGCCTTTAATCGCTCCCAGTCGGACCCGCTTGCCGACACCTGGTCATCCGCCAGATCGAGGGAGCGTCGTATTATTGAGAAGTCACGATGCTCCTCGCTCGGCGGCAACGGAGTCCGCACCCAGTCCCACATCTCCAGTTCGTCTTTGGGGGGTGAGCTTTCGCCCATCACGAGGTCGACTGCCTCACCACCATGCCGCCATCGACTCCAAGGACCGCCAAGAACTGCCTCACTGCCGCGACTGAGAACGTCGAGAAGATCCCACGCTTCGATTGGCCGCAGCTGCACGGGTGTTGCCGTGGCGAGGAGCATACTCCTCGTGCGCGGTGAGACCTCATAGAGGAACGAGAGGAGATTGTTCGGATCGGGCCTTTCGTCATCACGTCCCGCACCAAGGTTCTGGCGCCTCGCATTATGCGCCTCGTCAACGATGATACATTCGTATTCCATCTGTTTGAGAAAGTCAGCATCTGCGCAGCGGAAAATCGCCCGCGATGAGGGAACGATGCCGACCCGACGAGGGCATCTCTTGATTCCCTCAGGACCTATCTCCGGATAGTCGACACCGCGCTCGTCAACCCAATGGTTCCCGTTCCAGACAGCTGAAGGCAAGTCCAACAACTCGTCGAGTTCATCTTGCCACTGCCAGAGCAGGGTCTTGGGACAAAGCACAAGCACAGGCTTGCTACCTACCAACACCATCAGCTCGGCAGCCATCGCAAGCTGAACGGTCTTCCCCAAGCCTACTTGATCCGCAAGCACGAAGCGGGCACCACCCGGGACATGTATGTGGGCGTCAAAGGCAAGCTTAACGAAGTACTTTTGGTGTTCCCAGAGACCAGCCTGACGGCGGTAAACTGGTGCTTCGACGAAGACGGGAGCAGGAGAGAGTCTTTCTTGTGCGTCCCGCGGGCTCTCAACCCAGGTCTGGACTGTGCCGAGGACTTCTCTCGTGCTCAAGCGCTGAATGTCTTGAACGATGAACTCGGCTAAAGGCACAGCGGCGTGGTGCGTCCACAGTGCGTCAAACTCCTCTTGCACCCATGCTACAGCTTCGGGCGACGAATCCTCCCACAGGAGCTCGTAGTTGAGGGTCCAGGCCGCACGAGACTCGTTAACGCTCCCGAGAAACGCGGTCTTGTCCCCACCTGCAAGCGTGATGACCCCAGCCTTCCCGTGGATCAGGCCGAAATGCGAATCAGGGAGAACCTTGACCAACAGCTTCCCGTTTGTGAGGAACGTGTACAAACGGCCAAAACGACTCTTCGCCTGTGCCCCGCCTGCATCCACCAATAACTCCGGTCGGTAACCGCACCACTCTTGCCGCAGTGCTGCCGCTGCTGCACGAGCCGTGGCGACGTCTTCAGGTCGAAGGCCAGAGTTGCACACAATCCTGACCTCTCCTTGGACACTCTCGAGGGCTTCCCCGGCGACCTCGAGAAGGGAGCCGCAGAAGTATCCAGCTACGCGGTCGTATGCTCTGGCGCCAGACAGCCGGTGGGCTAGGAACGACTGATCCAACCGCTCGCGACGAGAAGAGAAGCGGCGGATCGAGCTGGGGCGCTCGCCCTCGCTCATCACCTAGACGTGGTCCTGGCGATTCCGGAGGGCGCCGGCTAGCACGGCGGCGGCTTCCGCGTCCTTGTGCCAGTGTGGCATTGAGGCATTCTGACGCAGCGAGGCGAAGAACTCCAAGATGTCGATAAGGCGCTGTCGTTGCCCGGCGTAGTCCTTTACTTCCGTCTTGAACCAGGTGATTGCATCACGAGGACTCTCCGTCTCCGCAGTCTTGAACGCACCGAACAGCGCGTGGCGAACGACGGATGAACCGAACCCGTCGCCTGTGAGCTCCTTGCGACCGAATTCGCTTGCGGTCTTGAGCCTGGTTTGATTGGCCTTCGTGCTGGCAAGAAGAGGCTGGTACTCCTGTACGCCGAAGCCGCGGGCGAGCTCTTGATACACTCCAGTGCGACGTTCCCCGTGACTCTCCATCTCGATACCCTTCAAATAGAGCCGCTCAAGTGCCGAGAGGGACTTCCATAGGTGAGTTTCAACACCTCGTGGCACAAGATGGTCGCATGCGATTCGCACGGCGTTACGGATGACCTCTTCGACCAGTGAAACCTCAGCGCGCGGGCGGACGCGCTTCAATTCATAAGCCACATCGATTTCTTCAATCTTCTTGGCGGTCAGGACTCTTAGCGCAGCTGCATACGCTGCAAGCTGATAGTCCGTATCGGAGAAACTAGGATCCTTAGCGTCGTCGAGGGCGAGCATCGAATCGAGCTGGGAGCGAACGCCCTCTTCGACTTCAGGATAGACCTCATCCAGGAAGGCCACCGCGTGCGAGGTCTGCTTACGCAGGACCAAGACGACCGTACCCTGCACGTAGTTACCCTCTTTGAGGGCAGACGTCGTCTCAGTGGCGATACACCAAGCGGCAGTGACGCGAAGGCCGGCGGCCCATAGTATCAGAGCAAGATCTGCCCACACGGCGGCGTCCTGGTGAGTAAACATGACGACTTGCAGTCCATTGTCGGGCATGTGATCGGCGAGTGCGCGGTAGCAGTCAACCATGGACTTGCGGAATTTTTCGTCACTTCCTTTGACCGCGAGGGCCCGCTTAGAGTCGGTGTACCACTCCGGGAACACTCTGGGGAGTGGACCTTCGTACCACGAGAGAAAGAATTCTGATAGTTCAGCGTACTCGATTGCATCGGCATAGGGCGGATCCGTAATCCAGAGCGTGCACGAGTCCGATATCGCTCTTGAGTCACACACGCGAACGTTGCTACGGCCGGCGACCTGTCGACCGTCGGCGTTGCTGTTGAAGAGCAGAGTGTCGAGGACGGCGATCGGGCGGCAAGAGAAGTTGTACAGTGTATTGAGGGCTTGGTTGCTGTAGACGCCGACACCTCCACCGATTCCACCACCGTTCGATGGCTTCCACCTGGACAGCCGTGAATTGGCATCTGCCATGCGTCCGACGAGCAAGATTGTCTCTGGGGAGCTCGCTAACTGACCGAAGAGTCCGTTCATCAACAACTGCCTCGGAGAGAACAAGTGGTGCCAGTACGTCCAGCCGCGAGTGCGGATCGGCTCGTCAGTCTTTGGACCCGGCTCGATACCGCGACTCGGGATAAAACCTTTCTTCTGCCACTCATCGAAGCGCTCCATCAAGAGGCCCAGGACACGCCGTTCACGCTCCTGGTCGTCTGCTGTTGGGGCCAGATAGTATCTGTTGGTCTTCTCCTTGCCTTGTTTGTCAGTCCAAGTATCTAGCCAGCGGATGCAGTAGAGCCGCTCGCCGAAAATGTCGTCCTCGCGTGGAACTACATCTCGGCTCTCCCAGCCGCGCAACAGACTGCGGGTCTCGCCGAAGGATCCGCGTCCATCACCGCGAATGACTCGTATGGGTGTCCGTGCCCTACATTGCGGGCAAACCAACTCGGAGCCTATGACCGTTCCGGACGCGACGGCAGCCTTCATCGCAGCTAGGCATCCGCCCGCCAACGACGACCGGTCTTCGGATCAGGCTCGCGGTGCTCTATGCCCCATTGCGTGATCTGCCGGTCGACCGCCTCGAAGACCTTCCGCTGCGCATTCTGGACCTGTTCGCCGACTTTGGGGCCACCGCCCACGATGTTGAGTGCAGCCCAGGTCAGAAGGGCAGCGACCGGATTCAGGTCACTCCCATACGCATCACAGCCGAGGCGAGCTGCTTCGAACGGGATCGAGCCGCCGCCGCAGAAAGAGTCACCCACGCGAGGCAGGTGGCCAAACCGACGCTTCCCCAGTTCAAAGACCAATGAGGGCAGCGAAGTCGCTCGAGTGCCAAGGTGGGCGTTGATCACCGGCCAGGATTCAGGCGGAGGCCCCTCAATCTCCTCGGGGCGGTCGCAGTAGTCGAGTCGATCGTCGTAGGAAAGACCGAGGAATACCCGGCGCTGCAACGCGTCCTTTTCCTGCCGGCCAAGTCCCCTTTTGAGCTGCGCACTATCTTCAGTCGAGCCACGCTCGAAATAGCGGCCGCGGTCA
>WNGL01007748.1_pt1 | contig 12605 bp, 12 predicted proteins | sample 5400591 | NCBI WGS metagenome assembly WNGL01 (sample SAMN13153377, study PRJNA577476) | soil metagenome | isolation source: 80 cm soil or saprolite under Garry oak tree replicate 1 | place: USA:California | collected 2016-06-15
GCGGATCTGCTGTGCTTGCTGGAGGCGCTCGCGCTCGGCGGCGCGCTGGGCGCTCACATCGCGCACAGCCCCCAGCGCGTGGAGCGCGCCGTCGAGCAGCAGGGGGTTCAGGCTGATCTCCACCGGGAATTCCGTGCCATCCTTGCGCCGCCCGACGAGGTTCAGCCCGATGCCCATCGGGCGAGTTCGCGGGGCGGAGAAATAGCGCTCCCGATGCGAGGCGTGGGCCGTGTGAAAGCGCTGTGGGAGGAGCAGTTCGAGCGGTTGCCCGAGCAGTTCGGAGCGCGCATAGCCGAAGACGGCCTCGGTCTGCCCGTTCACCAGCACGATGTTCCCATTTCGGTCCACGATCACCAGCGCGTCGGGAGAGATGTCCAGAAATGGATGGATGTTAGCGGATGAGATGGAGAGGGGCACGGATGAAGCATCAGCCGCGCTCTGGGGAACTTTCGCATCGGACATCACTGTACTCCCTTGTTGCTCTGTCAAAGAATCTCATCTCCTGATGGCATTCTAAACCAGAAGCTGTACATTATGCAAGCGAGACCCTTTCCGCCGGGTGGCTGATAAAATCTCCCCTACCCGGTTAGAATCTGGTATGTCTCCACGCGAAAGCTGCGGAATTCCGCCATTCCATCACAGTTGCTCGATTGTGAAGGTTTCGTGACGTACGCGACCAGGGATGAGGTGGTGAAAGCGGCGCAGGATTACCTGGGAACCCTGGCCGCACGCCTGGAAGAGGGCGGTTTGGCCGACCTGAACATTTCTGTGATAACATCGGTCGCGTCTGATCCTGATGTAGCTGATTCACCGGATTCGTCATGAGCCAGCCGCCGTTTCGGATGGGGGCAGGGAAGCCAGCGAATAGCCGACGCCGACTTTGGTCAGGATGTAACGCGGGCGGGTGGGGTCCTCCTCGAGCTTGCGACGCAGGCGGTTGACGTTGACCTGCAGCATGTGGCTCTCGCCAAGATATTCGGACCCCCAGACATGCTCGAGCAACAAATCCTGGGTCACGATACGCCCCGCATTTTGCGCCAGGTAGGCCAGGATGCTGAATTCGGTGGGAGTGAGCGCCACCTCTCTGCCCGCCAGGGCCACCAGGTGCTGCGAAAAGTCTATCGTCAGCTCGCCCGTAGTCATCGTGGACTGTAGTCCCTGGGCGTTTTCTTTCACCGAGAACTGCGCCCGGCGCAGGACGGCGCGCACCCGCGCCAGCAGCTCATCGATGCTAAAGGGCTTGGTCAGGTAGTCGTCGGCACCCAGGTCGAGGCCGCGCACTTTGTCCTGATCTTGCCCGCGCGCGGTGACGATGATGATGGGCACCGAGGAAAACTCGCGCACTTTTTGGCAGACGGTAAAGCCGTCCATACGCGGCATCATCACGTCCAGCAGCACCACATCGGGCGACTTTTGCTCGATCTGCTCCAACGCTTGCTGGCCATCACTCACTGGCAGGACCTCATACCCCTCCAACTGGAGATTGCGGGTGATCAGCCGTAACAGCTGTGGATCGTCATCAGCGGTAAGGATGGTTGTTTTCTTTGTGGGCATAGGGTGTTCTCCTCCTTAGATACTAGATGTACAAAATAGTCAGACGGTGTTCGTAGGGAAGCGCTTCATGGCCTTACTATGAACACACGCACTCTCTGGAAAATCATCCCGGTGGTTCATCAATCGGGAGCCGCACATAGAAAGCAGCGCCCTCGCCGCGTGGTCTGTTTTTGGCCCAGATGAGGCCGTCGTGCAGTTCGACGATGCGCTTGCAGATGGTTAATCCGAGCCCGAGTCCGTTCGTCTCGCGGGTCAAGCGCGTGTCGACCCGGTGGAAGCGCTCAAAGATGCGCTGCAGGTGACCGTCCGGAATCCCCTGGCCGCTATCGGAAACGCAGATTTCCAGCATGCTGCGGGGAACGTGCCCGCCCGGCGGGTTCTCACCATCTTGCCGGGGCGCTGTGTCTTTTGCCACGGGGTGGATCTGTACGACCGGGCGAATCGTGACGTCGATTGCTCCCCCGCCGGGTGAATAGTTCACTGCATTCTCAAGCAAATTGTCCAGCACCTCGCGCAGGCGCCGCTGATCAGCCTCGATGAGGGGGGCAGCGTCGGTGGGTGCGTCATCGGCGCGTTTCAGACGCAGGCTGAAAACGAAACGCCCTGGGAGCAGAGCTTCGACGCGCCCCTTGATCGCCGCAATCGCCTCGCCGACTAGACGAGCCATATCAACGGGTGCGCGGTCGATCCTCACCTGGCCTGTCTCTAATTGCGAGACCTCAAGCAGCCGCTCGATGATGACTTCCAGGCGGTCGCTAGCCTCGGTAATCGCCAGCAGGAACTGGTGGCGTTCCTCGCGTCCAAGACGGCGTTCGTGCCGCAGCAGCGTGGCGGCGTACCCCTTGATGGAGGCCAGCGGGCCGCGCAGTTCGTGGCTCACCGTCCCCAGCAGTTCCGCCTTCAGCAGCTCTCTGCCCTCTAGCGATTCGCGTACAGAGTTGCGCTCGAGTTCCTGCACGCGCTCTTTCATTGCCAGGCAGGCAACGACCCCCTCGATCGCATCGGCCACCAGGGGGAGCAGCGTCTGGCAGCGCGCTATCATGGAAGCGCATGCTTCGTCGGATTCGTTTGACCATCCCAGCACCAGCAGCGTGTTCTGACCCTCTTCGACGTGAGAAGAAGCTCCCAAAGGGACGTCCAGCGCACCTCCACTATCACCTGCGACTTCGTTCAAAGAGAGCCCGTAGGTGATCCAGCAGGTCATCTCGGCGGAGTGGATGTGCGCATGTGCCGGGGGAACCGCACGCAAGAGAGCATGAGCGTCTTCTTCGGGGATATTGTGCAAAGCCAGCGCGCGCAATGTTTTGGTGTGATCTGAGGTGGGCTGAGCAGATTCCCCGTTCATCTGTGAGCTGTCGTGGCCCTCAGACAGCAAGACCGCGCCGCGCTGCGCTTTACAGAGGGCGAGCACGCGCTGTAACACCTCGTGAGAAATGGCGTCGTGATGCGCGTGGGCGGCGCAAGCGGCCCTTCGCGTTAAGGCTGCAAGGTCGATGAGCGCGGCGGTTATTTCTGATGCCAGCGGTTCGCCCGGGGTCGGGTGTGGTAGTGTCATGTTCTTCCTGCTCTGAAAAAACTCAGCACCTCTTTGCATCGTGCTTGTGGTTCATTATACATGGCCACGCTCACATTTCCATCACAGAATTGGGGAGCATATCACAAACACATCACAATGAAGTAAAAAACGTGCCTTCCGGGGCAGCACAGGTGCAAGAAGAGGTAGGTGAGCCATGGTTTCGATTGTGAGCCGCTTGTGATACTCTCATCAATCGCTGTGATCGTTCTGTGACCCGCTCGTTCTATGCTTCTCAAAGTAAGCATTTGTCATCCTTGAGTTATCGGTAAACAGCGTATACCCTCGCAGCTGTCCTGCGAGACGAGCAAGAGCTCATCGCCAGGAGCCAGGACGGGGGACGTTGACTAACTTGCCTCGAGAGGAGATCATGATGGCCTATCGATTTCAGGTCAACCAGACGACGTGTATTAATTGTGGGATTTGTATGGACCTGTGCCCGGTGCGCTGCCTGGACATGAGTCGCCCGGCGGGCGAAGGGGAAATCGGCAGCGAGACGGAGCGGCGCAGCCCCATTCCAGGCGGGAATGGTTCGCGTTCGTGGATGATGCTGGTTCCCGTGCAGGTATCCCAGTGTATCGGCTGCCAGGTCTGCGCGCAGGAATGCCCTACTAATGCCATCACCATCGAAAGCAGCGTGAAAGAACTCACCTACTCCAAGCGCGGCACGGTGACCTATCTGCCGCCCGAACAAGGCTGGCAGGCGCTCGATGCCTATACGCGCGCCTTTCCCGAAGAGCCGGGAGAAGCGCCTTGGGGCGATGATCACGCCTGGCATGTGGCCGAACGCCAGGCCGTCTGGCAGAGCTCGCGCTCGTGGTTGGGCGAACGCAAAGAAGACCTGCGCGCCCCCTGCCAGGCAGCTTGCCCGGTGGGCACCAATGCCGGTTTGTACGTCAGCCTGATTGCCGAGGGTCGCTACGACGAAGCCTTAGAGGTCGCATCCGAGCCAAACCCGTTCCCCTGTATCTGCGGTCGCGTCTGTACTGCTCCCTGCGAGGACGCCTGCCGTCGCGGCGAATTCGATCTTCCCATCGCCATCCGGGATTTGAAGCGTTTTGCCATGGATCATGGAGCACCGAAGCATCGCAAGGTCAAGCCGCCGAAACACCTGTACAGCGAGCGAGTCGCCATCGTCGGGGTCGGCCCGACCGGCCTTAGCGCGGCCTACTACCTGGCGCGGCGCGGCTACCAGGTGACCGTTATCGATGCCATGCCGGTCCCGGGTGGCATGATGGCTATTGGCATCCCCGACTATCGCCTGCCACGAGCCGAGTTAAACCGCGATATCGACGCCATGCGCGATCTGGGCATCGAGTTCAAGCTGAATACGGCAATCGGGCGCGATATGAGCCTTGAAGAGTTGCGGCACGACTATGATGCCGTTTTGCTGGCAGTGGGAGCACAGCGCAGCCAGCGCCTGGGCGTACCAGGCGAAGACCTGCCAGGAGTCATTCCCGCGACCACCTTCCTGAAAGACTTCAACCTGAACCCCGAAACTCGGCTGGAGGGTGACGTCGCGGTGGTGGGCGGCGGCAGCACAGCGCTGGACGCAGCTCGTTCCGCCTTGCGCTCGGGGGCGCGCTCCGTCCATATCCTTTACCGCCGCAGCCGGGTCGAAATGCCCGCGCAGCCCGAGGAAGTGCGCGCTGCGCTCGAAGAAGGTATTCACCTGCACGAGCTGGTCGCGCCAGTACAGATGCTCTCGACGGCTGGAGCTCTGAGCGGCGTGCGCTGCCAGTGTATGGTGTTGAGCGAACCAGACGAGAAGGGACGCCGCAAGCCCGTGCCGGTGCTGGGAACCGAGTTCGATATTGCGGTGCAGAGCGTGCTGGTAGCTATTGGCGAAGCGCCGGACCCCTCCTTCTTACCGGAGGGAACCAACGTGGGCGTGGCTCCCTGGGGCGGGTTGCTGATCAACCCCGAATCGCTGGCGACCGGCGCGCCGGGCGTCTTCGCGGCTGGCGACGTGACCTATGGTCCTAAAACCGTTATCCATGCCGCGGCGCACGGCAGGCAGGCGGCGCGTTCCATTCACGCCTACCTGAGCCATCTCGCTTTGCGCACCGTGAAAGAGATGCCGGAAGACGAATTTGAAACCGTCTCGACGCTCCCCCAAGATGGCGTCATTACCCTTGATTTGCGGCCAACGCCGCGCGAAGTGATGCCTTTTGCAGAATCGGCATCACGAGATCGCAGTATTGAATTTGCGAAGGGTTTGAGCGAGGAACAGGCACGCCGCGAGGCGAGCCGCTGCCTGCGCTGCGACCTGGCGTATCTCTGTCCATCCATCAATGTGATTGGAGCCGAGAACATCAAGGCGCGCGGGGCGGTTCCCGTTGTGCAGCCCCGGTAATCAATAAGAAACAAGAGGAGGTTATCCCATGAACGTTGACACCCTTACCCATGCGATTGTCTCAGGCATGAATGCAGGCTTAGAACAGTTTCTGGAAGGAACGCTGGCAGCGATGCTGCCGGTGATCTGGCTGGCCCTGTTGGGCCTGCACCTGGGTCGCCCGTACATCCTGGACATGATTGACCGTTTCACCCTGCGGCTGGGCGCGGATTTGCTCTGGCTCATTTATATTGCCCTGCGCGATATCCTGATCATCTCAGGCGTGGTCATGAGCTTCATGTTCCTGTTCCCTGATGTTGTCTCCACCGATCAGTTGCCCCTCACCGGCGGCTTCGCGGCAGTCCTGTTGTTTGCCGTCCTGCTGATCAAGCTGATGGGCGATCCCGATCACAACCTGCGCGATTTCCGCCTTGTCACCTGGCTGCTGGCGGTAGGCGCGCTGTTCTACTTCGTGCCGTACCTGTTCGGCGTCATGTTCAACCAGGTGGCGACCGGCCAACTGCTCGCAGTCAGCCAGTTCCTGGTCTCGAATACCAATGCGACGTGGGCGGTGGCGATCGGCTACATTACCACGGCACTCTTCGCCATCATGGGCGCTATCGCCGTTGGCTATGTCCTGATGACCGGCGGTCGCGCAGAAGTGCCGGAGACAACTTCTAAGTAGAGCGCGAGCCGTAACTGTTTCGCTCTCGAACCGATTACTATTACAACCCTCTCCGCCGGGTGGCCGGTGGAGAGTTCAAGAGGAGAATTACCATGAATCCCAATGATGTCCAAACCGCGATCACCAACTCGCTGGTACAGGGTGGCTCGCAGTGGTTAATTGCGACCATTGTGGCCTTCCTACCCGTTCTCTGGACCATGGCCTTAATGTTACACCTGGGTCGCCCGTATGTGCTGCGCACGCTGCGCCGCTGCGGGCTGCGCCTGGGCGCTGACATCTGGTGGATGTCGTACCTGCTCATGCGTGATGCCCTGCTGCTCATCACCTTTGGACTGAGCTGGTTCTTCTTTGAGCCCAATATCGTGGCCGGCATGGCCCTGCCCATCACCGGCTCGTTGGCGGCGCTGTTCCTGCTGCTCTCGCTGGCCGTCAAACTCTCGCGCCGCGTGGATGACGACGTGAATGCCTATCGGCTTTCGACGCTCTTCCTGGTGATTGGCGCCACGCTCTACTATGGCCCGCTGGTCTTCGCCGTTGAAGCCAATAGTCAGAGCTACCTGTCCGGCTTTACGGCAGCATTTACCAGCAGCAGCAATGTGACTGTCGCACTGGTACTGATGTGGATCTCGCTGGCAGGCGTGGCGCTGGTCGCGGCCTGGCTGTTCGTGCGAGCCTTGATGTCAGCCAATCGCTCGATGGGGCGCCGCCTCAAGAAAGAAAAAACTGAGGTGGTGATCGGGGCTACTGGCGGCGGCGAGTAATACAGGGGCGCAGTGTGGCAGTCCGGGGCGACCACTGCGGTCGCCCCGCATGATGCATACACAGGAAATGGCAATGATACGCGCAACAGAACAAATTTTTTCTTCCGCATCTCTTCGGCACTTATTCGACAGCATTTCCCCATTTACAGGCCCTCTTTCTGCACTCTACTCGATCTAGCTCAGATAAAATCTTCCTGTGTCTCATTCTATCTCCTCCAGGTAAATGAAGCAGGAGCATTCCATGATTCAATTTCTCATTAAGCGGTTCATCGGCCTTCTGTTTGTGATTACTGGTGTGACCTTTATCACCTTTATGCTGGGATACGTTGCTCCAGGGGATCCAATACGTAACCTGTTAGGACAGCACTTCTCACCGACAACCTATGCTGTACTCAGACATGCCTATGGGCTGGACTTGCCCTGGTACCAGCAATACGGTAATTATGTCTTGAACCTGCTTCACGGCAATTTCGGAACCTCCTTTGTCACAGCTAACCGACCGGTCTGGGATATCCTCAAAGACGGGGTTCCAGTTTCAGCAGAGTTAGGTCTCGGGGCGCTTATTATCCAGATGCTCGTCGGGGTGCCAATCGGTATTATCTCGGCCCTGCGCGCCAATACATCGAGTTTTCATATCGTACATTATCAGGGACTCACGGTACTTTGGCTCCCTCCTGCGCAGCAAGAACGCAACATGAGGAACGTATAGTGAAGAAGAGTCGGCGTCCATCAGGCAGGTGGGGCGACGCCTGGTTGACTCGCTCACACAGGACGGCCAAGTCTCGATTGAGGGCACGGTCGTTGAACGGACGCAGCTCGACCTGCACCATCTGATCGTGATGTGTGATCGTGCCGGGAAGCTGAAAAAACGGGAGCAGACGTTTCCAGGTAGCCTGTGCATACGAAGGCGGAAAATAACAATCGCGCACCCACATCGCCAGATTCGCCAACGCCACCTTGCACACGGTCATCACCTGATCCTTCCGGTTGTCTAACTCATACATCGTTCGTTCCTGCTCCTTCAAGTCTTCTAAGGCACGGAGAACCTCGCGTTGCTCTTTGCAATAACGCTCCTGTTTACGGAACTCAGCGTTACACTGTTCATACGCGCGCCATTCTTTGACGCGGAGTTGTTCTAACTCGGCATCGCCAACGGCTTTGCGTTCCTTGACCTTCCGTCGCAGCACGTGATCGGCTACCCCTTGCTCTTCCAGCGTGCGCTGATATGTCCACAGGTCCTGGTACAGTTCTTTGCTCTGGCTCGCGAAGGTTTTGCGCAGACGCTCCCGCCGTCGGCTGGCCTGTGCCTCGCGCTTTCCTGCGCTCTGCGTCCACTGCTTGAGGCGGGCCAAGCGCTGCTCCAAGTGCGTTCGTCGTTTGGTCACCTCCGAATTCTCTACGGCCACCCTGGCAAATCCGTGGTTGGTGTCTAACCCCAAGGGCAGCAGGTAATCTTTGATGATATTTTCCTGCGCCGGCCAGCGGTGAATATAGGTCTGGGCAAGCTCAATGGCATCGATGGGTGGGGTCTCTTGTGTGGTCACAATGGGGATGAGTTTCGCCATCGTCTCTTTGGCCGGAGCAGCGGTGGCTTGCCAGCCCTCGCGCCACCAGGCCCGCTCATCAAGGAGCAGGTCACTGTCCCAGCGCGACGGATACGGTTCCTCCTCTGGATCAGGTTGCACTGGCACGCGTCGGCGCAGATCGCGAATGAGCGCCACCTGTAAACACAGGGGCTCATCTGGATGGTTGTCGCGCGGCAAGCTGATGCGAGCAGGAGCCACTTCGCGAACGAGCTGTCCGTGGGTATCCGTGCTCAAAGGCACAAAGGTTCCGACATCGGCGAACGAGGAGAGATCGCGATATTGATTGGTCTGCAAGATCGTGACCACGCTGCGTCCCTCTGTGTGTAACTTCGCCAGGAACTCGGTGGCCATGCCCTCGCGGTCCACGATCATTCGTGTGATCTGGCGGTTTCCCGTCTGCTGTTCATACCGCTCCAGAAATGCGGGAACGCCCACGGTGAGATGTTGGTCGCCGCGATGGGTAGTCACGAACAGGGGATGGCCTTGCTCGTCGTGCAGCAACAGGAGGGCTCGGCAGCCCAGGACGACACCCAATCGTCCAATCAGTCCACGCGGGAGGAGCGCGTCGCCGTAGACGGGCTTGCGATGTCCATCGATATAGCAAGTCAGCGCATGTGGCTGTGCTGCTTCTTCTGCTGGAATATGCGGGGGATGCCAGAGCTGGGTAGCCCAGCACGCGAGGGCAGAGGTGAAGCTGTCGGCCCCATCGGCGGAAGCTACGAGGCTCACAAAAAGACTTCGGTGTAGCGGTAGCCATAGGCACGCATCCGTCCGGTAAGCAGCGCCAGTCCATCGGCGGTATAGCCGCGCAGATCCCACGTGCGCTGTAACCCAACCGCTCCCAGAAACAGAAGCGTGAGCAACAAGCGTCGGCGGACTACTGCACTACCTGCCAGGGGATGGCGCGCTGGGTCCGGGGAAGGTAGCGCCTGTTCTAAGTGAGTGAGCAAGTCGGTTTCAGTGGCTACTGCCAGCAACAGCAATCCACTCGCTTGCTCATGATATCCTGGGGCAATAGTGACGCCAGTTTGCGGTTTTTTTTTCTCGCGGGATCGATGGCACTGGCTGGCGACTCAGACCGTGTGCGGCCCGTACCCGATTGAGCTGACTCACGCTGACCGAGAGCGCAAATCGTTCGGCCAGCAGGTGTTGGACTTCTGCGCTGGAAATAGCAGGATGACTCTGGCAGTAGTCCAGCAGAAAGGTGAGCACCTCTCCACGTAGTTTGATGGGGTGGCCATGTCGCCGCTCAGCCAGGGCCTGCTCGCCTTCGCGCTCGACCCGCTTGAGCAGTCGATAGACCGTTGTGCGATGTATCTGCACAGAACAGTATCTGCGCGCTTCTCGTGCGGTCATCCCCTCTTGCACAGATCGGACAAGCTCTTGCCTGGCCGCCTGCCGAGCGTGGGGTATCTGACGCTGGTAGGCTGTCGCCACGATAGGCATGATCATTCCCCTTTCCCCCGCGCCATGCGGAGCCCCAGGCAAGCGGGTTGGACGTTTCTGCTTTTGCGGTCGGGCGGCGGATCGGGAACGTTGGGCTTGTCTGGTCGGGAACGAAAATGCACCGACAGCAGGATCTGGCTCCCCGCAAAGTGAAGTTCGCACGGGGGGGGCCAGCTCATAGTTCACGGTGGCTCGTCGTCCTTCCCCATGGTTATCCCACGTTGCGGCTGGAAACCGGCGCTCTAGCTAGTCCAGGTTGAGTGCTCCCCTGGACCAAGCCAAAGGAGATGATGCGTGTGGGAGTGATGCGCAGGATCTCTGGAGCAAAAGATGCCACCATCTCTGTTCCGCCCATAGGGAGCCCCTCGACTGTTCCGCGTATCTCGACCATCCGCATCTGCATGGGGGGCAGTACGTCATCGACCACAAAGGCCACGCGCCCATGACGAACCGCATCCCGATACTTCTTCGTCTGCACCAAATTCTCCCCGCCAATATCGATGCTCTCATGTTCAGGGTGATAGCGAAAAGTCACCGGCACCACATGCAGTTCTCCATCCTGACTGACCGTTGCCAACCTGCCGAAGCGCTAGCTCTGCAAATACGCGATTTCTTCGGGGGTAAATTTTCCCATCGGTCACTCCTTTGTTCTCTCAAGAGGTGCGTTTTTCTGGTCAGTCTTGCGCGTTGCGATCCTTCGCTCTAACTCCTTGTTGGCTCATCGAGCCAGACGACCTCGTAGGTATGGGGATCCATGCGCGAGGCGTTCTGGCCGATGAACTGCGCGAAGTCTGCTCCATGCCTCTTGAGGAAAGCATCAAAGTCTGTCTGGGAGCGCCAGTGGGCATAGTTGATCATGCGGGTGCCGTCGGTGCTTTTGTGCAAGGCTGTCCCGACGTAGCCAGGCTCATTCCTCACCACTTCGGTGAAGCGAATCCACTGATCGATGAGTGCCTGCTGCTGCTCAGGGGTGGTCTCAAAGACGTTGATCAAGGTGACCAGATGGCTCTCTTTGGAAATCTGCATAGGTTCCTCCTCTTGAATCCAATCATGAGCAGCGATAAACGCTCATGAATGCCTGAGATGCAAAAAGAACGATTATCCAGGTAGCCGATGGCTCCAGGCGAAGAGCAGGTCCTTCATCGTTTCCCGCAAAAGGGGTTTGATGCGCTCTGGCCCACCGGCAATGCGGCGCGCCATGGCCAGGGTAATCAGCCCATGGATCAGGCCTCGGCGAGCTTCCACCAGATCCGTGATGTCTGCTCTCTCGACTCCCTTAGCCCGGGCCCATTGCTCCACGGCCTCACGTGCCAAGGCAAAGCTCTGTTTGACCTCGACGGGCGTATCAGGATGGCCATAGCGGCCAAAGGAGATTCCTGCTAAGCCATGCATCACCTGGTACAACTCAGGTGAACGAAAGGCAAAGTCCCAGTAGGCTTCGGTCATGGCAAGCAAGCGTGCTTCAGGATCATCCGTGGAGGCGAAAGCTGCCTGCGCCACCACCACCAGTTGCTCGTAGCCAGAGCGCAGGAGAGCGAGCAGAATCGCCTCCTTATTCTCGAAATATTCGTAGATGGTGGACTGGCTATACTCAATGCGTTCAGCCACTTTGCGGGTGCTGACCGCCTGCCAGCCTTCTTCGGCGGCAATCTCGTGCGCAGCGGAGAGAATGCGCAGCCGGATCTCCTGCCTTTCCCGCTCCCGGCGTTGTTTGATTCCCATCGTTCTCATGATCCGTTCGATGAACAGAATTAGGCTAATGAGTAATTTTCCATCGCCTATCGACGAGTGTAGATCATGATCGACCAGCTTGTCAAGAGGAAAGGAAAGATTGAAGCAAAAGAAGCCTGATTGATGCCTTGCAAAATTGGTCCAGCCTGTTGAAAAAGCCCAGAAATGGCGGGAGAAATGAGGAAACAAGGCGAGTCAAGTATGATGGCTATCACAGCGATGAGAACAAAAGAGCAGAGTTTTTGCTCAGTTGACTTATGACCTTTCAGGTGAAATGAATGAGCGGGATAAAACGTAAGGCTTATTTGAGGCTCTCGGTCATCCTTAGCGCCAGGATGTGTCATGATCGTAAACACATGAGGTGAGACACCCACCAAGTTCAAAAGATCCCCCAGGCTCAGGCATCACCTCGTCTCGCCTTTCGGGCATCGGCTCTCCTTCACTATGCGTTCCTCGTGTTGCACTCTTGCTGCGCAGAGGGGGAGCCAAAATACCGTGAGTCCCTGCTGTATCCCTTCGGGAAGCGCTGCACTCATGGGATGCGCCAGAACTGAGAACAAGATTCCAAGCAGAGCTTCTCCAAGGTGTGATAGACTGATGATCACACACACGTTTTGAGAGGGAGTGCCCTATGAACTGCCTATACTGCCTGTCCGCGATCACCAAAGGGATGTGTCAGAACTGGGAACACAGAGATATGAACAAGATAGATTCGACCATCCTTGCCATAACCTGTTCAGGTATTACGCGCGTAAAATTAAAGCATTGAAGACATTCAAACGTTGGCGGAACAGAGCACGTTGCTGGGCCAAGGAAACAGGCTGTCTTATCGTGGTACGGAACCGAAAGAGCTGACGAACCTCATCAAATGCTCGAGCACTCGCGTGAGGCCGACGTGAAACTTCCAAAACCACGCATGGGATAATAACGCTGT
>WNGL01008770.1_pt1 | contig 12605 bp, 13 predicted proteins | sample 5400591 | NCBI WGS metagenome assembly WNGL01 (sample SAMN13153377, study PRJNA577476) | soil metagenome | isolation source: 80 cm soil or saprolite under Garry oak tree replicate 1 | place: USA:California | collected 2016-06-15
GTTGGGCGGCAGCGATGCGTTTATCGTTATGCCGAGTGCGGACTTCGAATCGGCGTTGAACACTGCAGTCAAAGCGCGCACAATCAACACGGGCCAGTCTTGTATCGCTGCGAAGCGATTCATTGTTGCCGATGAGATCTACGAGCGGTTTCTCGAACAGTTCATCGATAGAATGCGGGCGCTCAAGGTTGGCGACCCTATGGATCCGGAGACTGAGCTCGGCCCACTCGCAACCGAACAAATTCTGCAAGGCGTACACGACCAGGTTCAGAAAACGGTGGCCGCAGGCGCAAAATTACTGACCGGCGGCAACCGAATTCATGGTCCCGGATTTTTCTACGAGCCAACGGTACTGGTCGATGTGCCGAAAGACTCGCCAGCGTATGCGCAAGAAGTGTTTGGCCCGGTTGCCGCTTTTTTTAGGGTGCCCGATGCCCATAACGCTGTTGAGCTAGCGAACGATACCACTTTCGGCCTCGGCTCGAGCGCGTGGACCAAAGATCGCGAGGAACAAAAACTTTTCGCTTCCGAGTTGGACGCCGGAATGGTGTTCATTAACGCGATGGTCGCCTCCGATCCACGTCTGCCATTCGGTGGCGTAAAGCGTTCCGGGTTCGGCCGCGAGCTCGGCGTGGCCGGAATCCGCGAATTTACCAATACGAAAACGATCTGGATTTCGTAAACCCCAACTTTACACTGACACGCTCGCCATGACCCTTGAAGAGAATAAAGCTCTGGCACGACGCGCTATCGACGAAATATGGAGTAAAGGGAACCTAGCAGTGGGGCCGGACATTTACAGTCCCAACTTCGTCAGCCACCAGCACAGCCATCCTGATATAGGGGACGTGCGGGGCCTCTCAGCGCTCATCGAGTTCGTCCGCGAGTTCCGTGAAGCATTCCCGGATTTCCACGACACGATCGATGACCAGGTGGCCGAAGGAGACAAGGTAGTCACCCGGTTCACATCTACGGGGACACATCGAGGAACCCTAATGGGCTTGCAGCCAACGAACAAACGGGCGTGTTGGATGCGTATTCAACGAAACGCGTGTGACCGCTTTTTGCACGAAATCCTTTTCTGCAGAAGCGATTAGGGCGCGACCAATTCCGCGGCGGCGCACACTGGGCAAGGTCACAAGAGCAAGGATTCGCCCGGACGGATCATCATGTTCGTAGCTTGCATATGCGAGCGTCCCGATCATCCCGCAAACTTTCCCATCTACCTCGGCAACAAGCGTACGATAGTTGACGTCGTCCAAAATCGATTTTAGGCGCCGACGCATTTCGGCGGGAGTTGTCTTGTAGCCAAGCTCGCACACGAGCGCGGGCGCATCGGTCAACTTAGCGTCACGAATTATAAACACTTCTGCGGCTCAGTCGTTCGCTGCGAATGGATTAAGAATTTAGCCACAGATGAAGACAGATTTATACGGGTCATTTTAGAGCGGCTCGATGTGTTCTTTTCGTAGTTTGCGTTTCATCCGTATCAATCTGTAGCGTGTTTTTCTGTTGCGCCTACTCAGCGCAATCCTAGCTTTGTTACAATGGCAGAGACACACGCCGCAGCGTACGACTCCAAAATCGAAGGCAACGTTATTTTTACGCGCCTGGATGCGGCACTCAATTGGGTTCGCAAGAATTCGCTTTGGCCGATGCCCATGGGCCTGGCCTGTTGCGCGATTGAATTAATGGCCGCAGCTGCATCGCGATTCGACATTGCGCGGTTCGGCGCCGAGGTGATGCGTTTTTCGCCGCGACAATGCGACGTGATGATCGTCGCCGGCACTGTCACCTATAAAATGGCGCTGGCAGTGAAACGAATTTATGAGCAGATGCCGGAGCCGAAATGGGTGATCGCCATGGGCGCATGCGCTTCCACGGGCGGGATGTATCGCTCCTACGCCGTGCTACAAGGTATTGATCAGCTTCTACCGGTTGATGTCTACATTTCCGGGTGTCCGCCGCGTCCCGAAGCGTTACTGGCTGGCTTGATGAAATTGCAGGAAAAAATTTCCCGCGAACGCGCGTTCAGAAATCAGAAGCCGGAACTGGTGGAAAAACTCGAGGAAATGCTGGCATGATTATATGCTCTGCAAATTGGAATTGTAAGGCAAGCGCATCGCTTGCCTCGTGTCATGGTGCCCGGCAGGCGGAGCCCTACAATGTCATAAGCAGATGAATAGCCAGGAAGCGATTGAGTCACTGAACAAATCCTTTGAAGGAAAACTTCAGGATAAAACCGAATTTCGCGGAGAGACGACCTGCACGATTTCGGCGATCGATCTCCGCGACATCGCAAGGTTCTGCCGTGACCAACTTTCATTTGATTATTTGCTCGACATCACCAGCATCGACAACTTCGGTGAAGAGCCGCGCTTCGAAGTCATTTATCACTTGTACTCAATGCCACATGCTGCCTACCTTCGATTGAAACTGAAAATTTCAGAGGAACTCGGCGCAATCGAGACCGTTTCAGATATCTGGCCGACCGCGAATTGGCACGAACGCGAGATTTACGACATGATGGGAATCAAGTTCGATGGTCATCCCGATTTGCGTCGGATTCTAATGTGGGACGGTTACCCGTACTTCCCTTTACGAAAAGATTTCCCGCTCGCAGGTTTGCCAAGCGAAATGCCCGACGTCGCGTTTACCAAAATCACGCCGCTCGAGGGCGGCCCATTCGTCACCATTCCAAGCACCGCCGGCTCGAAAGACCGCGAACCACGCGCGCGGGAATTGTAGTTCGCCTGTGCCAGACGTCTTGTAGAAGTGGTCAGCGTTATGCCGCGGAGACCGGTGGCGCCGTTTCGGGTTTGCGCGTGGCGACCATCACGTCTGGGCGCAAACTTTCGCCGCGTGGCATCGCCGGCTTCTGTCCCGGCTTCGGATAGGCGATCCTGCTGTGCAACATCGATGAAAGCGTGAATCGAAACCGGTCGGCGATTGTTTTCAGCTCGCCGAGTGTCAGAGCGCACTCGTCCAGTTGGCGGTCGCTGATGCGTTCGTCAATGATCTCATTCACCAGCGTCTCAATTTTTTGCGGCGTTGGTTTCTCCAGACTGCGCGAAGCGCTTTCGATTGCGTCAGCCAGACTAACCACTGCACTCTCCTTGGTTTGCGGTTTTGGTCCGCTGTAACGAAAACTTTCTTCGTGCACCTCAGGGACGTCATCTTCGCGCAGCCTCATGATCTTGCCGCCTGCCAGCGCGTCTTCGTGTTGCTGAAGCGCGCGCTGATAAAAATAGCGCACAAGTGATGTGCCGTGGTGCTCCTGAATAATGTCGATAATGCGCTGATTCAACCGATGCTTGAGCGCGAGATCTACACCTTCCTTTACATGCGCGATGATGATCAACGCGCTCATTGTCGGCGCGAGATCGTCATGCGGATTTCGCTCGAAGCTCATGTTTTCAGTGAAATATTCCGGCTTCACCAGCTTACCGACATCGTGAAAGTAAGAACAGACGCGGCAGAGCGTCCCGTTTGCACCGATCGCTTCGGCGGCAGCTTCGGCCAAATTAGCTACCACGAGGCTATGGTGATAGGTGCCCGGCGCTTCGATGGTCATGCGGCGCAGCAACGGGTGGTTGAGATCGGACGCTTCTAGCCAGGAAATGTCGGTGGTGATTCCAAAGAGATGCTCGAGCATCGGCAGCGCGCCGCCCACTAGTGTCGCGGTGACAATCCCGTTGCCAATTGCGAGCGCGCTTTGCACTCCGAGCATTCCCCAGTCATTAGCGGCCGGATAGAACCAGTTGATCGGTCCGATCAATCCAAATGTGAGCGACAACAACCAGATGGCGAGCCCGACATAGAACCCAGCACGTATCAATTTGCTGCGCCGTCGCACCTGCAACGTCAGGGACACAGCGGTGAAGCCGCTGATCAGACTGGTTATCAAGAGTGGCGCATCAATGGGACCAAACAACATACTGCTCCACAGGCTCACGAAAAAAGCGGCGTAGAGACCGTGCTGCCTGCCCAATAACACGCTCAGCACCAGCGGCGCAAAAGCGTAGGGCGTAATCAATCCGCCCATTTCCGGTCTCAGAAACCAATAGTTGCCGCTATTGCAGACAATCAGCAACAACTTGGTGACGGTTAACTGGACAAAAATAACAGAAAAGACCAGAAGAATTCGAGAATTTTGTTCGAAACTTTTTGGCTGGTTGATCCAAAGCTGCGTGATCGCAGTAGTTAACACGAGCAGCGCAATGACATAATTCTTCGTCGGCTCAGGTTGTTGACCACTGAAGACGAGAAACGCGAGACCACCGGCAAACAGCGCAAAGATGAATACTTTGACATACAACGAACTTTCCAAGTTGCGCATCAGTTCACTTTGCGGCCGGCGACGGCGCTTCTTCCGGGAAGCAAGGCCTCGTTTAACGAGACGGCCGCGTTTGAGGAAATCGAACATACGACTTACTTCCGAGAGTCGGGTGCGGGGGCGCGGTACGCCTGATAAGCCCCAATAATGGCGCGCACCAGTTCATGCCGGACAACATCGCGATCGGTGAAATACACCGTGGCGATTCCGGGCACGTCCTTCAAAGCCTGCAACGCCTCGAGCACGCCGGAACGTTTGTTTGCCGGCAAATCAATCTGTGTAATGTCACCGGTTACTACGCACTTGGAATTCAAGCCGATACGCGTCAGCAACATGAACATCTGCTCAGTCGTAGTGTTTTGTGACTCATCGAGAATTACAAAGGCGTTATTCAAAGTGCGGCCGCGCATGTAAGCAAGCGGAGCCACCTCGATAGTTTGCCGTGCGATTGCTCGTTCCATTTCGTCCGGCTCAAGCATCTCACGCAGCGCGTCGTAAAGCGGACGAAGATACGGAAGGATCTTTTGTTCGAGGTCGCCTGGCAAGAACCCAAGCGCTTCGCCCGCCTCCACCGCAGGTCGGGTCAAAACGATGCGCGCCACCTGTTCTTTTTTTAGCGCCGCTACTGCCATGGCGACTGCTAGATAAGTTTTGCCAGTGCCCGCGGGTCCAATCCCGAAAACCAAGTCCTGTTTTTGAATCGCCTCCACGTATGCACGCTGATTGGCGCTTCGTGCTGCAACAGGCGGTTTGCGGGAAGACGTCACAACTTTGGTCGCGAAAATATCGCTGAGAGCCTCCTCGCGTTCTTCGGTCACGGCCTTTAATGTGTAGTTGAACTCGTGTTTTTGAATGTCCACGCCTTGTTGTCGGGCTTGCTCAAGCTGCTGAAATACCTGTTGGGCCTTATCGATACGACTCGGGTCGCCCTCCAGCTTCACCCATCCTTCGCGCGTGGTCACCTTGACGCCTAACGAGTCTTCAAGATTCTTCAAGAGTTTGAGATCATTAGCATAGAGCGACTGCAAAGCGCGTGGGCTTTCAAACTGCAAAGTCCGCGATTCAGTCATAATCGTGGCATACCGCTGCCACGAATTCTAAAGTTATCGGAAACCATACACCAGCGCCCAATGCGTGCGTTCCTCTGGCGATTGCTCCACGCTCACGATAATGAAATAACTGCCCGTCGCCTTGGGGATAACGTGTGCCGCGGCGAAATGGCCTTTTTCCCAGCTATCGGGCTCCTCTGCGAGCTTGCCGTCCGAATCATAGACGTGAACAGAAATCTTCGCCCGATCGACTTCCGTTCCCAGCCAGAACCAGTATTCGTTGCCTTTAAACAACTGCTGTCGCACGGCTTTCTTTTCTCCAGAACCGAGATCCCCGCCCCAATAATCCTCGCGCACCTGGAAGCCTTGTTTCACATAGGGCTCGGCCGCTTGCAGAGCGAAGGATTGAGCATCGTCCACTGAGCCGAAAACGGCCGGCAGCAGTGCAGTCGTCACCAACAGCAGAAAACTCGCGCGCAAAAAGAATTTCACGAGATCGAAGGTCTAATCCTTGGTGACGATTCCCTGGCCGAGCCGTGTCGTAATCTCGTTGACCTTTTTCACTGTTTCAGGCGGAATACGGCGATCACCGACGTCAATCAACGGTTTCACTTCGACCAGAGCATCCAGAATTTGATGGATAATTGGAAGGTCAAACTCTGGCATTGCCTGGAGTCGTTTTTGAAAATAAGAGAGAAGGTCAGGCTGGTGCAGCAACTCGGCACCGTCACTCGAAAAATGGTCGTTCACGACTGAAGTCAATACTTCCGTCCCACGCAGCCATCCACCTAGGCTCACCAACTGCGATAGTTTTTCATCGTGCACTTCGTTCATCGCCTGTTGCACACTGTTCTGGGTGCGATCCAATTCCCTCCGCACGTTATTCCAGTTGCGCTTGTCTGCCGCCTCGATAATCGCCTTGGCATGCGGCGTGATTGAATTGCCCACCCCGACACCCTTCGCCAGACTCAGCACCCGCTGCCCAATCTCCTTCACGGTTTCTGCGTCCTCCGCCTGCACCGCGATGAAGCCGTCCGCGATCACTGTCCCAAGCAAAAGGGCAATACGCGGACGCTCGGTGAAGTTGGGTCCCTTGTCGGTACGGACGTGCGCCCGCCAGTTCACTGCGCCCAGTTTGTTCAGCGCGCCGAAGATTTCGTTCGGCAACGGCACGACAACGTCTTCCACAGTCGTGGACAGTTGGTTAATGTTGATGCGCTGCGGGGCTTGGGCACCGTCTGCGCAAAGTGCAAGCCCACAAAGCACACCTATGCTCAACTTCAAATCTCTTATAAACAGCATCATTGGCAGTTTCGACTGTTGATTTCGACTAGGTATTCGGGATTTAATGGAGCGAACTTTAACCGGAACTGTCGCCGTACACAACTCATGACACGATCGATTTCATCGGCCCGTTCAAATCAGGAGCGGCCAGAGGATTTGAGACCTCAATCGCCAGATTTCAAGTTACAATGAATCTGAATCGCCTGGAGCAGATCCTTAATCACGCGGCTTCAAGACGGATCACCGTTATCGGGGATCTGATGCTGGACGAATTTGTCTGGGGAAAGGTCGGTCGCATCTCGCCAGAGGCACCCGTTCCGGTCGTGGAGGTGACGGGAGAATCCTTTTATCCCGGAGGCGCGGCCAACGTTGCCCGCAACCTGCGTGAATTTATCGATCACGTTTCAGTTATCGGAATGCTCGGTAAAGATCGCAGCGGCCGCCACCTGCGAGAACTGCTAACGGCACAAAGCATCGATACATCAAATGCGGTCGAGGAAGGAAACTTTTGCACAATCGTCAAAACCCGTATCATCGCTCTTCACCAACAGGTCGTTCGCGTAGACCGCGAAAGGATCGTCGCCCCGTCGCCAGCACAGATTCCAAAGGTAATTGCTGCGGTTCGAAACAGTATTCGAGAAACCGACGCAATCATTTTTGAAGATTATGGTAAAGGGTTTGTGACGTCCGAATTGGTTGCCCAAATTGCGCGCGAGGCGCGTATGGCTGGGAAAATAGTGGCGGCCGATCCCAATCCGCGACATTCGGTTGACTGGCGCGGTGTCACTGTTGTGAAACCAAACCGGGCTGAAGCATTCCTCGCTGCGGGGGTCCCCTGGCGTGATCCCGATGAAACTCCGACGAAAGATCCTCATCTTGAGCGAACAGGCAAAGCGCTCCTGAAGAAATGGGAAACAAACTACGTCCTCATCACGCTCGGCGAACATGGCATGATGCTTTTTCAGCAGAACGACGCTCCGCACTACGTTCCCACAAGAGCGCGTCAGGTCTTCGACGTCTCCGGCGCGGGCGACACCGCGATCGCGCTATTCACTTTGGGGCTCGTCTGCGGCGCGACTCCCATCGAGGCGGCGGAGATTGCCAACCATGGGAGCGCCGTCGTAGTGAGTAAGCTTGGGACCGCAACAGTGACGCGAACTGAACTCATCGCCAGTTTCCGAGAGGATACCGCACGTGAGTAATGCGTTGTCGCCGGCCATCTTTATCGATCGCGACGGCACGATCATGCAAGACTGCGTTTACTGTTCCGATCCGAAGAAGGTAAGGATTTTTCCAGGCGTGCCAGAGGCCCTGCGGCGCCTGAAATCGAATGGGTTCAAACTCATCATCATCACGAACCAGAGCGGCATCGGCCGTGGGCTGTTTACAGTGGAGCAATACCTTGCCGTTGAAGCGGAGCTTTTGCGCCAGCTTGGAGATGGTTTGATCCACGCGACTTATTTCTGTCCAGATGTTCCCGGCCAGCATTCCACCCACCGCAAGCCCGCGCCCGGGATGATCGTGGACGCCACGCGAGAACACCAAATCGATGTTTCCCGTTCGTTTCTGATTGGTGACGCCGAGATCGATGTCGAGTGCGCTCATAAGGCAGGTGTGCGCGCCATCCGGGTGCGAACGGGACTTCAACGTGATCTCACCGCGAGTATGGCAGATTGGCGGGCCGATGACCTGCCAGCAGCGGCAGAGATAATTTTGGCAACGAAGGCATGATATCACAGTCAGTCCGAGCGAAGTGGACGCTGCAGTGCGGTCGCGGAAGGCAACAACACCAGGCTTTCTATCGCGTGGCTAAACCAATAGCTCGTGCAACGGGATCCTTCCGCGTCGTTGGGCTTAGGTCAGGAAGCGCCTCGTGAACAGGGCCGTGGGCATTATTCCAGCGCGCTGGAGTTCTACTCGTTTTCCAGGAAAAGCGTTGCATGTAATTGATGGGAAACCTCTTCTGCGACGAGTATGGGAACGGTCAATGCGAGCCAAAAATTTGGACTTAGTCATCATCGCGACCGACGATATGCGGATTGCTGAGACCGCGTTTAGGTGGGGTGCCGAGGTCGCACTGACTTCGCCAAAACATCGCAGCGGGACCGATCGCGTGGCCGAAGTTGCACGCCATGCGAAAGAGTTCGCATTCGTCGTTAACATCCAAGGCGATGAACCATTGATCGATCCTCGCCTGATTGATCAGCTTGTCGAAAAACTCCGCTCGGATTGCAGCACAAACATCGTCACTGCTGCGCATCCATTCGCCGATCCCGCCGAAGCAAAATCTCCCCACCAGAACAAGGTTGTCCTGGATCGGAATAATTGCGCTCTCTACTTCTCAAGAAGTCTCATCCCTTATGCCGCCAACTCTTCCCGTGTTCGTTATCTCCGTCATCAGGGCATCTACGGTTTTCGGCGCGACGCGCTCCTGCGATTTGTAGAATGGAAACCGAGTCCTTTGGAACGCGCAGAGTCGTTGGAGCAATTGCGCGCATTGGAAAATGGTGTAAAGGTTCATGTGCTCATCACTGCCAAGGGATCTCCCGGCATAGATACGCCGGCCGATGCAAAAGCGCTGGAGCAGAAGCTCGCTCGCGCGAAACGAAGGATCCGCTGATGAAATACATTTTTGTCACGGGCGGCGTCGTTAGCTCGTTAGGCAAAGGCCTGACTGCGGCATCCTTGGGAACATTGCTCGAAGCGCGCCGACTGCGTGTTATTCTTCAGAAGTTCGATCCATATCTCAATGTTGACCCCGGAACGATGAATCCGTTCCAGCACGGAGAAGTCTATGTGCTGAACGACGGTGCGGAAACCGACCTCGACCTTGGTCATTACGAGCGATTCACTAACTGCGTTCTCACCAAACACAATAATCTTACCAGTGGGCAGGTCTACGAAACCGTAATTCTCAAGGAACGCCGCGGCGATTATCTCGGCAAGACAGTGCAGGTCATTCCGCACGTCACAGACGTGATCAAAGAGCGCATCCGCCAATTATCAGACGAGAGCAAATATGATGTAGTCATCACAGAAATCGGAGGCACGACGGGAGATATTGAAGGGCTCCCGTTTCTTGAAGCGATTCGTCAATTCATCCTGGAAGTCGAACCAGAAAATGTCGTGAACATGCACGTCACGCTTATTCCGTATATCAAGGCCGCGCACGAATTAAAAACCAAGCCGACTCAGCAAAGCGTGGCAAAGCTGCGGGAGATCGGCCTGCAGCCGCAGGTACTGATTTGCCGCACGGAAAAACCGCTCGATCGCGATATCCGCCGAAAGTTGTCGATGTTCTGCAGCGTTACGGAAAAAGCGGTGATTCAGGAGCGCGACGTTGAGCACACGATTTACGAGGTCCCCTTGACCCTGCACGCCGAGGGAGTCGACCAATTGGTATGTGATCTCCTGCATCTTGAAACGCCGAAACCCGAACTGAATGACTGGCGAAAATTCGTCGAACGCGTCGTCAATCCGGGCAGACGCGTTAACATCGCGGTCGTCGGCAAATATATCGATGTTCGTGATGCGTATAAGAGCATCTACGAATCGCTGACGCACGGCGCCGCGAGTGAAGATTGCGGAATCGATCTCAAACTCCTCGATGCTGAATCCCTCGTGGATGGCATCGATGAGCGGTTCGAAGATGTAACCGGCGTCCTGGTCCCTGGCGGATTCGGGGGGCGCGGCGTTGAAGGGAAAATTAACGCCGCGCGGTACGCACGCGAGCACAGGATTCCGTATCTCGGTCTCTGTCTCGGAATGCAAGTGGCCACGATTGAATTCGCCAGAAATGTCTGTGGAATCAAAAACGCAAACAGCACCGAGTTCGACAAAGACACGCCGAACCCGGTGATCTCGCTACTGGAAGAGCAACGGGGAGTGCGAAACAAAGGTGCGAGCATGCGACTGGGAACCTGGCCAACAAAAATCGTTCCAGGCACACTTGCCCAGAAACTCTACGGCGACACCGAAGTCACGGAGCGGCACCGGCACCGGTATGAGTTCAACATGAAATATCGCGACCAGATGAATGCCAAAGGCTTTGTGATCTCGGGAACATCACCCGACGGGACACTCGCCGAATTAATCGAGCTGCGCGACCATCCGTATTTTATCGGCTGCCAGTATCATCCTGAATTTCAAAGCAAACCGAACCATCCGCATCCCCTCTTCAGAGGATTCATTGCAGCTGCTCTTGGGTATGAGGCGGGCGTGGAGAAGCGTAGCGCGGCCATTGAGGAAACGCCAACCAGAGTATCAGACGCAGAGCTCGTCATGCAACGCTAGCGTACAAAAACGACGCGAAGACGCGGTCGCACTCCAAGCCGTGATGTCCTCCCTAGCCGCGAGATTTTCCCGGCAGGCCGAAGTGCGAGGGAGCGCGCCGAGCCGGAGTCGCGTGAGCAAAGTCGGTGCGGGGTTTTCTGGCGACGCCGAAGGCGACTCCATCACGATGCAAGTTCTTTCTGCTTACTGCAGCGTTAGGCGGGTTGGAAAAATTGTCACTGACGTGGAGAATGAAGCCGCTCCAAAACCACTGCGGCTTTTGCTCCTCACTTGAATGCCTGTCATCGGAATCAGCGGAGGGATTTCCACGGGTAAAACCACATTTTGCGAATGTCTGCGCCAGGTGCTTCCCACCGCCAAATTCTTCAATGCCGATGGGGCAGCGCACATGCTTCTCGAGCGTTCGGAAGTGAAGCGAGAAATTCATGCCGAGTTCGGGAGCTGCGTCTTTTCAAGCCACGGAGACTTGAACCGAGCCCGTCTCCGAGCGATAATATTTGGCGACGCAAACAAGAAGCGCGCGCTTGAGCGGATTTTGCATCCGCGGATTCGCCGCCAATGGAGAACAGAGGCGAAGAGCTATCGCAATTCCCCCAATTTTTTCGTTGCTGATATCCCACTTCTGTATGAAACGGCCGGTGAAAGGTTGTGCGACCGAGTGGTCGTGGTGGGCTGCTCGGAAAAAGTGCAGCTAGCTCGCTTAAAGAAACGGATGTCGATCACAGCTGCCGCAGCCAGAAAAATGATTGAATCACAACTGTCGCTCAAAGAAAAGATGAGACGCGCTGACCACATCATTTGGAACAATGGCGACCGCGCGGTCCTGATCGAGCAAGCGCGATTTTTGGTTGCATTGTGGCAAGGACAAACATGGACGAAAAAGTAGAGACAGTAGAATCTTCAGAGGAGGTTCTTCAAGAATCCGGCTCAGCGACTCCAGTGGCATTGCGCACGCTTGATTTGAACGAGTTACAGGAATTTCCAGATAAGAAGCTAAAAACGTTGGCGCGCGATTTGGACGTGTATTTACATCCCGCCCGTTCACGGCATCAGCACATTCTGGACATCGTGCGCGCGGCAATCTCGCTCGGCGCACCTGTTACTGCGGAAGGATTTCTCGATCAGGTGAGCGATTCCTTTGCGATGCTGCGTTGGCCTGAACTGAATTTTCTACCTGTTCCGGAAGACGTAGCGGTGCCCCGGACACTGGTCGAGCGACATGACCTGCGGCCCGGCCAAAAAGTTGCAGGCGCTGTCCGATTGCCGGCGCAGCGTGAAAAGTTCTTGTCACTCGACAAAGTTACAACAGTCGAGGGTCAACCCGCCGAGGAATGGAAACCATCAACGGCGTTTGACAAGCTAACACCTCAATTCCCGCAAGGAAGAATCATCCTGGAGAATCCGAAAACGAGCTCAATCTGTGCGCGCGCTGTGGATTTGCTGACGCCCCTCGGTCGTGGTCAGCGCGGCCTCATCGTTGCGCCGCCTCGAGTAGGCAAGACCATTTTGCTGAAGGAAATTGCGAAAGCGATTCGTGCAAATTATCCCGACATTGTCCTGATCCTGCTGTTGGTGGACGAGCGGCCGGAAGAGGTGACGGATTTGCAGCGCGAGATCGACTGTCAGATCTATCATTCAAACTT
>WNGL01007749.1_pt1 | contig 12604 bp, 12 predicted proteins | sample 5400591 | NCBI WGS metagenome assembly WNGL01 (sample SAMN13153377, study PRJNA577476) | soil metagenome | isolation source: 80 cm soil or saprolite under Garry oak tree replicate 1 | place: USA:California | collected 2016-06-15
ACCAACCACCAGATCGTGCAGACCTTGGATGAGCACCCCAAGCTGCGGGACTTCCTCGGGGTGGGCGAGCAGATCGCCACCGCCACCGGAATGATCAAAAGCGCCGCCGGGGCGGCGTCCTACCTCGTCGAGCAGGCCAACAAGCGGACCGATCTGACGCCCTGGTATGACGGGATCATCGACGGCGCCGGGCTACGCAAAGGTGATCCGCGGCTATTGTTTCGCCGGGTGATGTTCAACATGGCCCGCAAACACGCCGGGCAAGCGTTGCGCCGCCGCGACACCCGCGAACACCTCGCCCTCTACCTCAAGGCCTTCAACGCCTGGCACACCGGCGAGTCGCTACCCCAACTGCGGTTCACCCCCCGCGAGAGCATGCCCCGCATCGCCACAACCCGCTAAGCCACGGACACCTACCAGACCGCGCCGAACGCCGACTCCCACAGCGCGTCGATGACGGGTGGTTAACCCGGGCAATACCTGACGTCAGAGGCTATGCCGCGCGCAATTAACGACCCAGCTGGCGGTGGACCGCCAGCGGTCCCGAGCCGCTGGGGGAGCGGGACCGACCCAGGTGAAGCGCGGCGCGATCGCCGAATCTGGCGCGTCGCTTGGCCGTGTAGCTCCTGCGATCTTCGTCGATATGCGCGTCTTGGGGGTCCGCATCGGTGGGGGACTTGAACCCGCTGCGCACCGCAGCAAACACGGGGCCCGCAGTCGCCTGGCCCTGTTTCTGGGCCTTGCGAGTGATACCTAGTTGTACCGGAGTTACGCGATGTGCCACCGGGTGGGACATGTCCCACCGAGACGGGAAGCCGCCTATGCCGCCTTGACCAGGGCTGTTGGGCTCAACAGCAGGATGGCGGATTCTTCTTCGCCCTCGAGGGGGTCAAATTCCACCCGCCCCTGGGTGGGGAGGCAGGATCGCTTCGACAACGGTCGCCGCTTGCTCCCGCCAAATGGCCCCACAGCAGAAACGGCCGGTTGGCGCACTCACGCGGGCGCTGATGTATCCGGCTGCCGACCGGACCGTCATGCCGGTCCGGCCCCGGAGACGGCGTGTTGTGACGCCGGGACCTCGCTTGCGTCGGCGACGGCTGTCGGGGTTGGTGGGAACGCGGCAACTGCGGTGACGAGTCCGAGGACGGCGGCGGCCACGACGACCCAGTAGGCGGAGTGGAACGCGTGCGTAGCCGCGGTGAGGTCAGCGTCGGAGGTGCGCGCCGCGAGCAGGGTGCGGCTGTGTGAGGTCAGGACGGTGGCGACGGCTGCGACGGTGATGCCGCCGCCGATCTCACGCATGGTCTCCACGAGTCCGCCTGCTAGGCCGGCCATATTGTGGGTAACGCGGGATAGCGCACCGATCTGAATGGCTGGGGCGGCCAGTCCTCCGGCGAGGCCGGAGAGGATCAGGATGGCATGAGATTGCTGGCGTAGTGGGCTTGCGCGGGCATCCGGGTGAACAGGAACGCCGCAGTGCCGAGGACTGTGAAGCCCGCCGCGACCAGTCGCCGCACTCCCAGGATGCCGACGAGTTTCGTGCCGGTCGTCGCCGCCGCGATGAAGGACGTGACGGTGGTGGCCAGCCAGGCCACGCCGGTACGGGTCGGTGTGTAGCCCAGAACCACCTGCATGAACTGTGAGCCGAGGAAGATGGACGCGAAGATCGCGCCGAACAGCAGCAACGACGACAGGTTCGCGGCTACCAGCGTCCGGTTCCGCACCACGACGCGGGGCACCAGCGGTGACCGGGACCGGGATTCGATCGCCACGAACACCGCAAGGACCGCGGCGGCCGCGGCGAGCAGGCCCAGGGTCGTGGCCGATCCCCAGCCACCTTCGGCGGATCGGCTGACGGCGTACACCAGCAGCAAGAGACCGCCGGTCCCGGTCACTGCTCCGGCCACGTCGAACCGTTGCCGGTTGGTGGAGCGGAGTTCGTCGGTGGCCAGGACTAGGACCGCCAAGATGACCAGGGCGGCGCCGACCGGTGCGTTGATGAAGAAGATCCAGCGCCAACCTGGCCCGGCGGTGAGCAGCCCGCTGGCGATCACCCCCACCGATGCGGAGATACCGGTGGTCGCGCCGAAGACCCCGAGCGCCCGGTTGCGGTCTCGGCCTTCGGCGAACGTGACGGCCAGCACTGCCAGCGCAGCGGGTGGGATCATGGCCGCGCCTAGGCCCTGGACGACGCGGGCCGCGATCAGTGAGCCAGCCGATCCAGCCACGCCGGCCAAGATCGAAGCGCCGGTGAAGACGATCAGTCCGGTGAGCAAGGTGCGGCGGCGACCCCAGAAGTCGCCGATCCGCCCGCCGAGGAGCAGGAACCCGCCGAGCATCAGCCCGTAGGCCGTGACGATCCACTGCACGGTGGACTGATCGATGTGCAGGTCTCTCTGAATGGTCGGCAGGGCCACGTTCACGACTGCCACGTCGAGCACGACCATGAACTGGGCAACGCACGCCAGAAGCAGGACGAGCGCTGGCTTGTTCTGAGTCCGCGGCGCCATCACGCGCGCCGGTAGGTCAGGCGGACCAGGCCCTCACCGACGGTCCCGACGTCGTTGAGGCGCATGGCCTTCGAGCTGGTCAATTCGGTGAAAACGCGGCCGCCCGAACCGACGACGTGCGGGAAGATGATCAGCCGCACCTCGTCGACCAGGTCGTGCTCCATCAGGCTACGGACGAGCTGGTAGCTGGCGTAGACGACGATGTCCCCGTCGATGCTTTGCTTCAGGTCGGCGATCTCTGTCGCGATGTCGCCGATCAGTTCGGTCGTCGGGCCCCAGTCCGACCGGCCGGCGGTGGTGCGCACCACGTACTTGTGCAGAGCGTTGAGACGGTCTGCCCAGTCCCGGGGCGGCCGACCCACCGCTCGGCGAACCATTCGTAGCTGCGGCCGCCGACCAGGATCGCGGCGGTGTCGAGCGCCTCCTCGAACTCTGCCTTGGCCCAGGCTTCGCGGTCGGTGTCGGCGATTCGGGTGAACCAGCCGCCGAATTCGAAGCCTTCCTCGCCGGTCGGATCCTGGCTGATCCCGTCGATTGTGCTGTTGGTGCTGATGACGATGCGTCCCATCTCGGGCGTCTCCTTCGTTGCTGTGGGTAGGAACCGTTCAGGTAGACACTCGCCATGTTTCAAACTGGGCGGCGACGGGCCGCCCACTTTGCGTCGCTCGCGGTGTCTATAAGTCCGTAGGGGGTGCCGGGATGGACCTGGACGAGGACGCGGTCGCGGCCGCGCAACTGTTGGCCCTGGCGTGCGCTGGCGACAACGAGGCCTTCGGCCGACTAACCGCGCCGCACCGCCGCGAGCTGCTGATCCACTGCTACCGGATGCTCGGGTCGCTGCAAGACGCCGAAGATGCCCTGCAGGAGACGCTGCTGGCGGCATGGCAGGCGCTGGCGGGATTCGAGCTGCGATCCTCGCTTCGGACGTGGCTCTACACGATCGCCACCCACCGCTGCCTCAACGCACGGCGCGCGACTCGGCGCCGGCCACCGAAGGAGTGGGACGTGCCAGGTGTGCAACCGCCGATGCCATCGCGGCTCGGCGAAGTGGTGTGGCTCGAACCGCTGCCCGACGAGTTGGTTGCCAGCGGTGTCGGACTGTGGCCCGGGCCAGAAACTGTGTACGAGCAGGGCGAGTCGATCTCGCTGGCCTTCATCACGGCTCTGCAGGTCCTGCCGCCACGTCAACTCGCCGTGCTCGTCCTGCGCGACGTCCTCGGGTTCCGGGCCAGCGAGGTAGCAAACATGCTCGCAACCACCACCGAATCGGTGACGAGCGCACTCAAGCGGGCCCGCGCGACGATGAAACACCACCAGGCGGCCGACGTCGGCCACCAAGCGTCGCCACCTGCCGGCTCCCCAACCGAAAACGCACTGGTGGCGCAGTTCGTCCGCGCCTACGAAAGCAGCGACGTCGACGCACTGATCGCACTGCTCACCGACGACGTATTCATGTCGATGCCACCCATGCCTTTCGAGTACGAAGGCAAAGACCTGGTCGCCGAGTTCTGGCACCTGCTGTTCCGAGCCGACCGCAAGTACCGCCTGATACCCACCCGCGCGAACGGCCAACCGGCATTCGGCTCCTATGTGCGCGCCGCCGACGGACTCTTCCACTGCACAGGGCTGTTCGTCCTCACTCTTGCGGGCAACCAGATCTGCGCACTCACCCGCTTCGAGACCACCACCGTTCCCCGGTTCGGACTGCCCAGGTCACTGCCGAGCTCTTGACCCCCAGGTCAGGCGCGGTGATCAACAAGACAAATGTCCCACCACCGTCCCACCGGTTGACCGCGGGGGAGCGCATGGCATCGGACGATCGGGGATATGAGCCCCACCGGCAAGAGCTCGAAATGCCTGCAAGCCGGGCACTGCGCTGCGTGGATCTGACGGATGTCCCACCCGTGTCCCACCCGAACACCGATGCGGCGAGTGATACCGAGGGCTACGTCAGCGGATATAGAGCTTTGGCGCGCCACCGGTGTGCCAGTCCGGAGACCGTCCTACACAGATTGCACGTAGCGCCCCGCTTCGATTGACGCACGTAGCGATGAATCTGCGCGGCGACGCCCCTAGAGAGGACTGCTCGATATCGACGGATATCTTGCGCCGAGCCGGGTGGCTTCCGAAGGTGCGGCACCGCTGGCGTAGAGGTTCAACCCGGCGCCGCCTACGAACCCGCACACGGCAGTTATTGCCGGGTGGTTAAGACTGCGCAGCAGCGCGCAGCGCAACGTGAGGGGCTCCCTGCGGGGCTTGCGGACAACGTCGCCGCGGGGTGCAGATCCGAGAGGTGGATCGCGTATCTGCGGCGTGGCAGCGCCTTGGCGCGATGCGGTCAACAACCTCGGCCTGAGTGGCGACGCGAAATGTTTTCCACGGCAGGAGAACCGGCCCGGGAAGCCGTGGCGCTGCTGAAGAGGCGCTGCCGTAGTGCCTTCGGCTAACGTCTTTCACCCCTAGGTGGTGAATGACGCGGCGAGGAGGTTGTCGATGACATCTTTGGCGTTGATCTTGTCGGGGATCTGGCTGGTCGCGTAGAAGTTGTCGGCGAGTTTCTGCTCGGCGGCGATGAGGTCCGGCGTCACGTATCGCACCTTCACCCGGCCGTTGGGCACGGTGATCGCCGAGATCGCCGGCGGCACTTGTGTTTCTTTCTCGACGGCCTGGCGCCATTGCGGGATGTGGTCGTCGCCCCACTGGTAGGCACGTGCGAGTCGTTTGAGCAGGTCGGTCGCGGCGGCTCGCCGTGTCGGGTCGGTCAGGGACTTGTCGGATGCGACGTAGAAGCCGGTGCCGTAGTCGATTGGCGGGTGGCCGGCGAGCAGTACCCGGGCGCCGCGTGCCTGCTCAATGGAGATCTGTGGTTGCCAGATCGCCCAGGCGTCGACCTTGCCGCTGTCGAAGGCGGCAGCTCCCGGGCCGGGCGCGAGGTTGACGAACGTGACGTCATTGGGGGTGAGGCCGGCGCTCTGGATCGCGTTGAGCAGAAAGCCGTGGGCCGAGCTGCCGATGGGCACCGCGATCTTCTTTCCGCGCAGGTCGCGCAACGTTCTGATGGTCGATCCCTTGGCGACGATCAGTGAGTCGGCCGACTGGGTCTTGGGGTCGACCTGCTCCTCGGCGGCGACGATCTTGAAGCCGAGGCGCTTGGCGGCGCCGGTGATCGGTGGGACGTTGCCGACGTCGCCGATGTCGATCTGTCCGGAGCTGGCGGCGGCGACCAGCGGTGGGCCGTAGGGGAACAGCGCCCATTTCACCGTGTAGGACGTGTCGTCGAAGGCGCCGGAGTCCTTGGCGAGTGTGACGATGCCGCTGGCCTGCTGGCCGACGGTGAGGGTGAGGCGGTTCCATTCCGAGTGGTCGCCGTGCGGCGTGTCGCCCGCCCGGGCGCTGGAGCATGCCGCGATCCCGGCGGCGGCGACGGCAAGGGCGGCGATGACGAGCCTGGTGTTCACGCGGATTTCCTTCTCTGTGTGGGGAGCGAGACGCCGATCTCGGTGAGGAGCCGGCCGCGCAGCTGTTCTCGCGCGGTACCGCGCAGTCGTTCCTCGGCGGTGAGCTGGACGCGGTGGTGAGTGCCGATCCGTCCGTCGCGCATGACGAGGATCCGGTCGGCGAGCGCGATCGCCTCGTCGACGTCGTGGGTGACGAGCAGCATGGTGGCGTTGTGCCGGTGCCGCAGGCCGCGGACGAGGTCGTGCATGCGTAGCCGGGTGATCGCGTCCAGCGAGGCGAACGGTTCGTCGAGCAGGACGAGCGCGGGGTCGGCGACGAGCGCTCGGGCGAGTGCGACGCGCTGCGCCTCGCCGCCGGAGAGCGTCTTGGGCCAGGCTCTGACCCGGTGGCCCAGGTCGACCTCGTCGAGCACGGTGAGGGCGGTGGCGCGGGTGTCCGGACCGTGCAGGCCGATCGTCACGTTGCGCCAGACGCGCTGCCAGGGCAGCAGTCGGGGGTTCTGGAAGACGATGGCCCGTGCGGCCGGGACGCTGACCCGCCCGGCGTCGGGCAGGTCCAGGCCGGCGAGGAGCCGCAGCAGCGTTGACTTGCCGCATCCGGACGGCCCGAGCAGCACCGCGAACTCCGACGCGGCGAGCTCGAGGTCGAGCCCGTCCAGCACGACGTTGTCGCCGAAGCGGCGCTGTACGCGCTCGACGACGACGCTCATGATCCTGAATAGCTGGGACGCCAGGTCAGCAGCACCCGTTCCAGCACTCGCACGATCTGGTGTGCGGCGAGGCCGAGCACCGCGTAGATCGCGATGCCGAGGTAGATCTGATCGACCCGTTCGTAGGTCTGCGCCTGGTTGATCATGAACCCGATGCCGGACCCGGCGTTGACCTGCTCGGCGGCGACCATGCCGAGGACGCTGTACGCGAGCGAGAAGCGCAGCCCGACGAGGAAGCCGGGCAGCGCACCGGGCAGCAGCACGCGGCCGATCAACCGCCACCGCCCGGCTCCGGCCGCCTGCGCCATCTCCACCAGTCCGCTGTCCACGCCGCGGATCGCCGCGAACAAGTTGAGGTAGATCGGGACGCCGGCCGCGATCGCGATGAGCAGCACCTTCGACTGTTCGCCGATGCCGAACCACACGATCATCAGCGGCAGCAGTGCGAGCAGCGGGATCGTGTTGAGGATCGACACCACGCCGGCGAACGCCTGCTCGCCCAGCCGCCACAGGCCGGCAACCGTTCCGGTGATCACCGCGACCGAGACGCCGAGTGAGAAGCCCTCGCCGGCGCGGGTGAGCGACTTCGTGATGTCCGGCCACAGCAGGCCCTGCTGCCACAGCGACACCGCCGCCCGCCAGACTTGGACCGGCGAGGCCGCGAACGACTGCGAGATCCAGCCGTGCCAGCTCGCGAGCTGCCAGAAGACGACCAGCAGGACGGGCACGGTGTACATGCCGAGCGGCGCGCGGGCGATGCCCACAAGGCGCCCCGCGCGCGGGAAGCGCCGCGCGCTGGGCGTGAAGACCTCCGTCTCCGGCGACCGACGCGGCGGGCTGTGCGCGTCGAGGAGAACCGCGCTCATGCGGCTACCAGCTCCTCGACGAGCGGCGTGTAGTGCGACGCATCGCCGCTGATCGAGTAGCTGCGCCGCCCGTCGATGCCGACCGGGACGTCCCCGGCGACCGTGACCCGGTTGAGCCGGCGAGGCAGGCCGTCGTAGTTGTCGATCGCATAGTGCTGGGTGATCCGGTTGTCGAACAGGACGAGCTGATTGGCCGACCAGCGGTGCCGCAGCACGTTCTCCGGACGCGCGACGTAGGACTGCAGCAGCCGCAGCAGGTCGCGGGACTCGCCGCCCGACAGGCCCACGATGCGCTGCGCGAACCCGCCGACGAACAGCCCGCGCTCGCCGGTCAGCGGGTGGACGCGCACCACGGGATGCACGGTCTCGTAGCGGATCGAGCGAAACACCTCGCGCCGCTCGCGCTCGGCCGGGTCGATGGCCTCCTCAGGGATCGCGTAGTCGTAGTCGTTGGTGTGGACCGCGAGCAGCGTGTCGGCCAGTGTGCGCAGCGGATCGGGCAGGCCGCGGTACGCCGCGCCCGAGTTTGCGATCAGCGTCTCGCCGCCGTAGGGCGGCAGGACGATGCTGCGCAGCGTGCTCGCTTGCGGCGGGTTGACCACGAACGTCACGTCGGTGTGCCAGTGGTTGGCCCGGCCCTGCTCGCTGTCGACGGGCAGGACGTTCGGCGCGCCCTCGACGGACGGCACGGTCGGGTGCGCCGAGGTCAGCGGCCCGAAGTAGCCGGCGAAGCGCTCCTGCCCCTCGTCGTCGAGGTGAACGCCGTCGAACACCAGCACCTTGTGCTCGTTGAGGGCGTCGCGGATCGCGGTGACGGTGGCGGCGTCGAGCTCGGCGTTGATGTCGAGGTCGTTCACCTGGGCGCCGATGCGACCGGTGATCTTGCGGAGGTCGAGCGATGGCATGGCTGTGCTCCTTGTTCAAGGGGTATGCGGACGCACGGGCACGGCGTTGAGCCCGAAAGGATGAACAGACGAGGGAGGGGCGCGGCGTCAGCGACAGACCGCGCTGCAGACCTTCTTGAAGTCCACGTAGCGGCGCGCAACGAACGGAATGCGCGGCATCATGGCGTTAACTCTACAGAACTAGTAGGCAATATGCCAAGCCGGTTACGCGCAACGATCCGGCTCACTCATCGCCTAGCCGTGCGCCCACGCGGAGCGTGGCACTTATTGCCGGGTGGTTACCGCCGAACGGTCCAGCCCACTAAGCTCGTTCCCAAGCTGAGAGTGCGAGTTCTTTCCGTCACCCGCTCTCGTGATCACCAGTTGCCGAACAAAGCTCTGGTAGGTCAAGGCGCCGCCTACCGGCCGCGCAACCGCCCCGGCTACGGCCTGCGGGCGGACACCTCCGGCGCGCCGTCCTCGGCCGTAGCCGGGGCGGACCTACCAGTCAGCCGGACGAACCACAGACGCCAACTCGCGGGTGTGTCTGCCCTCCGCAGCCCGGATCGTCCACGGCTGCCCGGCCGCGTCAAGGCCGCCTTCGGCGTCGCAGGCGATGGCACTTCGCGCCAGCCTTGACCCGTCCGACCAGCCGAGCAAGGCGGCAGCTACGGAGAGCATGCCCGGGGATCCAGTGCGGCACACTGCGACCGTGAACGATTTCGAGGCATGGCTCGACTCCCTGCACCTACAGGACTCCGATCCGGGCGGCGACGTGGGTCAGCTGGCGCCTGGGGCGATGGAGGTCCTGCGCGACCTCTTCGACCAGCGCGGACCGATCTCACGCGAGGAGGTCAACCGTGCCGGCCATCAGCTACAGACAGCCCACGCGGATCGTTCCGTCAACCTGCTACGCGCGGACATACGGCGGACCACCACTTTGACACCCGACATCGCGGTCTGGCGCCACGAGGACGGGAGCCTCGTCGTCTCCTATAACGGCAACTACTCCGCACCGGCATTCATGTCGATGCGAGAACCCGAGGCGGTCTGCGAAGTCGCCGACGGCCTCCGCGCTGACGTCATCGACGACCTATGGACCGTCTGGCCCCAATGCCCGGCCGACGGGCACGGACTCGACCCACGCCCGGTCAACGGAGTCGCGACTTGGTTCTGTCCCTCCAACAACCATGTCGTCAGCCCGATCGGCGAGCTACCACTGGCCACCGCCGACGTCCCGTCCTCAACACGGCGTCGTGAGCGTCACCCTCCGCCGGAAGTCGAAATCGGCCAGACCGCACGAGAGGCGCTGGCGATCGTGCAAGCCGACCTCGATGCATCCGGACTCGGTCAGTTCAAGATGCAGTTCGCTAACGCTGGCACGTACGCCCATCCAGTGATCTTTGCCGCACTACCGGACGGCAACTTCTGGGGCGGGTCAGGAATCACCGTGGACCATCTCGGAACTGATCTCCGGTCGGTGCTCCTGACGGTGGGCGGGTCAGTGCAAGACACGCTCGCCGAGGTCGAGCGCATCTTCTGGCCGCGATGCGCGCAGCATGAGGATCGGCTGGCAGTAGCTGCGCCGTCACCGGACTCTCCGGATGGCTGGCCGGTGTGGTGGTGCGACGGGATAGGCGGACACGTCCTTGCGCTGATCGGGCACCTCGGCGACTGACGGGGGCAGCCAAGCCAAGGCCCGCCAGGCGAGGCGAATGCGTGCGTGACTATCTGCGTGACAACCGTGACCGTCATGCCTGGACTTCCTCGGACGACCAGCGACGGAATCGCAGTGCAGATGATGCGACTCGACGCGCATGATCTTGGTCGGTGGATGCTTCGCATCGAGGAAGTCAGCGCGCCGCCACCCGAGCACGGTGCAGGCCATGCGTGCCCGCTCCATGGAGTGGCCGGGCCATCTGCCCCTGGTCGGGAGCAGCGCCGAGGGCGATGACAACACGGCAGTTATTGCCGGGTGGTTAACGCACTCCGGAGCACCGTAGCCAGGCACTGCCGAGCGCAACGAACGACGCGGCTGGCGGTGCTCCGGACAACAGTCCCGACTCTCGAAAGGGCTGGGCCGACTCGGCATGAATGCGGCGCGAGTCACCGACGATGCGTGCAGCGAGGTTCACGCTGCTGCATCTCTATGCGCGCTGTCCGCGGCAAATCCGGTCGTCTGTCGCTGGCACGGTGAACGCATAGTTATGTGGCGCCGCGGTAGGGCGGGCTGCTCGCTATCGGTCGATCGGGCGCGATCCCCGAAAGGCGCTCCTTCCGACGGCACGCACGCAGATCGGGCAATCTGAGCGCTCGCTACGTCTTGGCCGTGATTGATCGGAGCTCGGGGGTCGGGTGTCCGAGCGAGAGCTTCGTCGGGAGTCATTGCCGATCGCCAACGGCGTGCATGAGTCGTGCGCCGCCTCTCGCCTCATGGAGTCTTCGGCTCTACGGTCATCGAGGGATGTTCGCTTCGGCGTCGCGACACTCGACGATCGACAGGACGCCTAGCGGACGCGAACGGAGAGGACACGATCATGAGCGACACCATGAGTGCGAGCGCGGAGAGCGCGGTCCGGCCGTTCCGAATCGAAGTACCTCAGGGCGAGATCGACGAGCTGCGCCGCCGCATTAATGCGACGCGCTGGCCGACCAGGGAACTCGTCACCGATCGGTCGCAGGGTGTGCAATTGGCGGCGATACAGAACCTCGCGCGCTACTGGACGACCGAGTACGACTGGCGCCGGTGCGAGGCGCGACTGAACGCGCTGCCACAGTTCAAGACCGAGATCGATGGGCTGGACATCCACTTCATCCATATCGAGTCGGCACACAAGAACGCGTTGCCGTTGATCATGACGCACGGCTGGCCGGGCTCGGTTGTCGAGCTGCTCGAGACTATCGGTCCACTCACCGACCCGACCGCGCACGGCGGCAGCGCTGAGGACGCGTTCCATCTCGTGCTGCCGTCGATCCCCGGCTACGGGTTCTCCGACGAGCCGACCGAGCTCGGCTGGGGCCCCATCCGTATCGGACAGGCGTGGGCGGAGCTTATGCGGCGCCTGGGCTACACCCGGTACGTCGCGCAGGGCGGCGACGTGGGCTCCCAGGTCACCGACGCGATGGGCCGCCTGGCACTCGACGGGCTGATCGGCATCCACACCAACCTTCTCACGCCGGCGCTGGGCGATGCCGAGGCCCTGAGCGAGTCGCCGCCCTCGACAGAAGAGCGTGCCGCCCTCGCCGCGCTCGCCGAATTCCATGCGACCGGCGCTGGGTACTTCGTGGAGCAGGCGACGCGCCCGGAGACGATTGGCTACGCCCTCCTGGATTCACCCATCGCGCTGGCGGCGTGGATGATCGATCACGATACGGACAGCTACCAGAAGATCGCCCGCGGTTTTGTTGACGGACAACCCTCGGGCAATCTCACCCGGGAACACATCGTCGACAACATCACGCTGTATTGGCTGACAAGCACCGGTGCGTCAGCCGCGCGCTCGTACTGGGAGGAAGGACAAGAAAATGCTCGTGCGGCCGGCCAGGCTCCCACGCCGGTCTCGATTCCGGTCGGCTTCACGACGTTCCCCGGGGAGATCTGGCGGACCCCGCGCAGCTGGGTCGCGAAGGCGTACCCCAACGTCATGTACTTCAACGAGGTGGACAAGGGCGGTCACTTCGCCGCTTGGGAGGAACCGGGGCTCTTCTCGGAAGAGTTGCGCGCCGCCTTCCGCCCGCTGCGCTAGCCGACACTCGTGAACTAGGCGTCACCTACACAACCGGTGACTGGCCGTTCGACGGGTCGATGCGGCATTGGCTCGACCGAACATAACTGCCGATCCGCGCCTAGACCTCCACACCCGAATCTGAGCCTCGATCGACGCCGGATTCGGTGATCTCGCCGCAGAGCGCTGGCGGACAGGTGCGCATTGCCATGCAGCGTCCCGTATCCATATGCAGCATCGGACTCGCGCGACCATGTGTGTCCGCACGCTCGACATCATGACGCGGGAGAGCAGTGTCCTGCGTCAACGCCTTGGCACAGTTCGATCTGATGTGAACGGCCCTTGTCAACGGATCTTGGCTTGGGTGGCTGTACTTGGCTGGCTTCCTCGTGGCTGCGGGGTTCGTGCCGTCGCGTGGGAGGGGTCAACGTGGAGCGCCCGGAGCCGGTGA
>WNGL01007753.1_pt1 | contig 12602 bp, 11 predicted proteins | sample 5400591 | NCBI WGS metagenome assembly WNGL01 (sample SAMN13153377, study PRJNA577476) | soil metagenome | isolation source: 80 cm soil or saprolite under Garry oak tree replicate 1 | place: USA:California | collected 2016-06-15
AACAGTGCAGCGAGGACACCGCAAGCGGAACGCTCTCAAATGACGAAGGCGCGGCAGGAGGACAGCCCTTGTCATGCTGAGCCGCAGCGAAGCATCTCTCCGTCCATCGAGAGAGACCCTTCGCTGCGCTCAGGGTGACAAGAAAGGGGCCAGCCGCCTTCGCATCGTATAGATACCCACCCACAAGTCGACCATTTGAGTCATTCGCCAGCAAAGCCCTACCAGGCTTGGCGACGATTGAGTCATACAGTTCAAACATTCAACAGCAAATAGGAGTTTCTCACATGTCATTACTCGATTGGATTTTCACCTCTACCCTTATCCTCGTCTACTTTTTCTGTCTCTTCACCGTGTGCTTGCTCACGTTCCGGAAGGGATACGTCTTGCTGGGGATCATCGGGATCTTCATTCCCTTCCTCTGGCTCATCGGGGCGATTTTGCCGGCCAAAAGGGGTTCCTCGTATGAGATTGCAGAACGTACGCGCATGCAAGCGTAGATGCAGCGAGCTGACTCTTCGCGCTTTCGCACTTGAGCAGGGTGACTGGCCCCTTACGGGGCCATCGTTCTGCCCGCTACACTCTCCAAAAAAATATGGAGCAATTTACTCGCGATATGCGCTCTATTTGCGAGCGCGCCCGAACTTCCCAGGTTCGCTCGACCTGGACTGATGGAGATATAACGCGTGCTGAAGTTGTGTTTTCCCTGCTTAGCCAGTACAATAGAAACTGAGGTTCAGCGCTTTGCGTGTCTATCTACACAGACGAAATTCACCATACTTGTGAATGTGTCACAAGTGCAACAAATGTTACAACACGGCCTCTCAACAGCAAGTTGAAGGGAAGTACCATGAACGAGCACATACAGATATCTGCAACGGAGAACCGTCCTGCCCAGGTGGATGCGCCTGCCCAACCAGGCCCCCCGCCGCGCGAAAACATGCTCTGGATTCCCGGCGGAACCTTTCTCAGAGGGTCCGACCAGCATTACCCAGAAGAAGGCCCCACCCAACAAGTGACCGTCGATGGCTTCTGGATGGACCAGCGCACCGTGACCAATGCCGATTTCCAGCGTTTCGTCGAAGCCACCGACTATGTCACCATGGCGGAACGTTCGCCCGACCCGCGCGACTATCCCGGCGCGTTACCAGAACTGCTTGTGCCCGGCTCAGCAGTGTTTCAGAAACCGCCCCACCGCGTCGATTTACGCAATCCCGGCAATTGGTGGGCGTACGTGCCTGGGGCCAACTGGCAGAATCCCGAAGGACCAAAGAGCTCCTTAAAAGGGCGCTGGAAGCATCCGGTAGTGCACATTGCCTACGAAGATGCCGAAGCCTATGCCGCCTGGGCGGGTAAGTCGTTGCCAACGGAGGCCCAGTGGGAATTTGCCGCGCGGGGAGGCCTGGAAGGAGCCATCTATACCTGGGGCAACGACTTTGCTCCTGGCGGTACATTGATGGCTAACACCTGGCAGGGAGAGTTTCCCTGGCAGAACCTGCTCAGTGATGGCTATGAAAGGACTGCCCCTGTTGCGTCCTTCCCTCCCAATGGCTACGGCCTGTACGATATGGCGGGCAATGTATGGGAATGGACGACCGACTGGTACCAGCATCATCATACAGGGGAGGAGCACAATGCTTGCTGTGTTCCGGCGAACCCGCGCGGCGCAGCGGAGGAACAGAGTTTTGACCCGGCTCAGCCGGAGGTGCGCATGCCCAGGAAAGTGCTCAAGGGCGGCTCCTTTCTCTGCGCGCCCAATTACTGCCTGCGCTATCGCCCGGCTGCCCGTATTCCCGAGACCATTGATACCTCCACCTGTCACATCGGCTTCCGTTGCATTGTCAACATCAATCGCTGAGCAGGAACACACCGTTGATACAGCCGCTTGCGTGTTGTCAAGCAGCGTATGCCCTGAACAAATTGTCTCAACAAGACTACAAACTGGGAGAGGACCGGCAATGAATACTTTCTGGCCTTTTATTGTGAGCGTCCTGATTCTGCTTATCGCGCTCGCTCTTGGTCTGTACGTTCGTCACCTCCTCCTCAAACAGTTCAAAAAAGCCAGCTTGAGCTTGAAGCTTGCGCAGTCGGTTGGTATCATTGCCATCGTCCTCCCGCTCATCCTGGCCATTTACCTGGGAGTTGGCATCGTCACCGGCAATATCGACCTGTTCGCCGCGCTCTCGGGATCGTTGGGCACTAAATCTCCTGCGCTGCAGAGCCTCGCCGACTTGCTCTGGAAAGTGGCCACTACCGGACTCCTTTTGTTGATCGGACTGGTCATTGCAGCTCAGCTCAGAGAAACCATTAACAGGAGGTTGGAAGAGCAGGAGGTCGCGGTCAACCTCCGCACCTTGATCGGACGCGCCTGCTATGTCCTGGTGCTACTCGCCGCGCTTTTCGTGGACCTCTTGATCTGGGATGTGCAGATCGCCCTCCCCGTTGCTATCGTCTCCGGCGTTCTCACCTTTGCCCTGCGTGATCTCATCAAGGACTTCGTCTCCGGGGTCTTTATTCTCGCGGACCGTCCGTTTCAGATCGGCGACCAGGTCACCATCACCTCCCAAACTGGTACTGTAACCAACATCAGCATACGCACTTCGACCATGCGCCTGGTCACCGGAGAAGAGATGGTCGTCCCCAATGGACACTTTATCGATCAAAACGTCAGCAACAATACCCGCTACACGAGCAGACGAGCCGCCATCGTTGTCGTCTTTGCGGAAGAGGCGTATGCCGGAGAGGAAACGCAGCGGCAGATGATCGAAACCATTAAGGGAACGGCGATTGCGAGTGCGGAACAAGAGCCAACCATTACCTTGAACGCCGCCGCGGGCAGGGTCGAAGGCTACAACGCGCCGGAAGACGGGTACAAGAACAAGACGATTGCGCTCTCCGTCCGCTTTTGGGTGGAGAGCAGGAACCGCGATGCTGTCACGGAAGTGATGGCGGCGTTGTGTGCCGCCTTTCCACACGCGGACTTTCGTGTGACCGAGTTTGCAGGGAATATCTAAGTTGAAATGATTCCTCGCTACTAGTGCAAACACACTAATAGTCCCACCATTTCAGGATACTGCGCGTTTGGCAGGCGCTCAAAAATAGCGCATTCTGAGGATGTGCTATTATCCCAGGGCTGGTACACTGTTAGCAATGAAACTGTTTTGAAAGACACTGGCGAAGCAGCATGAGTTGCCGCTACGAATACGGAGGTGCCTGTATGTTCTTTAATTGGGCCACGATCACCGCTCTCATCGGCCTCGTTGGCTGGATCATCCCGCTTGTGATGCTGTTCATCGTCCCGACGAACCGCAAACCCTCGTCGGCCACCGCCTGGCTGCTGCTGATCTTCCTGCTGCCCTTCCTGGGACTGTTTATCTTCTTGTTGTTGGGCAGCCCCAAGCTCTCCAGGCGCCGCCGCGTGGAGCAGCGCAACGCTGGCAAGCTGATTCGCAAAGCCGTAGAGGAGTTCAGGGAGCAGCCGGAGCTGGCAGCGCTGCTTGACCCTGCTATCCCACCGCGTGCCGAGCCATTTGTCAAACTCAACAGCCATCTCGGCGACATGCCCGCCTTTGCGGGAAATGCCGTTGAGCTGCTCCCCTACTACAATGCTGTCTTCGAGCGCATAGCCCAGGACATCGACGGCGCCCAGAAGTACGTCCACGTCGAGTACTTCGCGCTCAGCCGCGACGAGGAGACCGAGGAAGTTTTCGCTGCTATGGAGCGAGCCGTAGGCCGTGGGGTCAAGGTGCGCGTGCAGATGGATCACCTTGGCTCGCGCAAATACCCCAACTTCGAGGCGACGCGTGAGAAGCTCACGGCGGCCGGCATCGAGAACCACCTGCTGCTGCCACTGCACTTCTTCGGCGCCGACTACACGCGCATCGACCTGCGCAACCACCGCAAGATTGTGGTGATCGATGGCCAGATCGGCTACACCGGCTCGCAGAACATGATCAAGCGCAACTATTTCCGTAAGGATACCATCTACTACGATGAGTTGGTGGCGCGCGTCAGCGGTCCGGTGGTTGGCGAACTCGGGGCGGCCTTCCTCACCGACTGGTACGCGGAGACCGGCGTCCTGCTCGATCGGCAAACGGCCCCGGAAATCGTCTACGAACCGCGGGCTGCCGGCGAGATGCTCTGCCAGGTGCTGCCAAGCGGTTCGGGCTTTGAGGACGAGAATAACCTGAAGCTCTTCACCTCGTTGATCCACGCGGCCCGGCACACGCTCGTGGTAACGAATCCTTACTTTGTGCCCGATGACGCGCTGATGACGGCCATCACCAGCGCGGCGCAAAGAGGGGTTGATGTGACGCTGTTCAACTCGGAGGTCTCCGATCAGTTCCTGGTGAGCCACGCCGAGCGCTCGTACTACGAGGACTTGCTCAAAGCCGGGGTGAAGGTCTACTGGTACAAAGCGCCGATCCTGCTGCACTCCAAGCATATTACCATCGACGATGACATCGCGGTGATCGGGTCGAGTAACCTGGACATTCGCTCGTTCCAGCTCAACCTGGAGGTGACCCTGGTCTGTTACGACGCGCAAGTCGTCGCAGACCTGCGCAAGGTCGAGGCGAGCAATCTGCTCAAGTCGAAGCCGGTGAATCTGGACGAGTGGGAGACCCGTTCGGTCAGGGAGAAGTTCTACGAGAACATCTCCCGCATGACTTCCGCGCTGCAGTGAGCTTAGGAGAGCGCCGTGTCTTGATTTTGGGGCTGTGTGGGTGTATAACCATGTTGCATGGAGTATTTCACTGCTGTGAGTAGGAACCGACGATTGTGTTAAAAGGAGCATGCCATGGCAAAAACAGCAAGGGACAAACCATCTGCTTCCGCCGAGGAAGCGTTGCAGCGACAAAAGAAGCAAGCCAGGAAAGAAGCTAAACTGATGTTGGCAATCGAGGAAGCTAAAAAGGATCTAAAGCAGGCTGAGCAGAAGATTGCGAAGGCACAGACGCGAAAGGAGGCGCGAAGCGCCTATCTATTCACACTTGAAGCAAGTTTGGCAGAGCTTCGCGCCCAGAGCCCGGAATCTAAAGTTGATACGCCTCCACCAGGTACAGGGTGGGAGTACCAACAGGAGCAACCTGAGATGGAGAGCGGAATTGGTGGCTCTGATGGGAATCAACTGGCTTCATCTGACCAGGAGTATCAGGACGAGATCACTGCTCTCACCGACCCGGCCAGTGCTTTGCCACAAGTAGAGGAAGTCATAGGCATTTCTTCATCATCGTCTGACACAGGAACCCCAACTTCCATTGAAGAGGAGCAAACCTCTCCTTTAGGAGAGGAAGCGCCATCGCCGGAGATCATAGTCGTGACTAAAGCCATGACAGAAGCCTATTGCGTCAAATGCAAAAAGAAAACCGAGATGAAGGACGCGCACGAGGTCACCATGAAAAACGGGAAACGCGCCATGAAGGGTCAGTGTGCCGTCTGTGGAACAACCACCCAGGTGTTCCTTGCTGAGAAGAAAGCGTAGTTGTATTTTCGTTCCTGATACAGTACACTAAAGACGGCGTTCAGGTGTGGAGCGATGAATATGAAGCTTTATCATAATTTGTGAGCAAGTTACTATCTATTCAACCTTGCGCCAGAGAAGCAGGTTTCAGGCATGGTCGGCTCAGAGACGTCACGAAAAGACATACTCATGAACGAGAACACCAGGCTTTTCTCTACTGATGTAAGTGTACGAGATTTCTATACGAAAGGTACGAATCTATGAGCGAACAAACCCAACCGCAAGTCGATCAAATCGAGGCCCTGTTTGTGCAGAGTGCCCGCGGGCTGACGACGAGCAATGGTTCCGTGACATTTCACGGGACGGCGCACTCGACTCTTTTCTTCTCTGACCGGCCCCAACGGGTCGTAGGCCACCTGCACACCAAGAAGTTCGTCGAGCAGTGGGGAGAGGGCGAAGACAGCTTTGCCGCGGACCCACCCAACGCGGTGGTGTCCTTCCTGGAGGATGGGGACACTGTCCCCGAAGAAGTGACGCTGACTATACGTGATCCACAAATCGACGGGGATACCCTCACCTACAAAGTCGATGTGCTTGACGGAACGCTCCCGGCCAGTTCAGGGCCGTGCTCGCTGTTCATCGACCCCGTCGGCAGGCCGTTGTCTCCTGTGTCGGTCATGGGTGTACGGCGCCGTCAGCGCCGTCGTGGCCGCTGATAGTGACGATCTGACCTGAGAACGCGGCGTGAGTGCCCGTGGCCCGCTCGGGCCGCGGGCACTCACGTTGTCCGTCTGCAGACAATGGCTTCAGGTCTCCACCACCCCCTGCTCGGGGGAGGAAACATCTTTCACATCCAACTTCTTCTGTTCCTCCACTTCTGGAAACTGCTCAGGTTCTCTCTGTTGCCAGGCCTTCCAGGAAGCAACCACGTAAACCTGTATGATCGCAACGATAGGAGCAGCTAAGAAGGCGCCCCACAGGCCAAAGATCGTGCCGAAGATAAACATGAAAAAGACCGAGACTACCGGATGTATACCAACCGAATGGCCAAGGATGCGCGGCGAGAGAATCTGTCCATCCACTATCCCCTGCAGTATACTCACATAGATGGCATAGATCAGCGCGACCTGCGGGCCCCCGGCCAGCGCGAAGATGACTCCGATCGTCCCGGAAATGTACGCTCCGATCTGTGGGATGAATTCAAAGAAAAAGACGATGACCCCGATCAACGCCGCGTAAGGCACCCCGATGATATAGGCTCCCGCCGTCACCAGGATCGACATGACTGTCGCCAGGAAGACCTGCCCGCGGATATAGCCCCCGGCCTTTTGATCCATCGTCGCCAGGAAAAAGCTGATCCCCGCCTGTCGCTTCAGCGGCGTTCTGTTCGTGAGCCACTTGATTACCCGCGGCCCATCCACGATCATGTAGGCGCTGATCATGAGCACCACCGTCACATCAATGAAGAATACGAAGGCGCTTCCAAGCAGCGGGAAGATCTGACTGATGATGCCCTTTATATTCGTGACCGCCTGCTGTTGCGAGGACTGCACGACCGCTGGCGTAATGCCGATGTTGGCCAGGTCAGAGGTCAGTTGCGGGTATTTGCCCGCTTGATAGTTTTGGGAGAATGTCTGGATGTTCTTTACCAGTGCTGTGAGCTGGGACAGGACGGTGAGCCCCACATAAAAGAGCACGACACCAATTATGGTAAAGACGATCACATAGGCCAGCAGGATGGCCAGCCAGCTGGGCAAGTGGCGGTGCAGCAACTGGGAGAACGGATAGAGCAGGTAGGCCAGCGTCACGCCCAGGAAGAGTAAAATGATGGGGTGCGCAATAATGAAGAAGAACCAGAAGCCGATCCCGACAATGACCAGGGCGCCCAGGACTGTGAGCACGATCAGGAAGCGCCTCACCCAGGTCGACGTGGAGGACGCCGCGCCAACCTCTGTGTTGAGTTGATCAGGCAATGAAGACATGATAACACCTCTAACTTTCGCGTAAATAATAACGGTTGGCTCTTCCCTGTTGAGGGCGCCCTTATCCGTTCGGCTTATTTTAATCCTTTTTTATTACCATAGCAAGAGGTGTACTGCCCCGGAAAGCGAGAGCGGGCGGCGCTCTTATTTCCCCGGGTCTACCATTATATCAATGACCACGGTAATGGCCAGAATCAAGATGTCATCGTTACCAGGGGCGATGTCCACTCCGCAGAGCAGCTGTCGAGCAAGCAAAACGTGATTAGAAGCTGCTCAGGATCTTCTGCTTCGAAACTTCAAACTCGGCGTCGGTCAAGACCCCTGACTCGTGCAAAGCTCCGAGCTGCTTCAATTGCTCAATTTTATCATCAGTCAACCCGCCAGATGGCGCTGGCGCGGCAGCCGGTGGTGGAGCAGGCTGCTGATATACCGGTGGCTGTGCTGCCTGCTGCTGTTGAGCATCTTGCTGCTGCTGCAGATCGTCAATCTGTGCGTTCTGCTGGGTATCCGTCTGTTGCTGCTGCGCCGATTTCGTAGCCATATGATGGCCCGCGGCATAGGCGACACCCCCTACTGCGGCGGTTCTCACTAGCCTACGACCTATAACTCGCCTTCTCATCATGTCTTTTTCTCCTTTTACCTGGCAGCTTCCGCTGCGAGTTCTGCCTCTAACATCTGTACTACAGCTGGCGCAACCAGCCCTCCGGCAAGAGGGATACCGCCCGCGTTCAAGATCGCTTCCTTTAAGCCGACCGCCCAGCTATGTTCGATCAGCAGGAAGGCAGCCGAACTATTATTGGGGATAGCGCTCCCAGTTGCTTCGACATCATCTGGCTCGAGTATCTGGTGCAGATCGCCGCCGATAGGACCGAACTGTTCTGCCTCCTCGCTGCTGAGGTCGCTCAATTCCATCACCGCGGTGTTGCCGTTTTCATCTTTCAAAATCAAGAGCAGATCGATTACCCGGATAATGCCTTTATCGCACGCGGCGCGCAGTTCCGGCAGAATCTGGCCCGTGAACCGATTGCCTTCAAATCCGACGACCAGGTATTCCAGTGGACCCAGAGTCATACTATAGCTCCTTTCCTTTATTACACAATTCATATCGTCTGTGCACCCGCCTGGCAGGTGAACATCGTATTCGCACAGAGAGAAAACGCTCTGTACAAGGTACGGTCGCCTCCTCACTTTACCACTACTTACAGTATAGTGTCCAGGGAACTAAAACACATCATTAAAACACACTGTTTTTGCGTACCGCGAGACGACTGAACAACACAGGATGGTCGTCTCTTCTAGTGCGTTTACACTAGACGGGTTCCTGCTCCGAAACTATACCCCTTCTATACCCTGTGGGGAATGGTTTTCTCGCACATCATCGACTACAGTTATTCTTAAGCACCATGATGGCTAAAACTTGCACATCGTGTTAGTTAGTTATTCGTATTAAACGATGCTATTACAACATCAATCAACAAGGAAGTAGCGCGCATGATAGAACGAGTAGAGCAAAGGCTGGGGAACTATCGCCTGATCCAGCTGTTGGGCAACGGCGCTTTTGCCGATGTCTACCTGGGCGAGCACCTGTATCTGAACACCCCGGTCGCCATCAAAGTCTTGCGCTCGCGGCTGGACTCGTCCACCCTGGCCGACTTTCTCACTGAAGCGCGCCACGTCAGCCACCTGGTGCATCCGCATATCGTTCGCGTGTTCGATTTTGGGCTGGAGGCCGAAGCACCCTTTCTGGTGATGGATTACGCGCCCCATGGCAACCTGCGCAAGCTTCATCCTCCTGGGACGTGCGTGCTACTGCCCACCATCGTCTCCTACGTCGCGGCTCTGGCCTCTGCCCTGCAGCACGCCCATGATCAACACCTGATCCACCGGGATCTCAAGCCGGAGAATGTGCTGTTAGGGCCGAAACACGAGGCGCTGCTCAGCGATTTTGGCCTGGCCTTGCTCACTTCCGATACCGCGTCTTTGCAGGTAAAAGAGCGCTTCGGCTCCCTGGCCTACATGGCGCCCGAGCAGATCCGCGGTCGGCCATGTGCCGCCAGCGATCAATATGCGCTCGCCGTGATGGTCTATGAGTGGCTCAGCGGTCAGCGACCCTTTGGCGGGTCGGCTGCCCACCTCTCCAACCAGCACCTGTATGCCGTCCCTGCTTCTCTGCGCGAGCGGCATCCCGATATCCCTCTCGCGGTGGAGCAGGTTGTTTGTAAAGGCCTGTCTAAGGACCCCTCGCAGCGCTTCGTAGACGTGCTGAGCTTTGCCACGGCTTTTGAAGCAGCCAGCCATGCCACCTCTGCCGCCTCTGCCATCTCGCCTGCGCACATGCTTCCTTCACTGTCTTCAGCATTTCCCTACGTGGCAAGCTCATACCTGGATGACCCGCACACGTGCTTCTGCAATGTCCCTGTGCCGCTCACTCCATTGATCGGTCGCGAACTGGAGCTACAAGCAGCGCGCGCGCTGCTCCTGCGTCCCGAGGTGCGGCTGGTCACGCTGACAGGCAGCGGGGGCATCGGAAAGACGCACCTGGCCCTGACACTTGCCAACGAGGTCCTGGAGACGTTTTCCCAGGGAGGCTGTTTTGTCTCTCTGGCTGACGTTGACGATCCCGAGCTGGTCATATCGTCCATCGCGCAGGCTCTTGGACTGCAAGAGAAAGAGAGTCGCTTTCCGTTTGAACACCTGAAAACGTTCCTGCGCGACAAGCAGCTCTTAGTGCTGCTCGATACCTTCGAACAGGTCCTGCCGGCGGCGCCGCTGCTCTCTGAGCTGCTCTCTTCGTGCCCGCGGCTCAAGCTCCTCGTGACCAGCCAGGCTCTACTGCACGTATGGGGTGAATATGCATTCGCAGTCGCGCCGCTGAAGGTACCCGACCTGCGCCACCTGCCGGGACGCGATAGCCTGTCGCGCGTGGCATCTGTGGCGCTCTTTGTGCAGCGAGCGCAGGCCGTGCAGCCCGGGTTCCAACTGACTGATGAGAATGCACACGACATCGCCGAGATCTGTACCCGGTTGGAAGGCGTGCCGCTGGCCCTTGAACTGTCAGCAGCGCGTTGTAAACTGCTGTCCCCCCGGGCGCTGCTCTCCCGCCTAGAGCATCGCTTGCCGGTGTTGACTGGGGGGAGATAGGATGCGCCTGTGCGCCAGCAGACGCTGCGCAACACGTTGAGCTGGAACTATGACCTGCTCTCTCCAGATGAGCAAACGCTCTTTCGAAAGATCGCGGTCTTCGTCGGAGGATGCTCGCTGCAAGCCGCTGAGGCCATCTCGACAGCGCTTGGGGACATGACGACCTCCGTGCTGGACAGCGTTACATCGCTTATCGATAAAAACCTGCTGCAACAGCCTGCACACGGGAAGGATGAACCACGCCTGTATATCTTTGAGATGTTCCGCGAGTATGGGTTGGAATGCCTGGAGGCAAACGGAGAACTTGAGCAGGCACGTGATGCACATGCAGCCTACTACCTGGCGCTCGCCGAAGAGGCCGAGTCAACCTTGCTCTGTACCAACCAGGTTGTGTGGCAAGAACGGCTGGAGCAAGAGGCGGAAAATTTGCGAGCGGCGTTGCGGTGGCTGCTGGAGCGCAACGAGGTGGAGGCCGCTCTCCGGTTGGCGGCAGCCTTGCGGCAGTTCTGGTTACTTCCCGGTTATCTCAACGAGGACCGCAGCTTCCTGGAACAGGTGTTGGAGGTCTCCAGTGAGATCCAGACTGCTGTCTCACCCACGGTACGATCGAAGGCGCTCAATGCTGCTGGGTGGAGGGCCTCGCAATCTTCCTCTTCCTCTCCCGATGCGCTGACGGCACGGGAATTCGAGGTGCTGCGCCTGCTCTCGATGGGACTGAGCAACAGCCAGATCGCCGGGCGCCTCGTCCTTAGCCCGCACACAGTCAGTGCGCATATCCAGTCGATCTACGGCAAGTTGGGCCTCAATACGCGCAGTGCCGCCACTCGCTATGCTCTCGAACACCACCTCGCATAAGGGATGCATGCTCATCTCCTGGTCAGTACCTATGAGCTATCAGGGCGCTATCCAAATTAGTCAGCCCAAAGTGGTGGTACAATCAAGCAAGAAACCTATATCGTTAGGAGGATGTAACGGATGCCGAACCAGTCCAAAGATACCTCGACCCCTCACAGCGACGCGCCCGCCAGGGATACTGCGGACGAGCAGGCGAAGGTGGAGCTTACGACGAGCGGGGAGCCGGAGACGCCAATCAAGACCAGCTGTTACCTGTTGATGCTCTACGCGGCGCTGTTCGGCGCTGGCGCCGCGCTGCTCGCGGCGGCCTACATCACGCTCTACAACCAGGGCATCAAGTTTTTCGAGCAGCCGAGCACAAGCAGCTTCTTCAAAATCGGCGGCATTTCATTCTGGCCGCTGATCCTGCTGACTGTGGCCGGCGTGCTGATCGGCCTCGCGATCAAGTTCTTTGGACAGCACGCAGGACTGGGAGTTGCCCAGGGTCAATATGCTAAAACGGGCCGCATCATCCCCCGCTACGTGCCCAGCATCCTGCTCGAGGCATTTATCGCGCTGTGGAGCGGCGCTGCCGTTGGCCCTGAGGGCCCGCTCGTGTTTCTGAGCGGCGGGGTTGGAACCTTCATCGCAGATCGACTCAAGCTCGAGAAAGACGACGTCCCCCTGCTCGTCTACAGTGCCATCGCCGGCGCCTTCGGCGGGTTTTTCGGGTCACCGATCGTTGGGGCGCTCGGCGCCTATGAGTACATGTTCATCAAGGAGCTCGATTTCTATCGCCATGTGATTCCTGGGCTCGTCGCCGCTGCCGCTGGCTATAGCGTCTACTTCGCACTCTTGCACACGTCGTTTTTAGGAATCTTCAGCTTCCCGAGCTATGCCACTCCCCACATATATGACCTGGGGTCGGCTGTGTTGGTCGGGGTCATCGCCGGGGTCGTCGGCATCCTATTCAAAGTGATCTTCGGCGTGATGCACCTCGTCTTTGCCCCGCTGAAGTCGCGTCCGGTCATCCGCGCCATCGTCGGCGGCGTGGTCATCGGCCTGATCGGTTCGTTCCTGCCGCTCACGCTCTACTCCGGCCAGGATCAACTGCTACAAATCATCCATAACCCGGCCGCCTACAGCGTGGGGTTGCTGCTCCTGTTGTTGCTGGTCAAGGCCCTGCT
>WNGL01009056.1_pt1 | contig 12602 bp, 13 predicted proteins | sample 5400591 | NCBI WGS metagenome assembly WNGL01 (sample SAMN13153377, study PRJNA577476) | soil metagenome | isolation source: 80 cm soil or saprolite under Garry oak tree replicate 1 | place: USA:California | collected 2016-06-15
CCGCGTGACCACCGCCATCCGCCACGCCGCTGGACACCGGCAGCCCGGGCGCACATGCTGACCGCAGACGGCCGCATCGCACGCACCCGGACGCGCCAGACCTGCGGGGAAATGCCCGAAATGCCTAGTGCAGAGAAGGGCCTGCCGGGCCTGCTCCCGGACGCCGGCTTCACCCTGCCGGACCCGGGCCAGCTCAGCCTCGGCAGCGCGAACCGCCGCCACGGCCCGCTCACCAGCCTGGTCGCGTTCCGTCCGCACGGTTTCGGCGGCCTCGGCGGCGCGGGCGACCTCCGCAGCCAGCTCGCGGCGGGCCCGGGCGGTCTCCTCACGAGCGCGGCAGGTCTCAGCTTCGGCGGCTTCCCGGCCGCGATCAGCGGCCTCCGCCGCTTCCAGCGCCGCGAGCATGTCCTCTTCGGCCTCGGCGGCACGCGCCTCGGCGGTGACCGCCCGCGCCTCGGCACGGCGCCGGGCCGCTTCGGCCTCCGCCAGCCGCGCGGCTACCACTTCAGGATCCAGCGCCGCGACCTGCCCGCGCGCCAGCGTGACCACAGACCCTGCCTGCCTGATCAGCGCCTCCAGCGCGCCGAGCGGATCCGCGGCCTGCCCCGGTGACACCGCCCCCCCGTCACCGCCCGGTGACCGCGCGGCGTTGTGGAAACGACGCGAGCACCCGTCACCGCAGAACACGCGGGCCCGGCCGCGCCCGGGCACCGGAACCAGGTTCCCGCAGCCAGGCCGCTTGCAACGACGCTGACCGGGCTCCCCGCCCGGGACAGTACCGGCACAGGACAGCACGGGCTCCGTGACCACATCCGTCACATCCGTCATGAAGCTTCCTTTCCCTTCCCATCAGCTCATTTCTTCTCCGGAAAATGAGCGGGAAAGGGAGGACCGCGAGCACGCCGATCGTGAAGCAGCAGGCCACGCGGGCAGGAAATCCCGCCCCGGCCCGTTACCGGCCAGGACCAGGCGCATCCCCGTCCCGCAGCCGCATCACCGCAGCACGCAGGCGGCGCAAGCCATCGCCATCCAGGACCAGGCCAGCACCCGTGCCACCCGGCTCCGCGCCGAGCGCATCGGTCGCCCCCGCAGCCACCAGGCCTGGCATCCCGTCCGGCAACCCCACCTTCAGGTGCGGCACCCCGTCCACGTGCCGCACCGCATACGCCCGAAGCCTGCACCCATACAGCGGATGCGTCACCGCCGTGACCACCACCTCGCACGGCAGCCGGGCACGGAAACGTCGTAGTCTGTCGCCCTCTTGGTCAAGGGCAACCAGCCGGCCCTCCAGCGCGCCATCTACGACAAGATCACCACCGGCCGCGGCACCGAGCCCGACTACGCTGACCTCGACTGCAGCCACGGGCGGATCATCCTGCGATCCATCTGGGTCACTAACGCCGCCGGCATCGACTTCCCGCACGCGGACCAGGTGTACCGGATCCGCCGCGACGCCTACGACATCACCGGCACGTACCTGTCCAAGGAGATCGTCCACGGCATCACCAGCCTGGACGCTCGGCGCGGCACCCCCGAGGTCCTCGCCCAGGTCACCCGGGGCCAGTGGGGTATTGAATCGGTGCACTGGCTGCGTGACACCGCGTGGCGGGAAGACCAGAACACCGGCTACGCCGGGAACGGCCCCCAGGTCATGGCGTGCCTGAGGAATATCGCGGTCAGCCTCCTGCATATCGCCGGGGTCACCGAGATCCTCCGGACCCTGCAAGCCATCTGCCGTGACCGGAACCGCATCCTCGACTACCTCCCGCTATGAGACACGCATCACGTCAAGTCCGCCGACGACTTTGCCGATCCCGTGGTCCCGAACCACCACCGATCGGCACGTCTGACAGCCTGCGACACCTGATTTTTGCCTGTTTACGGTCCCCAGCGTCAGCGTGTCTCGCAGCAACGCAGCCAGAAGATGAGGCAATCTAATGCTTCAGCTGCAGATAGGCCACATATAGGGCAATAATGGCCACGATAACCCCGATGACCGTCCAGATGGTCTGGGTTTTCGTCCAGCCCGACTCTTTCTGTTCACCTGGAACGACGGTACTCGCTGACGCCCCCTTATCTGCCTGTGCTGTCGTAACAGTGACCTGGTTCCGCTTCCCGCCGTGCAGGACCACGTTCACAGCGTGCGCCGCCTGCTCAGGGGAAGGCACGGACGAGTCATCTCCCATGGCCGCCCGCATCTCACTGACCAGGCGGACAAGAGTCGTCCGTATCTGATCCAGCACGCCGTCGATGCGCGCGACGTTCACGTCCCAATACAAGGCCATGATCGTCCCATGGCCAGAGTCGCGCCGCTGATAGTTCCACAACTTGAGCAACTCTGCCGAGCCGGGCGGGCTCATCTTCACGAACGCCTTCCCCGCGCCTCGCGCGTTTCGCGCTAGCGCATCCAGGTCGCCCACGCTCTGGCCCAGCCGGAGTTCCTCGCTGATGACATCCTGGGCGAAATCCGGCAGGTCCGTCGCGCTGATCTGCTGACCCCTGATCTGGTGGGTGAACGTCAGTGCGTCGATCAGGAGGGGTACGTAGATAGTCCGGTACTCGGGAATGCCGCCGTCGCGGTAACCGTCAAGCTCCTGACTCGCCCAGTCACGCAGGTCGGCATTGCGCGCCTGTGCGCCGAGGGCGATGCACTTGCGAAGCGTGGCGGCCAGCGGCACCCCTTCATCGAGGGCATCACGCTCGATCTGCGTTAGCAGATCCTGTCCTCCCCTTGACATGCCCATAATTCTGCCAGCGTATGGAGGCACGAACGGCTCGCCCGCTGAAGCGTCATCGCCGATCTCGGGATCTGGGCGAGCCGGACAGAGCTCCAGCTAGGGCATCGCACAGTTGCGCGTTGTGTACCGTTTTGAACCCACCACGGCGATTGCCGGAACGCCGGTTCTGCCACAGCTAACCGGCTGCCCGGACGTACTGGATGGTGACGGCGTCTGCTGCGGCGAGACGTCGGGCGAGCTTTTCCTCGTAGGTGGTAATCAGCAGCTGCCGGACGTGCTCTCCGGCCGTAGACATGAGCGAGGCGGCGAGTCGGCGGTTGCTGGGGTCGAGGTGCTCGAGGGGTTCGTCGAGCCATAGGAACGAGGCGCGTGTAGACGTGCTGAGGACCAGCAGCCGGGTTGCGAGCAGGGCGATGACCTTTTCTCCGCTGGAGAGCTGGTTGAAGCCGATCTCGTGGGTCCCGTGCAGGAGGACGAGTTGTCCGTCGTGGCGCAGCCGCAGTTCGCCGCGGTTGACGAAGACCTGTTTCCAGCGATGGGTGATCTCAGTGGCGAGAGGGTCGATGCGCTCGGTGAGGATGACCTCGGCGGTGTCGGTCATGGCCTGGGCGGCGATACTGGCAGCGGCTTCACGGCGGTGAGCGAGAAGGGACTGGCGCGCCCGCGCAGCCGAGGATTCCTCGGTGCTGATGCGGCGTTGCAGGACGTTGCGTTCGGCACGGGCCTCGGCAGCCTGTTCTGCACGCTCGTCTTCAGTGGCGCGGGCACGGTCTAGCTGTTGAACAGCGTCATCGATACCGAGCGTGGTGCCGGGTGCGAGCGGTGCGGCAGGCAGCCGCAGCTGCGCGGCGCGGCCGATCAGGGCCCGGAGTTCCTCAACTTGGTGGTCTGCTGCTGTCATCAGCGTTTGCAGAGCGGCCTGGCGTGCGATGAGCTGGGTGATGTTCCTCTGATGGGCCTGATCAGCTGCGATGATGTCTTCGGGAGCGAGGTCGCGGCGGCAGACGGGACATTCTGCGCCAGCGTCGTGGAGCTGGACGACGGAGGTGTGTGCCGCGGTCAGTTGCACGCCGACCAGCGCGAGTTCGGCCCGGTGGTGGTCGGCAGCGCGGGTCGCGGCGGTTTCGGCGTCGCTGAGCCTGCGGCGAAACTCTGCCAGGCTGACTGAATCGCTGTCGGCCCCGGCGGCTACCGTAGGCGATCGCGCCTGGTCCAGGGCAGGGCCAGCTGAGATGGGAGTGGCCGGGGATGCATTCGCTGCGGCGAGCAGGGTCTGGGCCGCGTTCTTAAGTTCCTCAAGCAGATGCTGGTCAGCTTCGGCTTGCAGCCGCGCCGCATGGGCAGCGCGGGCCTGGTCAAGAGTCACCTGGGCGGCGGCGACGGCGTCGCGGGCATTGACGCGGGCTTGCTCGGCCGCGAGAACGGTCTGTTCGGCGGCGGCGAGGTCAATGCGTAGCTGGTTGAGGTCTTCGGTCGCGCGGCGGGTTTCCTGCCGGTACTTCTTGGCTTCGGCCTCGGCGGTGGCCTGAACGCGGCGCAGCGTCGCGGCGGCTGCCTGGAGATCATCGACGCCGAAGATATGGCACAGATGCTGATGCAGCTGAAATACGCCTGCGGAGTTGTCGGTAACTGCGGCGCTGGACAGCACTGTGGTGCGGCTGAGGAACTCGCGTGAAGCTCCGAACCCAGACGCCATGGTCTCGGCGACGCTCGCGTCGACCTGCTGGCCGCCCACGTGAGCGTGCAGTGTCTCGGCCCGGCCGGAGACCGCGCGGTCGAGGACAAGGACTCGCCCGTCGGGCAGTTCGACATCGACCTGAACGCGGACCTGCCCTTCACCGAAGCGGCTTGCGGCGCGCGGGTCAATCCCAGACAGCCTGCCGTACAGGCCCCAGCTCACGGCTTCGATCAGCGACGTCTTCCCGATCCCGTTCTCGGCGACAACGAACGTGACTCCGGGCTTGAGCTCAAGGCTGAGGCGGTCGAACGCGCGCCAGCCCTCCACCCGCAGCCGACGGATCATGCCGCATCCCGGGCGATACGGTCAAGCGCGTCGGACACAGCGGCATCCGAGGTTTCCCCCGCGGCGAGCCTGACGATCAGGTCCGTGAAGATGGTCTCCGAGCCGGTGAACGACTTGTACGCCCGGCCCTTATCCCCGCGGTAGAGTCGCGAGACCTCGCGGGCCAGGACCCGGCGGGCGGCGTCGCAAGCGACGTCGGCGATCTGTAGCGGCTCTCGCCTTCTGGTGTCGAAGACGAACGGCTCCCAGCTGGGCGCGGCCAGCTCCAGTACCGACCGCAGTGCCAGCGGCAACGGCAGCATAGGAGGCCAGGGCAGCTGCAGGTCGTCCGACGGCGTAACGGCGGGCAGACCAAGATCGCTGGCGGACAGCACCTGGGTGAGCAGGTCGGGCGAGTCGTCGGCGACCACGCCAACATAGTCGAGATCGGTGTCGTCGCCGAGCACGTGGCTGAGGATGCCGCGGGTACGCTCTGTGATCACCGGGCTCGGCGAGTCGACCGGGAAGAACACGACTCGCAGATCCAGGTAAACCACGGTGACGGCCGGGCCGAGAAGCCTGTGCGGCTCGGCCCGCACCAGGACGCGGCTGTCCGCACCGCGCAGCGTGTTCTCTATCCGTTCGACGCGTGCCCGTTCCCGGTCAATGGGCCGGGCCGCCCGAGCCGCCACAGCTTCGCGGTCCCCGCCGCCCTGGCCGTGATCACTGCTGACGGAGTTCGCTGACTCCAGCAACGACTCAAGTTCGGTGCCAGCAAGCAGTGCCTCTACCGACGGGGTGGAACCGTCGAGCTGGATTCCCCGTCCGGCGAGCAGGCTGTTGATCATCTCGGTTGCACGGCGCCGGTCTTCATCTGTGAGCATGCCGAGATCTGGACGCTCGGCGAGCCCTTCGAGGAAGTCCAGGTACGACGCCACCGCAGCCTCAACCGGGTCACTGTCGTCGCCGTGGCAGGCGGCCTCTTTGCCAGGGTAGTCGCGATCGTTCATGATGACGTCATCTCCTCTCGGGCCATATCGGTCGGGAAATCTGGGTCGTTTCGGGCTTTCTCTAGCAACGCCGGGAGGGTCTTGGCGTAGATCTGTCCGACGCGCTGCGGGCTCAGGTTCACTTCCTTGCCGACCTCGACCCTGGTCCGGCCCTGGAAGTGGAGGCCGTTGACGATCGTGCGGGAGGGTTCGGGCAGCTCGCGGATCAGCCTCCGCAGCACCTTCTGCTGCTCGTTGCAGGCGAAGGCCTGTTCCGGGTCATCCCAGCCGCAGACGGCCGCGCCGGTATGCTCGTCGAGCAGGGCGTCGAAGGCGACGACGGTGATCTGGTCTGGGTCGTCGGCGGCTGCCTCTGCGGCGCGCCGGCCTTTGGTGGACTCCCGCACCGCGTCGACCGCGCGGCGGCGGGCGATCGTCACGCTGAGCCCTTCCCAGCTGGTCGTGAGCCAGGCCGGGTCGTAGCGCAGCAGATCTAGCAGCGCCTCCTGCAGTACATCCCTGGCCGAGGCGCCGCCGTGCAGCAGCCGCTCCTGGCCGTGGCCGAGCGTGTGGCCGTACAGGGTCCGCTGGATGGTGATGTCCATGTTCGACACGATCCGGTTCAGCCGCGGCCGGTCGGCCAGCAGCGGATGCGGCTGGCCGGCTGACGGGCCGCCGACAGGGTCGGCGCTGGCTGGCTCGTTCATGGTCTTGACCTACTGTCGCAGCGCGCGCAGCGAACGAAAGCCACGCCGGATTTTTCTGAAGGCCCGGTGCGGGCTTTCGCTGGCGTGTCCGGCGCCGACATCAGGGTGTACCACCCGATCGCCCCGCCCGGGGGCACGGCACCAGCGGAGGTTTCCATGTCAGACAGCACCTTTGAGCACGTCGGCGAGCCCGGCCGCGACGGCCAGGCCGAGAACGTGACCGAGCTGCACCGGCCGGTCGACTTCACGATCGACGGACGGCCCGAGCGGACCACCGTGCGACGCCAGACCGCCGCGGACCTGCTTCGCCTCGTCGGCCTCGACCCGGCCCGCTACGACCTCGGCCAGCTCCACGGCCACGACCACACGCCGACCCGGTTCCGCGACGACGAGATCATCGATATCCACCAGGGCGACCGGTTCGTCTCGATCCGGTGCCACGCTGACGTCGCCTGATGAGCGACCCGGTCAGCCAGTTCATCGCCGGCCTGGACGCTCTCGCCGCTGCTCCAGGTCGGCGCGGACCGCTCGTCATCTACCAGGTCGACGTTCTGGCAGGCCAGCACGTGGGCCAGGCCATCGAGACCGCGGTCGAGGTCGCCGAGCTCGCTAACTGGCCGGTCGCCCCGCCCCACTGGATCCACCTGCCCGCCACGGTGACCTTTGCCCACACCAACGCCCAGCCCTCGCCGATCACCGGCTGGCTGCGTCACTCTCGCCAGATCACCGGCTGGGGCATCGACCCGAACCCCGCCCAGGCATGGCTCGCGCACGTGCGCGGCGTCCTGGCCCTAGCCCAATGACACGCTCGACGGCCCGCTACCGCCCTGGCGGCCCGGCCAGGACCTCGGCCGCCATGACCGCCGAGACCGAGGGCGCTCTGCGTGCCCACCTGCTGCGCTCCGATCTGCAGGAAGACATCTGCCTGGCCACCTACCGGCCCTCCACAGGAACCACCCGCCGCACCGCCCTGCTGCGCCAGGTGCATCTCCCGGAGCCAGGCGAGCGCGAGGTGCACGGCAACGCCACCATCACCGGCGACTACGTCCTGCGCGTCGCCGCAGCAGCCGCCTCAGCCGACGACGGCGTCGTCCTGCTGCACAGCCATCCCGGCGGGCAGGGCTGGCAAGCTATGAGCGGCCCCGACGAGGACACCGAGTCCTCCTACGCCAACCTGGTCCGCGAGATCACCGGCCTGCCACTGGTCGGGATGACGCTCGCGGGATGCGACGGCGCCTGGTCCGCCCGGCACTGGGACCACGGCGCCGCAGCGGATATCAGCCCCACCTGCAGCGAGAACGTCCGCGTCCTCGGCCCGGAGCTCCGGGTCACCTGGAACGACCAGATCGTCCCGGTGCCCGCCCGCCCGTCCACCATGATCCGGTCCGTGGCCAGCTGGGGCCCGAGCCGTCACGCCGACCTGACCCGCCGCTCCATCCTGGTCGTCGGGCTGGGCAGCGTGGGCCTCGACATTGCTGTCCGGCTTGCCGCGACCGGCATCACCCGGCTCGGGCTGATGGACTTCGACACCATCAAGTTGCACAACCTCGACCGCCTCATCGGCGCCACCGCGGCCGACGCCTGGCTGCGCCGCACCAAGCTCGACCTCGCCCAGCGGCTCGCCGCCGAGAACGCAACTGCGTCCTCGCCGGTCATCGACAGCTTTGACCTCAGCATCTGCGAACCGCACGGGCTCACCGCCGCGCTGGACTACGACCAGATCATCTGCTGCGTCGACCGGCCCTGGCCCCGCGCCGTCCTCAACCTCCTCGCCTACCGCGACTACATCCCCGTCATCGACGGCGGCATCGCGATCGACGTCTTCACCGATGGCAGCGGCATGCGCAACGCCACCTGGCGCTCCCACGTGCTGTACCCCAGCCGACCGTGCATGAGCTGCATCGGACAACTCGACCTCGGCGCAGTCGCCGCGGACCAGTCTGGTGCACTCGACGACCCCGCCTACATTACCGGCAACGGCCAGCCACCCGGAGCCGCCGCCGAGGGCGACACCCCAGCAGAGTCGGCGAATGTCGCCGTGCTCTCAGTCAGCGCAGCAGCCAGCCTCCTCGCTCAGTACGTCAGCCTCAACGTAGCCCCCGGCGGCCTCGGCGAACCGGGTCCGCTGCAATACCTGCTCAGCACCCACACCCTCGACCACCTCTACGCCGCCCGCCGACCCGCCTGCCCGGTCGAGGCCCTCACCGGACTCGGCGACCAGGCCATACGCATGACCGGCCCCCATCCAACAGCTGAACGCGAGCGGCAATACCGCGATAGCCACTCACTGCATCCTGGCCTGCGCATAGCGCGATACCTCGACATCATGCTCTCATGGACGCGCGCCAGGCTCATCGCCGACGCCAAACGACGCCTTGGCCTGTAGAGCGGGCGGTGCCTCGATAATCGCGATCTTCAAGAAGACCGTGGCCGGGCGGCGAGCTGATAGAGCGGGGCTCGCAGCGCTCCGCCGGTGACCCGGGCCGGTGGCGTAGTCCATCGAGGTGCCACCGGCCTGGGTCGGACTGTTGGGACCCGGCCGTGATCGTTCGTTTCAGATCACGCGGCAGCGCCGTCAAGACCCGGCGCGGCGCGACTGGTGCCAGCCAGTTCGGCGTTGATCTCGCGCGCCAGGGCATTCAGGGCCGCGTTGGAACCCCTGATCCCCCTGCTGCGCAAGGCCCGCCGTGATACTGGCTTCCCCGCTGCGGCGAGCCTGCTGGCTATCAGGCGTGCCTGGCCGGTCTCGGTCTGACCCGGTGCCCTGGTCCTCGGGCCAGGGCGGTGGTCCTGCCGCGGGACCGCTGCTGTCCTGGCGCGAGGACCGGTTTCGGCGGGTGTCCCAGCGCTCGCGGCCTGGCCCGGGGATGGCCCGGCCTGGTCCTCGCGGGACCGGGCGGGGGGTCGGCCTGCGGCCGGTCCCCTCGTCCCGTGGCCGGGTCCGGCGTCGGCGCGGAGCATGTGGGCCAGCGCGGTCCCCATGGCCAGGACCAGGACCGGCAGGCAGGACACGATCATGGTGACCGGCCACGGCGCACGCGCCGCACCGGCCTGGGCCAGCAGGTGATAGGCGACCTGCCCGGCCATGCCGAGCGCGAAGGAGCAGATCGCGGACCACCTGGCGAACCGCCGGGTCCGGCCGCTGACCGCGTGCTCGCCGGTCAGCCAGGCGCGCAGCGCGTACGCCGCGTACGCCTCCACGCCGACGGGCAGGGTGATGGACGTGTCCAGGTGCAGCGACGGCAGGATGCCCGGCAGCGGGGAGACCAGCCCGAACCCGGTCTTCTGCGCGATGCCGACCCAGCCGGTCCACACCTCGGCCGCGGCCGGAGCCGCGAGGACCAGCAGCGGCCAGGACCGGACCGTCCTGGTGCCGGAGCAGACCGCGGCGGACCGGTCCCCTCCGGCGGGTCCGGTGGTCCGGGCAGCGGGCGGACCACCTGGTCCCAGATCCGCGGTGGCGCCGGAACGGCTCATGCCCGCGGTGAGTGCGGCCATGGAGGTCACCACCCGTCCTGCATGGCGAGCGGGTGGGGTTCCCCGGTCAGCGCGGCCAGGGCGGTGGCGACCTCGTGGGTGGTGGCGCGGACGTAGGTCGCGGTCGCGCCCGTGTCGCTGCTGTTGCCGGTGTGGCCCGCGTAGGCTTTGGCGACGGCGTAGCCGAAGTTCCGCTCGACCCAGGTCAGGGTCGTGTGCCGGATCCAGTGCATGCTGATCTGCTGCGCCCGGACCCAGGGCAGGTACCGGCCGAGGCGTTCCCACAGGTGGTCGTAGCGGCGGTAGGTGATGCGGCGGCCGTTGCGGTAGCGCAGCAGTTGCCCGTCGGCGGGCGCGTGGCGTTCCCCGGCGTGCCCGAGCAGGGCGGCCATGAGGGTGGGCGAGACCGGCTGCCACCGGACGGTCTCGCCTTTCTCGCGCAGCAGGATCAGGCACTGCTCGGGATCGAGGTCCTGCGGGCGCAGCGCCAGCGCGCCGCCCCGGCGGCAGGCGGTCTCGGTGTGCAGGCGCAGCAGCAGCGTGTCCAGCTCCGGGTCATCACCCGTGGTCGCCGCCGCGTGGTTGATCTCGGCCAGGCGCTTGCCGGCGACCGCCCGCCGGGTCGAGGGCAGGCGGCGGGGCTTCTCGACTTTCCGGGCCGGGTTGTCCGACGGCTTGATCAGGCCGTCTTCCTCGGCGTGCTTGTACAGGCAGCGCAGGGCGGCGATGAGGTGCTCGGCGGCGCTGCGCCCGCCGCGGGAGTTCCGCCGGGGCACGACGTTGGCCCGGATGTGCTGGACGAGCTGGCGGATCTCCGACGGCGTGGGCTCGTCGATGCGGCGGCTGCCCCACTGGTCGGTGACCCGGTTCCAGTACGAGCCGTACGCTCTGCGGCAGCCGTCGCTGACCAGGGCCGCCACGACCGGGATGTACCCGGCGAAGGTCGGGCGGGCGGCCTGGCCGCCGGGGCGGCCAGCAGGTCGGCGGGGGTCAGGCCCATGCGCTCCAGCACGAGCATGGCCGCGTCGACCACGGCCTGCCCGGGGGCGGCTGAGCGTGCGTCAGGTCCGGTGATCGTCATCGGTCTCCTCCTTCACGTGCGGGGAACGGGATGCGCGCGGCGAGGGCCTGATCCACCACCGCGAGCGAGTACGCGGTCAGGGTGTCCTCGGCGGGGACTGCGGTGAGCAGGACCGGGTCTCCGGGGAGCAGCCCGCAGCGGTGCCGCAGCGCCGCCGGGATCGGGACGCAGGACCGGGGCGGCAGGGTGACCAGGCCGGACGGGTCGCGGCGGATGACCACCACGCCTGCCTCGGCGGTGAGGGTCAGCCGGTCCCCGCCGCGCCAGCCCAGCGCGCCGGTGACCGTCCGGTCGGCCACGCGGCCGGAGCGGTCGACGTGGGCGAGCCCGTACACCACGTCCCGGGGAAGCGCCGGCGGGCGCACGGGCGGGACCGTGAGCGGCAAGGTCCGGGCAGCGGCAGGCGCGCGGGCGGGACGGGCCGCGGCAGAAGAGGGGATGACAGGGGCGATCAGCGTGCCGGTCACGGCTGCCTCCCGCGGCGGGAGGCGGGACCGGTCAGCGCCGTGGGGAGGCCGCAGGCATCAGCCGGGCCGTCCGCGTGTTCAAGCGGTGCTCTGAAAAGGGTGACCGTCCGCGTGTTCAAGCGGTGCTCTGAAAAGGGTGATGTACCACCACTCTGGGTGTCCGAGGGGGGACTTGAACCCTCAAGCAGGGGATTCTTCCCCAGAGTGGTGAAATCTCCCGCAGCGTATTCAAGTGCCGCGAAAACCGGGGAGATACCACCTGCCTCGGTGCCAGAGCGCGGGCCTGACCCCGTGTTCCGGTGAGAAATCCCTGAATCAGGGATTTCATCCGGTCACAATATCGGGCCATGGCGACCCCGTGTCAAGCATGATCAGGCCCCACCTCATGCCGGTCCAGAGGGCGCGCACCCGCTGCCGATGTTGCTGATTCCCCCACGCACAGGGGACCGCTCTCGTGCTGGCGATCTCGCTCGGTCTCACCCGCGCCCGTGACCTCGTTACTGACAGTTGGCTGAGTCTCCTCTCCGCACTCGGGAAAGTCGTGCCCGAGGCCGGGGTCGCACTTCATGACTGCATGCAACTCAGCGGCCAAGCTGCGGACGGATAACGCCGCGCACCGCTCGGGGGAAATGGGGTTAACGTGCCGCGAGGCGTGAAAGGCTGCCAGACTTGGCTGGTGGACAATATCGGTTCCTTGTTCGTGGGCTCGCTGGTTGTGTGCGGTCCTGATGAAGTCGATGAAGAGGTGATTACGCTCTTCCGCGGTGACATGGCTCATGTCGAGCGGGTTTCCGCTGAGAGGTACGAGGAGTTCAGGCCGGGGGACGAGCCCTTCACGGATGCCTACATGTTCCGCGCGCCGGGCCGGGTGATTGCCGACCGTCTTGATCTGATGGGCATCGATGCGGCGCACGTGCTGGCCGACCTCGAGCAGGAACTTAGGTATCAGGCAGGTCCAGTGGATAAGAACCTGCTTGACGGATGTGACGAGGAGACGCGCGCGTGGGTTTCCCCTCCCAGCGTGGAGAGATCCTCTTAAGGGAGAGGAGTTCTCCGATGGGAGAAACGCGCAGGAAGTTCGACAAGGACTTCAGAGAGGGCGCGGTGCGGCTGGTCCGGGAGACTGGTAAGCCGATCGCGC
>WNGL01019899.1_pt1 | contig 12598 bp, 19 predicted proteins | sample 5400591 | NCBI WGS metagenome assembly WNGL01 (sample SAMN13153377, study PRJNA577476) | soil metagenome | isolation source: 80 cm soil or saprolite under Garry oak tree replicate 1 | place: USA:California | collected 2016-06-15
GCATCCCATACGGTGTGGTGCCACGGCACACGGACGGACAGGTTTACTGGTAGGGGAGCTTCCGTTCGGTCAAGTCAGCCACGCCTCCGGCCACACTGACGAAGTCAATGATCTTCGAAGCCGTACTGGTCAAACTTCAGCGTGTGGGCGTTCTCGGTGACGATGCGAGCTTTGTCGTCGGGGTATCCGTCCTTCTTGGACGCGCTGATCTCGACGGTGATCTCCAGATCCACGCCCTCGGGAGCGGCGAGGTGCTGGATGACCTTCTGGTAGAGGCGGTTGAGATCGCGGCCGAAGCGCTCCGGGTCGAGGCGGACGGTGCCGTAGAACCGGGGTGTGACTGGGCTCGGCGCGGGTGGGGCGGCCGCTGCCCGGTGGTGTGGCCCCGCCATGGGGAGGGCTCCGCCAGACGCGGATACCGGCCCGGGGGACGATCCTCCCCCGGGGCCGGTTCCTGCGCCGGTCGCCGTATCGCTGTCCGTGCTCGCTCCGGCTCCGGCGCCGCCAGCACCCGCTGCTGCCGCTGCGGCAGCAGCACCGGCGGCTTCCTGCTCGGCCCGCTCTTGCTCGCGTTGGGCGATTGCGCGATCAGGCCGGACCAGCAGCGCCGAATCGGTAATCTGCGGCGGGACATTCCCCTGGGGATCGACAGGCCGACGTACCTGGCCGCTGGCTTCGTCGTAGCCAGACGCGACCGCGAAGCCGTCCTGGTCCCAGATCACCTGATCGAAGACCGCGACGATACCGCGGTCGAGCACCGAACGCTCGGCCAGCCGGGGCAGGTAAACGTACTGGCAGTAGTACTCCCAGAGCTTGCCCGCCGCGATGTGCCCGGCGGCCCAGACGGAAGACAGGAACCGGTCCAGGTCCAGCCGGATGTTCTGCGGCCCCTGCACGGTGCGCAGCAGGTCGGCGGCGCGTAGCTTGTCGCTGGCGCGTTTCAGCTAGGCGGTCCTTGGCCGTGTCGGTCTTGATCTCGTCGAGGGACACCGGGCGGTCGACCGCCGGCTGCACCGGGACTAGCAGCCAGTGATAGCCAGCCGAGATGCGCAGGTCCACGGTCTCGTCAGCGTCCTTGAGGCGCTTGCGCGCCTGGGCCACCTGCTGCGTCGACAGGTCGAGTTCAGGGATCCGCTCCCCCGATGTCCTTCCACGCTAGGTACTTGCGCGCGGCCTCGTCGAGCTCGGCGTACCTGCGGGCGTCGGCAGCCAGAAAGACGATCATGTTCCGGTTCATCCGCTGCCCGCTGCCGCGCTTAGATAGAGCGCTCATTGCGACATGTAAGCCGCCGAGGCGGAGTCCCCGCGGGTGTGCGAGTACTGCGGGTGCAGCACTGCCAGCCGCACCGCCGGGTCGTCCGCGATCTCCCCGCTGTTCTCCGGGCCGATCTGGACCCGCGCGAACATGCCGCGGGCCGGAGCCTCCCGGGTACGCAGCCGCCGCAAGATCTCCTCCCACGTCTCCTCGGGCCGGTCCTTCAGCCGGTCGGCCTGGTCCTCGGCCATCCGGTTGACCGAGGCGTGCGTGTCGTACAACTACCGCGAACCCTCGTTGTACAGATACGTGGCCTGCTCGGACAGCATGTGCAGCGCGGACCCGAAGTTGCCCACCGCATCGCCGGGCGTGGCCATGCCAAGCCACACCCGGGGCTGTTCGATCCCCTCTTCTCGGCGTCCTCGCGGAACGAATCCAGGTCGGCCAACTCACGGGTGGACGTCTTCACGGTCGCGCTGACGACTTCCGCCAGCACGATTTCGCCGCCGAAAGTCGATACCAGCATCACAGTTCTTCATCCCCGGGAACGCCGCCAGCAGGTTCTCTTCCGTGAAGAAGGTACTGCCGCCACCGAGAAGTGGCGGGGCCATCCGGCGAAGCTGATCTTCAGCGTGGGTCTCGATCATTTTCCCGTACGCTTGCGTCCAGCGAATCCGCTCCGTCTCCCCCCGTTCCTTCTCGGAGTCGTGCACCAGCCAGTACAGCCCTCGCCTAGGCTCCCCCAGGTGGCGCGTCTTGCCGCCGTGTCACAAGGACACGTCAGTTAGGGCCTGTCCGGTCAGGACGGCAAGGTCGGCGATCAAGACCGCGGCCGGGCGGACTTACTCAGCAGCCGGTTGTGCAGCTCGGTGGTGAGCCTGTCGATCTCCCCCTGCCGGTTCTGGCCGATCATGACGAAGGTGGACAGGAAGATCGCTTCCAGGGACACGATCAGCGTCAGCGTCGGCCACGGCTTGGACTCGATGAACAGCATCCAGACGGTGAACAGCGCGATGTGGAGGTAGACGAAGTTCATCGACCCCGCGAAGGCGGTGATCTTGTCGGCGATCCGCAGCTGGAAGTCTGCGGCTCGCTGCGCCTGCTGCTCCAGGACCACCGGATGGTGCTGGAAGATGTCCGGCCGCGCCGGCCGGCCGTGGTCTGCGGTCTCGGATGTGGCCATGGTGGTGCCTCCGTTGTCGGTGCGGTTGGCGGTCCTCACGAGGAGCGCGCCTGCCTACGCCCGGCCGGGCTCAGGCGGCGTCGGGCAGGACCGCCTGCAGGGTCTTGCCGGTCCGGCGCAGCCGGACGCCGGTGACGATCTGGGACACGCCGTAGATCAGGCTGAACAGGCCGAACAGCAGGGCCAGGGTGACCGCGCCGACCCCGGGCCGGGCGAACAGCACCACGCCGAACGCCACCGACACCAGCCCGCTCAGCACGAACAGCGCCCGGGTGCCGGCGGTCTCCCCGGCGCCGAACGCTGCCGCGATCTCCATGATCCCGCCGGCGAAGGCCCAGATCCCCACCACCAGCACCAGCACCAGCGCGGTGGGCCCGGGCCAGACGATGGCGATCACCCCGGCCGCCAGCGCGATCAGCGCCAGCAGCAGGTGGCCGAAGACCGGCCCGGCGGCAGGGCTGCTGAAGGCCCGCATGGTCTGCAGCCCGGCGTCGATGAAGGCGTAGACCGCGAACAAGATGATGAGCGCCAGGATGGTCACCCCGGGCCAGGCCAGGGCGATGATGCCCACGATGATGGCGAGCATGCCGAGCAGGATCAGCGAGGTGGATGATGACTTGAACATGACATGGGTTCCTTTCCTAGGATCAGCTTTTCCCGGTCAGCCGGAGGCGAAGGTAGGCCGCCGCCCCGGGCAGCCGCGGAAGCCAGTAGTTGACGATCCGGTAGCCGAGCACGGCCAGCACCGCGGTGGCCCGTGGCGCGCCGAAGCCGACGGTGATGGCGACCAGCGTGACCTCGATGACTCCCAGCCCGCCGGGGTGATCGGGATCGCGCTGGCGATGTTCGCCGCGGCGTAGGCGACCGCCAGCGGCCCGAAGCCGGGCTGGTACCGGACGGCCAGGAACATCAGGTCGAGCGAGAGCAGGTCGAACAGCAGGTCGGCCGAAGCGAACCCGAAGCTGGCCAGGAACGCCCGCCCGGTCAGCGCGGACCGGGCCAGCGACGCGAGCCGCTTGCTGGTCCGGGCCGCCTTCTCCGGGTCGATGCTGGACCGGAAGTGCCGCGCCACCCTGGCCGCCCGGCGCCCGGCCCGCTCGGCGATGCCCGCCGTGGCCAGGTAGGTCCGGGACAGGTTTCTCCCGGCGGTGGTCACGAGCCCGGTGGCGAACAGCGCGATCAGGGCGATCGTGGACATCAGGCTGGTCAGGCCGATCGCCTCGCCGGTGGTGGGCGCGGCGATGCCCTCGGTTTCCAGCGTGGACACGTTCAGCAGGGTGCCGGTCGCCGACCCGAATGGGGTGACGTGACTGACCAGGAAGGATGCCAGCGTGACCCGCAGGGCCAGGGCAATGCGCAGCCGGGCTCCGAGCGAGGCGAGCACCCGGCGGTACAGCAGCGCGTACGACGCGAGCGACACCGCCTGCGCAGTGATCGCTGCCGCCACGAAGAGCGGGCGGGCGTGCCGCAGTTCGGCGGTGTCGCGGGCCAGCCCGCCCAGCCGGGGCAGCACGCCGAACAAGCCCACTGTCAGTCCCACGAACAGCACGCCGTGCACGGCCCACCGCATCACCGGCCGCTTCCGGTCCTTCGGCCGGGGCGGCGGTGCCTGGCCAGCCGACACCTTCGGCTGGGTATCCACGCTTTCGCTCGCAGCCATGCGCCGTTGTCGCTCCCTATGCGGGAAATCGCAGTCAGGTCGCGGTCAGCCGGTGATGGCGAGGTCGTCGCGGACCTCCAGGATGCCGTTGGCCATCCATGCGGCGCCGACCACCGCATCGTGCTCGGCCCAGGTGCGGACGTGGCCGGTCAGCTTCACGACGTTGCCGCTGGTGTCCACCTCGACGTCACTGTCGTCGGGGACCAGCGCGTACCGGTCCAGCGCCTCCTGGACGTGCAGGTCGACATCGACCGGGTCGGCGTCGTAGGCGATCTCGACGTCGTCCCTGACGTTGCGCACGCCGACCAGCCGGGAGACGGCCTGCTCGGCGGCGGCCCGCTCGGTGCCGTAGCTCACGGTGCCGGTCAGGATGAGGTTGCCGTCGCTCGCGGTCGCTTCCACGCCGTCCGGCACGGTGATGTTCAGCGCGAGCGCGTTGTTGGCCGCAGTGGTCAGCATGACGTCGTCGCGATAATCGCCCTCCGGCAGCACCACCTCCAGGTGGTTGTGCACGTCGGTCACCCCGGCGACGCGCTGCGCCGCGCCGGCCGCCTCCAGGTACTGCGGGTAGCTCGGCACTGTGCCGTTGAGCGCTACCTCCCCGTTCATGTTCCGTACGGCGATGTCCGCGGCGTCGACCAGCGGGTCGAAGTTGAGTTCGGCCTCGACCGCTTCGCGGATGTCCTTGGTCTTGCCCATTTCCTGAATCCTTTCCGGAGGAATGAGACGGCGGATAGCCGTTCCTCGGCCAGTCCACGTCACAATCTCGCCCGGGCAAAGACGACGCCGGCTCTGCTGATATTGGCCCGTGCTATGCGAGAAGCCTGCCGCCACGGGCTGCTGACCCGCGCCGGTCAGAAAGTGATGCCATCGGCGGTATCGAAAAGCAGTTGCTGGAGGACCCGGGGCAGGTCGTCGCTCCACACCAGGCCCGCCGTGGCGGTCAGCGGATGCTGGTCGATGCGGACCGGCACCGTCGCATCGCTGGTGGTATCGGTGACCCCGTCGGGTTGTGGCAGTCCGGGACTGGCCCCGATGCGATGGCGCGGGCCGGTCAGCACCGCGGCAGGCCGGCTCCCCGTTGCAGCAAAAGCGAGGGTCATCAGCAGTGAGTTCCGGAACGGCGGGTCGGTGAACGCAAAGCGCGGGTTCCTGGCCTACAGGACCGCCATCCAGGTGTCGTAGGTCGCGGGGCTGACGCGGCGCGGCCCGTGGATGACGTCCATGTGAGCCAGCTCATCGAGGCTGATGGCCTGGCCAGCTGCCTGGTCCGGGGAGGGGATCCACACGTCGGGTTCGAATTCCCCGAGCTCCATGACCTCGAGAGGAGCGGGCATGGCCTCCCTGGGGAAGGTCAGCCAGCCCAGGCCGGCATCGGCCCGGCGCTGGCGGATCGCCGAGAACTCGGCGTCGAGTACCGTCTCCATCCAGGCCACCTCGACGCCCGCGGCAGCGGCCGCGGACCGCAGCCGGGGGGCCGTCTGCACCGCGAGGGTCTCTGGCAGGTACGGCGGGACGACGAACCGCAGCCGCGGCCGTCCCAGGCCGGCGGCCTGCCTGGTGCGGCTCAGTCCGCGATCGAGCAGGGACAGCAGGGTCCGGGACTGCTCCAGCAGCACGGTGCCCGCTTCGGTCAGCCGGACGCCGTCCCGGCGGCGCTGCAGCAATGGGGTGCCGACCATCTCCTCCAGGCGGCGGATCTGCTGGCTCAGCGTCGGCTGGGCGAGGTACAGACGTTCCGCAGCATGCGTGAAGGTACCCGCGTCGGCCACCGCCACGAAGTAGCGCAGGTGGCGTAGCTCGACGCCCTGCGGCGTGCCGGCTGCAGTCGGGTCCGCCTCGGCCGAGTTCGCCAGGCCAGGGGTCAATGACCCAGTCGAGGGCGAGGCCGGCGATGGCTTCACGGGCTTGTTCGCCGCAGGTGTAGTGGTCGCGGCCGGGAGCAGGTTGGCGGCGGTGATCGCCGCCAAGCGCTCGATGCCCTTGTCGTAGTTCTCCCGCCGCACCGCGGGCAGCAGGATGTCGGTTTCTGGTGCCACGTTCGCTCCTCCGCCCGCCGGTGGATTCCACAGTCCACTGGACGGGTTTGGCGGGCATCGGATGGCGAGCACAAGCTTTCAGGCGCCAGTCGTGCTACGCGCATAGGCCGGTCCTCCGGCAACTCGACGCTCCGGTTCCAGCCTCGCGTCCTGCGCGACCCTTCGCTCAAGGTCGCCGGGGGTATAGGGCCGGGCAATACCACGACAGGTGCCATCGCCTTTCCAACCGCTGCCGCGCACGGTGGACTGAAAGCTAGCCGTGACGCACCACGTGACCGGGCCAAGGAGGTACCCGCGATGAGCGCGAGAGAATCATGGACCGAGCGCCGGGCGCAGCGCCAGGAACGGGACGAAGCGACGCCCAGCGAACCTCCGGGCGTTACCAGGCCGATGAGTGCCGTGCACCGGTGCGACCGGTGCGGCGCTCAGGCCTACGTTCGGGTCCTGCTGCCCAGTCGGCGGGCACTGCTGTTCTGCGCGCATCATTACCGGCAGCACGCGCCCGCGCTGGCCGAGGTGGCCGTGGAAATCCAGGACGAGTCGGGACGGCTCACGCGGCACGAATGGCCCGGCTCACGAAGCTAAGGCAACGCCGGAGCCTCCCGGCGAAGGCACGAGGTGATAAGTCATGAGAGGTCCAGCCCGCCGAACGGGCCGCCCGCTGCCGCGCCTGAGGCGGCTGCTTTTCGGCCGGAACGAGCTGCGGCGGCCTTCTGACCGTATCGAGCGGGCCATCGTCGTATCTCTGGCCGCGGCCTTCCTCACCGCTCTTGTGGCGGCGGCATTCTTCGCCGGGCATTTCTACCAGTCCCAGCGGGCGGCACGGTTCCGGCCTGCCGTTGCGGTCCCGTCCCGGCCCGGGCCGACGGCCGGCAGCCAGACGACCGCGGCGGGAGCCAGCTGGCGGCCGCCTGACAGAACCGGGCGGTCCGGCACGCTGACCAGTGCGACCGGTCCCACCGTCCGCGCGGCGGCAGCCCGAACCTCCGTACGGGGTTGGCCGGACCGCTCCGGAGAGCCACCGGCTTCCCCGCCCAGCCCGAGCGACATGATGGTCAATGCGGTGCTGGCCGGCACCACCATCATGGTAGGTGCCGCCGTGGTGCTCACCCTCTGTTACCTGTTGTGCTGGATGGCTCTTGACCGGCATCGTCTCGCTAGGTGGGAGTCGGCGTGGGCCGTCGTCGGCCCGCAATGGACCAGCCGCCGGTGAACCGGGATAAATCCGGCGCTGGGCAACTTCAGAGGCAGCGGCGTACTATTCCACGGTGGACAGGTCAAGCCCGTCCGTCGCCCAGAGCGCCTCAGACGTCTCCGCTAAGCTCACCCCCCGCACCGCTGAGCTGTCCGCGGATATTTACGACCTGATCGTGCGGGGAATCCCGTAGCTGCGCAGCGACAAGCGGGTCCTGTCGCTGCTGGAAGCCAGCGTCGCGGAGAACGTGGCCACCATGTTGCATGTCCTCCAGCACGACATCGACCTGGAGCAAGTGCACGCCCCCGCGGCGGCCGAGGAGTACGCCCGCCGGCTGGCGCAGCGCGGCGTGCCGATTGCCGCGCTACTGCGCGCCTACCGCATCGGGTCGGCCCGGTTCCAGGACTGGTGCCTGGAGGAACTCGGGCGCAGCACCGACGACGCCTCGATCGTCAGCGCGGCCGGGCTGCGTATCGCCGCCATCACGGCCAGGTACATCGACCAGGTATCAGAGGAGCTCGTGTCCGCCTACGAAGCAGAGAAGGAGAACTGGCTGCGGAACCGCAGCGCGGCCCGCGCGGCCCGCGTGCGGGCTCTGCTGAGAAGTGAGCGGGTCGATGTGGATTCCTCCGAGGCGATCCTCGGCTACCGGCTCCGGCAGCACCATGCCGGCGTGATGTGCTGGGTGGGAGGGATGCGGGCCGGCGGCGACGCCCTGTCCCGGCTGGAGCAGGCGACCACGGAGGTAGCCCGCTGGGCGGGCTGCGAAGCGCGGCCGATCTTCCTTCCGCAGGACGAGTCCTGCGCGTGGGCCTGGCTGCCGCTGGGCGCCAGGGACTCCTTCCCCATCCGGTCTGCGGGTACCTCCTCCACCGGGACAGACGCCGGGATCCGGTTCGCCGTCGGTGCTGCAGGCGCTGGTGTTCCCGGCTTTCGCCGCACCCACCAGCAGGCCCTGGGCGCGCACGCGGTCGCGCTGGCCGCGGGCCCGGCCGGGCCGCCGGTGACCCGCTTCGGCGATGTCGCGCCGCTGGCCCTGATGTCGGGCTCGGTCGAGCTCGTCCGGGCCTGGGTCATCGAGACCCTGGGATCACTCGCAGACGATGACGACCACCACTCGACGCTGCGCGACACCCTGCGCGTCTTCCTGACCGAGAGCGGCAGCTTCAAGGCCACCGCCGAACGGCTGACGCTGCACAAGAACACCGTCCAGTACCGGGTGCGCAAGGCCGAGGAGAGCCTCGGCCGTTCCGTCGGCGCGGACCGCCTGCAGGTCGAACTCGCCCCGCTCGCCTGCCAGTGGCTAGGCGCGTCCGTCCTCCGGCAACCCAGAGCTTCCCGGCGGTGACGGCGCGGTAGCCGGCCCGGGCTCACCGTCGAGTGGTCCGCCGGGCGCGGTGGCCTGCCACAGCTCCCTGACGACGACCTGCAGGGCGGCGGCACAGGGGATGGACAGCAGCGCCGCCACGAAGCCCCGCCGAACAGGCCGCCGAGCCAGGCGCCGATCGACGAGCCGATAAGGATGGACAGCAGGACGAGCAGCGGGTTGATCTTCACCGTCCGGCTCATGACCACCGGGTTCAGGACGTGGTTCTCCAGTTGCTGGTAGCCGATGAACACGGCTGCCGTGACGATGCCCGCCGTGAGCGAGTGGCTGACGGCGAACAGGACGGTCGGGATGCCCGCCAGCGCTCCGCCGATCATGGGCAGGAAGTCGACCAGGGCGACCCACAGCGCCCACAGGAACGGGAACGGAACGCCGACCGTGGCGAGCGCGACGAAGATCACGACGCCTGCGATGAGAGAGGTGAGTAGGTTGCCGGCCGCGTACCCGATCACAGACTGGTTTATCTCGTGCGCCACCCGGGCGTAGCGGGCCGCGCGGTCCTGCGACATCAGGCCGAGCAGCCCGCGGCGCATCTTGGGGCCCTCGAGCAGCAGAAGCAGCACGAGCGCGGTGATGGTGGCCAGCGTGGCCAGCAATGACGCCGCGCCCTTGCCGAAGGACAGGGCCGGGCCAGCGTGGCCAGCAATGACGCCGCGCCCTTGCCGAAGGACAGGGCCGGCCTGGCCAGGCTGGTCCCCAGGCTTTGCAGCTTCGGGGCGTTCCGCGCCGCCCAGGCCGTCAGGTGCAGGCGGCGGGCCAGGTGGCCGATCCAGCCGCGGCCGTGCGCCGCGGATTGCACGTACGAGGGCAGCCGATGCGCCAGGTGAGTCAGCCCGTTCACCAGCGGGTAGCCGAAGGCCAGCAGCAGGCCGGTGAACACCACGGCGGCCCACACGGTGACGATGGCCACGGCCCAGCCGCGCCGCGGGATCCGCCGCTGCACGTACACCACCAGCGGGTTCAGGATCAGGGCGATGAACCCGGCCACCGCGATCAGGAGAATGACGTCCCGCAGCCGGTAGGCGAGCTTGCCGGCCAGGTAAGCGAGGGCCACCACGGCGACGGCGGTGATGATCGTAGCCAGCGGGACGCCGCGCGCGGCCGCGGCGGCCCGGACCCGCGCGCGCCTGGCCGGAACCTCGGTCGCGGCGTCAGCAGGCACTTTCACGGGCATACGCGGCCTGGTGTTGCCCGCGTCCTTGACCGAGCTGGCGCTCATCTGATCCTCCGGCCGGACAGTTTCTGTGCGAACAGTGCAACCCTCAGCGGGCGCCGCTGGCCAATACCTGAGACCAATAGCAGGATTGCCGCGCAGCCAGCTCGCCCGTCACCCAGTGCGCTGGGGAGTTCCGGATCCGCCCGCGTCGTCATCTGAGCAGGGTGGCGATCACATTGATCGCGAGCCCCAGCAGCACGGCGCCGAACAGGTAAGACAGCAGCGCATGGTGCAGCACGATCCGCCTGACCGGCTTGGAGGTGGTGTTCGTGTCCGACACCTGGAAGGTCATCCCGATCGTGAAGGCAAAATAGGCGAAGTCCAGGTAGCTAGGCGGGTTGCTTTCACCGAACTCGATGCCGCCGACCGGATCGGAGTAGTAGGCACGGGCGTATCGCAGCATGAACACGGTATGCACGACCGTCCAGGACAGCACCACGCTGACCACCCCGAGGGCGATCAGGTACGCCTTCATGCCGCCGGTGGCCTGGCTCGCCCTGACCAGCGCGAAGCCGACCGCGCCGAGCATGGCGGTGCCCGCGCCCACGACCACGAGTTCTGCGACCGCGCTGCTGGGGTCTTCCCGTTTCGCGAGCCGGGCGGTGCTGCCGGGATCCAGGCGCCAGACAGCGCTCCAGACCCACCCCAGGAAGATCACGACGGCGGTGTCCCAGCCGAGCAGAACCGACGCCGCGGGCAGCGTGAACGGCGAGACGATCGCCCCGGTGGAGGCACCTCCCAGCAGGGCGCAGGTCACACGCAACCCAGAGGAAGGCTGGCGCCGCCGGGCCGACTCGCGTGATGCCGGGACCATGAAGCCAGTAAGGGACGCTGATGACTAGCCTGATGGCGAGGCCGCGGCTCGTGCGTCCGCCCAGGAACGGGCGTCGATCGCGTCCAGGACGGCCAGCTGAGCCTGGTCGACGGCCCACGAGGCGTAATCCAGGGCATCGGCGGCGTCATCTTCCGCAGCCTCGGCGTCATCCTCCGCCCGCTTAACGTCATGCTCGTCGCGCTTGCGATCGATGCGGGCCTGAAAGTCCGCCCTCTTGGCCGTGGCATCAGCCTTCAGCGACTTCCACTGGCTCTGCGTACGGTCGGCGGCCTGCTCGGCCTTCTCCTTCGCGGCATCCTGGCGCGCGGCGATGTCCGCCTTGACCTGGTCGATGCGCGCCTTGACCTGCTCGTTGGTTTCCCGCCGGGCCTGATCGAAAGAGCTCTTCAGCTCCGCGACCCGCTTTTGCAGGGCGTCCACCTGGTCTGAAACGTTCATGTTTTCCTCCTCGATGGGCCCAGCGAGCCACGGTCAAGGTGGCGGCCGGCTGGACGAACGACCTTCGTACTCTCAGCAGACAGGAGGCGCCAGGTCGGCGTCCAAGATGTGCCGGCTATGTGCCCAAAGCAACAAGCTATGCCGGGCTGGCCCGCTCCACTGGGTTCACGGCTACCGCATGGCCCGGCCACCTCTATCACCGCTGGCGTTCTCCGCGCCAGCGGGCACCTTCACCCGGGCCGCGGAGCGGTTGTTGATCGCCCAGCCCACTCTCAGCCAACAGATCGGGCAGCTGGAAAAGATCGTCGGCACCCGGCTGCTGCACCGCCGCCGCGACGGGGTGCGACTGACGGCGGCGGGCACCGTGCTGCTGGACACCGCCCGGGACGTGCTGGCGGCGGTCGGTCACGGGGTCAGCCAGGCCCGGCAGGCGGCGGGCCTGGGACGGCCGCGCCTGCGCGTGATCATCCCGCCCCGCCTGCCCGAGGCCCTCACGGTCAAGACCGCATCTGCGCTGCGGTCGGCGGCCGCCGCCGCCGATGTGGACGTGGTCTGGCTGGAAACGCCGCTGGACGCGGAGTTCTCGCCGGTCCGCCAGCGCCGGGCCGACGCCGGCCTGGGCTGGCTGACGGCCAGCCCCGACGCGCTGCCCGCCCCGCTGGACGCGATGAATCTGGGACAGTTCGAACCCGAATTGTGGATCTCCCGCTCGCACCCGGCGGCCCACCGCGGGACCATCAGCCTCGGCGAGATGGCCAGCGGCGCGGCAAAGCTGCACCGAAATGACAGGAGAATTTGTCCATGACCATCGGCGGGAGCATTGCGCTCGTAGTGATCGGCGCAATCCTGCGGTACGCCATCCACTGGTCCCCCGCCCACGTGAATGTGCAGCTCATAGGCCTGATCTTGATGATTGGCGGTGCCATCGGGTTGATCCTCTCCCTCGTGTTCCTCATGCGCCGGACGTCCGACCCGTCGGCCGAGGATTACGAACAGCAGGTCCACCGAGCCTCGGGGCCGGTACGCTGAGCCTCCGGATCGTTACACCGAGCCTTCGGGCCGTTAGCCGAGCTAGGTGGCTGTTCGAGGCTGACGTAGCTCAGGCCTACACCGGCGATGAGGCCCTCGTTGCGGGCCGCCACCATAGCGGTCATCTGGTCATCGAAGGACGCGTCGGCGCGGCCGTGGCCGGGCAGGCGGAGGTTGACCGCAGCCAGTTGATCGACCCGCAGGCTGCGGAGGTTGCCTTCTGTGGGCTATTGCTCTGAAGTTTGCCCGGCGGATCGGGCGATGCGTCAGCGGAGGTCTTTGCGGGAGGTGATGCCGAGCTTGGTGAACACGTTGCCCAGGTGCCACTCGACAGTGCGGGGGCTGATGAACAGCTGGGCGG
>WNGL01007756.1_pt1 | contig 12595 bp, 9 predicted proteins | sample 5400591 | NCBI WGS metagenome assembly WNGL01 (sample SAMN13153377, study PRJNA577476) | soil metagenome | isolation source: 80 cm soil or saprolite under Garry oak tree replicate 1 | place: USA:California | collected 2016-06-15
TCCCGCATCTGCTCCATGACCGACTTGTCCAGGCCCGGGTCCAGGCCCGAGGTCGGCTCGTCCAGGAACAGCAGCGACGGCTTGGTCAGCAGTTCCTGCGCCACGTTGACCCGCTTGAGCTGGCCGCCGGACAGCCGGTCGGCGCGGGTGTTCGCGTGCTTGGTCAGGCCGAGCTCGCCCATCACCTCGTCGACCCGGCCGTCCCGCTCGGGCGGCTTGGTGTCGGCCGGGAAGCGGAGCTCGGCCGAGTACTGCAGCGCGCGGCGGGCGGTCAGCTGGGTGTGCAGCACGCTCTCCTGCGGGACCAGGCCGATGCGGTACCTGAGCTCGTTGTAGTTCTGGTACAGGTCGCGGTTGTCGTAGAGGACCGTGCCCGTGGTCGCGGGACGCATCCCGGTCAGCGCGCCGAGCAGCGTCGACTTGCCCGCGCCACTGGGGCCGATGACGCCGAGCAGGCATTTCTCCGGGATCGGGAACGTGACGTGGTCCAGCAGCACCTTGCCGCTGGACACCGTGACCACCAGGTCCTGGGCGGTGAAGGTGATGTTGCCGTCGTCGACGAACTGCCTGAGCTCGCCGTCCTTGAGCCGGAAGGTGGAACTCCCGATGCTGACGAGATCATGTTCGGTCAGGACCTGACTGGACACCCGCTGGCCGTTGACGAACGACCCGTTGTGGCTGCCCAGGTCGACGATCTCATAACTGCCGGCGGGTGACTTGCGCAGTTGCGCGTGGTGCCGCGACACGTTGAGGTCGGAAAGGACCAGGTCATTGTCGGGTCCGCGGCCGATGCGCAGCGCCTTGGCCGGCAGCGGCATCCGCGACGTGGGCCTGCGGTCCACGCTCGGCAGCAGGTCCAGCGGGACGGGCTGGGCCGGTGCGGCCGACTGGGCCGGTGCGGCCGGCGGAACGTGCGGGACCGGCGGAGCAGGCGGAGCGGCCGCGGCGTGCCGCGGGGCATGCTCACGCGGCCCGGGGCGCTCGTACGGCGGGGCGGCGGGGGGCTCGTACGGCGGGGCAGCCGGGGGCGCGGGCTCGGGATCCGGCCGCCGGGACGGGACACCGGCTGGCGGCGACACGGGCCCCGCCTCCGGGGTCGGTTGCCACCAGGACTCGGAGTCGCGGCGTGGCGCGGGCTCCGGGGCAGGCGGGACCGGAGCAGGCGGCGCAGGGGCGGGCGGGGCAGGAGAGACCGACAAGGCCGTGCCCGGGTGGTCAGGCAGGGGCGCGGCGGCAGGCGCAGCCGCGGGCGCGGGCACCTGGGGCATGCAGCGCAGGACGGGGCCGTCGTCCGGGTTTCCCAGCCGCACCACGCAGTCGGCGCTGATCTCGATCCGGTCAAGCCGCTGCAGCCCGAGGAACGTCCCGTTGGTGCTGCCGAGATCCTCGATGACCCAGCCGTCGCCGTCGACCCGCAGCACCCCGTGCCGCCAGGAGACGCGTGAATCGGTCATCACGATGTCAGACTTGGGGTCACGGCCGATGTGGTAGGTGGTCCCGGCCGTCAGCTGATGATCCGAGCGCCTGGTCCGTACTACGAGGTCGGGCGGGCCAGACGGGGCGGCGGCTCCGCCCTGCAGGGGCGCGGCCTCGGCGATCCCGGCGGGAGCGAGGCCGGCCGGGGAAGGACTGGCCTGCGGAGGCCGACGGTCAGACCAGTCAAAACGCTCGGGTGGCATGCTTACAAAGTGTAGGGCCGCCGCGCGTAAACGGGAATCAGGAGAACCATTCAGCTTGACCGTGCGTTTTGACATATTGGGAGGCGGACACCCTGATACTGGAACGTCCGAAACGAGCGCCCGGAACGAGCGCCCGAACCCGAGCCACACCCGCGCCGCACGCTACATGTGACTCACTGCTATCCACGGTAACTAAGTGACACCGCAGAGGTGGGAATGATGAGCGTAGGTAGGCATCGCCGGGATGTGGTCATCACGGCCCGCACCGTGGGGGGAATGGCATGAGCTCCGACCCGACCAAGCCCGTCCCTGAGTGGTGGCAGCAGCCACAAGGCCCCAAGAGGGACCAGGGCGATCGGGGGAACCAGGGGAACCAGGACTCCCAGGCGACACAGGCGCTTCCCGCGAAGCAGGGATACCAGGACTCCCAGGCGACGCAGCAGTACCCGACGAGCCAGGCGCCGCCGTCCGGCCAGGCGCCGCCGTCCGGCCAGGCGCCGCCGTCCGGCCAGGCGCCGCCGTCCGGCCAGCGGCCCCCTTCCGGTCAGGGGTATCCGCCTGGCCAGGGGTTTCCGTCCGGCCAGGGCTTCCCGTCCGGCCAGGGATACCAGCAGGATCAGGACTACCCAGGGAGCCAGGGATATCAGGAAGCCCAGGGCGCGCAGAGATATCCGGCTAACCCGGGTTTCCCGGCGGCTCAGGGCTACCAGGCACCGCCGGCGCGGACGCGGCGGCGCCGCCGGCGGTGGCCGCTCATTACCTTGATCGTGATCATCGTGGTGCTCGTGGTCGGCGACCGCGCCGCCAACGCGTATACCGAGGACCAGATGGCCAGCCAGATGCAGTCGTCCCTGGCCCTGTCCGGCAAGCCGCACGTGACCATCCAGGGGTTCCCCTTCCTTACCCAGCTGGCCGGGCGCGATTTCCGCACCGTGGATATCAACGCGACCAACGAGAAGGCCGGGCCAGGGGGCCAGCTCGAGATCGCCAGCCTGACCGCCACGCTGCACGGAATGCACATCCACGGGCTCAACAGCGCGACGGTCGACCAGTTCAGCGCCTCGGCGCTGGTCACGTTCACGGCGCTGGCCAACGCGGGCGGCGTCCCTGAGGGCATCACGCTGGCCGCCGACGGCCCGAACAAGATCAAGGCGAACTTCGACCTCGGCCCGCTCAGCGAGTCGGCGACCGCCCAGATCACCAAGACCGGGCCGGGCCGGATCAACATCAAGGTCGTCGACGCGGGCGGGATAACCTCTGACGTCCTCGGCAACCTGAACTTCAACGTCGACATCCCGAAGCTCCCGGCGGGGGTGGCGATCCAGAGCATCAGCGTCACCCAGCAAGGGCTCCGGATCACCGTCACCGGCCACAACACCACCCTGAGCCAGTGACCGGCCAGAGCCGGCGGCCGGCCTGAGCCAGCGACGGGCAGCACGGGCATCGCCGAAGTTTCAGCCGCGGCAGCCCCCGCCCTAGGTGACCTATCGTCAGCGGAGAGTTACATTACTAGTACGGACAGTAGCTGCGCTGATTGCGGAGGCCGATATGCCGGGTGCGCCCTTTACCGTCGCCGACACGCTGGAACCTCCGACCGCGGCGTTCGCGACCCAGGCGACCGCCGCTCGTACCTTCGGCCGCCGCCCGGACGAAGTGCCGGCCGCCCGCCGGTTCGTCAGGGAAGCCCTGGACGGCTACCCCGCCTCGTTCGACGCTGAGCTGCTGACCTGTGAGCTCGTGACGAATGCGGTCCAGCATGCCACCGACGCCGGCTGGGTGACCGTCGCGGTGATGCGCCGCGGCACGGTCGTGCACGTGGACGTGATCGACGACGGCCGGGGCGGGCTCCCGCACTGGCGCGAGGCTACCGGGCAGGACGAGGACGGGCGCGGGTTCCAGCTCGTCAACGAGATCGCGGAGCGCTGGGGGTTCCTCCGCGAGCGGGCCGGCACCTGCGTCTGGTTCGAGATCGCGCCGGCGGGCAGCTAACGGCGGAGGCCCGGCCATCGTTTCCGCGGAAGCGCCGGCCGACCCTTCCCTCCCAGCCGCCGTTTCCTGAATGGAAAAAAATTTCCTCTCAGGAAACGCCGCCAGGAAGCACAGGTGGGCTCCGACGGCCCCAGGGCCGACGTCGAGCGGGCGTCACGACCCGGGTGGTGAGGGCCGGCCGGGCCCGGAGTGCCGAATCGGCGAACGCCGGGGCGGATAGCCAGGCCGTTCGGAATCATGATGACCACCGGACGGAAACGGTAGGCTCACGCCTGATGCCGGCAACCTGTGTTTTCTGTGCCATCATCCGGGGCGAGCAGCGGGCGGCGACCGTCCTGGAGACCGAGCGGCTGATCGCGTTCCTCGATCATCGGCCGCTCTTCCGCGGTCACACGCTGCTCCTGCCCAAGCTGCATGTGCGGCTGCTCAGCGACCTGCCCGCCGACCAGGTGCCTGAGTTCTTCACCACGGCGCAGCGGCTGGAGCGGGCGGTCGAGGACGGCCTGGGCACCGACGGCTCGATGATCCTGGTCAACAACGTGGTGAGCCAGTCCGTCCCGCACCTGCACCTGCACGTGATCCCCCGGAACAAGGGCGATGGCCTGCGGTTCTGGCTGGGGCCGCGGCATCCGTACGACGAGGCCCACCCGGCCGCGGCGTACGCCGAGAAGATCAGGGCGGCGCTGCCCGCGGTCTGAACCAGGGACAGGCATCTGGCGTTACGGTGGGTAGAGCGTAGGTACCGTGGCACGCTGGAGCCCCAGGAGACCCCATGCCCGACGAACCCAATCGCTTCGCGCGTGACCTGTTCGACGGGCTGCCTGCCCGGTACGACCGGCTCGCCGAGTTCCTTTCCTTCGGGCAGAACGGGCAGTGGCGGGCCGAGATGGTCGGCCACGTCGTCCCGGCGGACGGCGTGATCCTGGACGTGGCGTCCGGTACCGCCGGCGTGGCACGGCAGCTGGCTGTGCGCAATGTACGCGAGCACGGGCGGGCCCGGGTGGTGGGCGTGGACCTGACCGAGCCGATGCTGCGCCAGGGGCAGCGCCGGGTGGCTGCGGCCGGCTTGCAGGACCGGATCCGGCTGGCCGCCGCCCGGGCCGAGCAGCTCCCCTTCCCCGACGCCAGCGTCGACGCGCTGACCTTCACCTACCTGCTCAGGTACGTGCGGGACCCGCAGGCCACGCTGGCCGAGCTGGCGCGCGTGCTCAAGCCGGGCGGCATCATGGCCAGCCTGGAGTTCTGCGTGCCGCGCGGCCCGCTGTGGCATCCGGCCTGGTGGGCGTACACCCGGATGGTGCTGCCCGCCGGCGGCCTGCTGCTCGGCGGCCCGGAGTGGTTCCGGGTGGGCCGCTTCCTCGGCCCCAACATCTCCGCGCACTATCGCAGGTACCCGGTGGCCTGGACGGTAGAGGCGTGGGAGAAAGCCGGCCTGGCCGACGTCGGGACCAGGGTCATGAGCCTGGGCGGCGGTCTTGTGATGTGGGGTACGCGTGCCGCCCAGTGAGGCAAGGCCGACCGCGCGGCCGGCGTACTACGCGGCCCGGCCGGGGATATGGCGGGACTGGTGGACGCTGCTGCATCCGCCGTACACGGCCTGGCATTTGTCCTATGCGGTGATCGGTGCCGCGCTCGCGCCGCGGGTGCTGACCAGTTCCCTGATCGCGACCGTGCTCGCGTTCTTCCTCGCGGTCGGGCTGGCCGCGCACGCGCTCGACGAACTGCGCGGCCGTCCGCTGCGGACGGCCATCCCGTCCGCCGCGCTGGTCGCCGTGGTCGCGGCCGGCCTGCTGGGCGCGCTGGTCCTCGGCGTGTTCGGGGTGATCCGGGTCGGCTGGCCGCTGATCCCGTTCATGGTGGCGGGCCCGGTGCTGGTGATCGCCTACAACGCGGAGCTTTTCGGCGGCCTCATGCATACCGACTTCGGCTTCGCCGCGGGCTGGGGCGCGTTCCCGGTGCTCACCGCCTACGTGGCCCAGACCGGCACGCTGGCCCTGGCGCCGGTCCTGGGCGCGGCGGGCGCCTTCGCGCTGTCCGCGGCCCAGCGCCGGCTGAGCACCCCGGCCAGGGACATCCGGCGGCGGGCCCAGCGGGTGGAGGGCAGCATCACCTTCGGCGACGGCCGGACCGCGCCGATCACCGCGGAGGCCCTGCTGCAACCGCTGGAGCGGGCGCTGCGCGCGGCTTCCTGGGCCATCATGCTGCTCGCCGCCGCGCTGGCCGTGGCCCGCCTGACCTGAGTAGGGATCTGGCTGAGAAAGGCTCAGGCCCGGCGGTCGCGGCACCGGGAGCGATTGCCAGCGTTTGCTACCATAAGTGACCGATCATATTCGGTGAGTTAGAATTTCGGCCGCCAGATGGCCGCGAAGCCGGAATGATCCTCATTTCAGGTGCGCCCCGTAGTCACCTGAGGCACACTTGTTTACTAGAATTGCGTCAACAAACCATAAAAACTGACATATCGGGAGAAAGGTGAGTCATCGGAACTCCTGTCTGAACGTGCCGTCCGTGGCTCATAATTGACAGGAGCGCAGCCTGCGATGCCATCAGGAGACCGCACATGACGTCCGGCATGTCGGCCAAGGGCAGCGCTCTCGGGGCTGGCGTTCCCGAGAGCGGTGTCGCACCGAACCGTGCCCCGTTGCCCCGGGCTGCCAGCAACGGAACCAAGCGGAGCCGTGAACCGAGCGCCGGCACGAACTTTCAGGAGGCGGGGATCACCGACACCCCGGAGGCCTCTCATCTGGCCCTGTCCTCGTCCGTACGAACCCTGATCCTCGGGATCGACCACGACGGGCGCATCGTGCAGCACGACAGGAACGCCGCCAAGATCCTGGCGCGCAAGCCGGACGACCTGCTCGGCGCGCAGCTCATCGAGCTCACGTCGGCCGCCTCCCACGCAGACAACGCCCAGCCCAGCGCGGACGGCGCCCAGGGAAACCAGGCGAACTCGCACGGCGGCCGGCAGGCCGATGCCGCGGCCGCGGTGGCCATGCTGCTCGAGGCCATCCGTTCGGATCGTGAGGGCAGTGCCATGCTCACGATCGACACTCGCGACGGCATTCCGGCCGAGGCGGTCGTCACGGTCCATCCGATGCGGGCCGACGGGACCAGCCTGGCCGCGCTCGCCCTGCTCCGCATCCCCGCGCCCAACTCCGAGCGGTTCGTCGATCCCGCGCTCATGCGCAGGCAGATGCTGGACGACACGTTCACCAGGATCGGCGACACCCTCGACATCGACCACCTGGCCCGCGAGCTGATCGACGCGCTCGTGCCGGCCTTCTGCAACGCAGGTGACCTGCTGCTGCTGGAAAGCCTGGCCGGCGACGACGAGCTGCCGGCGCACGGGCCCGACGGGTCGCTGCCGCTGCGCCGGATCGCGCTGCTCCACGACCGGAAGGATCCCGCCTGGGAGGCGGCCTTCCCCACCGGCGAGATCCTGCGCTACCCGAAGCACACGCCGTACTACCAGTGCATGGACACCGGTGCGCCGGCGCTCGAGACGACCATCAGCAAGAGCCAGGCGGGCGAGATCGCCAAGGCCTGGCGGCGCAAGCCCGTGGCCAAGCTGCTCTCGGGCGCCTCCATGCTGATGCTGCCGCTCATCGCGCGCGGCACCATGCTGGGCTTTTTCGCCTGCACCCGGCAGGAGGGGTTCCGCCGGTTCGACGCGTACGACGTCGAGATCGGCATGGACTTCGCGTCCCGCGCCGCCATGTTCATCGACAACGCCCGCCGCTACAGCCGGGAGCACGCGACCGCGCTGACGCTGCAGCGGAGCATGCTGCCGACCGGGCTCTCCGCGCCCTCCTCGGTCGAGGTCAGGCACCGGTACCTGCCCGGCAGCAAGCTCATCGAGGTCGGCGGCGACTGGTACGAGTCCATCGCGCTGCCCGGCGGCCGGGTCGCGCTGGTGGTCGGCGACGTGGCCGGGCACGGCGTGCGCGCCGCCGTCACCATGGGCCGGCTGCGCACCGCCATCCACACCCTGGCCATGCTCGAGCTGCCTCCCGCGGACTCGCTGCTGCAGCTCGACGAGCTCATGCACACCCTCGGCGAGCGCGAGCCGCACTTCGCCACCTGCGCCTACGCCGTCTACGACGCGGTCAGCGGCGATTGCGACGTGGCGGTGGCGGGCCACCTGCCGCCGCTGCTCGTGCACCCGGACGGCCGCAACGAGCTGCTCGACGTGCCGCCTGCGCCGCCGCTCGGCATCGGCGACGGCGAGGTGGAGAGCCGCCGGTTCAAGATCGAGGACGGCAGCCTGTTCGTCCTGTACACGGACGGCCTGGTGGAGAACAAGGGCCAGGACATCAGCGACGGGCTGGCCCGGCTGCGCGGCATCTTCGGCCCGGGCTCGCCGACGCGTGCGCTCGAGGACCTGTGCAAGGCCACCCTGGACGGCGTGTACTCCGACCACCAGCGCGACGACATCGCGGTGCTCATCGCCCGGCTGCGGCGGCTGCCCGAGGACAGCTACGCCTCATGGACGCTCGCGCCCAAGCTGACCTCGGTCCGGGAGGCGCGTGCTGTGCTGACCGAGCCGATGAAGCGGTGGGGCCTGGAGGACCTGATCCCCACCACCGAGCTGCTCGTCTCCGAGCTGGTGACCAACGCGGTCAGGTACTCACGCGGCGAGGTCACGCTCCGGCTCGTCAACGAGAAGGCGCTGGTCTGCGAGGTCACCGACAACTCCGGCGCGCTGCCCAGGCTCCGCCAGGCCAACAGCGAGGACGAGAACGGCCGCGGGCTGCAGGTCGTGCGGCAGCTCGCCCAGCGCTGGGGCGCCCGCCGGACCGCGACCGGCAAGGTCGTCTGGTGCGAGCAGCCGCTGCCGGGCAACGCCGGCGCCCTGGATGAGCCGCAGCCCTTCCACTAGACAGCCCGTCCACTTAAGGACTGGGCGGAGGGCGCCGGTCTCGCGGCCGGGATGACCTGAGCCAGCGGCGTGCTGGCCGTCGCGACGTGCGTCTTGTTGCGGCCGGTCTGCTTGCACAGGTAGAGGGCGGCGTCGGCCGCGGCGATCAGGTCGGTCAGCCCGGCGTGGGCCACGTCCAGCGCGGCTACGCCGATCGACACGGTGAGCCTGATGCAGGCTCTTGGCAGGGCGCTGTCCTCGATGGGAATGGCCATCGCGGCGATGTGCGCCCGCAGTCGCTCGGCGATGGCCAGCGCGTCCGTCTCGCGGGTATGCGGCAGCAAGACGACGAATTCCTCGCCGCCGAACCGCCCCGCCACGTCGTAGCTGCGCAAATGCTCGCGGAGCACGGTGCTCACCGCCCTGAGCGCCATGTCCCCGACCAGATGGCCATGCGTGTCATTGACCGCCTTGAAGTGATCGATGTCCATCAGCGCCACCGAAAGCGGGCTGCGGGTCCTGACCGCCGCCACGATCTCCGCGGCGGCCTCGGCTTCCCAGGTCGACGCGTTGAGCAGGCCCGTCTTAGTGTCGATGCGGGACTTGATCACAAGCTGCGCGTGCATCATGAACCGCCGGGCCAGCAACACGGTGGGCGCCGCGACCAGGGCCAGCATGGGGTTGAGCGCGACGACCACAGTGGTCAGGACGGCGAGGTCGAACTCGGCGAAGTCGGCCTGCAGGGTCTCGCGGTTCACGTCCAGGCGGAACCACCGCACCTGCGGGTCAGAGAGCTTGATCGCAAGCCCGACCAGGGCCCGGTTGACGCGTCCGCCCGCGATCTCGGCCACGGCGACCGCGACGGTCCACGTGAGAGCGTGCCCGCCGGTGCCGATGGCGCCGCCGGCGAAGGACGCAGGGAAGGCGCGGAACAACAGCGCCGCCGCGCCGTAGGCTAGTCCGATGGCCGCGGCTGTGAATACCCGGCGGTGGACCACGCCCCGGTGTATGCGCCACTGGGTGAGTACGAGCAGCGGGATCGGGGTCACTATCGCGTAGAAAGGCGGCAGCAGGATCGCCACAGGCAGGACCCAGACCGTCAGGAAGTCCCTGACCATAGCCCCCTGGGCGTAAGCGATCCGGCGGGTGGCCGCCACCGAGATCAGGCCGCAGCCGAGCAGCAGGAAGAACTTGACCAGGTCGGCGGGATGCCATGAGGTATTCGCCGCCGCCAGGCCGATGGCCGCTAGGGCAGCGACCGGCACGACCCCCACGTACCAGCGCAGCAGCCAGGGAAGCTGCCACCATTCCCAGTCCCGGACAACCGCGGCGGCAAGCAGCCGACGTGTGACGGACGAGGCTCGCATACACCACCGTTCTGGACGAGACGCGATGAGTTTTAAAGAGCCGTCGGAAGCTCAGCGTAAGGAACTAGTTCCGCATAGCTACTTTAACTCACCTACGCCCATTCAGTGGGGCATTGTGGTGATTTGCTGATATTGCGGCGCAAGGGCACGGTAAATGGTGACTGAGCGTTATAGATAACCGGCTGGCGCGCCGACGATCTTCGGGCGCGCTAGCCGGTTACGCAGCGCGTTTGGGCCGGGAAAACGGTCACATACCGGAATATCGCTGGAGCCGGGCGGAGCTACTCGACCGTGACGCTCTTGGCCAGGTTGCGGGGCTTGTCGATATCCCGGCCCAGCTTGGCCGCGACGTGGTAGGCCAGCAGCTGCAGCGGGACGTTCAGCAGCAGGGGTTCGAGCTCGGGTTCGGCGCGGGGCACGCGGACCACCGCGTCGGCCAGGCCGGCGGGCAGGTCGGCGCTGGTCACCGCGATGACCGGGCCACTGCGGGCCTTGATCTGCTCGATCGTGGAGATGTTCTTGGACAGCAGATCGTCCGCGGGCACGATGACCACGCTCGGCATCGAGGAGTTGATCAGGGCGAGCGGGCCGTGCTTCAGCTCGGCCGCCTGATAGGCCTCCGCGTGGACGTAGGAGACCTCCTTCAGCTTCTGCGCGCCTTCACGGGCCACCGGCCAGCCGCGGACGCGGCCGATGAAGAACATGTGCTCGGCCCCGGCGTACTCGCGCGCGATCTCGGCGATCTCCTCCTCGGCGGCCAGGATCTCCCCGATCTGCCCGGGCAGCGCGCGCATCCCGGTCACGATCCGCTGCCCGGACGCCGCGGACATGTCGCGGACCCGGCCGAGCAGCAGTGCGAGCAGGGCGAAGGTGGCCGCCATGTTGGTCAGTGCCTTGGTCGAGCAGACGGCGATCTCCGGCCCCGCGTGCAGGAAGACCCCGTGGCCGCATTCCCGCCCGATCGCGCTGCCGACCACGTTGACCGCGCCGATGACCTGGCCGCCCTTGCGGCGCAGCTCCTGCACCGCCATCAGCGTGTCGAGCGTCTCGCCGGACTGGCTGACGGCCACGTAGAGCGTGTCCGGATCCACCACCGGGTTGCGGTACCTGAACTCCGAGGCGGGCTCGGCGTCGGACGGGATGCGGGCCAGTTCCTCGGTCAGCACCGCGCCCATCTGGCCGGCGTAATAGGCCGAGCCGCAGCCGAGGAACTTCACCTGCCTGATCGACCTGAGCTGGCGCGCGTCCAGGTCGATGCCGCCCAGCCTGGCGGTGGCGAACCGCTCGTCGAGACGGCCGCGCAGGGCCCGGCGCAGCGCCTCGGGCTGCTCGTGGATCTCCTTGCGCATGAAGTTCTCGTACGCACCGAGCTCGTAGTCGCCGGCCTCGGCCTCGACGGTGGTGGGCGCCTTGGTGCTGGATGCCTCGGGACCGCGCCGGTCCCGATCGTCGATCGCCGAGGTGAGGTAGTCGGTGGCGCGCACCGTGGCCACCTCGGCGTCATCCAGGTACACGACCTGCTTGGTGTAGCGCACCAGCGCCGCCACGTCGGAGGCGACGAACATCTCCGATTCCCCGATGCCGAGCACGACGGGGCTGCCGTTGCGCGCCACGACCAGCTCGTTCGGGTTCTTGGTGTCCAGCACGACCAGGCCGTAGGTGCCCTCCACGTGGCGCAGCGTCCGGCGGACCGCGTCCTCCAGGCTGATCCCGGTGGCGGCTTCGGCGGCGATCATGTGGGCGAGCGCCTCGGTGTCGGTGTCGCTGACCAGCTTGACACCCCGGGCCGAGAGCGCGTCCCTGAGCTGCTCGGCGTTCTCGATGATGCCGTTGTGCACGAGGGCGATGCGGCCCTCGGCGTCGGTATGCGGATGGGCGTTCACCTCGTTCGGCTCGCCGTGGGTGGCCCACCGGGTGTGGCCGATGCCGATCGTGGCCCGGGTGCGGTCGCTGACCCGGTCCCTGAGGTCCTGGACCCGGCCGGCCGTCTTGGTGACCTGGAGCCGGTTCCGGTGGATGACGGCCAGGCCGGCCGAGTCGTAGCCGCGGTATTCCAGGCTGCGCAACCCCTCGAGCAGCACCGGCACCGCGTCCCTGCGCCCGATGTACCCCACGATTCCGCACACTTCGAGCTCCCCTGCTGGTGGTCGTTAGCTGTAGACGATGCGGCGGAGCTTGCGCTCCGACAAGGCGGGCGCAGGAAACCTGCGCTGCCCGAGCTCGGCCATGATCAGCGGCCAGATCTCGTCGTTCTTGTACTGCCGTCGCTGGAGTTCGGCGTGCCGCCGGCTGACGAACTCCTCGACCGTCTCGCTGTAATACGTCGCCACGTCGGCGATGACCCGGACCACGGTAGGCTGCGGCAGGCCCGTCGAGGCCGTCAGGTAGCGGGCGAGATCCTGAGGGAACGGATCCGCCGGCTCTCTAGGGGTGCCGGGGCCGGGCATGCCCCCTTCTTACTAGCAGGTGGCGTTTAGAGCAAGAATCCTGCCCGATTCTGGGCAGAAATCGCCTTAATTTCATGCCCGGACCGACGATGTCGGGGTCGGTCGGCGGTGAGATCGGCAGGTTCAGCGCCTCGCGGTTGCTTATGGCGCTTGAGTGGGGCTGGAGGAGCTAAAGGGCTTTATGGGGTTTTTGGGGTGCAAGGGGCGAGACTCCGCGGCGGGCGGGGTTCGGCGCCCAGGTGGGGTGGGGTCGAG
>WNGL01007757.1_pt1 | contig 12593 bp, 10 predicted proteins | sample 5400591 | NCBI WGS metagenome assembly WNGL01 (sample SAMN13153377, study PRJNA577476) | soil metagenome | isolation source: 80 cm soil or saprolite under Garry oak tree replicate 1 | place: USA:California | collected 2016-06-15
TTCGCTCAGGCCAAAGTCGACCACCTCGATCTGCGTCTGTTCTTGCGGTGTCAACACAATACCAGCCTGAGCCAATGCCTGTGTCACCCGCTCTTGCATCTGTCGTACCTGACTTTGAGTTAACATAGCTGATACCTCCCTCAAATGGATAAACACAGTTCTCTATGCCGACTATTGATACTCTTACAATAGAGCAGGAGGCAGTATCTTACTCGTGCGAAGCCCTTCTAGCTCATTTTACCACAACAAATGAAAGTCAGTTCTGCTCGCTGCATAGGTTGGCTCTGAATCAGAGTGATTATTCGAAGCCTTTTTCAACAGTCCGATACCATCTTCGCCGCTTTGTTAACCCCGCGTGCAAGTTTTTTGGATAACACGCTCAAAGCTTCCGCTCCTCATTGTGCGACCACAACAGCAACAAACGCAACAAACGCGACAAACCCCAGCTACAAGTTCGACAGCAGAGTGATTACGTGTATAGTAGGGTTGACCCTTGCGGCATGTGGGACAACTAAATTAAGAATCGAGTTGCAAACCAAGAGCAAATGGAGGAAAATCCTTTCATGAGAGTTGTTTGGTATCAGAAAGGATTTCCTGCTATGCATGATACAGCAGTAATGCACGTGCAGCCAAGCGCTGGCATCCCGCCAACGAGAGCGCCCTCGGCCTCGTTGGCTCAGCAAATCGTCGCGCTGCTGGAGGAGCTTCTCGTCCAGTCGGAGGCTTCGTCCTCGTCGCTGATGACCTCCGGCAAGCGTCCCCGTGGTCGCCCTCCCACCCTTCCTCTTGACCAGTTGTGGCTGGCCCTCTTGATGGGGGTCCTCCGACACGCCAAGCACGTCAGCACGATCTGGCGCACCCTGTGCTTGGAAACGACGGGCTCGTTTGCCGTCGTGCAGGTGACCTATGAAGCGGTGCGCAAGCGCCTGCTGACCGCGGGAACGGCCCCGTTGCAACGCCTCTTCGAGACCGTCTCGCAAGCGCTGGCGCAGCGCAGCCTGAGCCAGCCGCCTTCGGCTCTGACCCTGGCCCCTTTCGCCTCGCAGGTCGTCGCTTTGGATGAAACGACCCTGGATCATCTGCAGCGCCTGACGCAGGACTTGCGTGACGTTCCTGACGGCGACCCGCATCGCCTCCCGGGCAAAGTGGCCGGACTCTTTGATCTGCGTCGGCAACGCTGGCTCCGGGTGCAATTTCGCGCCGATGTGCTGGCTGGCTGTACCACTGGCATTTTGCTCCTCCTGGAAGTTCTGGCCCCCGGCAGCCTCATCTTGGCCGATCTGGGCTATTTCGGCTTCCCGTGGTTTGATTACTTGACCGATCAAGGCTTCTTTTGGGTCTCGCGTCTCAAGGCCAAGACCACCTATGAGATCAAAGAGGTGTTGGCCTATGATGATCACTCGGGCACCCTTGATGCCATCGTCTGGCTGGGCACCTATCGGGCCGACCGGGCGGCTCATGCGGTGCGCTTGGTGATCTTCTGCTTCCACGGCACCCAGTATCGCTATCTGACCAATGTGCTGGACCCCCACCTCTTGTCGATGCAAGAGCTTGCGCACCTGTACAGCCGCCGATGGGATATTGAACTGGCCTTCAAACTGCTCAAATGTGAATTGGGGCTGCACCTCTGGTGGGGCGCACGAACCGAAGTGGTGCTGATCCAACTCTGGCTGGCCCTCATTCTGGCCCAGCTCCTGCATGCCTTGCAAGCGCATGTCGCTCTGCAAGCGCAAGTCGAGCCCTTTGACGTCTCGATGCACCTGCTCGTCGAATTGCTGGGCACGATGCCTGCCGGATCCACGCCGCTCATCGAGCGCCTGGTCCAGCAGGGACGCTTTCTTGGCCTCATTCGTCCGTCCACCCGCATGCAGGTCGTGGTGCCTGCGGTGCAGCCGCAGACGCTGAGACCGGCTCTTCCCCTCACCGACCTGGTACGCCGCGCTCGCTATGCCCAACGCAATCGCTATCCCAGAATCGCTCCTTTCTTCTCTCGTTTTACGACTCAACTTTTAATTTAATTGTCCCACATGCCCTTGCGGTCAACCTGGCGGCGGGTCGCACCCACCCTTGCACTCGTCCTATACACTTCCTCCCGATTTGTAGCAGAACCCAAGGGCCAGATTCATTTGTCGTCCCCCCCAAAATCTGATATAGTAAATCAGATATTTCATACTTGTTCGTACCCCATATAATCACAGTTGGAGTCATGTCCTATGACAGCACACGACAGCGCTTCGTTGAAACGTACCCCGCTTTATGAGCAGCACCGCGCAATGGGCGCACGCCTCGTCGAGTTTGGCGGCTGGGAGATGCCTGTCCAATATAGCAGTATCTTGGAGGAGCACGAAGCGGTACGCACCCGCGCCGGCCTCTTCGACGTCAGTCACATGGGCGAATTTAAGGCCGAAGGACCTGGCGCGCTCACTTTCCTGCAATATCTCGTCCCCAATGATGTCTCCCGTCTCGCCATAGGTCAGGCGCTCTATACCCAACTCTGCCTGCCCAACGGCAACGCGATTGATGACCTGCTTATTTATCACCTGGCTGAAGAACGCTACATGCTGGTTGTCAACGCCGGGAACATCGAGAAAGACTTCACGTGGGTGGAGAAACAGGCAACAAACTTTAAGGACGTCCAGGTCACCAATCAATCGGATACCACTGCCCTCCTGGCGCTACAAGGGCCTGCCGCCCAGGACATCCTGCAGCCCCTGACACATACTGACCTTTCCAGCATCAAATACTATCACTTTGCACCCGGCGCGGTGAATGGGATACACTGCATTATCTCGCGCACGGGCTACACCGGCGAAGATGGCTTTGAGCTATATTGCGCTCCCGAGGATGCCGTCAGTCTCTGGAACGACCTGCTGGCTGCTGGCAAACCACACGGGCTGCTGCCCGCGGGCCTGGGCGCGCGCGATACCCTGCGACTGGAGGCCAGCATGTGTCTTTACGACCATGAGCTAACCGAGCAGATCAACCCGCTCGAAGCCAGGCTGGGCTGGACCATCAAATTCGATAAGGGAGATTTCATCGGACGCGCTGCCCTGCTCAAGGTCAAAGAGGAGGGCCTCAAACGGAAACTCGTCGGCATCGAGTTGCTTGAACGCGGCGTACCTCGCGGTGGCTATACCATTTATGAGAACGACCAGCCCATCGGCGTCCTCACCAGCGGCGCCCCTGGCCCAACAGTCCATAAGAATATTGGTATGGGCTACGTCGACGTGGCACATGCCGAGACCGGTAAGGCTGTACAGATCGATATTCGTGGTCGGCGCACAGCAGCACAGATCGTCGCCTTACCATTTTATAAACGAAACAAGTAGGACTCGATTTATCGCGTCCCAGAAGGGAGACATTCAACCATGGTAAGTCTTAATCATCCTGACAACCTCAAATACAGCGAAACTGACGAGTGGGTACGCGTGGAAGGAGACCACGCAACGATTGGTATCACTGACTATGCCCAGGACCAACTCGGCGACATCGTGTACATTGAGCTACCCTGGGGCGCGGCCCAGAGCGTTTCTTATGAGACAAAGTTCGGTGATATTGAATCGGTCAAAGCAACCTCCGAGCTTATTTCTCCTGTCAGCGGCCATGTGGTGAAGGCCAATGAAGCGCTCAAAGATCAACCGGAACTTATCAACGACCATCCCTATGACAAGGGATGGATGCTCGTTGTCAAAATGAGCAACCCGGCGGAACTTGATAGCCTTATGAGTGCCGAAAAATATCGGGCATATCTTGAAGGCCGGTAGAGCACACTCACACCATTCGTTGCGGTCACGTATCTTTTTTTATTTGCTCAAGGAAGAGTAACTGCATGAGCTATATACCCAATACCCGGGAAGACCAGGAGGCGATGCTTGCGCGCCTGGGGCTTCCCTCCCTGGAGGCGTTGTTATCGCCAGTCCCTGAAAATGTACGTTTTCGACGCCCACTTGATCTACCTCCAGCCCTCTCTGAGCCGGACCTCAAACGAGTGCTCTACGCCATGGCTGCGAAAAATAAAAACCTGGATACCGTCATTTCTTTCCTCGGCGCGGGCACCTACGACCATGTCATACCCAGTGTTGTGCCTCACCTGCAGCGGCGCTCCGAGTTCGTCACTTCGTACACCCCCTACCAGCCCGAAGTCAGTCAGGGCATGTTGCAGGCCATCTACGAGTTTCAAACCATGGTCTGCCAGATTACGGGCCTGGATATCGCTAACGCCTCGCTCTATGATGGCTCAACCGCAGTAATCGAAGCCGTGTTGCTGGCGGTCGGCCCCGGGGGACGTGGTGAAGTAGTCGTCTCACAGGGAGTCGATCCCCAGTACCGGCGCGTCCTGCATACCTACGCTCATACGCGCGGCTTCCAGGTCAAAGAGGTACCGCTGCGCGACGGCCTCACTTCAATTGAGGATTTGAACGAAGTTGTCAGCGCGACGACTTCAGCGGTCGTCATCCAGCAGCCCAATTTCTTTGGCTCCATTGAAAACATGAGCGCCATCGAACCAATCGCCCACAAAGGCAAAGCTGTCTTCATTGCCGCGATCACCGAGCCCGCTTCACTAGGTATCCTGGCCTCTCCGGGCGAATATGGTGCCGATATCGCCGTTGGCGAGTTGATGAGCTTCGGCAATACGATGAGTTACGGCGGCCCGGCGCTTGGTTTCATGGCCTCCAAGCAGAAGTATATGCGCCTGTTGCCCGGGAGACTGGTTGGACAGACCGTTGAGGAGAGCGGCGAGAAGCAGACAGGCTACGTGTTGACATTGCAGACCCGCGAACAGCACATCCGCCGCGAACGTGCCACCTCCAACATTTGCACCAACCAGTCGTTGCTGGCAGTTGGTGCGACCATCTACATGGCTGCCATTGGCAAACAGGGCTTCCGCGAACTTGGTGAGCTTTGTCTGCAAAAAGCGCACTACGCTTACCGCCAGATCACCGCGCTGCCGGGATTTGAGCCAGTCTTCAACGCCCCATTCTTTGATGAGTTCGTGATCAAATCTCCTGTTTCAACACAGAAACTGCAGCAACATTTTGCCCAGGCCGACATCATCGGAGGCTATGACCTGAGCCTGGTTTACCCAGGTATGGAGAATTGCCTGCTCTTCTGTATCACCGAGGCGCGCTCAAAAGAAGAGATAGATCACCTGGTAGCAGTGTTAAAGGAGGTACAAGCATGAGTGTCGAGAAGTTGATTTTTGAAAAAGGCGCCCCCGGTCGCCGCGTGGATACCTTGCCCGCCATGGATGTACCTACCGAAGCGCTTGATAGCATGGTCCCAGCAAATATGCTGCGTAAAGAGCCTGCGCCTCTACCGGAAGTAAGCGAGATTGAGGTGGTACGCCACTATACCCATCTCTCGCAGCGAAACTTCGGCGTGGAAACTGGCTTCTACCCGCTTGGCTCCTGTACCATGAAGTATAATCCCAAGCTCAACGAAGATATGGCCGTTTTGCCAGGTTTCGCCCGTATTCACCCATTGCAGCCTGAATCTACCGTTCAGGGCGTCATTCAACTGGTATACGAACTTGAACAATACCTGGCCGAAATCTCCGGCATGACGCGTGTCACCCTTCAGCCTTCCGCGGGCGCTCATGGCGAACTCACAGGCCTGATGCTGATCAAGGCCTACCATGAGAGCAAGGGACAGGGGTATCGCAATCTAGTGCTCATTCCCGACAACGCCCATGGCACCAATCCCGCCAGCGCCACTCTCGCCGACTATAAATCTCTGGAGGTGAAGAGCGATCCAGAGACGGGCGGCATCGACATGGAACACTTAAAAGCGCTGTTGGATTCGAATGCCGCCAGCATTGCCGCGATCATGTTGACCAACCCCAACACGCTGGGACTCTTCGATGGCAATGTCGCGGAAATCGCGACCATGGTTCACGAAGCTGGCGGACAGCTCTATTACGATGGCGCAAACGCCAATGCCGTACTGGGCATTACCCGCCCTGGCGACATGGGCTTCGATGTGGTGCACTTCAACCTGCATAAGACCTGCAGCACACCTCATGGCGGCGGTGGTCCAGGTTCAGGTCCCATCGGCGTCAAAGAGCACCTTGTCGCTTTCTTACCGGGGCCATTGCCTGCCAAAGGAGAGCAGGGTTATTACTGGCAGGACCCCGGTCCACAATCCATCGGCAAAGTACGCGCCAACAAAGGAAACTTTGGCGTGCTGGTACGCGCCTACACCTACATTCGCACCTACGGCCCCGATGGCCTGCTGCATGTAGCCGAGAGCGCCATCCTCAACGCCAACTACCTCAAGCACGAACTGTCGTCGGACTATGATATCGCTTATCCTCAGATATGCCAGCACGAGTTCATCGCCACGGCTGAACGTCAGAAAGAAGAGAGCGGCCTCACAGCGCTAGATATCGCCAAGCGCCTGCTCGACTTTGGCATGCACGCGCCAACCATCTACTTCCCGTTGATCGTGCACGAGGCGATGATGATCGAGCCAACCGAGACGGAGACCCGCGAAACCCTGGATTACTTCGTCAGCGTCATGAAGCAGATCGCCGAGGAATCTCGCACGGATCCCGAAATCGTCAAGACGGCTCCTCACACCACCCCGGTAAGCAGGTTGGACCAGGCGTTAGCAGCGCGCAAGCCTAACTTACGCTGGGTGCCGGGACAGGAAATGACACATTAGGAACAACTATGGAATATGCAATTTTAGGTGGTGGGGCACTGGGCTTAATGGCAGCCTACCGGCTTACTCAGGCAGGTCACTCGGTCATGGTTTTCGAGCAGGAGACCATTGCCGGAGGCCTGGCGGCTGGCTTTCACGTGGGCAATAATGGAGAAGCGCGGACTGATTGGCTTGAAAAGTACTATCATCACCTGTTCCGTACCGATAAAACAGCTATTAGCACTATTAAAGAGCTTGGCCTCGGTGACCGCCTGATTTGGTCCCATCCACGCACGGTTACCCTGATAAGTGGACAAATACACCAGCTGGATTCCCCTTACAATTTGCTGCTCTTCCCACCGCTGCGCCTCGATGAACGCCTGCGTGTTTTTGCTGTGCTGGCTATCCTGAAACTCACGAACGCCAAACCCTTTGAGGGGAAAACTGCCGATGCCTGGCTGCGCCGCTGGATGGGTAAGCGCCCGTACAAGATGCTCTTTGAACCACTGTTTGATGGAAAATTTGGCGCCATGCGCGAGCAGATCGCTATGCCCTGGTTCTGGGCGCGCGTCCATGATCGCACTACCTATCTGGGCTATGTTCGTGGCGGCTTCCAGCTGGTCTACGAGCGCTTAGTGGAGAAGATCAGCGAGGCAGGGGGCAAGGTGCTACTGGGTACTCGCGTGGAGAAGGTCGAGCAAGTAGAGAACCAACGCTGGCAAGTAGCGACCAGCCAGGGTACCTGGACGGTTGATCGGGTCATCTCCACCTTGCCGACACGCCTGACCTGTCGCCTTGTTCCTGCCCTCCCTGAGGATTATCGCGCGAAATACGATTGGGGACAGGCCTACGGCGCGCAGTGCCTGATCCTTGCCCTTGATCGCCCACTCACGGATAGCTATTGGGTCAATATCTGCGATCCAGGTTATCCTTTCACCGGCCTCTTCGAGCATACCAATTTCCGTCCCGCCGCCGAATATGGCGGGCGACACCTGATCTACCTGGGCAACTATCGCCCAATGGACGACCCGCTTTTCAAAATGAGCAAAGAAGAGATCCTCAACGTGTTTTTGCCACACTTGAAGCGCATTCGACCCGATTTTGAGCCTGCATGGGTCAAGGAAAGCTGGTTATTCCAGGCACCTTTTGCCCAGCCGATCGTGACCACCGAATACCGCGAACACATCCCACCTCTGCACACTCCCCTGAAGGGGTTGTGGATTGCCAACATGTTCCAGATTTATCCCCATGATCGTGGACAAAACTATTCTTTCGACCTGGCAAATCAACTTGTGCGCCGACTCGAAAACAAACAATAAATCAGGCACAATGGGCACCGCGCGGTGCCCATTGTGCCTGAATGACGCTATTCCTTCTCGACAAGCGCAGCCATCATACCACGTACGAAGCGTACTTCATCCCGAATGACCGTATGGCCCATATGAGGATAAAGCCGTTTCGTGACGTTTCCTCCCAGGCGTTGTAACACCTCGGCAGAATGCTCCACGCGCTCCTTCGGAATGTGGAAATCCGCATCGCTACACCCGAGGAAGACGGGCGTCCCTTCCAAGGAACCGGCATATTTTCGCGGCGTACCGTCCGGCCCGATGAGACCTCCACTCAGTCCCACCAGACCGCCGTAGCGTTGAGCATTGCGGGCAGCGAACTCCAACGAGAGGCATGCTCCCTGCGAAAAACCTAAGAGTATGGTGCGTTCAGCTGAGATGCCAGCCTCGGCCAGTTGTGCGAGTATCGACGCAATGACAGCAAGCCCTGATGAAAGCCCTGGTTCATTACTTTGAATAGGCGCGAGGAAGCTGTTAGGATACCAGCTGTTCTGGGCGGCTTGCGGCGCCAGGTAGACAAAGCCGCTTTGGTTCATCTCAGCAGTCAGCGCCAGAATGTCTTCCGCCGCGGCTCCACGACCATGCACCATCACCATCGCAGCAGTTGCTCGATCCAATGGTTCACCAGCCGTCAATAGCGGCTGCCCCTCGTGCGGGCCTGTCATATTACCCATTCTTTCTTCCTATCGCCCCGCCCCGTTCGTCCATGGTAGGGGCGATCCCTTGTGGTCGCCCGGTTTGTGTGCTCACCCGGTTCGTATGCTCGCCCTCTAGCATTACCTGACACCCAGGGATTGCCATTGCGGCGCGGTAACCGGGCTCAATTGTTGTTCAATCGCAGCGCGGCTCTCTTCCAACCAGGGCGGTAACTTCAAATTTCGGCCAAGATCGCTAACAGGCTCATCGACAGCAAAGCCAGGGCCAGCGGTTGCCAATTCCACAATGTGTCCATCGGGATCATTCATGTAGATGCTCTTAAAGTATACTCGATCCAGAACAGGTGTGACGCGCAAGCCAGCCTCCAGCAGTTTCTCACGCCAGGCAAGCTGTGTCTCTTCGTCGGCAACGGCAAAGGCATAATGATGCGTTTGACCTGCCCCCATGCGTACGCGAGGACTCTTCTGTGGATCGCGACCAAAGTAGGTAATCAGCGTACCTGGACGCCCATCCCCCACGCCCCAATACCAGTGTGCCGACTTGGGGTCATCAAAATTGGAGGTCATTTTAACGCGCCGCATACCAAGCAGTTCTCCAAAGAACGCGTGTGTACGCTCAATGTTGCTGCTAATAGCTGTAATGTGGTGCAATCCCTGGCTCAGCGCCATAGCGCCTGTGATCTCTGGCACCGCTTCATGCCATGTCTCAGCCTGGATACGCGCCTCATCGCGGTTATTGATGAGCATCTGTGCCGGTGGTTCGCGATACTCTGTGCCAAGCGCGTCGGGAGCTTCATCAATGGTCCAACCAGGGCTGAATGTCGCGATTTCGAGAATGGTGCCATCGGGATCATTGAAGTAGATCGACTTGAAGTAATGGCGATCAAGCGGTCCTTGGACCGAGAGACCGAAATCCACCAGTCGCCGTTTCCACTGTAACAGGCCATTATAATCATTCACGATGAGCGCGAAGTGGTGAGTGCCTCCAATGCCGGGATGCCCCTTAGATGCGTCAGGCCACTCAAAGAAGGTGATAACGGAACCAGGGAGGCCCCGTTCATTACCAAAGTAGAGATGGTAGCTGCCAGGATCGTCAAAGTTGACGGTCTTCTTAATAAATCTCTGACCAAGCACCTTTGTATAGAAATCTATCGTTCGCTGTGCATTTGAACAGACAATGGTGATATGGTGAATTCCCTGAATAGTAAGCGTAGATGACATGCAATGTTTCTCCTTTGGGGCCGAAGCCAGCGTAACAAAACAAAATCGTTTTCATCAACATTATAGCCTATAGACGTCACTAAAGCGTCAATGATCCCGATTGCCGAAAAGGGCATGATGGACATCTTCCAGGTCTTGTGTAGATACGCCACTACACCCGCGCAGCCGGACTGTACGCATTGATGGAGTGTTGATCGTCAAAAAATCCGCCACAGCTTGGAAACCGGCGGCGACTATACCGATTTGCGAGGCCAGGTTATCTGTATCTGTACCAATCCAAACGCGCTGTATCCCTTGTGCGTGCAGTGCGTGCAACATGTGGGTCAGCAGCGCCGGATAGAGACGTAGCCCACGATATGCTGGTAATGTCGCACAATCCCAAATGTAGGCTTCCCCTGCTTTGAGACGAATACTCAGACCTAACTCACCGATACCCTCTTCATCAAATGTCACCCAACCATATGCGACAAGTCGACCAGCGACCCTGGCGGCATAACAATGCCGTCCTGCAGCGAAACGTTGCAGGATTACTGTTGGACCGTCAAGCTCCATCGCCTGCGCGAGTTCCTGAGCTATCTCCGGTCCGATGCGCATAAAATTTGTTGGAATGCGCGGCACGAGGCCGGCTGGCAATGGCCTGTCAAGTTTCAACATCCAGAAAGTGCCAATATGCTGCGTATTGATCTTTGAAAGTTGTGCCATGCCAGCTACACCTCATGGAAGCTATATCCTGAAGAACATGTGCCGAACCTGGTCGACGACCTTTGGATCACCGCTTGTCTCTCCGCCTGGAAAGCGTTGGAAAGTGGTGAGCACGAAATCAGAGGCATCTTTGAAGTGGAACGTGGCCTGTACGCCTTCGAGATTATCGGCTGGCGCCGCTGCGTATGCGCCATCTTTGACGGTCACACGCCACTGGCCGCCCCATTCACCGTCAATCTTTATCCCAAAGACGATATCCAGGCCCTTGACAGATTCTTGATCGACGGTATACTGCATAACCACAAACATAAATGGCACAAGCACGCCAGCCGTGCGTTCATCCAATTTCCCTTGCTTGTCACCAAGCCCCCACTTCATATCCCATGTATGGATGCCGTAATCCATCACATGGAAAGCGGGATAAAACAACGTTGGGAGAGGCCCCATATAGGGATGGGTAATCATGAAGCCGCTCCACTCTTCGGGTGTCAAGGCATCAAAGATAGCCAGCATCTTATCAGAATCAGCCTTGAGACGAGCAATGGCTTCTTCACGCGCCAGGCTGCGAAACGCCTGAGCATCCTTATTGAGTTGTTCTCCCATAACCGGCAGGCCGAGTGCGCCAGCCGCTTCACCCTTGCGAGCAAGGTCCCAGCGAGAAAGATAGCCTTCGGTCACATCGATCATATGACCATCAATATCGCGTACTTCCCACTCGGTACAGCGAGTCTGTACGTACCAATTTTTCGGGTCATTAACGATATCGAAGAATTTCGAACGCTCAGTACGAATTACATCGATTACAGTATCCTTGCCACTATAATCCATCGAGTTGACTACCATAGTAAACCTCCTTGAAATGTGTACAACAATGTTCAGTGATCATACCTGGCCCGGCACCCACAGCGGCGCCACTACCTCATTTCATCGCTGCTGACCGTAGGTAGAAGCGCTAGCGTGTATAGTAGGGTTGACCCTAGCGGTCAACCTGGCTTCGTCACCACGCCGCCCGCAACACTGCCTCGACCTGTGCCGCGCTGCTGATTGGTCTGGGATTGCTTTGTACCGCGCGGCTCAGCAGAGCAATCTGCGCCAGTTGAGGCAGGTCGGCCTCCTGCACACCAACAACGCGCAAATGCTGTGGTAAATTCATGTGACCGATCAGTTCATAGATTTCCTGCACAGCCTCTTCCACTGCCGCTTCTGCGCTTTTGCCCTCAAGAGAAATCCCCATCGCCGCCGCCGCTGGCGCCAGTTGTTGCGCTGTTGCCTCCAGGTTGAAACGCATGGCGTGCGGCAAGATAATAGCATTGGCCATGCCATGTGGTACGCCAGCCGTGCCACCCAGCACGTGGCACAGGCCGTGGTGTAATGCCATTGTAACACTGGATAAGGCCGTCCCCGCCAGGTATGCTCCCATCAGCATCTCGCTCCGTGCTTCCAGGTCACTTCCATCAGCGTAGCAACGTGGGAGAGCTGAAGTAATCGCACGAACGCCACTGATGGCAGCAGCCGTGGAGAGCGGGTTGCGCGTAATCGAATACAGGGTTTCAATACAATGGGCAAGGGCGTTAATCCCGGTCGACGCGGTCATCGTTGGCGAGAGATTAAGTGTGAGCACTGGATCATAGATGGTCAGTTTTGGGGTGACCTTGACATCGGTGATCGTAATTTTGCGTGCCGATCCATTCTCCTGGCCTGTGACACCATAGGTCGATGTCATCTCTGATCCGGCATAGGTCGTTGGAATAGCAACAACGGGCACAAGAGGCTGGTCAGTTGGAAAGGCTGCACGCGCTGGCCGCCCACTACGTTTCTCTTCAAGAGAAAGGCTGACAGCTTTTGCCATGCCTATCGGACTTCCCCCACCCAGACCAATCACCGCGTCAACTTCGTTTTCATAGGCGATTGATGTGGCTTCAACAACCTGAAAATCGGGAACGTGCGGTTGAACATGATCGTACACTGCCACCAACCGCTTTTCCAGAACTTCCTCAATCTTCGCAACGGTTCCGTCGCGAAGCAA
>WNGL01017383.1_pt1 | contig 12593 bp, 9 predicted proteins | sample 5400591 | NCBI WGS metagenome assembly WNGL01 (sample SAMN13153377, study PRJNA577476) | soil metagenome | isolation source: 80 cm soil or saprolite under Garry oak tree replicate 1 | place: USA:California | collected 2016-06-15
CATGGGCATCGACCTCGAGACCCTGGCCCCCCGGCCGATCGTGGACGGCAAGTCCTCGCACGGCGGCTACTGCGGGCCGGCGGTCAAGCCCATCGCCCTCAACATGGTCTCCGCGGTGGCCAAGCACCCGAAGATCGGCGTCCCCATCTCGGGCATCGGGGGGATCGCAACCTGGCAGGACGCCGCCGAGTTCGTGCTCCTCGGGGCCTCCTCGGTCCAGGTCTGCACCGCGATCATGCACTACGGCTTCCGGATCGTGGAGGACATGGCCGACGGCCTCGCGAACTGGATGGACGACCGGGGCTTCGCCACCCTGGCCGACGTGCGCGGGAAGAGCCTGCCCCGCGTGGCCGACTGGGGCGAGCTGAACCTCAACTTCAAGGTCATCGCGGAGATCCATCGCGAGAAGTGCATCGGCTGCCATCTCTGCTACGTGGCCTGCGAGGACGGCGCCCACCAGTCGATCCGCCTGGTGAAGACGAACGGCGCCACGGGCAAGGTTCCGGAGATCATCGACGAGAAGTGCGTGGGCTGCAATCTCTGCATGCTCGTGTGCCCGGTCCCCGGCTGCATCACCATGGAGACGATCGAGACCGGGCGGGAGCCCATGTCCTGGCGCGCCTACCAGGAGGCTCTCGGCAAGGGAATCGCCTGCGAGATGCCCGGCGAGCGCCATCCGCACTGACCCCGGTCATTGACCCGGCAACGTGAAACGGCGCGGGCGGGCAACTCGTTCCGGAACGGGTGGAAGGGTAACAGTGCCAGCCAAGGGAGCCGATTCGATCCCAACCTCCCTGTCTCCCCGCGCTCTGAGGGGACCGCTCGCCCGCCTGGGGAAGGCGAACGCGGCCTTCGCCCGCGAGCACCCCGGCGACCCGGCCGATCGCCAGCCCGTCCACACGGTCTACGGGGGAGCCCAGCTCTTCCAGGCCGACTCGGCGCGCAAGCTCGGCGACCTCGCCCTGCGCGCGCTCCGCGAGTACGCGCCGGACCCGTCGGCCCTCGGCGAGGCCCTGGCCCTGCCGTCCGAGCTGGCGACACGCGTCTACCCGCGCGTGGTGGCCAAGCTCGAGCGAGAGCCCGTGGAGGACTACCGGATCGACTTCGAGGACGGCTACGGCAACCGCCCGGACGCCGAGGAGGACGAGGACGCGGTGCGCACCGCGGAGGAGGTGGCCCGCGGTCTTTCCGTGGGCTCGCTTCCTCCCTTCGTGGGGATCCGGGTCAAGCCCCTCTCGGGGGAGCTCTTCGCTCGCAGCGTGCGCACCCTCGACGTCTTCGTGACCACGCTCGTCGCACGCACCCACGGCAAGCTCCCGTCCCACTTCGTGGTGACGATCCCCAAGGTGACGATCCCCGAGCACGTATCGACGGTTGCGGTCCTCGCGACCACCCTCGAGCGGAAGACCCGCCTCCCCCGCGGATCGCTGAAGCTCGAGATCATGGTCGAGACCCCCCAGTCCATCCTGAGACCGGACGGCACGGCCGCGCTGCGCGCGCTGGTGGCGGCGGGCGAAGGGCGGGTGAGGGGCGCGCACTTCGGGACCTACGACTACACCGCCTCCTGCAACATCACGGCCGCCCACCAGAGCATGACCCACCCCGCCTGCGACTTCGCGAAGCACGTGATGCAGGTCTCGCTGGCGGCCACGGGGGTGGCGCTCTCCGACGGCGGCACGAACATCATGCCCGTCGCTCCCCACCGCGCGGCCGTCGGGGCGACCCTCACCGAGGGGCAACGGCGCAAAAACCGGGCGGCCGTGCACCGGGCCTGGAAGCTGCACTTCGACCACGTCCGGCACTCCCTCGTCCACGCCTACTACCAGGGCTGGGACCTTCACCCCGCCCAGCTCCCCACGCGCTACGCCGCGGTGTACTCGTTCTTCCTGGAAGGCCTGGACGCCGCCTCGCGGCGGCTCAAGGCCTTCACCGAGAAGGCGGCCCAGGCCACCCTGCTCGGCGACGTCTTCGACGACGCGGCCACCGGCCAGGGCCTGCTGAACTTCTTCCTCCGCGGCCTGAACTGCGGGGCCATCACCCCCGAGGAGGCGGCCGCCACGGGCCTGACCCGCGAGGAGATGCAGGGACGGTCATTCGTGAAGATCCTCGAGGGACGAAGGCGACCCCGATGACCATTCAGTTCCCACTCGCTGGTTACGACGGTAACCTGGCGTCAACTCCGAGAAGGCCTTAGCAGATCGGCCATGTCCTTGGGCTCCTGACGATCAAAGAGAGCAGTCAGCTTGTTCGCCAGGATGTTCTCGGCCGAGTCGAGGCGGCCCAGGACCGGATGCCGGACGAAGCGTTCCTCGCGCAAGCCGACCTGAACCTGCCAGACCGACGACAGGCCCTGTATCAGGCGGTCCGCCCAGAGCCCCGGGCGTCGGCCCTCTACCACTCCAGCACGATGAGGGAGACCGCTTCGCGAGGCAGCGCGAACCGCAAGGCAGCCCGACCCTCCTCGATTCGCAGGGTGGCGGACCCCTCCATTTGAGCGAGCTTTCCGGCGGTCTCGAGCTCCGCGTATTGCTGCTCATTCGGCGCGATCGGCGAGCCCATCCGTTTCCACGCGGCGAACGAGTTGCTGTGGCTTTCGTCGATGCGGTAGTGCTGGAGGCGCGCCTCGCCACGCACGAGGGGCAGGCCGCTCACCGAGAGCTCGACCGCGGCGTCGGGACCGGGCAGGTCGTCGTCGTGGTAGTGCCAGAGGAGGACGCTCAGCTTCCGCGCGTCGAGGCTCGCGAGCGCGGAGACGTCCGGGGCTTCCCGCACGCCGTCCCTGAGCATGGCCTCGAGCCCCGGGTCAGCGGTGCTCTGGACCGAAAGGCGCCGCCCCCCCATCTTCCCGAACATGCGGAAGACGTTGAGCACCGGCAGGTCGAGGCCGTTGCTGGCCAGCGCCCGGAAGCCCGCGAAGTACGGCTGGTCCTCGAACTCGAAGGCCCACGTGAGAGCGCCCTCGAGGTCGACGCCGTGCTTCTCCGCGAGGTCGTGCTCGCGGGCGAAGCTGGCCGCGGTGTAGCTGGAGTACATCGTGCCGTTGCGGTAGCCGAGCTGCGGCCCCTGGCAGGCGGCGCAGCCCTCGGGATCGGACTCGCCGATGACGATCGGCTTGCGTTTCAGCTCGGGGAAGGAGGCGATGATCGAGAACGCGCCGTCGATCGTGCGCAGGTGATCGGCGATTCCCATCTGCACGTGGCCGTCCTGGAACTTCGGGGCGCCCTTGGCGTGGAAGGCGACGAAGTCGAGGGGCGTGCCCGTGGAGCCGGTCGCGTAGTTGGTGCCGCGCAGGCAGTGCTCGAGGAAGCCACGCAGGAACGGCCCCCCGCCCCCCGCGGTGTCCGGTCCGCCGACGCGGGCCGTGGGCAGGGCGCGGCGTACACCGTCGATCGCGTAGTCGTGGAGCTTGTGGAACTCCTCCGGCGTTCCCTGCCAGTAGGCGATGTTGGCCTCGTTCCAGACTTCCCAATACCAGCGCTCCACCTCGGCGCGCCCGTACTTCTCGACGCAGTGCCGGACCCACTGGAAGACCAGCTCGCCCCATTTCGCGTAGTCCTTCGGCGGATACGCCCAGCCCGTGTAGACCTTCGCGTACGGCAGCCCGGGCCGCCACTCGTGCTGGTAGGGCTCCGGCTTGCGGGAGAGCGCCTGCGGCATGAAGCCGATCTCCACGTACGGCCGGAGGCCTCGCTCACGGTAGGTGTCGAAGATCCGGTCGACGATCCTCCAGTCGTAGACGGGACGGCCCTGGGGGTCCTCGGTGTAGGCGTTGGTGCTGCCCCACTTGAGGGCGGGGGTTCCGTCTCCGCTCGTGAGCAGGTTGTGGGTACGGAAGCACACCGGATACGGACCGAGCTGGCCCAGGGCCGCGAGCAGCTTCCGGCCGTCCTTCATGGTGGCGTAGTTGGGCTCGTCCGCTCCGAAGAAGCGCCAGATCGGCTTCAGCTCCCCCTGGACCCGGGCGGCGTCGATCTGGATCGCCACCGGGAATGGGGGATCCGCGGCCGAAGCGCGAATCGCTGGTCCCGCGGTGAGGAGGAGCGGGCACAGGAGACAGCAAACCGACAGTCGGCGGGCACGCTCGTTCAAGCCAGGTCCACTGCCACCACCTCGCGGTCGAGGACCCTTGGAACGGTGAGGGTGATCCTTCCCGCGGAAGCCGTGTGGGCCACGGGGGCGCCGCTCACCAGGAGCTTCACCGCGCTCACCCGAGCCCCCGCCGGGACCTCGATCGTGACCCGCTGCGCTCCCACGGGCAGCAGTTCCCGGACCGGCCCCTTGAACATCATCGGGTTGCTGAGGTTCACGAGGTGGGCCGTGAGGGAGCGCTCCTGGCGCCAAAGCGTGACCTCGACCAGGCCCGGGCCGTCGACCTCCACCGGCCTCGAGCCCCCCGACGCCCACGCGAAGGTGTTCCGGAGGATCCGCAGGTGGTCCGTGTGGAGCACCTCCCAGAACACGCGGTCGATGTCGATCGGGAAGTAGACGACGCGGCTCCTCCCCGCCTCGCGTGCGTACACGGTCGGCACGTCGGTCCGGGGCACCGTGGGGAACACCTTCTCCATGGGCAGGTCGGGATAGGGCGGGATCAGCGTCATGGGCGGCTCCGCGGGGGAGGTGCCAAGGACGTCCACCATCCAGATGCCGTTGACCGTCTGCTCGGTGTCCTCGAGCCCGGCCAGGAGCGGATGGCGCCGGCCCGTAGCGTCGCTCTCGAACCGCATGTAGGAGTTCCGGAGCGGGCCCTGCAGCCCCTTGCGGACAGAGACTCCGAACACGTCGCCCAGGCCGAAGTCGCGGCGGCGCTCGCCGTCTTCGTTGTAGAGGGACGTCTCGAGGGTCGCCACCAGGCTCCCCCCGCGGCGAACGTAGCCGCGGAGCTGCTCGCACTGGCCGTCGCTCAGGCAAGCGAGGTTCGGCAGGACCAGCAAGGAGTAGCGCCCGATCCGCTCCGGCTCGAGGCAGCGGTCGTGTACGAGTTCGAAGGGAATGCGGGACTCCACGAGCGCGTGGTAGATCCCGTTGAAGTGGTCGTAGACCCTGGCGCCCCGCTCCGCCTTGCCGTAGTGGTGGGCCGTCTGCTGCGAGTAGACGACCCCGACCCGGGCCAGGGACTCGGTGTTGCGCAGGTAGGCCTCGTTGCCGTGGCACCAGGCATAGAACTCCTCGACCACCTTCATCCAGCGCCGGTCCTTCTGCTCCGCGCCGAAGAGCGTCCACCAGGGGCGGAAGCCGTTGGCCACCCCCTCCGCCATCCAGAGTCGCTGCTCGTCCGCCGCCTTCACAGAGCGCATCCAGCGATGGGAAGTGGCGGTGTTGATCCCGAAGATCCCGATGATGGCCTTGCGCCCCGCCACCGAGCGCAGGACCTTGGCCTGCTCGCCGTTGCGCCAGGGTGGGTTCACGCCGCTGCGCCCCTGGTTGTCGGCGTCCATGGTGTCGGCCAGCTCGGCCAGGGTCTTCCAGTCCATCGCGTTCAGGACGCTGCCGCCGGTGTTGCCCACGAAGGTCGTGCCGGGGCGGGCCCGCTTGCAGGTCGCGTCCCAGAGTTTCCAGAGCTCCGCGATGCGCTCCTGGTAGAAGCGCGTGTAGGGCTTCCACGACGGCTCGTCGGCGTAGGCCTTGCTCGGCAGCTCGAGCCCGTAGCGTTCCCGGAAGAGGCGCCGGCAGTGAGGGCAGTAGCACACCTGGAAGGAGCCGTACTCGACCCATCGGTTGGCGAAGATGGCGTCCACGTCGTAGAGGGTGAGCACCTCCTCGACCACCCGGGGCATGTGCTCGAAGTTATAGGGCCCCAGGCGGCAGGTCAGGTACATCTCCGGCATCACCCAATGCCGGAGGACGCTCCCATCCTGGTCGTGCTCGAACCAGTCCGGATGGGCTCGATGGAAGTCTTCGTGGGCGGCGTGGGGATCGAGGCGGGCCCAGACCACCATGCCCAGTCCGCGGGCCGCCTTCACCAGCTGTCCGAAGGGATCGCGGTCCCCCAGCCAGAGGCTCCGGTGATGGAGCGGCACCTGCGTCGGGTAGTACGCGACCACCCCCCCGGCGCTCAGGCACACCGCGTCGCAGTGGCAGCGCTTCCAGAGGTCGGCCCAGAAGCCCACGTTCAGCTTCGGAGGGTCGTCCTCGACCAGCGTGAGCTGGCCCCAGCGCATGGGCCGGTCGAACCAGGGGGCACGAACGGGCCCGGCCGATCCGTCCGGAGCACGCTGCGCGCGGAGGCGCGCCCCCGAAAGGAGGCCCGCCCCCACGGCCGCCCGCTCCAGGAATCGCCGGCGTTCCATCACTTCAGGGTCAGGATGAAGATCCCGTGGCCGACGCCGGCCGCCTCGTCGTTGCGCGCCGACTGGAAGGCGAGACGGCGGCCGTCGCCGCTCACCACCGGGTTGGAAGCCTTGTAGCCCTCGTAGTCGCCCCATCGCGTCATGCGGACGAAGTCGGTGCTGCCCGGCTGCAGCCGAAGCCTCCAGATGTCGATATAGCGCGAGTTCTGCCGCTCCGGCCCGCCCTGCTCCCGGCTCGACTCCACGAAGATCCACTGGCCGTCCGGGGAGATCCCCTCCGCCTCGTTGTACTCGTCGGGGAGCTTGCGGTAGGTGGTGACCTTGCCCGTGGCCAGGTCGACGCCCAGGACGTCGGCGAAGGGCGAGCGGTAGCAGGTGTAGACGAGCTCGGTGTCGTCGTTCCGGAAGTCCTGGGCCTCCAGCGTGCACTCGGGCGCCCGCGCGCGCAGGACCTCTTTCTTGTTCGCCATCTCGGGCACGCCGTCCTTATAGAGGACGTCGGCGGTGTAGAGGACAGACTCGCCTTCCGGAAGGAGATCGGGATACTGGCCATGCGTGTTGGCCCAGGCGATCCTCATCCGCTTCCGTGAGATGGCGACACCTTCGGAGATCTTGTGGTTGAGGGGCGCGGGCGGTGCGCTCGCGTCTGCCTTCATCACCCACATCTCTTGATCCCTTGCCCGCGTGGTCCGGACCTCGGTGAAGGTGCGGGCGCCGATCAGGAAAAAGTCGCCGTTCGGCAGGTACTGGACGCGGAGGAAGCCCCGGTGCACGAAGTGCCCCGTCAGCAGCCGGGTCATCCGGGTGGCGAGGTCGATCTCGAACGCGTCTCCGAAGCTCTTGCCCATGAAGGCGACGCGCCGGTCGTCGGGGGACCAGGCCGCGCGCTCGCCGAAGCCGGTCAGCCGCGTGATGCTCGGGGGTGGCTCCGTCTCCGGGCTGCCCGCCTTCTTCCCCTGCGCAGAGAGGGGGGGCGTCAGGATGAGCACGGCCGCCGCAGCAAGCGCGGCCGCGGGCAGCCGCGGCCATGACCGATGGGGCCCCAGCATGGGTGAGCATCATAACGCCGTAGTAGTCTTGGGCCTTCGCGAAACGAGATCGGGAGGCCCCCATGGACGCGACCCTGAGCGAGTGGCTCAACCTGCTGGTTCGCTGGTTCCATGTGGTGGCGGGGATCGCCTGGATCGGCCAGACCTACCTGTTCAACCGCCTCGAAGGCCGCCTCGCGGCGGCCGCCCGCGAGGCGGGGTCGGCGGAAGCGATCTGGCTCGTCCACAGCGGCGGCTTCTACGTCGTGGCCAAGGAGAGCTCGCCGGCCCGGCTTCCCCGCACCCTGTACTGGTTCAAGTGGGAATCCGCCCTGACGTGGATCAGCGGCTTGCTGCTGCTGCTGATCGTCTACTACGGGGGCGGGCTGATGGTGACCGAGGAGACGGGCTTCGGCCGGGCGGTCGGGACCGGCCTCGGCATGCTCGTGGTCGCGTGGCTCGTCTACGACGGCGTGTGCCGCTCGCCGCTGGGACGAAGCGAGGCGGGCACGGCAGGGGTGGGCTTCGCGCTCATCGTCGCGGTGGCGTGGGGCCTCACCCGTCTCATGAGCGGGCGCGCGGCCTACATCCACGTCGGGGCCATGTTCGGGACGATCATGGCCGCCAACGTCTGGAGCCTGATCCTCCCGACCCAGCGTCGGATGATCGCGCTCCTGGCCGAGGGCAAGCGCCTCGACCCCGCGATGGAGAGCCAGGCCATGCAGCAATCACTTCCCCACCGTGTCGTACGGGCATGCCTACAACTGGATCATGCTGGGGATGCTGGTGCTGCTCGGTTGGGCGGCCGCCCACGTGATGCGGCGCCTCTGAAGCCCTGCGAGAAGGTCTCCCCTGACCGTCGGCTGACAAAACGGCGATGACGGTTGGGGCAAGATAGGGGCCGTGGCGCGCCCCGCGGCCTTCCTGTTCGCGCTCGTCTCGTGCACGTTCGTGGCGTTCGGATGGGTGGCCGACCGCGCGCTCGACGGCCAGGTGCGCCGGGCCCAGGAGGAAGCCCAAAGGGCCGCCGCCGAGACCGCGCGCCTCGCCGCCCTCGCGGTGCGGGCAGCCCTCGCTCCTCTCGAGCAGCGCGTGCTCTCGCAGGCGAGAGAGCCCGGTGTGGTCTCGGAGCGCTTGCCGGTTCCGCCCTCCGCCTCCGCGCCGGGGCCGGGCGGGCAGACGTACCGCTTTCGGCCACGCCCGGAGCTGGCGAGGGTGCTCCACTCGACGGGCAGCAGCCCCAGCGGCCTGCCCGAGGCGGTGCTGGCCCGCCTGGCCCTCGGCGATGCGGCCACGGTCTCCCTCGCGGATGAGCCGGCGCCACCGGACGTCGCGGCGCGCCTGCTGTCCGGGGCCCTGCCGGTCCACCCCGACGACCTCCCCTTCCTCGCACGCGCGCTCGGCGTGGGGTCCGACCCTAGGGTGGCGGTTCTCGCCGAGCGGCTGCACGCGGCGCCCGAGGCCGGCCGCCTGCCTCGGGCTCCGGCCTTCCATCGCGTCCGCGGCGGAGGCGTGGTGGAAGGCTGGACCCTCGACGGCCAGCAGCGCGTGCGATACGAGGTGCCGGTGGCCACCCTCCTCGAGAAGGCCCACGTCCCGCGCGAGGCGACCCTGGTCATCGACGCATCCTCCTCGGCCGCCGGGGCCTCCGCGGACGTGCCGGAGGTCGAGGCCCTCTCCTTGCGCATGCCCGCGCCGCCCGGAGACGTCCTCCGGCTCCGCGCCCTTCGCATCGCGCTCTGGATCGCGGTGGCCGCGTCGATGGTCTGTATGCTCGCGATGAGGCGCGCGCTGGCCGCCGAGGCCCGGGCCACCGCGCGGGAGAAGAGGTTCCTCGCCAGCGTCACCCACGAGCTGCGGACCCCTTTGGCCGCGATGCGCCTCTTCGGCGAGCGGCTCGCCCAGGGACGGGGCGACCCGCACGAGTACGGCGTCCTGGTAGCGGAGGAGAGCCAGCGCCTGGAGGCGCTCGTGGAGCGCGTGCTCGCGGCGACGCGGGCGAGCGAGCGGCCCCAATTCGCAACGGTGGAGCCCGAGGAGCTGCTGCGCGCGGCGGTCACCCTGGTCGGGCCGCGGGCCGAGCGCCGCGAGGTGACCCTCACCTGCCGCGCCGCCCCACCCCTGCCCACGGTGACCTGGGACGCGGAAGCGGTCCGCCGCGCGGTGCTGAACCTGCTGGACAACGCCATCAAGCATGGCCGCCACGGCGGACGGGTCGAAGCCGCGGCCTTTCCCGACGGGGAGGCCGTCTGTCTCTCCGTATCCGACGACGGTCCCGGCATCGGCCGCCGCGAGCGCAAGGACCTCTTCCGGCGCTTCGTGCGCGGAAAGACGGACGCGCCGGGCACGGGCCTGGGGCTGCACTTCGCGGAGCAGGTCGCCCACGCCCACGGCGGCCGGGTCGACCTCGCCACCGAAGAAGGACGCGGCTGCGTCGTCACCCTTCGGCTCCCGGCGCGTCCCCCGACGGCCCCCCACCGTGCCGGCGGCGAGCCTCCGGCATGACCTCGCGCGTGCTGGTCGTGGAAGACGAGCCCGCCCTCGCGCGCGGGCTGGCCGACCACTTCCACGACGAAGGCTACGAGGTGCGAGTGGTCGGCCGCGGCGACCAGGCGGTGCCGGCGATCCGCGACTTTCACCCCCAGCTCGTGGTGCTGGACATCCTGCTGCCGGGCCGCTCCGGGCTCGACGTGCTGCGGGAGCTCCGCGCCGCCGGGGATCGGGTCCCCGTCCTGATGCTGACCGCCAAGGGCGAGGTGGTGGACAGGGTGGTCGGCCTGGAGCTGGGAGCCGACGACTACCTCGCTAAGCCGTTCGCGCTTCGCGAGCTCCTGGCCCGCGTCCGCGCCCTCATGCGCCGCGCGCCCGTGGGCCCGGCGGCGGAGCCCGACGAGGTCACGGTCGGTCGGGTCCGCTTCGACCTCCGCGGGATGACCGCGCGCGGGCCCGACGGCCCCCTCGACCTGACGCCCCACGACATCCTCGTGTTCAAGGTCCTGGCCGTTCGTCGCGGCGAGGTGGTGCCGCGCGTCGACATCGTCGAGGAGGTGTGCGGGCTCGAATCCGAAGCCACCCTGCGCAAGGTGGACAACCACGTCATGGCCCTGCGCCGCGTCCTCGGCGACGATCCCCGACGTCCGCGCTGGATCCACACGGTGCGCGGCCACGGGTACCGGCTGGCGCGCCCCGACGGAGACTGACCTGCCGCCGACAAGGGCGACACGGCAAAGCGCCATCCTCCCTGGTGAACGCTCCCTCGGGAGCGGCATCCAAGGAGGATGATCATGACCTGGCTTCACGCGAGCCGTTTCCTGCTGGCCTCGCTCAGCGTCGGCGCGCTGGTCGCGGCGCGGCCGTGCGAGGCGGCCGAGGCCGCTCCGAATCAAAGGCTGCTGGACCTGATGACCCAAGGCAAGACCGAGACGGACCTCGGCCATTACGATGCCGCCATACGCGCCCTGTCTGCGGTCGCCGAGGCGGGAGACGCGACGCCCGCGCTGCGCGCCGAGGCCCTCGTCCGACTCGGCGCGGCCCGCCGCGGGGCGGGTGACCTGGAAGGCGCCGTCCAGTCCTTCGAGCGTGCTTGGAAGGCGCCGGGGGCCGATCGCGAGACGAAGGCGCTCTTGGTGCAGGCGCTCGGCGGGGCGTTGCCGGGCGCGGAGCGCTGGGCGGAGATCTGGCCGCGGGTCTCGTTCGCGGTCGACCGGTCCGAGCCCAAGCGCCCCACCCTGGCCATCGTGTGGCCCGACGTCCCCCAGGCGAAGCAGGCGTACAGGGGCAAGCCCATGACCCTCCACCGCACGGACGGCGACCTCGGGGGCTTCTTCCGCCTGGTCGCCGACGTGAGCGGCCTCAACGTGGTCGTGCACCCGGGCGTGCACGGCCGATTCACGTTCAATGCGGACAATGAGGCATGGGACCGTTGCCTCGACCGCATCCTCGCCGCCAACGGGCTCGCGTACCAATGGGAAGACAACGTCCTCCGAATAACCCAACCGCAGTACCTGCCGCCTCCGCGGCACTTCTCGGGACGGCGGATCGACCTGGACTGGGGGACGAACGGCCGGTCACCGGGCCGCGACCTCCGGGAGGGCCTGGCGGAGCTGGCCGCGTGGGGCGGGGCCACGGTCGTCCTCGATCCCGCGGTGGGAGGCGACGTGGTCTTGAAGCTGAACCAGGTCCGGTGGGACCAGGCATTCGAGATCGTGGTGCGGGTGAACGGCCTCGACTGGACGCAGGACGGCAAGACCCTGAAGGTGTTCCCCACGAGCGCTCGCTGATGTGAGGCCTTCCCGAGGACGGGTATAGCATTGGCCTCAAATATCCCTCCCCCCCAACGGGGGGAGGGATAGCATGGGGGGTCGATGACCAAGCCAGCCAGCCGACGCAGGTTCCTCCGGGATTCGATTGGACTGGGTGCCGCCAGCGCGGCGGCCCTTGCCCGCCCGTCTTCGAGCGCCGCTTCGACGGACCGGGTGGCAGGCGCCAACGACCACATCCGGATCGGCCTCATCGGCTGCGGAGGCATGGGCCGCTCGGACCTGCGGGACTTCGTCAAGGTGAAGAACGTCGAGTGCGTCGCCCTCTGCGACGTGGACGACGCCCAGGCCGCGAAGACCCAGGAGGAGATCCTCGACCCCGATCCCGTGGGCCAAAAGGCCGAGCTCACCACCCGCGACTTCCGCCGGGTCCTCGACCGGAAGGACATCGACGCGGTGATCGTGGCCCCTCCGGACCACTGGCACGCCCTGCCCACGATCCTGGCCTGCCAGGCCGGCAAGGACGTGTACGTGGAGAAGCCGCTTTCGGTCTGCATCGCCGAGGGCCGGGCGATGGTGAGCGCGGCGCGCAAGCACAACCGGGTGGTCCAGATGGGAACCCAGCAGCGCAGCGCCACCCACTACACCGACGCCGTCGACTATGTGAAGGGCGGCAAGCTCGGCCGCATCCGACTGGTGCGCGCCTGGGCCTATCTCGACTGGAAGGGCAGGACGCCGGTGGTCCCGGACGAGCCCGTGCCTGCGGGCGTCGACTACGACATGTGGCTCGGCCCGGCCCCCGCGCGGCCCTTCAACAAGAACCGCTTCCACTTCATCTTCCGGTGGTACTGGGACTACTCGGGCGGCCTCATGACCGACTGGGGCGCCCACATGATCGACATCGCGAACTGGGCGATGGGCATCAAGGCGCCTTCCTCCGCGGTCTCCTTCGGCGGCAAGTACGGCTACCCGGACGACGCCATGGAGACCCCGGACACCCAGCAGGTGGTCTGGGCCTA
>WNGL01009133.1_pt1 | contig 12592 bp, 20 predicted proteins | sample 5400591 | NCBI WGS metagenome assembly WNGL01 (sample SAMN13153377, study PRJNA577476) | soil metagenome | isolation source: 80 cm soil or saprolite under Garry oak tree replicate 1 | place: USA:California | collected 2016-06-15
GCGTCAAGACTGCGCTCGCCGCCTCGAAGGGCGAAAACGTGTCAGCCAATGTCGATACCGGGGTAACCCTTGTCACCAAGGCCAACATGAGCTCTGCGCGTTCGCAAGAACTCCTCAAACCGAAAGTCAAGTGACCTATTACGCCGGTTGTCAGCATTGATCGGCGCCTTGAGCGGCATCCGGCTGGCGATACCAACGTGCTCCGGCGAATTGAGAAATCTGAAATCGATGAGGCAGAGAGTGAGGCGTTCCACCATCGGGTGACTGCGCCTGCTGCCTTGCGCAATCGAATCGGCTGATAGCGTCCTTCGAGGGGCATTCGCGACGGATTTTGGCGGAAGAGGGCGCGAGCAGCGGCGTCATCCGCGATCCACGGATCGGAGAAACTGTATATTTTTGGGAATAAAGCTCGAGCCGGCCGAGTCTCCTGTTTAGTGGCGCAATTCGCCGCCATTTGGTGCCGTTCGGCCCGCAGGGAGAGTGAGACATGGCCAAAAAGGGCTTAGACGATCATGGACACGGATTGGGTCGTCGAGCGGGGGCCCGGCTACCTCTCAGCGGTGCCGTCATCATTGCAATGCTCTTGGGTCCAATCGTCGGAGGCTTGCTGGCCTACGGTGCGGTAGCGGCGCAGGAGGAGCCGAACGCGGTCATGATCGACAATTTCACGTTCGGGCCGAAGGAATTGACAGTCCCGGTGGGAACGACGGTCAAGTGGGTCAATCACGACGACATACCGCACACCGTGGCCAATAAGGACAAGCTATTCCGGTCGAAGGCGCTCGATACCGACGACTCCTATTCCTATACGTTCGCAAGCGCCGGAACGTTCGACTATTTCTGTGGTCTGCATCCGTACATGGTCGGAAAAGTCATCGTCAAGTGACCGCAATCTTTGAGCCCTAGTGTGCCAAACATGACGACACTCTTATCGGTACGTCGGTCGGATTTACGGTGTACCGAACTTAACGAAGTCGTTCCAAGCAAGCGGCCGGAAGGCCCGGATCGTGTGTCAGGCCAGCAGCAAGCGTCGGACTTGATCGTGCAGAGCAAGGATGATCGTGCAATGTTCGACGAAGTCTTTCTGCCGCATATGGCCGAAGCTTATCGTCTGGCACAATGGCTGACCGGCAATGCCTACGACGCCGAAGATGTCGTGCAGGACGCAGCGTTGCGCGCATTTCGCGGCATCAAGAGCTTTGGCGCCGTCAACGCTCGCGCCTGGTCTCTGACAATTGTGCGAAAAATCCAAGGCGGTCGTCTTCACGGACGATCTCAGTCCTGCGGAGCAGCAGGAACTTGAGCACGAAGGCCTGCACGGAGCGAGAGTCGAGACACCGGAGGAGATCGCTCTCTTCAAAGCGGATGCGGAGGACGTTCAGCGAGCGTTAGCGCAGCTGCCGGCGCATTTTCGCGAAGTTATTGTTTTGCGGGAGATAAATCAGTTGAACTATCGCGATATCGCGGAGATCACCAATGTTCCAATCGGCACGGTGATGTCGCGCCTGTCTCGGGGCAGGCAACTTCTAATCACTCTTCTAGGTGACCGAAAGTAAGTTATGATCGCATCCATGAGAGATAACGACGAACTGCAGATGAACGCCTATTGCGACGGCGAACTCGATCCGGCTTCCGCGATTGAGTTCGAACGGCGGCTGGCTGGCGATGAAACTTTGAAGGCCCAGTATAACCGGTTGCTGTCGTTGCGCCGCACCGTTCGTTCGCTACCGCAATTCGGGGTGCCTGCAGGTCTGCAGGCCCGCATCCAGTCGGCGTTGGATGCCGATCGGCCTAGCCAGGTGGATCGGCCGGGCTGGGCTAGTCGTCCGGTCCAGGCGGGACGTCCGCGTCAGCGAAGCTGGTCGTTTCAGGCGCTGGCCGCGGCTGCGGTGTTTGGTGCGGTGATCTCGAGTTCTGTGATGCTGACGATGGAGCGCTACAATCGACAGGAGGATGTCGCCCGCGCAGTCGTTGCAGGCCACATCCGGGGTCTATTGGCCCCGCAGCCCTTCGACGTTGCGTCTTCCGACCGCCATACGGTGAAGCCGTGGTTCACATCGCACCTGCCGCTATCGCCTCAGGTGCCTGACCTCGCGGCCCAGGGCTTCGTGCTCGAGGGTGGCCGCGTGGACGTCGTTGGCCACGATCCGGTTGCAACGATCGTCTACAAGCATGCTAAGCATACGGTCAGCCTGACGACCTTGCCACGCGGTCAATCCGTCTCTGACCAGGCGATTGCAGGCTACAACGTCCGTAGCTGGAGTGATGCTGAGTTCGCCTACATTGTAGTTTCGGACATTTCACCCGAGGATCTTGCATCATTCGAGCGCGCATTTTCCGAGGCGTCGCCGGCGCTGGAAATCAAATAGACGAGTAGAATCGTCTTGCGCTCGGCTGGGACGTCGCGATCCTTAAGCCGGGAAGGCTGGCAGGCGCATCCCCTATGCCGAACCTTGAAAGATCGCTTAAGAGGACTCTACGCGAGCGAATCTATGAAGAAATCGTTCGCCTCATCTTGGCGGGCGAAACTGGCGAGCGGCGGATGGGTGGACGAGAAGCGGGTGATCGACAAGCTGCGGGTAAGTCGTACCCCATTCCGCGGGGTAATCGGGATACTGGCAAAGGGAGGGCTGGTCGAGATCAAGCCATATCGCGGCTTTTACGTGCGCAGCTTTTCCAGCAGCAAGACCTTGGATCTCTACGAGCTCTTAGCGGCTTGAATGTTTTGCGGTCGAGCTCGCCGTACTGGATATGAGCGACCACGATATCCGGCGGCTTGAGGATGTACTTATTGAAGCCGGAGCCGCCCTGCAGCGCGGAGATGCTAAAACTTATGCATGCGCGATCGCGAATTTTGCGAAAGTATAGCCGAGCAATCGGGAAATTCCGCGCTCATCGAAGTGCTGGCGTGAGTTGCGCTGCAGATCCAGCTCTGCGGCACGATCACCAGCGTGAGCCCAGAGTTTGCCGAGCGCGCCGCGCACGGATGTGACGACATCATGCAAGCATTCAAGGCCCGCGATATTCCGCGCGCCGCGTTCCTCGTCCGGGTCCGCATCAGCCATATGCAGGAAGCGATTCTTGCGCGCCCTCCTGACGAGGCACCGTCTCGCCAAGAGCGGGAATAACATCGCGCGTATCAGAGTCTTGCTATCGAGAGGCTTTAGACACGTCCAGGCAGCGGGAACTCTGCGGAGTGATGAGCAAGGAAACACAGCGCTTGCCTTACAGGCTTGATTGGGACAACCTTGCGACAGACGCCTTGGAGCTCGCCCGCCTGATGCCCCCAGGCCCGGAACGCAACGAGGCACTTAAATTGGCAAGCCAACTTCGTTGCACCGCTGATGCGCGGGGATTGATCTTCGCAAAGCGGGGCAGGCCGCGAAAGTAAACCCCGCAATGTGCGTTGTCGGTCGGGAAGTCCGGTGTTACTCGCAGCGGCCATTGTTCGCCGCCAGGTGAGCCGAGACTTGTGGTCCAATGAGTTAAATGGCGTCGGTGATGAGGACTTCGCGTGCGCGAAGGGAATGCGCGTGCATGTCCGGGCAGGGCGCATGTCGCGAAGGATCGGCGTCCGGTAGGCGCGGGTCTCAGGTCAGATCTGAAACATCCGGCTCAACGACTCCCAGGAACGGAATCGCGCGGCTTGTTCGGGAACAGCAACCGCGGATTCGGAGCGCAGCCGCCGATGCCTGATGCTGTCCACTGACATTGCTCCTGTGTCTTATAGAAGCAATAGCGATAGCCTGTCCCGCGACAGGCACCACGGATATTCCTGGGCGTGAACGGCCGCAGGGGTCAGAGAAGCGACCATGCTCAACGCGACTGCCGCAAGGGCCCGGGGCCGTGCGATTGGAATTCCGAAAAGGAGTTTCAGAAGCGGCTTGGCGTTTCTAGTTTGATGGTTCTGGTGCATGTTTTCTCTCGCGCGCAAGTCATGGTGCCAGACGACTGCATTCAGAACGCATTTCTGTATCTCGCGATTGCATCGCTGGGGCCATAGATCCACATCGGCTCACGCACTCGCTGGGGGCGTGGTCCGTCATGCAGGCCGCGCTCCAGGGCGGTGCCGCGACTTCACGGCCTTCGATTCGGTGCGCCTGTGCCCGTTCCCCACTCTTGCTGATTCGTTCCTTGGCCGTCGATGGCGTCGCCAGTGACGATATGAGCAACAGCGCGGCCATAACGTGCATAATCTTCATGGTCCGGTTCCTTGGGTGTGGATATCGTTCCAAATGTGCGGCGGTTAGCAGCCTCGGCAAACGCCTCTTATCTTTCGGTCGACGTTTATGTCTTCTTGATCAGGAGTCTGCGGAGATACGGATGGGGGAATATCGGCGGCGCGCGGTTGGCGGTGACCTACCGGTGCCAACCAGGGTCTGGTCGCGGTTTCTCCCGCGGCAAGAGCCGGCGTTGCGATCGCCACTGACAGAATTGCTGCCAGGCCAAGAAGCTTGGATTTGGTCATCGACTGACTCCATATCGTCGTCGCGCACACAGGCGCTTGCGATAAGGAGACTCTCGTTGACGTACTTATATTCCTTGGCCATCCGGGTCTTGGGGTTTCCAAACCGATCGCGCGAGACCGCTGTCGAGCGTCTGCGCGCGGAGTCCGGTGAAATGGCTGCCGGCGTCAGGCAGGGTAGCGCCATGCGTGAGCGGAAGCGATGATGGCTCAATAGACTGTGCGAGGAAGAGGCGCTTACTCCAGAGTTGAATCCATCGCGATGTCCCGGCTGTTTTTGGACGTTATGGTCCCGACCTTCATTATGCTGGCGCCGCACCGCATCTTGGATCGTTCGTTGAGCTTCGTGATCGCGAAACCGTGATGCTGCTTTCACGATGCAACGTAATTTTGATCCGTCGGTCGGCATCGCGGATGTCTATACGCAGGAAATCACGCGTGTCCTGCTCAATCTGATATCAAACGGTTTCTACGCCACGGCCAAACGCAAGGCGGAAGCCGGTGACGGCTTCGAGCCGACGCTATCCGCCACGACGAAGAATCTTGGTGACAAAGTTGAGATCCGCATCCGCGACAATGGCACTGGAATAACAGCAGAAATAAGAGAGAAAATATTCAATCCCTTCTTCACAACCAAACCCGCGGGCGAGGGCACTGGACTTGGTCTGTCGATGAGCCATGACATCATCGCGAAGCAACACGGCGGCACCATAGATGTCGATACCGAGCCGGGCGCGTTCACCGAATTCAGGATTGTATTGCCGCGTGCCGGGGCATCCCTAATCAAGTCGGGAGACACGTGAGCTTGCTCATTCTCGTGGTTGATGATGAGCCGGACGTTGAGGCGCTGTTCCGCCAGCAGTTCCGGCGCGAACTCCGCTCTGGTCGCTTCGCAATGGAATTTGCGCCGTCGGCTCCGATGGCACTTCAGCGCATTGCGAGTGCTAACGACGAGTCTCTCATTTTGATCCTATCCGACATCAACATGCCGGGGATGAGCGGCCTTGAGCTTCTTCCCAAGGCAAAGGCCATTCGGCCGGATGTCCCGATCCTCATGATCACTGCCTACGGCGATGCAGAGACCAAGCGTCAGGCGCTTGAGAATGGCGCGGAGGCACTTCTGACCAAGCCGATCGACTTCGGGACGTTGCGCAGTGAGATCGACAGCCGGGTTGAACGCGCCGCATAACTGGTGGTAATCCCGCGCCTTTGCTGCGGTTCATGAGTCCGTTGTTGACCCAGAGCGGACCCAGGGCTTCACGCCACCCACCTTTACGCGCTTACTGCGACATGCTGATCGCGGCGCCCCACGGCTAACTTGCCGGCAGATCACGCCCCCAACCCTCGGTAGCATCGCGATTTCATGCTGTCGCCGCCTGACGCGATTCACTGCGTTACCACGATGAAGTCAGTGTCTTTTCCAGTCTCTCCGCTGATGGCGTAATCAGATACAATGAGTGAAGAGCCTGGCGTCAGTAGTTCCGAGATGCGCTCGACCACATCCTGGGGTATTTCGATGCGGTCGAGGGCCGCGTTGGCCTTGTCGAGCGACGACACCGGTGTGGTGGTTTCCACAATTTGTTTGCCACGCGCGCGCCGATTTGAGGGCGTGGGAGGAGATTTCTCCGGCATCGACACGACAGTCCAGCGAAGTGTCTCACCCTCTTTATGGAATCCCATTACGGTAAACACATGCGTTCCCTGGGACTGCTCCGGATATTGGATCCTGACCGGGATATCGAACAATGGCGTCAAGCCCTGACGCACGAAGAGCTTGCTCGACTTGCGGCTCACGAAAATGGAGACCGGGGCGACCTTTCGAGGCGCGACCGCAGCCCGCATCGACCCCGGAGCTTGGAGATCGGTGACTTGTTGCACGTCAGCATTGAGCGTTGACAGTGGATGCACCGGCGCGATTGTCATGGCGGCGTTGTCCTCAATGGCAGCCCGAGATTCCGGCGGACCGGAAGCGGCTTTCGGTTTGGATACGAAAAGGTTTGGATGGGCTGTCTCGACCGGCCGGATATCGTCCGGCGCGATGATCACGCGGGTGCTGCGCTTGGTGAGATGCCACAGTCGAATGGCAAAGTCATTCTTTAAGCGGATACAGCCGTGTGAGGCCGGGTGCCCCGGCAGAACACCCGCATGCAGCGCTATTCCTGACCACGTGATGCGCTGCATATAAGGCATCGGGGCACCGCTATAGATGTTCGAGCGGTGCCATCGTTGTTTGCTGATAATGCTGAATACGCCGAGGGGCGTTGGACGGCCTGGGATACCCGTTGAAACTGAAGAGCGTGCGATCAGCGCGTCATTGTCGTAAACCGAGATCCGCTGATCCGCGATCGAGATGATGATCTGGAGCGGGCCACTCGGAGCATCCTGGGTCTGATCTTTCTTCTCCAATGTGGGCTCTGCGTGCTTGTGCCGGTGGCTGTGCCGCAACGGAGCATGATCGCTCCACCAATATCCGTACTGCGGCCAATACAGGGGCCGGGCTTGGGCGGTCCCTAGAGGCACGATGCAAATGGCAAGTACCGCCAGTGCTGTCGCGCGGATTGATCCTACATTAGCTGGAGACATCCGACGCTCACGACTGCGAGGTGTTCACTTTGAATTTCCCCAGGGTATGTGACAGGAGCTGCGGTCCAAAGCCGAAAGGCAAGCAAGCCTATATGCTTCTCGCCTTCGAGGATGCCGTTCTTCCGCGTTTCGCCCTGCTGTGATCGTCGCTCACAGCTGACCCGTGGCGCCTTTTCGTTTCCAATTCCGCAAGTTTCGCATTTGCCCGGCCGCGTTTATCGGCATATTCTTTGCCGTCGATCGGCCCGACGTGCGGCGGATCTTTATCGAGGTACGGTCGCCCGATCCCAAACTCTTTGCCGTGCGCATCGATCCACTTCCACAAGTTTTCGCTTGAACTCCATCGCTGCGCACGTGTCTCGCCCTTTACGCTCACGAGATCGGCCGCAAGCCCGTGGCCATAGCCGCCGCGACGGCTCCCACCATGGTATGAGCTGTCAGTCGCAGCCCTGTTGCCGCTTGCGAGCGATTGCCGGTAATTATCGCGGAATCCGCTCGTCACGCCCGGCGAAAGCCCAGCGTCGTCCAGCGCGCGAAGAGCATGATACAGCTTCAGTTTGAAGCTCCGGTCCATGCCTCCGATCACGTAGTCCATGAGCGACATGCCGGCTTTTTCTGCCGCCTTCGGATCCTTCCACGTGAAGTCCTCATCGACGAGCTTTATAATAGTTTTGATGACAGTCCGCGTTTTGCCCTTCTTCTTGACTGTCACCTTTATCGGCTTCGGCACCTTGATGGTATCGACTTTCGGGGCCCGTTGGTACACCGACCAAAGGTATCGGTCGATGCAGGTTTCTGCCACAAGGCACTCGTCGGGAGTTTCGGCGGAGCTCACTGCCTCCTTCGTGTAGCCTTGCACCGGATCAGGCGTGTTCGCGGACACGACCTCCACGGACGGTGTTTCGGGCCGCGGCATCGGACGAGGGACGGACAAAGCAGCGCCGACGATCGCCACATCGGTGACGGAGACACCGTCTTCGCCCACTGCTGCTTGCGGAGCGCCGATGGGCCCGGCGCCGGCGGTCGCAGATGTTGCCCGGCTGGCCTCGATCGACGCTCCGATATTCTCGATGCGGGGCGAACCGAAGTCGAGGAGCCCCGCAGCAACCCAACCGGCGAGAACGACCGTTCCGCACAACGCCGCCAATGCAGCAAGTCGCCGCGGGTTCATCACCCCTCGCTTCCTGTCTCGTCCGAGGCCTCACCCTAACCGATGCTGCACACCCAGGCACAAGACGGGTTGTTTTTCGGATCAAAACCAAGGAATCGGTGAAAATATGGCCACGCAAGGAAGAAAACTGCAGGCTATCATCTTTTCCGAAATGCGTTGCCGGAATGCAACTCGATCCTGGGATCACAGTTAACTACTGCGCCGGCGCAAGATCAGTGGCTAGACCAGGGCCATCCAGATCAACATATGGAACTGAGATGTTTTCTGATTCCGTACTCAGCATCCTCCCCTACGAGCACGAGGCGTGCGCCGGCAATGGGGTAGCGGCCAGGCTACCAGCGGCATCGCACCCATGTCCGTTCCTGGCAGTGCGCCCCGAAGGCGCGAATGATCAGTGGAGGAAGATTCTACCCAGAGAGTTGTCGATTGATCTGGTAGCTGACGAGCGGCTCGGCCGGGTAACCGGAAGGGCTGGAGCCTCGTTACAAAGGTCGCTTTAGGCGGCTGAGCAATCCGGCGGGCCGTAACGTGAGTGAAGCCTGAGCAGGCATCGAAAGTGACAATGCGGATGCCGACCCTCCTGCCATTTGGGGAAGGCCGCGTGAGCGGGGAAGCAATCGACACGTGCACCCGCTCGATCCGCCGGGGTAGTGGGCACGGCACGTTGGAAAGGTGGTTCGGGTAACCGACAACGATCCGGACCCTTCAGAGAAAGCTGTACCGTAAGGCGAAGGCGGAGCCTGCCTTCCGCTTCTACCTACTACGACAAGATTCACCGCGAGGACATCCTGCGACACGCCGTTGGCCCGAGCAAATGCGGGTGCGCCGGGCAGGGACGGAATGACCTTTGCGCGGATCGAGGCGTCGGTGGCTGGCGGGCTTGCGCGAGGAACTGGTTTCGAAGACGTACCGGCCCGATCCGGTGCGGCGGGTGCCGCACTCGCGATGTTCCTGGATGGAGATGTGAAGGCCTTACAGGCCTATCACTCAGGCGATCGCACCGGCCCGATCGTTATGTCGTATTCGAGCGCCTGGGGTTGGGATTTATTGCTTGCTCGGAAGTCTCAACCAGGAACTGACGACCGCTTTCGCCGTTCTTCGGAAAAAGAGAAGGGCGATGCGTAAAGCGATGGACGCAGAACAGCGGGAGAGGATGCTTTATCTGGCGGATCTGGGCACAGCAGTTTTCTCCTCAGCTCCGATCGTGTGTGTTCTAAGGGTGGTTGGCGACCTAATGTAGGCCGCCATAAGGTCGCGCGGTATACCGGCCTTCTGGAGCCGGGCCCGCGCGTTCCTTTTGCGCAGTTCCGCAGTAAGCGGCTGGCGTCGGCGCGCGTCGTTACCCAGTGAGGTGCGGTTCCGGACCACCCGCGTTGATCGGCCGAACAAACAGTCGAAGCCCACTCCGCGCCGGATCGTGCGAGTAAGCCTTGTCGGGTGACTATTCGATTACTAGTTTAGATCCTGCCATTTATTCGAGTTCGATCGCCTGGTATTTTCCGTTTTCATCGAGCGCCGTTCCCCAGATCTTGTGCGACGCCTGATGTTCGGCGCGGCCGAAGTTGAGTGAGGCTCCAAGACCCAGGTCGAAATTGCGCGTATTCTCCAGGACGTCGATGAGCTTCTCGGTATCGAGTTGCGGTCCGGTACGCCTAAGCCCCTGGATCAGTACGTTGGCTGCAACGTAGCCCTCAAGCGACACGTAATCGGGCGCCTCGCCGGGAAAATATTTGGCCAGGGCATTTTTGTATTCGAGAACCGCACTCGAATAACCGGAAACCGCCGGCACCACTTGCGTCACGATGACGCCGCTGGCATAGCGCGGTCCCAACAGCATCAATTCATCGGCAAGCGCGGTACTGCCCACGAATGACACGTTGGTGTAGAGCATCCCGGGAAAGAGGTCGTGCGTCTTTTCGATGAACTTTGCGGCGGCCCGATAAGTTGCCACCATAACCACCGCCTTGATTGGCGGCTTCTGCAATTTCAACTGATTGATCGCATCGTCCACATCCACGGTGTTTCGCTTGTAGTTGAGCCGCACAATCGCGGCGTCACTGACGCCGAGCGCGCGCACCGCCTTCGAGACACCGGCGAATCCCGAATCGCCGTAGGTATCCTGCTGGGCGAAAACGGCGATCTGCTTGATCGGTATTCGGCGCAGTTTCACCAGGTAGCGCACCACGGCGTCGGTTTCCTCGGCGTAGCTCGCCCGATAGTTGAATACATAGCGATCCGGTGGATCATGGCGGAGCACATTCGCGCCGGTGAAGGCGCCGAAAAACAACAGCTTCCGCTCGAGCGCATATGGGACAGCGACCACCGCGGTGGGTGTTCCAACATTTCCGATGATACCGAAAACCTGGTCCTTCTCATAGAGTTGCTTCATGGCGTCGGCGGTGCGCGTCGGCTCATAACCGTCATCGGCCGCGATCAGCTTGAGCATCCGGCCTTCCACGCCGCCGGCCTCGTTGACCCGGTTGAAAGCAGTATCGATGCCGAGCTTCATCTGGCGTCCAAGCTCCTTGGCAGAGCCGGAAAACGGTGCCGCGATTCCGAACCGGATTTCTTGATCGGTTACGCCGCGGACCGGGGAGCCGGGGGCGACCTGTGCGACCGGTGTGGTCGGTGACGTAGGGGCGGCGGCCGAAGATGGTGCGATAGCGGGCACATTTGGCCCCGGCACCGGCCCCGGCCCGGCGATTGATCGCTCGAGATCAGTGAGCTGGCGGTCTGCCGATCTGCAATCAGTCCTACCTGTTGTCACAGCGCCACGACCATCAGCGACACTGCGATCGAACGACTGCGTCAGGTCGGAACGCTCAGCCTCGTTGGACGAGGCTTCCACGATCACAGCTGTGAACTTATCGACGATTGCCTGAATACGGGGCCGGGCGATGTCCCGGCAGGCTAATGCCGATCCGACTATCGGTCCGACACGACCCGCAAGATCGCGTACAACGTCAGTCTTGTCACCAGCCGCCGCGCCCGCAGTGCCTGCGAGCAACGCACTAAACAAAAAGAGAGTCAAACGAGCGGTCTTTGCAAACCTTCGCGAGGCCAAGGTTACATTTGATCGGTCTGCACACATGTCGCATCCCCCGATCCCCGATTTTATCGCCGAGTCACTATGGTCCTGGAATCCATGTTGATTTTTGACGCCATTGCATAAATCGCTGTAGCAACTTTTCGGATGGCTCGCTCGTCGTGGATTGACTGGCTTCAACCGACGCGAGGAAGGGCTGGAATTCGGAAAGCGCGGACTTCGGTCCGTCCTTCTGATGTGGCAAGTTAGGTACCGTAATGGCGAGAAAAAGCGCCACGAGAGCCGAAACCCCGATGGCTGCAGCTAAGCGAGTAGCGACGCCGGTTAATGTCAGTCTTCGATCCGCTTGGGGCTCGAACACGTGCGACCGGCCCTCCGAAGCGACAGTTTCAAGAGGGTTGTTGAAAGAAGCTGAAGAAAACAAGGGCTCAGATCTGGTTTCGCGTGAAGGGGTGAGCGGCGACATAGATCTCTTACGCAACGAGCCCGAGGTATAGTAAAAGGGATCTTGCGGGCTAAGATGATGGTCTTGCTTACTTAGGCCATTCATACGCCACTCCTCGCTTGACTGTTAGACTTGGACGCTTCTGGGACGTAATTGGAAATAGTTCCGATTTGCTACGCCGCTCCGCCAGCGCCTATGCATTGAACAGAAAGAATCCCACCGAGAAAGATTGATTGCGTATGCACAGCCTAGGAAAGCCCATTGGTCACAAGATTCGCACGAAAACCGAGGTTCGGTTGCCCATACCGTTCTTGGGAAAAGACCGTCTCGAAGGCCAAGCCTATCCAACTCTCGCGCAAGGGTTAAGTCAACGACTCCCGCGCGAAAGATGCGGCTTTGCCTTCTATGAGTTGCGATTGACGTGGTGCTCGCGGAGCGTGCGACGATGCCGTTAGTCGATTTGCAGATTCGCGTGGGGGCGCCGATGACCACGATTCAAAGCAGTCTTCTTTGGGGTGATCCTGGCGTTGACGTCGAGCGTAGTTTTGCTCGCGTTTCTTATTTGGCGAGAAGGGTTTGGTGTTCGAGAGGCCAACGCCAATTTAGAGTTTGACGATCAACCACCTTATCCCAACAGCCAATAGCCAGAGCCAACCACTCATCGAAATGATGGCGGCGGCTAGAAAGGTTGCTTTGATCACAGATCGTTGCATTTTGGCTTCGACCTAATTTCGAACCTCAACTGGTCCGATATCAGTATCCCAATCCTCGCAACGCTCTGTGATTTGGGTCACCCAAGCACAAAGGCCGCCCGAAGGCGGTCAGTGAACGAACAACGCCTTGATGTGGTTGGAGGGGCATCATCCCAATTCCGGTGGCATG
>WNGL01043305.1_pt1 | contig 12591 bp, 17 predicted proteins | sample 5400591 | NCBI WGS metagenome assembly WNGL01 (sample SAMN13153377, study PRJNA577476) | soil metagenome | isolation source: 80 cm soil or saprolite under Garry oak tree replicate 1 | place: USA:California | collected 2016-06-15
GCAGCCTGCGCAAGGTGGTGCTCGCCCGCGACGTGTTCGCCACCGCCGCCGAGCCCATCGACGCGCGGGTCTTGCTGCGCAGGCTGGCCCGGCGCTACCCGGACTGCTTCACGTTCGCCTGCGACGGCATGGTCGGCGCGACCCCCGAACTGCTCGTCAGGCGGGACGGCCAGCAGGTCAGCGCGCTGGTGCTCGGCGGCACGCTGCCGCGCGGCGCGGACCCGGCGCAGGACCGGGCCCTGGGCGAGGAACTGCTGGCCTCGGCGAAGAACCACGAGGAACACGCGTACGCGGTCGACTCGATACGCGATGCGTTGGAGCCGCTCTGTGACGCGCTCGAGGTCGACGAGCGTCCGGCGCTGCTGAAGTTCCCGAACCTGCAGCATCTCGGCACCCGCGTCCGCGGCACGCTGGCTCCGGCCGGGACGCCCAAGTCGGCGCTGGCCCTGGCCGCGGCCGTGCACCCGCCGGCCGCCGTGTGCGGGACCCCGACCGGGGTCGCCCTCGAGCTCATCCGCGAACTGGAGCAGATGGACAGGGAGCGGTACGCCGGCCCGGTCGGCTGGGTGGACGCTGACGGGAACGGCGAGTGGGGCATCGCCATCCGGTCCGCGCAGCTCTCCGGGCGCACCGCCCGGCTGTTCGCCGGGTGCGGCATCGTGGCGGGCTCCGAGCCGGCCGCCGAACTCGCGGAGACCCTGGTCAAGCTGCAGCCCATGAAGGGCGCGCTGGAAGGCTGAGGCTGGTGCCCAGACCGTTCGGATCAAATTTCTCCCGAACGATCCGGGGTGGCGGCATCGATAAGAGAACCCTTAATCCGCGGTCGCCTTGGGCGCGACCAGGACCTACAGTCAATACATGAGCGGCAACACCGAAGAAGTCCTCGAGGTGCTCCGCGAGGTGTGGAGCGCCCGCGGGCAGACCGCCGAGGACGTCGAGGAAGCCTGCGGCACAGCGCTCACCACCGGTAAGTCCTGCAAGCGGATGAGCGACGTCGGCTTCGACGGCCTGGCCGACGAGACCGACGGCGACCTGCGGCTCGCCTGGCGCTCCCAGCTGGCGCGCGAGGGCAAGCTGAACCAGGACACGGGCAGCGTGCGGGACCTGGTCCTCGGGCCAGAGTCCTAGCGGATGGAGGCCCCGGGCACCGTCGGCGAGCTGACCGAGATCCTGCGGCAGGGCGGCTACCTGGCCGATCGCGGCCTGGCCACGGCGCTGTTCGTCGCGCTGTCGCTGAACCGCCCCATCCTGCTCGAGGGCGAGGTGGGCGTGGGCAAGACCGAGGTGGCCAAGGTGATCGCCGCGGTCTTCGGCCGCAAGCTGATCCGGCTGCAGTGTTACGAGGGCATCGATACCAACCAGGCGCTGTACGAGTGGGACTACGCCCGGCAGATGCTGCACATCCGCGCCCTGTCCGAGCGCCAGGTGGCGGACCCGGACGCGGTGGACAAGCTGTTCGGCCCGAAGTTCCTCCTGGAGCGGCCGTTGCTGGAGGCGGTCCGGGCCGGCCAGCAGGCCGTGCTGCTGATCGACGAGATCGACCGGGCCGACGACGAGTTCGAGGCCTTCCTGCTCGAGGTGCTGTCGGACTTCCAGATCAGCATCCCGGAGATCGGTACGGTCAGGGCGGACAGCCCGCCGCTGGTGATCCTCACCTCCAACCGCACCCGTGAACTGCACGACGCGCTGAAACGGCGCTGCCTGTACCACTGGATCGGCTACCCCGCCGCCGAACGTGAGGTCGAGATCGTCCTGGTCCGCGAGCCCGGCGTCTCCGCGGCGCTGGCGCGCAAGGTCGTGGCCGCGGTGCACCGGCTCCGCCAGCTCGACCTGGCCAAGCCGCCCGGCGTGGCGGAAACCATCGACTGGGCGCGGACCCTGGACTTCCTCGGCGCGACCGACCTGGACGCCGGCCACGCGCAGGACACGCTGGGCGCCGTGGTCAAGGACCGGGACGACCTCGAGGTGGTCCGCGAGAACCTGATCGAGATCACCTCCGGTGCCCCCTGATCCCCCTGGCCCTCCCCCCCTCACGGGCCTGCTCGTCGGCTTCGCCGGCGAACTGCGCGCGGCCGGGCTCGCGGTGGGCTCAGGGGACGTGCTGGCCTACTGTTCGGCGCTGAGCGCGCTGGACCCCTCCGACCTGGTCGACCTGTACTGGGCGGGACGGGCCACGCTGGTGAACCGGCGCGACGACATCGCCCGGTACGACGAGGTGTTCCGCCGTTTCTTCCTCGGCGCCGCGGGCCCGGATGACGAGCTGACGCTCATGCTCCGCGCGTCGCTCGCGGCGCAGGGGGCGCTAGCCCTCCCCTCGACCGAGCCGGGCGAAGCAGGCGAGGAAGACGACGCCGTGCTCGGCTGGATGGCCTCCGACGTCGACGCGCTCAAGCACAAGTCGTTCGCGGCCTGCACGCCGACCGAACTCGCGGCGCTGCGCCGGATCATGGCCAGGATCCGGCTGACCCCGCCGCGCCGCCGGACCAGGCGCACCGCCGCGGCCAGGTCCTCCGGCTCGCACCCCGATCCCCGCCGGACCATCAGGGAATCCATGCGCTTGCACGGCGAGCCCGCGCGGCTGTACTGGCGGCGGCGCAAGGTCAGGCTGCGGCCGCTGATCCTGATCCTCGACATCTCCGGGTCCATGGCCGACTACTCGCGGAGCCTGCTGCAGTTCGCGCACTCCGCAAAGCGGTCGGCCGGGCGGGTCGAGGTCTTCTGCTTCGGCACCCGGCTGACCCGGGTGACCGGGGCGATGGAGTGCCGGCGCCCGGACGAGGCCCTGGAACGGGCGGCGCGGGCCGCCTTCGACTGGGACGGCGGGACCAGGATCGGCGACAGCCTGGACGCCTTCGTCCGCGGCTGGGGGCGTCGCGGCCTGTGCCGGGGCGGCATCGTCGTGATCTGCTCCGACGGTCTTGACCGCGGCGACCCCGCGGTGCTGGCCGCGGCGATGGAGCGGCTGGCCCGGCTCAGCCACCGGCTGGTCTGGCTGAACCCGCACAAGGGCGACAACCCGGCCTTCCGGCCCAGCACGCTGGGGATGATGGTCGCCGCCCCGCACGTCGACCTGCTGCTGTCCGGCCACGACCTGGCCAGCCTGGAGAAACTCGCCGCCATGCTGCCCGCCCTGAACTAACGATCTTTAATTCATGATGTCGGCCCACGTAGGGAACCGATCTAGATGAGCATTCGGCGCCGTAGTTGATGTGACTGAGCACCGAAGCAAGCCGTGCTACCTCGCGAGACGCGCCTCGCCATATACCCAGTCGCTGCCGTCCCGGCGGATCGCGCAATCCCAGCCCAGCCGGCGCAGCCGGAGTTCCAGCTCCTGCGGGTCCACGAAGTTCTTGATCACGCGGAACGTACTGCCATCGCGCAGCCGCCGATCGACGACCTCATCCCGGCCCGCCACATAGGCCTCTTTCCCGCGTTCATCGACGTGCTCGTCGATGAACAGCACCCGTCCGTTCTCGGCCAGCAGGCTCCCCAGCAACTGCCAGAACTGCCCGAACCGGCTCGCCGGCACATGCGAGAGCCACGCCGAGAAGAAGATCACGTCGAACCGGGCACCTGGGTCCCACGAGAACACGTCGGCAACCTCAAAGCTGACACTGGCCGGCCGCACGCGGTCACGAGCGATCGCCACCGCCTCGGGCGCCGCATCAATAGCCGTCACCGTGTCAGCCCACCCCGCCAGCGCCTCCGTCCACAAGCCAGTCCCGCACGCGATCTCCAGCACGCTTCCGGTCGGCCGCATCTCCGCGACCAGCCGCGCGATACGTGTACGAGCCGCCGCAATGTCGCCGTACGCCGTCATGTCGTACTCGCCCGCGCGGCGACGATAGTAATCAACCTGATCAGCCAGAACCTCGTCGGTCACCCGAACATCATCACACGGCGATGCGACCGCCGGTGCTTAACTAGGAGCGTGCCAGTGGGGAGCGTGCCATGAGGTGGAGCGTCGGGATCGAGGCCGAAGGTGACCGGGTGCTGACCCGCGAGGAGGTCGTCGAGCTCGCGGACGCGGTCGCAGCGGCCGACGGCATCGCCACCGGGATCGGCACCAGCCGGTACGGCGCGCAGCTGGTCGTGGAGGCGGCCAGCCGCGAGGAGGCGGTCGAGAAGGCCACCGCGGAGTTCACCCGGGCCGCCGCGGCGGCCGGGCTCCCGGCCGCGCCTGTGGTGCGGACCGAGGCGGTCAGCGAGGACGAGGACGCGGCCGGATGATCCGGCTCGGCTCGCTGGCCGGGTACCCGTTCGAGGGGCCCCGGCTGCTGGCCGGCTGGACGCCGTCGGCCGCGGCGGCCGTGTACGCGATCGCCTACAAGCCGGAGCCTGACGCCAAGCCGGACAAGTACGCGGTCATCTACGTGGGCCACTCCGACGACCTGTCCGCGGAGCGGTTCCCGTTCCAGCACCCGCGCGCGCACTGCTGGATCAAGCGGGCCGGGTCGAAGTGGAAGGTCTACATCTGCACCTACGAGGTGCCGGGCGGCGGCCGGCCGCAGCAGGAGCAGATCGCCAGGGAGCTGACCGCGATCTACCGCCCGCGCTGCAACGACCAGCAGTACGACCAGGCCTGGAAGGACGAGTGGATCGGCTCGTCGACATCGGCGGCCCCCAGCCTGGCCAAGGACCCGGCGCGCCCCGGCGCCGAGACCGCGCCGAACGGCCCCGGGCCCTCATAAGGCCCGGCATAAGGCCCGGCTCATGTGGCCCGGCTCATTTGGCCGGGCTCATGTGGCCCGGCCCTTCCTAAGCCGACCCCTCCTGACGCCAGCATCACACCAGCACCATGCGCCTCATCCGCCGCGGCGCCCGATTCGTTACGATGTGGCGCTCTAGCGAATCTATCCGTCAGGGTGCCGTTTTCTTGCGAGAACGGCGCGTCCCGTCTGGGGTGCGGGCCCCTTGGCCCCATCTTGCGGGGCCAAGGGGCCCATGCCCCCAGCTGGCCGGACCGCTGGAGGATTTAGCCAAGCTGGCTCTATCCGTCAGAACGTCACATCCACGTGGATCAAAAGGGCGTCGCGGGCTAGTGGCCCGGGCGGAAACCCACGGCGTCGAGCAGGCGGGAGCGGCGGGTCCCCGAGGCTGGGCGGGCCGGCTCGGGTACCGCGGGCGCCTCGGGCCGCGGGGTGACGCCGGTCACGATGTCCTCGGCCATGCCGTACAGCAGCGGCAGCGCGCCGGCCACCACGCCGCCGGTCTCGTTGATGTGCTCCACCCCGGGCCCGATGAGCGTGGCGTGGCCCACGATGGTCCGGACGGTCTCGGCGCACTCCTCCAGGTTCCCGGCGATGCAGGTGAGCAGGGTGCCCACCCAGAACAGGTAGAACGCCAGCCCCGCGATCAGCAGCAGGACGTCGATAACGGTGAAAACGACCAGGCCGGTCATGAGGACGTACCTTCCGCTCGCTTCCGGGGCGCCTTGAGGCGCCTCCTTCCCTCGTCGCTCGTCCCTCGCTCCTCAGTCCAGTCGGCGCCGCGCCCCTTCAGCTCGCTCATGACTTAACCTTCCCGAGCACGCGGCCGAGGAACAGGTGGTGCTGCAGGCCCTCGGCGAGGACGGCTTCGACGCCGGTCGCTACCTGCGGGATCAGCACGGTGTCCGCGGTGTTGGCGGCCGCGGCCTTGAGCGTGTCCCGCACCGTGACGACCCGGCGGTCGATGACCTTCACCAGGTAGATGAGCAGGCTCAGCAGGGCGGCGACCGCGACCACCACGACCAGGCCGAGGATGTTCGCGATCGTCCACAGGTTGTGCTCGGTCGAGGACATGGCCACTGCGTGCATCGTCACCCTCCCAGCCTGGCGCGGCCGCGCTGCAGGCCGCCGATGATGATCGTGGCGTGCTCGATCGTGGTGCGCAGCGCGCCGAGCGGCGCGGTGTTGTGCACCGCCTCGGTCAGCGCGTCGTTGATCTTCGGCGCCTCGTTGCCGATCGACCGGGCCAGCATCAGGATCGGCACCACGAGCGCCACCACCGCGAGCACGACGATGATGCCGAGGGTGTAGCCCACCACCCAGCCGGTGGTGCTGGTGCCCGCCGCGGCCAGGGCGGCGCCATGGGTTTGCATGAGTGGCTCCTCCTAGACGGTTTCGCAGAAGTCGCGGACGGGCTTCAGGCTGGCGTTGACCGAGGTCAGGCGCTCAGGCACGGTGCTGGTCAGGCTCGCCACGGCCTGCACTCCCCCGGTGGTCGCGACCAGCGTCTTCCGGATCGCCCTGAGGTGGAAGATGACCCGGAGCAGGCCGACCGCGGTGATCGCGATGATCAGCGCGGCGACGATCAATGTGAACCAGGCGGCTGCTGGCATGGCCGTTCTCCTTCCCGCTTAGCCGAGTAGCTTGGCGACGGAGCCGGCGTACCGGACCGCTCCGACCGAGACTTCCCTGACCGTGGTGTCGGTGACGGCCAGCGCCTCCGGCACCCCGTTGAGCTCGCCGACGAGGGCCACCCCGCCGGTGAGGATGTCGTCGGTGGCGTGGCGGATCCGCTCGACCGCCGCGAGGACGCGGTTGAGCAGGAAGATCACCACAGGCAGCACCACGACCAGCAGAATCACGTTGCCTATCCACCACAGGACCATGCTCGGCTCCTAGCTCGCGGCCTGGTAGGGAAGAAAGAACCGGCGGAAAACACGGCTCAGCGCCATCAGCGCGGCCCGCATGCCCAGGATGAGGCCCCTGGCCTCGGTGGCCGAGGCGGCCGCTATCTGCTGGGCGGATTCGCCGCGCTCGATCCGCTCGATCCGGTCCTGCATGTTCGCCGAGAAGTCGCGCATCAGCACGGCGGAGACGTCGGAGATCATGCCCCGGCCGTACTGCGCCGCCGCGCCCGACAGCTGCAGGTCCTGGCTGACATCCACCTTGGTGCCCCGCCCGGCCCGGACCAGCGTCGCGGTCACGATCATGCTGGCCTGGCCCCGGCCCTTCTCGTCGGCGCCGCTGGCGTGCACGACCAGCCGCTTGGCCGCCTCGTCGCGCTCGGTGATGTCCGCGGTCCCGGCGAACTGCAGCCGCACCGGGCCCATCCGCACCGCGACCTTGCCCTTGTACTTGTCGTCCCCGAGGTCCTCGGTGAGTTCGGCGCCCGGCAGGCACGTGGCCACCTGGGGGATGTCCTGGAAGAACTGCCAGACCTTCTCGACCGGCTCCGCGACCTCGAACTCGTTCTTGATCAGCATCGGGTCTCTCTCTTCAGGTGAGCGCCAGGGTCTTGCTCGAACGCCTGGCGGCAGCCGGCGCAGCAGAAGTAGTAGTCGGTTCCCTCGTACCGCACCGGGCGGCCGCCCGGGGCCACGGTCATCCCGCAGACCGGGTCGATGGCGTCCTGCCGCACGGCCCCGGCGGCGGGCACCCTGGCGGCCAGGGCGCCGCAGGCCCGCAGCTTGACCAGCTCGGCCAGGATGGCGACCGCGATCTCCTGGTGGGTCGTGGAGCCCAGGTCCAGCCCGGCCGGCACCCGCACCCGGTCGAGTTCGTCCGGCGGCACGCCCCGGTCGGCGAGGTAGCCGAGGACGGTGGCCCCGCGCTTGCGCGAGCCGACCAGGCCCAGGTAGGCGGGCCGGGTGGCGACCGCACGCTCGAGCACGTCCTCGTCGTCGTGGCCCTGGGTGGCCACCACGATCATGGACCGCTCGTCCGCGCTCCCGGCGGTGAAGTCAGGGCCGCGGACGTGGTCCGCCCGCCAGCCGAGGGCTCCGGCCAGGCTGGCCAGCGTCCTGGTCATCGGGGAATCCCCCACGATCACCAGGTGCGGCACCGGCAGCACCGGCTCGATGTAGACCTCGAGCGCCCCCTCGCTCTGGCAGGAGATGGGGATCACGGTCATCCCGTCCGGGACCGCCGCGCCGAACTGCTCCGGGGTACCGAGCAGCAGCAGCCGGGCCCGGCCGTCGGCCATGACCTGCTGCGCCTCGCGGATGACGACCGGCTCGGCGCAGGCGCCGCCGATCCAGCCGTGCAGTTCGCCCGCGGCGGTGATGATCGCGCGCGAGCCCGGCTGGCTGGAGGATGGGCTCTGGCGCCAGACCACGGTCGCGAGGGCGAACGCCTCGCCGCGGCGGGTCAGCTCGCCCAGCTCCTCCAGCACGCCCAGGCCTTCCATCGCCCACTCCACGTCAGTCGTCCGAACGCACCGGCGGGACGCCGGATACGTCGCGACGATAGGTGATTGCCTCCCACACCCGGTCGGGCAGCAGCGGCATGTCGATGTTGCGCACGCCGGTGCCGGACAGCGCGTCCATGACCGCGTTGACGTAGGCGGCCGGGCCGCCGACCGCGGCGCACTCGCCGATGCCCTTGGCGCCGATCGGATGGTGCGGGCACGGGGTGACGACCTCGCTGTGCAGCTCGAAGCCGGGCGTCTCCCAGGCGCTGGGCAGCACGGTGAGGCCGCCCATGATCTGGCCCTCGACGATCATCGGGTTGATCCGCACCCCGCAGTCGTCCACCGCGACCAGCTTGAGCACGTCCCACACGCCGGTCTCTGGATCGACCTCGACGGTGGCGATGTAGACCGCGAACGGCCAGGTGAGGTTGGGCGGGTCGTAGAACGCCGTGTTCTCCAGGCCCGGCTCCATGCCGTCCGGCATGTTGCTGTAAGCGGCCATCGCGCACTCCTGGATGGTGACGCCTCGGTCGGGCGCGCTGCGGACGTAGAACCGGCCGAGCTCCCACTCAACGTCCTCCTCGGACACCTCGAGCAGGTGCGCCGCCAGCTTGCGCGCCTTGGCGCGGATCTTGCGGGACACCATCGCGACCGCCGCCCCGGCGACCGGGGTGCTGCGGGAGGCGTAGGTGCCCATGCCGAAGGGCGCGGTGTCGGTGTCGCCTTCCTCCACGACCACGTCCTCGGCCGGGATGCCGAGTTCGTGGCTGACGATCTGCGCCCACGTGGTCTCGTGTCCCTGGCCCTGCGTCCGCGCGCCGGTGCGGACGATGGCCTTGCCCGTCATGTGCACCTTGAGCTCGGCCGAGTCGAACATCTTGATGCCCAGGATGTCGTACTCGCGGCTGTTGCCCGCGCCGAGCGGCTCGGTCATGGTGGAGATGCCCAGGCCCAGCAGCCTGCCCCGCTTCCTGGCCTCGGCCTGCTCCCGGCGGAAGTCCTCGTAGCCGATGGCCTTCAGGCCGACGTCGAGGCACTTGGCGTACTGGCCGGAGTCGGTCAGGAAGCCGAACGGGGTCCGGTGCGGGAACGCCTCGTCGCGGACGAAGTTCATCCGGCGGAACTCGGCCTGGTCTATGCCGAGGTCGTCCGCGGCGGCCTGCACCATCCGTTCCTGGAAGAACATCGCCTCGGTGACCCGGAACGAGCACCGGTAGGCCACCCCGCCCGGCGCCTTGTTGCTGTAGGTGCCGCGGGCAGTCAGGTGCGCGACCGGGATGTCGTAGCTGGCGAACGCCGAGTGCAGCAGCCCGATCTTGAACTTGCTCGGCTGGGCGTCGGAGAAGAACGCGCCGTGGTCGGAATCGCAGTGCATCCGCACCGCGAGGATCTTGCCGTCCTGGCGCAGCGCCATCTGGCCGTCGAGGTAGATGTCGCGGGCGAAGCCGGTCGAGATCAGGTTGCCCGTCTTGTCCTCGATCCACTTCACCGGCCGCTCCAGCAGGATCGAGGCCAGGATCGAGCAGACGTACCCCGGGTACACCGGGACCTTGTTGCCGAAGCCGCCGCCGATGTCCGGGGAGATGATCCGGATCATGTGCTCGGGCAGCTCGGCGACGAGCGCGACCGCGGCCCGGATGATGTGCGGCGCCTGGGTGGTCATGTACACGGTGAGCTTGGAGGTGGCGCGGTTGAAGTCCGCGATCGACCCGCAGCACTCGATCGGCGACGGGTGCGAGCGCGGGTAGTGCAGCTTCAGCCGGGAGATCACGTCGGCCTGCTCGAAGGCCCGGTGGGTGCCGCCCCCGTCGCCGACCTCCCAGTCGAAGATGACGTTGTCCCGCTGGTTCTCCTTGTCGTCCCGGATGACCGGCGCGCCCTCGGCGACCGCCTGCTCGGGGTTCACGATGACCGGCAGCGGCTCGTAGTCGACGTCGATGGCCTCGCACGCGTCCTTGGCGATGTACGGGTCGTCGGCGATGACGCAGGCCACCTCCTGGCCCTGGAACCGGACCTTGTCGGTGGCCAGCACGGCCTGGGTGTCGTAGGACAGGGTCGGCATCCAGGCCAGGTTCCTCGTCGCCATCATCTCGCCGGTGAGGACTAGGTGCACGCCGGGGATGTCCCACGCCTTGCTGGTGTCGATCGACTTGATCCGCGCGTGCGCCATCGGGCTGCGCAGGATCTCCATGTGCAGCATGCCGGGCAGCGTGATGTCGTCGGTGTAGTTGCCCTTGCCCCGGATGAAGCGGTTATCCTCGACCCGCTTGCGGCTGGCGCCCAGCCCGCCGATCTTGATCTCGTCCAGTGCCTGTGACACGTTCCGCCTCCCCTAGCTGCCTGACTCGGTAGAGCTGGCGGACTCGGCTCTGAGCTTGGCCGCCGCCCACAGCACCGATTTGACGATGTTCTGGTAGCCGGTGCAGCGGCACAGGTTGCCGGACAGCGCCCAGCGCACGTCTTCCTCGGTCGGGTCGGGGTTCTCGGCGAGCAGCGCCTTGGCCGCCATCATCATGCCCGGGGTGCAGAACCCGCACTGAAGCCCGTGCTCCTCCTTGAAGCCCTCCTGCAGCGGGTGCAGTTCGCTGGCGCTGGCCAGGCCCTCGACCGTGCTGATCTCGTGGCCGTCGGCCTGGACGGCCAGCATGGTGCAGGACTTCACCGGCCGCCCGTCGACCAGGACGGTGCACGCGCCGCAGTTCGTCGTGTCGCAGCCCATGTGGGTGCCGGTCAGGCCGAGCCCGCGGCGGATCAGGTGGGCCAGCAGCAGCCGCGGCTCCACCTCGGCGATCTTCTTCGCGCCGTTGACGGTGAACTTGATCCGGCGGAGCGGGATCTGATCAGCGCTCTGACCCTCGTGGTCCTCGTAGACGATCGTCATGGTCAGGCCGCCCTTTCCGCGCTGTCAGGCGCCGCGTCCCCGCGGCTCAGCAGGCGCTGCACGAACGTGCGCACCATGTGCCGCTTGTATTCGGCGCTGCCGCGGTGGTCGGTCCTCGGCCTCGCGGCCTGCGCCGCGAGTTCGGCCGCCTGACCGATGGACTCGGGTGTCAGCGGCCGCCCGGTCAGCGCCTGCGCTGCCTCGGTGGCGCCGATGGTGGATCCGCCGACTCCGGTCAGCGCGATGCCCGCCCTGGTCACGTTGCCGCCGCTGGTCTCGATGGCCACCGCGACCCCGACGGTGGCGAAGTCGCCGACCCGGCGCTCCAGCTTGAGGTAGCCGCCGGACCTGGCGCCCTGCGCCGCGGGGATCACGGCCTCCACGGCGATCTCGTCCGGGTCCAGGACGTTCTGGAACGGCCCGGTGACGAAGCCGGCCAGCGGGATGGTGCGGGTGCCGCGCGGTCCCCGGGCGACCACCGACCCGCCCAGCGCCAGCACCACCGAGGCCCAGTCGCCCTGCGGGTCGGCGTGGCACAGCGAGCCGACCAGCGTGCCGCGGTTGCGGACGATCGGGTCGGCGATCAGCGGCGCCGCCGACGCCATGGTCGGCTGCGTCGTCTTGAGCAGGCCCGAGCGCTCCAGGTCGACGTGCCGGCACAGGGCGCCGATGCGCAGGGTGCCGTCCGGGTCGACCCGGTGGTAGGCCAGCCCGGGTACGTTATTGATGTCCACGATGAGCTGCGGCGACGCGAAGCGCAGCTTCATCAGCGGCACCAGGCTCTGGCCGCCGGCCAGCACCTTGGCGTAGTCCCCGCCGTCGTGCAGCAGGCCGATCGCCTCGTCGAGCGACCGCGGCGCCTCGTACCGGAACCGCGACGGATACATAGATCCTCCAGGTCCTCAGGGCTCGGATTCGGGATCGGGCACGGCCGTCGGGAGCGATTCATAGTCGGGGTCGGGCCGAGGCTCCTGATGCGGCGGCCACGGTCCCGCCACCGGCTGGCCGGCCACCTTGAGGTAGTCGATCAGCTCGGGCCAGGCCCAGACGGTCGGGCTCTTCCCGGTCTTCGGAGCGTGCTCGATCAGTTCATAGAGCCGCGGATTACCCCGGCTGTGCCCGTCGGATTCGATTCGCATGCGCATGCTCCTGCCGCTGGACAAGCGCCGTCACTCGTAACAGGTCACCATGATTCACGGGCGGGTAGGGACCCGCAACGGGCGAATAAGTGCTTGCTTAAGGCGCGGCCCGTAGGGACCCTCGGGCGAGTCCGCGCTGGTAGCAACGCCCAGGAAGTCTCCCTGAGACTAGCTCCAGATCGTGACGTAGACCGGTGGCCGGAACCGGGAGGGCGGCACCCCGCCCGCCGGGGCGCGCATCAGGTGCATAGCCTCCGGCGTGCCGAGATAACGACGGAACGAGCTAGCCGCCGCGCTCTGGTGCTGGCGTTCGAGCAGCGTGACGTGCCAGCAGGCGTCCAGCTTGCAGCCCGGCAGGTCGACACGGGACAGCTCGCCGCGGCGCAGCCGCTGGGTCACCAGGTGCTCGACGGCCGGCGCGACGCCCGTCCCGTCGGCCGCCGCCGCCCAGGC
>WNGL01044819.1_pt1 | contig 12591 bp, 8 predicted proteins | sample 5400591 | NCBI WGS metagenome assembly WNGL01 (sample SAMN13153377, study PRJNA577476) | soil metagenome | isolation source: 80 cm soil or saprolite under Garry oak tree replicate 1 | place: USA:California | collected 2016-06-15
GCGAGGTCTCGAGCACGTTGGCCTTGTCGACCGACGTCACCTTCTTCTTGCGGCCCCGGGCCAGCTTGAACGCCAGCTCCACCACGCGGCGCACCTCGAAGTCGTAGTACTCGAGCGTGTCCACCGCCCGCTCCCTGCCGTCCTTGGCGTCGCGCCCCTTGGGCTGGCCGAAGTAGAGGCCGCCGGTCAGCTCGCGGATCACGAGGATGTCGACACCGGCGAGCCGCTCGGGCCGGAGCGGCGACGAGCCGACCAGCGCCGGGTGCACCTTCACCGGGCGCAGGTTGGCGAAGACGCCCAGCCCCTTGCGCAGCGCCAACAGCCCCTGCTCCGGCCGCACCTTGGCGGCCGGGTCGTCCCACTTCGGGCCGCCGACGGCGCCCAGCAGCACCGCGCTCGAGGCCTGGCACGCCTTCAGCGCCTCCGGTGTCAGCGCGGTGCCGTGCCGGTCGATGGAGCAGCCGCCCATGAGCTGCTCGCTGAACTGGAACGCGTGGTGGCCCTTCCTGGCGACGGGCTCGAGGACGCGAAGCGCCTCGGCCGTGACCTCTGGGCCGATGCCGTCACCCGGGAGGACGACGATGGTGGCATTCATGGCTGGACCCTCCGCTCCGTGCCGCTCTCGACCGCGATGGTCAGGCCGTACTCCAGCGCGTCCGCCAGGGCGCGCCAGCTGGCCTCGATGATGTTGGTGCTGGCGCCGACGGTGCTCCAGCGCCGCGGCCCCTCCTGCATGTCGACCAGGACCCGGGTGACGGCCGCGGTGCCCTCGCTCCCGTCGAGGATGCGGACCTTGTAGTCGGCCAGGCTCAGCCCGGCGATCCGCGGATAACGTCCGACCAGGGCCTTGCGCAGCGCCGCGTCGAGGGCGTTCACCGGACCGTCGCCCTCGGCGGCGGTGTGCAGGATCTCGCCGTCCACTCGCACCTTCACCATGGCCTCGGAGAAGATGCCGCGCCCGGTCCGGTGCTCGACATTGACGAGGAAGTCGATGAGCTCGAAGAGAGGCTTGTAGCCCGGCTGCTGCCGCTTCATGAGCATGGCGACCGAGGCCTCGGCGGCCTCGAAGGAGAAGCCCTTGGCCTCGAGCTCCTTGATGGCGGCCAGCACCTCGCCCATGTCGGCGCCGCTCCCGGTCGCGAGGCCGAGCTCCTCGGCCTTGCTGAGCAGGTTGCCGCGCCCCGACAGCTCACTCACCACGACGCGCATCTTGTTGCCCACCAGCGCGGGATCGATGTGCTGGTAGGAGGTCACGTTGCGCCGCATGGCGGCGACATGGATCCCGCCCTTGTGCGAAAAGGCCGACTTGCCGACATAGGCGAGGTGCTCGTCGGGCGGCAGGTTCGCCACCTCGGCGACGAAGTGGGAGACGTCGTGGAGCGTCTCGAGCCTCCCCTCCGGCAGGCAGCGGCGGCCGAGCTTGAGCTCCAGCGCCGGGATGATGGAGCAGAGGTTGGCGTTTCCGCAGCGCTCGCCGTAGCCGTTCACGGTGCCTTGCACCTGGATGGCGCCCTGCTGGACGGCGGCCAGCGAGTTGGCCACGGCGCACTCGCCGTCGTTGTGGGCATGGACGCCGAGCGGGTGGGCGACGGCTGCCTTTACCGCCCCGACCACCTCGGCGATCTGCCAGGGCAGCGATCCGCCGTTGGTGTCGCAGAGCACCAGGGTCTCGGCGCCACCGCGCTTCGCCGCCCGGAGCGTCTCCAGGGCGTAAGCGGGATCGGACCGGTACCCGTCGAAGAAATGCTCGGCATCGTAGATCACCCGACGACCCTGCGCCGCGAGGTAGGCCAGGCTCGCCTCGATGAGGCGCAGGTTCTCATCGAGCGTGGTGCGCAGCACATCGGTCACGTGCAGCGTCCACGTCTTCCCGACGACGGTGCACACCGGGGCGCCGGACTCCAGCAAGGCCCGGATGTTGGCGTCGTCCTCGGGGCCGCCGCCCACCCGGCAGGTGGCGCCGAAGGCTGCGATCAGCGCCCGCTGCCAGGGGAGATCGCGCGCGCGGGCGAAGAACTCGGCGTCCTTGGGGTTGGAGCCCGGCCACCCGCCCTCGATGAAGGTCACGCCCAGCTCGTCGAGCCGGCGTGCGATCCGCAGCTTGTCGTCGCAGGAGAGCGAGATGCCCTCCCGCTGCGTGCCGTCCCTCAAGGTGGTGTCGTAGAGCTGGATCATGTCGGCACCCGCCGGTGGGCGCGCCGTCACGGCGCGAGACCGTTCCTTCGCTCGTACTCGGCGATGCGCGCGGCGAAGCCCTGGATGTAGCCCAGCTCGTCGACGCCGTTGAGGAGGCAGGCCTTCGAGAAGGCGTCCACCGGGAAGGTGGCCTTCGAGCCGTCGGGCAGCGAGAGCGTCTGGGCGGCGAGGTCGACGGTCACCGAGGCCGCCGGCTGTTGCCGGAGCTGCGCGAGGAGCGCGGCGTGGGTCTTCGCGCCGACAGCCACCGGCAGCAGGCCGTTCTTGAGCGCATTGTTGCAGAAGATGTCGGCGAAGGAGGTGGAGATCACCGCCCGGAAGCCGAAGCCGGTCAGGGCCCAGGGCGCGTGCTCGCGAGAGCTGCCGCAGCCGAAGTTGTCGCCGGCGAGCAGCACCGCCGCGCCCGGCGCCCCGGGCTGGTTGAGCACGAAGTCGGGCCTGGGCGTGCCGTCGTTGGCGTAGCGCCAGTCGGCGAAGAGGTTGGCGCCGAGGCCGGCCTTGTCGATCACCTTGAGGAACCGAGCGGGGATGATCTGGTCGGTGTCGATGTCGTTCACCGGCAAGAGGACGACGCGGGAGGTGAGGGTCGTGAACTGGGCCATGGGGTCGTCCTGGGTCCTGGGAGCGGGTGCGAGGCCTAGAGGGCGGGGAGCGTCCGCACGTCGGTGACCGTGCCGGTGACGGCGGCCGCGGCGGCCGTGAGGGGGGAGGCGAGGAGCGTCCGCCCGCCCTTGCCCTGACGCCCCTCGAAGTTGCGGTTGCTGGTCGAGACGGCGTACTGGCCGGGGGCGATCTGGTCTCCGTTCATGGCGATGCACATCGAGCAGCCGGGGTTGCGCCACTCGGCGCCGGCCTCCTCGAAGATCCGGTGCAGCCCCTCGCCCTCGGCCTGCGCCTTCACCGCCTGGGAGCCGGGCACCACGAGCATCCGCACCTTCGGCGCCACCTTCCGCCCCTTCATCACTCGGGCGGCGTCCCGCAGGTCGGAGATGCGGCCATTGGTGCAGCTGCCGATGAAGACCACGTCGACGGGCTGGCCGAGCAGCGCCTGGCCGGGGCGGAGACCCATGTACGTCAGCGCCTTCTCCACCGCCGCGCGCTGCGAGGCGTCGGGGAGGGCCGCCGGGTCGGGCACGCGCTCGGTGATGGCCATGCCCATGCCGGGGTTGGTGCCCCAGGTGATCATCGGCGCCAGCGCAGCGGCGTCGAGCGTGAGCGACCGGTCGAAGCCGGCGCCGGCGTCGCTGGGCAGCTGCCGCCAGGTCGCCAGGGCTGCGTCCCAGGCGGCGCCCCGGGGCGCGAGCTCCCGGCCGGCGAGGTACTGGAAGGTGGTGTCGTCGGGCGCCACCATGCCGGCGCGCGCGCCACCCTCGATCGACATGTTGCAGACGGTCATCCGTTGCTCCATGTCGAGCGCGCGGATGGCCGAGCCGGTGAACTCGAAGACGTGCCCTGTGGCGCCGCCCACGCCGATGCGGGCGATGAGGCCGAGGATGATGTCCTTGGCCGACACTCCCGGGCCGAGCTTCCCCTCGACCTTGATCTCGAACGTCTTGGGGCGGTTCTGCAGCAGGCACTGGGTCGCGAGGACGTGCTCCACCTCGCTCGTGCCGATGCCGAAGGCGAGCGCGCCGAAGGCGCCGTGCGTCGCCGTGTGGCTGTCGCCGCAGACGATGGTCATGCCCGGGAGCGTCAGCCCGAGCTCGGGCCCGATCACGTGGACGATGCCGTTCTTCGGGCTCCCGCGGCGGAGAACGCCTGGGGCGACGTCACCTCGTGGATGAGCTGCCTGTCGATGTAGAGCACCGCCGGGGAGCCGGGCTCGTGGGCGACGACGTGGGCATCCCAGATCTTCTGGAAGAGGGTACGGGTCTGAGTCATGGGTGCGGCACTTTGGCACAAGAGGTGCGGCACCTACCAGAGGGTCGCTGCCTCTCCGGCCGAGGCGGCCGGTCCGCCGTCGGGCGGCGGCTTCCCCCGGGCGCATCGCCACTTAGCCGCAGATGCCCGCTGCACTCGGGCAAGCGAGACCACCGCACTCGGAAGTGGATGCCCCAGCTGACGAGCGGCGCACGCGGTCGCGCTCGAGGGTGGTGCGGCACTCCGCGCGACCCGTTCGTGACGCAGGTCAAGGCGACCACGTATTCACCGAGGGACAATGCCTCCCAGGGGGGGCCATGTCCAAGCTCGCGCGGTTCGCAGCACTCGTGTGCGTTGCTGCTATCACCGGTTGTGGGTCCGGCAGCAAGCCGCTCGACGCCGACTATGCGCCTGCCTTCGCCGGAAACTGGAACGGCACGCTCGTCGCCAACTTGAACGGCCAGGCCGAGTCGTTCCCGACCGGCCTGGAAGTCACCGCGAAGGGCGTCAACCTCATCGAATTCCCAGGCTTCTGCGGCGACGGATCGGGGCCGACGGCCAGAGTGACGACGCCCTCGCAGTTCCAGCTCACCGGCCACGTCTGCCCTGCGACGGCGATCGGCAGCTGCTCGTCCGTCACCATCGCGGTCCAGGGCGGAACCGGTTCCCTCGACGCGACCGGGAAGACGCTCGCGTTCCTCATGAACGCGACCGAGAGCGGATGCGGGAAGGCCATCTCCTTCACGATGCAATTCACGGGCACGCGTTACGACCCGCCGCCCGTGGTCAGCGTCACGCTCACCCCCGCCATCCCGGCGGCGACCGATGACATCACGGCCCATGTGGAGGCGTACGATCCGGACGGCGACCCGCTCACCGTCACCTACGCGTGGGAGCGCAACAGTGTCGTGATCCCGGGGCAGACGGCCGCGATCCTACCCGCCGGATTCGTCTGGCCCGGCGACTACGTCATGGTGCTGGTGGCGGCCTCGGACGGTACGAGCGTGACCCGCACGACGGCGAGCGTCGCGATCCCGGGCTGGAGCTACAACCAGCCGCCGGTCGTCAGCGTGACGCTCAGCCCGGCCGCCCCGCGGTCCACCGACGACATCACCGCCCACGTCGACGCGCGCGATCCCGACGGCGACCCGCTGACCATCTCGTACGCCTGGAAGCGCAACGGCGCCGTCATCCCCGGGCAGACGGCCGCCATCCTGGCCGCCGGGTCCGCCGCCACGGGGGATGTCATCACCGTGGTGGCGACGGCGTCGGATGGGAGGACTTCGACGTCGTCCACGGCGAGCGTGACCATCCCCCCCTTCGTCGTCTCGGGCTCCCCTCCGGATCAGGTCGACGCCGGTCAGAGCGTCGCCTTCCAGCTCACCGCCACCAGCTCCGACGGCTCCCAGCCCGGCGCGTTCGTGCTGGACTACGGCCCGGCCGGCATGGCGGTGAGCCCGGCGGGACTCGTGTCCTGGACGGCCTCGCTCCCGATGTTCGACCGCTCCATCGACGTCCACTACGCGATCAGCGTCGCGAACTCCCCCGCGAGCCGCCTCGCGGGGACGATCCAGGTGGCCGATCCTCAGCGCCAGCTCCCGCTCTACAGGACGGGGATCGAGGTCCCGGTCTGGCACTCGGGGCTACAGGTGCTCGATCTCGACGGGGACGGCCGAGCCGAGATGCTCGTCGCGAGCACGAGCGGCGTCTACGAGCTGGCGCGCTCGGGCAGCGGGTACGCCCAGCGCTGGGCGTATCCGTTCTCGCCGGGCGACACCGACACGGTGCAGGCGATCGTGGCGCGTGACCTGGATGGCGACGGCAAGCCGGAGATCTTCTTTGCCACCGGCGATCTCGTCGTCCAGCTCGACGGCGCGAGCCGCCGCGAGGTGGTGCGCTACAAGAGTAACGGCGCGTTCTCCTGCCGCGACCTGAAGATCGCCGATCTCGACCGCGACGGTAGCCTGGAGCTGGTCTGCCTTGGCGGCACCTCGACGTACAGCTACGACACCGCTGGCAAGGTGGTGGTGTTCGACGCCAAGTCCCTCACCGTGAAGTGGCAGACGGCAAGCCTCTCCTCGCTCGGCGGAACCCTGGCGGTCGGGAACGTCGACGGGGACGCCGCGCTCGAGATCGTCACCTCCGGCGGTTACGTGTTCGACGGGGCCACGCAGCAGAACGAGTGGGCCTACGGCCCTGGGTTCGGCCGGGTGGTCGAGGTCGGCGACCTCGACGGCGACGGCGTCGCGGAGATCGTCGGGATGCAGTCCTGGGGCTCATTCCGCGGCTACAGCGCGACCCTCAAGTCTCCCCTCTGGGAGGAGCCACGCTCCAACGCCGGCGCCTTGCTCGTGGCCGACATCGACGGTGACGGCAAGGCGGAGATCCTGATCGGCGACGCCCAGTGGGGGAACGTCACCGCGTACCGGTACGCCGCGGCGACGAACACGCTCTCCACGATCTTCGACCTGGGGGGCCAGGGTTCGGTGGGCGCGATCGGCGTGGGCGACGTGGACGGCGACGGGGCGAACGAGTTCGTTTTCAGTTCCGAGCCCGACAACGGTGACTTCGGAACGATGTCGATGATGGTCGCCGGCCTGAACCCGGGCGTCACGGTGGAGTGGATGAGCCAGCATCCCGCGCAGCTCGACGGTCCGTTCGTCGGCGCACGCTCGGCGCACCTCGGGACCGGCGCCGACTGGCTCCTGTTCGGCGTGGCCTCCACCAACAGCGGCTACGATGGGACGCGGCTCATCGCGCTCGATCCCGCGACGGGCCTCTTCGAGCTGAGCAAGGAGCTCGGCACGAACTGGAACCGGCGCGCCGCCTTCGACGTCGCGGACTACGACGGCGACGGCGTGGACGAGGTGCTCCTCGGCACGTCCGCGCTCTACAACGGCTACTTCACCGCCTTCGACTTCTCGGCGAACACCGCCGAGTGGACCTCGCCGACGCTCGCCTTCAACGCGACCGCGGCCGCCGTGACGCACGCCGACCTGAACGGCGACGGCTACGCCGATCTCGTCGCCGTCACGACCGACGGGTACGTGCAGGCGTACGACGTGAAGAACCAGGCGCTCATCTGGAAGGGCACCAGCCTCGGCTCGAGCGGCGTGGACGTCACGGTCCTGGACCTCGACGGCGATGGGTCGCCTGAGATCATCGCGCTGGCGAGCGGCCGCGTCGTGGTCTACCACCGGACGGCTGGGGCCGTCGGCTACATCGAGTCGGCGTCGCAGCCCGTGACGAGCGGCGTGGACCTGCTGGTCGCGGACACCGACGGGGACGGGACGCCCGAGATCTACGTGCTCGGGAGCACTTACTCCGGAGCGTCGATCCTCCGGTTCGACACGGCGCTGAACGCCCTGGGGAGCGTCTCGCTGGACGTGCCCGTCCAGAGCCTCCACCTCGAGGACCTCGTCTCCGGCCACAAGAACCTCGTCGCGAGCGTCGGAAGTCCTGGCGCGTACCCGGTGTCGACGACGAGGCCCCAGCTGCGCGCGATCGATCCGCGCACCGGCGCCGAGGTGTGGCGCTCGCCCGTGCTGTGGGGGACCGTGCCCGTCAACAGCCTGAGCTACGTCGACGTGAAGGGCGACGGCGTGCGTCAGCTCGCCTTCGGCACGACGTACGGAATGTACGTGACGCGGTAGGGCGGCCGGCGCGCGCGGGCCCCGCCTGACGGAGCCCGGCGCCCGCATCCGCGGCTTGGCAAGACTTCACAATCGGGAAAGACTGGATAGGACGGGTAGCCTGCGTCCCGTCAACTGGACTCCTTCAGTCTACATGGCCGCCCGCGTCGCGCTCCTCAGGTCCCCCAGGCGCTCACCGTCCGTGGAACCTGGATCCGCTCGCGAGGCGCGCGACGCACGACCGGCGGAGCCTCCGGCGTAGCGATCGTCGGCGTGGGCGGCGGCGGCCCCGGCGGCGGCCGCTCGTCGGCGAAGCCGTCTGAGGTCGGGGTCGCGGTCGAGGTCGAGGTCGAGGTCGGGGTCGGGGTCGCGGCCCTTCGACTACGCGCCTCCTCCGGCGGCGCTACGCTCAGGGCGGACGGACCGCTTGGTCGTTCGGTCGCGGTCGGCGTCGAATGCGGGGCCCGCAGCGCCCCCGCCGCCGCGAGCCCCGCCACGGCCAGCGTGCCGACCGTCATCGCGATCGCCGCGAAGAGGAGGCCGCGGTCGGAGGACGAGCCCTTCATGGCAGCACCTCCACGTCTTGCGCCGCCTCCCAGCGGAGGGGCCGATGCGTCCACGGTGAACCTGCCGGCGGCCGGCGCGAGCAGGTAGACGTCGAGCGCACCGCTGCCGGACGCGAGCGCGGCGGTGGCGCCGAGCGCGATCGAACAGCCCGGATCGGCGAAGAACGCCGGTCCGGCCGGCGCGACGGCCAGCGTCAGCGGGATGGGTTGCACGGGCCCGGCGGCGTTGCCGAAGAGGTCCTGTGCCAGCACGGTGAGCGCAAGGGAGCAGCGCCCGGCGTGCGCCGTCCGCGGCGGGGAGACGAAGGAGATCCGATCCGCCGTGGCGGGGGCGACCGTCACCGCCTGGGCGACAGGCGGCAGCCCCGGTGCCTCGGCAGTCAGCGTCACCGGCCACGCCACGCTGCCCATGAAGGCGAACCACGCCCGGCCATCGGTCCCTGGTCGTGCTGCCGTGAGCTGCACCACGCAACTGGCGTCCTCGAAGAACGCGAGCCCGGCCCGCGGCGCCGCATCGAGCATGACCGCTACGTCGAGCGCGCGGGTGGCGTTTCCGAGGGCGTCCTGCACCTCGACGGCGGCCGGCGTGCACTCGCCCGCGATGGCGCTCGCCGGCGCAAGGAGCACGAGCTTCGCCGCCGAAGCCGGCAGCACCTCTCCCGTGAAGGTCGCGCCGCCGAGCCCGGCGGCCGTGGCGCCGAGCGTGAAGGGCCCGGCGACCGCGGCGCGCAGATGAAACCCGAGCGCGAGCTCGAAGGGCTGCAGCGTCGCCCCGGCGAGCGGCACCCCGCAGGCGTCGTCGGCGAAGAGGGCCAGACCGGGAGGGGCCGCCAGGGCGAGCACCACCGGCGCCGAGGCGGCGGTCGGCTGGCCGAACCGATCCAGGAGCGCGAGCGACACGGTCCCCGAGCAGGCCCCGGCCGTCACCTGGATGGGCGGGCCGGGAAAGACGAGCGCGGTCGCCGGAGCGGCGCGCACCGCGAACGAGGCCGAGTCGCCCGAGGCGCCGCCGGGCACCCTCGCGGTGAGGATGTCGGCCGGGGAAGGGGAGCGGACCTCCACCGCGCCCGACCAGCGGCCACGGTCGAAGAGCGCGGGCCGCCGCGGCACCACGGTGCCGGTCCGGTCGGCGAGCTCCACCGCGCCGCCGAAGTCGGCCGCTGGAGCCCCCTGCGCGTCGAGCGCGGTGACGGTGATCGCGAAGGGCGTGCCCGCCGTCGCCTCGCCCGGAACCTCCACGTGGAACGCGGCCACGACGTCGTCGCCCGCGCCGGGGGCCAGCGCACGGTAGGCCGCGCCGAGCGTGCCGCGGCGGCCGTCGGGCCGCACGACGCTGAGATCGTGAGCGCCCGGCGCGAGACCGGGTGGCACGAGGGCCTCGAGCGCACCGTCTTGCCGGAGCTGCACGTCCCGCAGCGCGGTCGCGCCGAGCCGGAGCGTGAAGCGTGCATCGAGGCGAGCCTCGCCGGCGACCGTGAAGTCGGTCGTGACCGCCGGCTCGAGCCCGCGCCCGCGGATGACGACCCGCACCGGCGCATCCGCCGGGCCGTGATCCGGCACGATGGCGGTGGGCTCGGGGCCGCTGTCGAGCTTGCACCCGGCGACGAGGAGCAGGGCCACGGCGAGCCCGGCCGGACGTGGGAAGCGCCTCATGGACTGACGGTTCCTTCCAGCAGGGCGGACGGCAGGCCGTCCGGTCGTGCCCGCAGGGCCAGGCTTCCCCCCGCGATCGCGCGGAGCCACAGCGCGCCGCTGCTCGCGCCGTTCGCGACGATCAGCTCTCCGCCCGCCTGGACGGTGCACCCCGCGTCCAGGAAGAGCTGGGCGGCGCCGGGCGGGTCCGTCTCGAGCGCGGCGCGGAGCTCGGCCTCGGTGGGCGCCGCGTTGCCGAGCCGATCCAGCACCTCGAGCGTGAACGGCCCCAGGCACGCGCCGGCGGCGCCCGAGAGCGGCGTCGCGCCGAAAGTCACCGCCACCGGTAGCCCTGGCCCGACCGCGAACGGCGACGACGCGCCACCATGCCCGGCGGCGTCGACCACCTGCAGGACGTCTGCTGCCGCGAGGGCCTCCACCACCACGGGCATCCGCAGCTCGCCCGCCACGAACGCGCTCGACCGCAGCGGCGCGAGGGTGCCGGTCGCGTCCGAGAGGATCACGGTCCCCTCGAAACCGTCGACGATGCTGCCTCCCGTGTCGACGGCGCTGATCGCGACCGTGAAGGACCCACCCGCGCGCTGCGCGAGGAGGGGAGCGACGCGAAACGCGGCCAGCGCTCCGGCCGGCGTCGCGACGCGCAGCGCGCCGGCCAGGAAACCGCTCCGCCCGGCGGCGTCCGCGACGACGAGATCGTACAGCGCGTGCGGCAGACCGGCAGGCACGATGGCTCGCAAGGTGCGCTTGTCGGCGAAGCTGACGCCCGCGAGCGGCACGGCCGCGCCGCCGCCGCTCGGGGCGAGGGACGCCGTGAACCCCGCGTCGACGGCGCCGCTCCCGTCGCCGAAGTCGGTGGTGACGAGCGCCTCGAAGCCAATCCCCTGGATCTCGATCGCCGCCGCGAGGACGCCGTCTACCTGCGCCGGGACGACCCGCGCCGGCTGGGGTCCGCCCCGGGGCGCGGTGCACGCCGGCGCCGCAGCGAGCGCGAGCAGGAACGCGGGAACGACGGTCCTGGCGCGCATCAGTCGATCCTCACCCGGTACCCGACGTCCAGGGAGAGGCCACCCGCCTCGAGGCGGAACCCGGTGGCGGTGACGGGCGCCCTGCCGAGGCTCGCCTCGGCGAAGAGCTGACCGGGGCCGAGAGCCCAGCCGAAGGAGCCGAAGCCGAGCGCCCCCAGCCCGGCGCCGGTGCCGGATGGCCCGAGCGTGTTGGTGAAGCGGGCGAGGGTCGCGGTGACGCCGAACCCGGCCGTCGCGGACGCGCCGCGTCCGGCCCACAGCTCGTAGCCGACCCGGGCCGTCACCGGGACGAAGCGCGCTTCGGAGCGACTCTGCAGCGTCCCCGCACCATCGGCGACGGCCTGCGCCGCCTGGCCGTACGAGGCCGAGAACCCCACTCCCATCCGCGCCGGCCCGAGCTGGACCGGGATCCACGAGTCGATCCCGAACCGGCCGCCCGCGAGCTCGCCCAAGCTGTGCGTGTAGCCGGTCCGTACGCCCAGATAGACCGAGGCGGGCGGGCCGCCTCGTCCTCCCTCTCCCCCCCGGGGGGAGAGGGCCGGGGTGAGGGGGTCGGGGTCGCGACGAGCGATCCTGATCACGCTCACGGTCGGGGTCGCGGTCGCGGTCGGGGCCCTTCGACTACGCGCCTCCTCCGGCGGCGCTACGCTCAGGGCGGACGGACCGCTTGGTCGATCGGTCGCGGTCGGCTCCGCACTCATGCTCGGCACGACGAGCCCCACGCTCGCCTGCGGCATCTCCAAGGCGACCTCGCGCGTGACGGTCTCGCGCCCGCCGGTGATGCTCACCGTGACGCGATCGATCCCGGGCGGAACGACGAGCGGCACGACCGCCGTGCCCTTGCGGCCGGCCTTCACCGGCCCGAACCGGACCGACCCGACGTCCACGCGCACGGCCCTGCCCGCCGGCGCCTCCACGCGGAGCCGGGTCGTGCCGAGGAGCGGCAGACGCAGGATCTCGGGCAGCGCGCCCGGGCTGCGTCGCCACCACCCGACGAGCGCCACCTGAGGATGCCGCGTCGTGGGCGGCGTGTAGCAGACGCGGTGCCGCCCCGGCCCGACGCGCTCGACCGGCCCGAAGCTGCCCACGTTCACGGCGAGGCGAACAGGCTGCTCCTCCGTCCCGGCCGGCTCCTCGACCTCCAGCACCACCATTGCCTGCTCGGTCCGGCCGAGCACGATGGGGCCATCCTCCACCGTCAGTGAGGCGCTCTGCGCCGCCGCGGGCACGAGCGTCAAGAACATGACGCACGTGAAAAGGGGTGTTCGCGGACCCGGGTCGCGCGCCGGGGTTGGCGGCGACGGCCGGTGACGTCGGGCGGCGCTCCGGAAAGGGGGAGACATGGCGGCGCTTTCCTCGTCGTGGGCGCGTCCGCGCGGCCGCGGAGGGCGGCCGCGCGGCGCGGACACCACCACCCCTCAGCAAGAGGAGGACCACCTATTCAGGCGGCGCGCTGGAAGGGCCGGGGGCGGAGGGAGAGCGGCCGGCGCGCGCCGCCGCGCAGCACCTCCAGCTCGAGCTCAGGCCTCGGGGTGAGGACGAGGATGCGCTGCAGGTCGTCGAGTGACAGCACCTCGCTCCCATGGGCCGCGACGAGCAGGTCGCCCTCGAGCACGCCCCCCAGCGCGGCCGGTGCTCCGGGCTCCACGCCGAGCACCC